>MDTD01121002.1_pt1 | contig 93592 bp, 88 predicted proteins | sample 811221 | NCBI WGS metagenome assembly MDTD01 (sample SAMN05326646, study PRJNA326480) | marine metagenome | isolation source: seawater | place: Pacific Ocean: South West | collected 2011
CGCGTGCTCGAACTCGGCCAGCTGATTGCGGGACCGTTCTGCGCGCAGCTCTTTGGCGACATGGGCGCCGATGTCATCAAGGTCGAGGCGCCGGGGCAGGGCGATCCGATGCGTACCTGGGGGCGGACGGGGTATCCGCTGCTCTGGTCTGTCTGCGCCCGTAACAAGCGCTGCATCACGGCAAACCTGCGCGAGAAGGAAGGCCAGGACATCGTCCGACAGCTGGTTCGTCAGGCAGATTTCGTCATCGAGAATTTCCGCCCGGGCACGATGGAAAAATGGGGCCTTGGCTATGAAGATCTGAAAAAGGAAAATCCCGGGATCATCATGATCCGTATCTCCGGGTACGGGCAAACGGGGCCGTATTCGAAGCGCCCTGGTTATGCGTCCGTGGGGGAGGCCATGGGCGGCGTGCGCTACCTGATGGGGGAACCCGACCGGAAACCGTCGCGCGCCGGCATTTCCCTCGGTGATACGCTTGCCGGCACGTTTGCCACAGTGGGCGCGCTGGCTGCGCTTCACCACCGGGAGAAGACCGGGGAAGGCCAGGTGGTTGATGCAGCGATCTATGAATCGATCCTGGCGATTACGGAATCTCTGGTGCCGGAATACACGGTCGAGAATTTCACCCGCGAGCGGTCCGGCTCTTACTTGCCGGCGATTGCGCCTTCGAACATCTATGACGGCTCGGATGGCATGGTGATCATTGCAGCGAACCAGAACACGGTTTTTGCCCGGCTGTGCGACGCCATGGGCCGGCCGGACCTGAAGGACGATCCACGATACGCAACCCATGTCGCCCGCGGCGAGAACCAGGAAGAGCTAGACGCGCTGATCAATGACTGGACCAGGACCCGCACCATCGATGAGGTCGAGGCTGTCATGATTGAACACGCTGTTCCGGTCGGTAAGGTCTATCGCGCCCGCGACATGCTGGATGACCCGCACTTTGCCGCCCGCGACGCGCTGGTCGATCTCGCAAGCGAACGCTGGGGCACGATCAAGATGCAGAACGTTTTCCCGAAACTGTCTGCGACGCCGGGTTCGGTCCGCTGGTCCGGGCCGGAGACGCTGGGCGCGCATACCGAGCAGGTTCTCACCGAGCTGCTGGACCTGACGCCGGAACAGATCGGCAAGCTGCGCAGCAGCGGGATTGTCTAGGCGCGGGCCCGGCGGGCAGCCTTAGTCTTCCGCTTGCCCGCGCACCTCGACGGCCGTCGCCGGGAAGTCGGCCCACACGCCATCTACGCCGGCGTCGAAGAGGGCCTTCAATTCATCGCGGCTGTCGGTAAAGGGCGCATCCGGGCGGTCGTCGCGCACCGTGTAGACATGGACCAGCAGCCCGGCCTTGTGCGCTCGTTCGACGAAGTCCGTCGGCTGGCCATCCTTGCCGAGCACATAGGAGACGTCCGCGCCGACGCCGTCTGTCGTCATGTCGTCCAGGTCGTATTCCAGTCCCATCATGGCGGCATAGGGTGCGCCAACCATGTTCTGGATCAGCGGCAGGTCGCTCTTCTCTGCGACCTCAGCCAGGAAGGGCGGTTCGAAGCACTGGATATAAACCGGGATGCCGGCGGCCTTCAGGCCTTTCGCTTTCATGGCGTCGAGGATCGGATCGGCAAGGCCTTTGCCGATTGAGGTGTAATGGCTCGGCCATTTGGCTTCCACGTGCAGGCCGACAATGTTGCCTTTCTCCGCTTCCGCCAGGACGAGGTCCATGATCTCGTCGAAGGTCACGATGTCCAGCGTGTCATTGTATTGCATCGGGCGACCGTCGAATTGCTGGCGCGCTTTCAGGGTTTGGATTTCCGCAAAGGTGAAGTCGTCGGCCCACCAGTCTTCCTGTTCGCCGAACGGGGTCTGGCGTTTTACCTTGCGGTCAGCGAATTCGGGATGGTCTGCAATGTCGGTTGTCGCGGAGAGGTAGAGGTCATGGCGGGCGATGAGGACACCGTCTGATGTCATCACAAGGTCTGGTTCGATAAAGTCCGCCCCCTGCGCAATGGCCGTCTTGTAAGCCATGATCGTGTGTTCGGGGTAGAGGCCGCTGGCACCGCGATGGGCGATGACGATCGGACGTTCGCCGGTCAGCGTGTTCCATGCGGTCGCGGCGGCTTCTGTGGCGGCGGATGTTTCCACCGGGCCTGACGGTGTGGCGGGCGCATGGGTGCACGCGGCCAGGACGAGCGCGGAAGCTGTGATCAGTCGTTTCATGTCAGGCACTTTCAGGAAAGAGGCAGGTCCGCCGGGAGGGGAGGTCCCTCCCGGCGAGACCATGGATCAGAATTTGACGTAGACGCCGGCTTTCACCATCTGCGGCTTGCCGCGGATGATCGTGTGCAGGCCGAAGGCCCCGCCGGTATTGCCGACATCGATCAGGTATTCCTCATCGAAGATGTTCTCGCCGAGAACATAGGCGCCCCAGCGCTCGCTGGCTGCATCGAAGCCCACGCGCAGGTTCGCCACGCCATAGGCCTTCTGGTATTCCTGCACCACGGTGCCATCCGGATAGGTTTCCGGCGTCCGGACGAAACCGCCATTGCCGTCTGCGGCATAATTGAAGCCATTGTCATCTTCGAAGAAGTGCTTGCTCTTCCAGATATAGCTCGGGACGATGGAGATATCGCCATGCTCACCCATGGGCACGGTGATGTCCGCGGCCAGCGAAAAGCTTTGTTCCGGGCTGAGGCGGAAACTGTTGCCGGCAAACTGCAGCGGGTTTCCGTTGTCGTCTTTGTCGTCATATTCCGAATGCGTATAGGCATAGGTCGCGAGCAGGCGGACATAATCATTGACCAGTGCCTGGCCGTCGAATTCCAGGCCGTACTGGGTTGCGTTGCCGGAATTCTCGGTGATGAACACGCCATTGATCGGGTCGAAACGTGTCGTCTGGAAGTCCTTGTACTGTCCATAATAGACAGAGCTGGTCATTTGCAGGCGGTCGTCGAAGAAGCGGCCGAAGACACCCGCTTCCACATTGTCCAGCGTCTCGGCGTCGATCAGGTTGTAGTCCGCACCCTCGGCAGACAGGACTTCCGGACGGCGGCCGCGGCCATAGGCGACCCAGGTGTTCACATTGTCGGACACGCGATAGGCGGCGTTGAGACGCCAGGTGAAGGCGCCGTCGGTGCTTTCCGATGCTGACGCCATCTTGTCGAGCGTGTCAGCGCTCAGCAGCAGGGTTGGCTGCAGGGTCACGCCGTTGAGGCCACCCAGACCAAGAAGGTAAGGATTGGTCTTCAGCGCATGGCCGATCGTGCTCGCGCTGATATCTTCCTTCGTATAGCGAAGACCGGCGGTCAGCTTCAGCCGGTCGGTCACGGCATAGGTGACATCGCCGAAGAGATCGTAGGTATCGCGGCCATTGGTCGACAGCGACTGTTCAAGATGTTCGCCATAGAGTGGCACAAGCTGGTTCAACAGCAGGGCGGCAAGCGCGGAATACTGGAGGGGCGTATCGAAGCTGCCGAAATTCGCGCCACCCGGAACGCCGCCCAGAGTGAGGTAGGTCTGCGCTTCTGCCAGGCTCAGGCCCGCCCCGGCAGCGAGCGACGGGGCGAACAGCGACTGGGCATAAGCCTCGTCGGTCGAGAAGCGAAGCTCTGCCTTGTTGTCGATGGTGAAGTAATTGCCGCCGAAGAAGGCTGTCAGCTTGCCGCCCGCATCATAGTTGAGGCGCAGTTCCTGGCTGAATGTATTGGCCTTCTGCCCCTGAAAGAACTGGAGGAGGTTGAACGCGGCGCCGTCGGAGTCCCAGGCTTCCTTGGAGGTCAGGTTGCGATAGTCGGTCAGGGAGGTCAGCGACCAGGCATCGTTGATGTCGTATTCGATGTTGGACGTGATGTAGAACAGCTCACGGTCATTCCCGAGCTTGCTGCGCACCTGGTCCGGATTGATGTTCATGGCGGTGGCGCCGAACGGATCGACCTTGCCATTCACAGGGAAGAAACCGGAAGTGAACTGCGTGCCGGTGGAATCGTCTTCCTGGTAGTTGACGAAAATGTCGGCCGTCAGCTGGTCTGTCGGCGCCCAGCGAAGGGCGGTCCGCAAAGCGGTCGTGTCCTGACCCATCAGGTCGGGCGAATTGGCCGTGTTCGGAACATAGCCGTCCATCCGTTTGACCTGTCCCGCAAAGCGCAGGGCGAGCGTGTCGTTGATGGCCCAGTTATAGTGACCTTCCGCCCGGACGGAGTTGTAGTCGCCGGCTTCCAGCGTGGTGGCGCCTGAATTGCCGGCCAGCGAGGCATGGTTCTGGATGAAGTTGATGCCGCCGACGAGGGCGCCCTGGCCGAACAGCGTGGCTTGCGGGCCTTTCACGACTTCGACGCGTTCCATGTCGAAGATGGCGAGGTTTGCGCCATAGCCTGGATTACCAATGGCGACGCCGTTCTGGAACAGGGCAACGCGCGGCGTGCCGCTGTCGGAAACGACCCCGCGCAGCGAGTAGCTCGGCGCGTTGAGGCTCTGTGCCTGAACCTGCAGGCCCGGCACGAAATTGCCGAGGTCTTCAATGTCGTCAGCTGCGAGTTTGTCGATCAGGTCCTGATCGGTGACGGACACGTTGATCGGAACATCTATCAGGGTCTGTTCCTGCTTCTGGGTCGTCACCGTAACGGTTTCAAGGCGGCGGTCGCTATCTGCGGCATCCGGGTCGGCGAAAGCGACAAATTGGCTGGAGAAGGTGAGAGCTGCAAGCGCGGTTGCAGAACGAAGATGACGTTTCATGAAAAGCCCATTCCTTGTTGCGGCGCACAATCTGCCGCTTGGCGGGCTGGCTATTTTTTTTCGCCCCGGCCTTCAAATCAAAGTTTTGCGAACGTACTTCTGTAACAATTCCGTATACGAAGTAGAAGGATTTTGGCGGTTTGAGCGGCAAGATACGCCTGGCGGTCCATCCGCAGCGATGGGGTGTATGACAACAGATGACGAAATAGATGCGGCGCCGTGTAGGGGATGCGTATCTGTCGTGACGTATTCTTGAAAAGATTGTCCCTTGCAGGCGAACCCCGACGGACATCGGCACCGGAAGGTGGAACCGTTCCGGTTTCATTTATCTGTCATGCCCGGTCCGGATTGGGGCAGCGGCCCCGGCTTCCTGGTGCAAACCCGTCTTTGAAAGGCTACAGAAAACTGGCAGCGCCGTTCTGGCGCACTGCAATTTCTGTCCGCTCTGTTGCCATTGCAACACGGTCTTGCTGGTCCAGCCAGACAAGAAACTGTCATGGGATGCCGTTACAGCCCGACCTGAATTGTTCCGGGGGCAGGGCCCGTTTCCGGAAAAACGTCAGGAGACAGATTAATGCGAATTTCATTTCTTCCGTCGCGTCCGGTGATGGCGGCCGCCTTGCTTGCCGTTGCCGGCCTTGCGGCCGCCTGTGCCAGTCCGGCTGCTCCACCGGTTGGGCCGCCAGCGGCAGACACGGAATTCACGATCGCTGTCCTGCCGGATACCCAGAACTATCTCGACTACACGCACCAGACCGCGGAGGGCTTCCCCTTCGATGCGAACGAGATGTTCCTGGAGCAAATGCAGTTCGTCGCCGACAATCTGGAATCCGAAGGCGGTGAGATCGCCTTTGTCTCCTCGCTGGGCGATGTCTGGCAGCACCAGACGCTGGCCATGGATGAAGAACATAAAGCGCGCGGCTTCGAGCGTGTACCTAATCCGATCATGGACGCGCACTTCGCCCCGACCGAAAAAGTGAAAACGGTGGAGATGCCGAAGGCCCATGAGGGCTTCTCCCTGATCGCCGGCAAGACGCCGTTCTCGGTTGTGCCGGGCAATCATGATTATGACTCCATGTGGACATCGGCGAAGTTCCCGCCGCAGGCCAGCAGCCCGGCCGAGGTCGACCCGAATGATCTCAAAACCTCTCTCGGTGTCGTGCATCCGGGCGGGCTCGACAATTTCCGGTCCGTCTTTGGCGCCGACACCGCCTTCTTTAAAGACCAGCCCTGGTATGTCGGCTCGCATGATGGCGGGGCAGACAGCGCGCAGGTGTTCGAAGCGGGCGGGTATCGTTTCCTCCATATCGGTCTTCAGTTCGATCCGCCGGATGCGTCGCTGGAATGGGCCGCCTCTGTGATTGCGAAATATCCCGGCCTGCCGACCATCGTTTCGACACATGACTACATGACCAAGGAAGGGGAGCGCCTGCCCAACCCGATTGTCGATGGGCATGCGGTCGACCCGATCAACAACAGCCCGGAAATGGTCTGGGAAAAGCTGATCAGCCAGCAGAACCAGATCTTCCTCGTCCTCTGCGGCCATGAACATGGCCAGGCCTGGCGGGTCGATGACAATGCGTTCGGTAACCCGGTCTGGCAGGTGCTCGCCGATTATCAGGACCGCGGGCAGACGGCGAAGGATGCCGGAGTGCAGTCGGCTTGGCCGGTCGGCATCGGCGATGGCTGGATGCGCCTGATGAGCTTCGACTTCGGCAAGGAGGTACCGGAACTGACGGTCGAGACCTATTCGACCTATTACCGCAAACAGAGCCGGGACATGGCGGAGTATGCCGGCTGGTACAAAGCGGCCGAAAAGCCGGACCTGACGGATGAGGCCTTCCACGAGGAAGATGACTATGTGCTGGTGCTGGACGATTTCCGGTCGCGTTTCGGCACGCCATAGTCCGCTATGATCATGCTGTGATCCGGGCAGGTCCGGACTGATCCGCCCCGGTCACCCACTGATCTGTGGCCGCATGACACAGTTGTCATTCTGAGGAGGCTGTGGCCTTCCTCCGGGCAGTATGTGGAACCGATCTAACCGCTCAGGACTCATGTCGCTGCTCAGCGCTGTCGCGCTGATGGCCATGATTGTGCGCGGCCTGGTTCCGGCAGGCTACATGCTGGCAGCTGCAGATACGCCGGGCGATTTCGTCAGCATCGTCATCTGCCACGGTGACGGCACGGATGGCACGCAGGCCCTGCTGGACTTGAAAAACGGCAAGATCGTCGATCCGGAAGAGATCCCGGGCCAGACCGACGACGGCAAGAACCAGGCCTGCCCATATGCCATGTCGGCACATTTCACGCCGGCAGATGTATCCGGCAAGCTGGCAGAACCTGTTGAAGCGCCCGCCCGTTTCCTCACGCAGTTCGACTATATCGTTCCCGGCCGTGGCCTTGCGGCCCCGCCGCCGCCCGCCCGCGGGCCGCCCCTGACCATCTGATCTTCCTCGCGCGCGCATGTCTGCGGACGTGCGCGTTGGTGCGCGGGCGAATGCCTTGCGCGTCCGGAATCGGATGAATTTCAATGCACAACAATCTGATCGCAGCCCGCGACGGGCTGCAGGTTCCCCAGATCGGGGACCGTGAAAGACACCGGCCCGGTGCCGGTGAAGACGTTGGACGGATCTGGCTGGATGCGGTCATCACGCCGAACGTTTCGCTGAACAACCGGGTGGCACTGATCCTGGCGGCGTCCCTGATCCTGCCGGGCAGCCTTATCTGCCTCGCCACGGCATGGATGGGCGCCTGGCTGGTCACGCCGCTGGTGTTCCTGTCGGAGATCGCCCTCGGCGCGATGATCCTCTGGCATGCCCGGTCGCTTGGCCAGTACAGGCAGCGCGTCTGCCTGACCGACACATCCATCTTTGTCGAAACACGCGAGCGGGCGGCCGATGCCGTCACCCGGTCGGACCTTTCCCCGCACTGGCTTCGCATCGACCGGGTCAACGACACCGGCCGCGGCTGCGACTCTCTCCTGCTGCGGGCAGGGCCCCGGCGCCTGGAAATCGGCTCCGTCCTGTCACCTCCCGAACGCGCTTCGCTGGCCGATGCCATCGAAGCCGCACTCCAGAATCGCCGCTGCGGCCAGTCGCTGGCGGCCTGACTTCCCCTCAGAAAGTAATGAACATGAAACACACACTCCTTTGCAGTACAGCCGCCGCGCTTCTCGCCTCTGCCGGCATTGTGCTTCCCGCCGCCGCCCAGGCGCCGACCGAACTGCCGCCGATTGATGCGCAGGATGCGGGTTCGGCCCGCGAGGGCGACGTGGCGGTGAGCGGCACCGAAATCGCGGGAGAGGCCATCGAATCCGGCCTCGCGACATCTTCGGATTCGCTTCAGCTCATGTCCCGCGCGCCGGGCGTCTCGCTTCAGTCGAATGGGGGTATCGCCTCGCTTCCAATTCTCCGGGGACTCGCAGATGACCGGGTCGGGGTGCTGATCGATGGCCAGCAGTCCACAAATTACTGCCCGAACCACATGAACCCCGTTTCCTCCTATATCGATGCATCGCGTGTCGAGCGGATTGTCGTGACGCCGACCCTGTCGCCGGTCAGCATGGGCGGCGACAATATTGCCGGTATCATTTCGATCGAGAGCCGGGCGCCGGAATTTTCCAGTGGCGGAGTTGAGATCTTCGGTGAGGCCGGGGCGACGTATCGCAGCGTTTCGAATGGCATCGGCGCGTCCCTGCAGGCCAATGCAGCGGGCGAGAAAGTCAGCGCGCGATATGAAGCGAGCTGGAACAAGGCGGACAATTACAAGTCCGGGTCCGGCGACGAAGTGCGCTCCACCTTGTACCAGAATTACGACCAGTCACTGCTGCTCGCGGCCCGTCCGGCAGATGATGTTCTGCTCTGGGTCCGGATCAGCCAGCAGGGCGTGCCTTATGAAGGCTTTGCCAACCAGCGCATGGACCTGACCGACAACAAGAGCAACAGCGTGCAGGTACATGGCGAGGGCCCGCTCGGTGCAGGCCTGCTGACGGCCGAAGCCTCCTGGCGCAGCGTCGATCATGAAATGAACTTCCTGTCGGACAAGGGTGGGGCGGCAACTGGCGGTATGCCGATGATCACCGAGGGCGAGGATACGTCGGTCAAACTGTCGTACGACACACCGGTAGAGGGTATCGGCCAGGTCCGGGTCGGGGCGGAAATGTTCCGCGCGTCGATGGACGACTACTGGCCCGCCGTTCCAGGCTCCATGATGATGTCGCCGCTCGATTATGTGAACATCAATGATGGCGAGCGGAACCGCACAGGCGTGTGGGCCGAATGGGAAGCCGCCCCTGCGCCCGCATGGTCGACCCTGTTCGGGGTTCGCTATGAAAACGTCGAAATGGATGCCGGAGAGGTGCAGCCTTATTCCTGGACCGGCATGATGAACATGCCTGACGCCATGGCGGCCATGGCCTTCAACGCGGCGGACCGCGCCCGGGAAGATGACAATATCGACGTCACCGCGAAGGCGACATGGCGGCCGAGCGATACACTGGCCGTTGAGTTCGGCGCCGCGCAGAAAACCCGGTCTCCGAACCTTTATGAGCGTTACGCCTGGGGCAGGGGCTCCATGTCCAGCTCAATGACCAACATGACCGGTGATGGCGCTGGCTATGTGGGTGATATCAATCTGGAACCGGAAGTCGCGCGCAGTCTGGCGGCGACGCTCGACTGGTCGGATGGCGTTAAAGATGGCCGTGTGCTGCGCGTTTCCGGCTGGGCCACCCATGTCGAAGACTATATCGACGCCGACCGGATTGGCAGCCTGCGCGATGGCTTGCCGATGCTCCAGTTCGCCAATCACAAGGCGGAGCTCTACGGCCTCGAAGCCACCGGTGCGATGCCGCTCTGGCAGACGGGGTATGGCGACACGCGCTTCACCGGAACGGTCAGCTGGGCCAAGGGCGAGAACAAAGACACCGGCGACAATCTCTACAACATTGTTCCCCTTCAGGGCCTGTTCGCGCTGGAGAACCGGAAAGGTGTCTGGACCCAGGCGCTCGAACTGGAACTGGTCGATGAGAAGGATGACATCAGCGCCGTGCGTCAGGAACTTCGGACGCCAGGCTATGTGCTGGTCCATCTGCGGGCAGGCGGGGAGATCGGCCGGGTACGCTTTGCCGCCGCGATCGAGAACCTGCTGGACCAGGACTATGACCTGCCGCTGGGCGGGATTGCGTTCGGCGACTACAAATATGATGACCGGACCGGTCCGTACCATCAGGTCGCCGGGCCGGGCCGGTCGTTCAATCTCAGTCTGAACGTCGCCTTCTGACGTGCTGGGGAGGATTTTCACCTCCAGCTATATGGCGGGCGTGGCTCTGGCTGCGCTCGCCCATGGCGGTTTGCTGGCAGGAGTTTTCCTGCTGGCGCCCGCCAGCGCGTCCAACTTCGGCGCGCAAGAAGATGCCTTTACCGTAACCCTGGTGGAGGACCTGGTGCCGGAGCCTGAAGCGGCGCCAATGCCGGAACCGGAGACGCCCAGCCCACCCCCGGTCCCTGAGATTGCTGAGCCGCGGCCTGAGCCAGCCGTTCAGACGGCGGCAGAGCCGGCCCAGCCTGAGGGGATGGTTCCGTCAGATGAAGTACCGTCCGCCGAGGCGCCGCCGGTCGATGCCGGGACCGATGACGCAACACCTGCTGCCGACAAACCGGCGACTCTGACACTTGATCCGGGCCTTCCGGATACGGCGTCTGAAGCCCGGCCCACCAAGACGCAGGCGCCTGCCAGCGCTGCCGCCCTGGACTGGGAGGGGCAGGCAAAGCTGGACGCCTATGTGCAGGCGGTGCGGTTGCAGCTTGCCCGGCATGCGCCGCGCGGCGTTCGCGGGGCCGGAGATTGCCAGGTCGAATTCCGCCTCTCCCGCGCCGGAGAAGTGGTCTTCGTCGGAATACGGACAAGCAGCAGCAGCAGGCTGTATGACCGGCGATGCCTGTCCTCTGTCACGTCCGCAGTGCCGTTCCCTGCCGCGCCTGACGGGGCTGTCGAAACGGATCTCAGCTTCACCATCGTGATGCAGCAGAAACGCTGACACCCTGCCGGGCCGGTCAGAGCCCTCCGGGAAGCTTCGATGCCATCATGGCCTTCCGGTCGATCCGCCGCCCATCGACAATGAACGTGCCGTCGCCCACGGCGTGAAGGGTGCGCTGTTCCTGGCGTGTGTCATCGCGATAGGCCGCCAGGCTTTCGAGTATGACGATACCATGAGGCGCGATAATCTCATCCACGCGGCACTCGATGTTCGCAATACATTTGCCGAGAAGCGGGGCGCTGACATGTTTCGCCTTTGCCGGGGCGAGGTCGAATTTGTCGAACTTTTCGGTGTCCGCGCCGGAACAGGTACCGATGCCGATCACCGTATCAATCATGTCGACCGTAGGGATGGCGATGACACATTCTCGCGTATCGCGGAGTGCCTGAAAGGAATGGTTCCACGGCCCGGTCGTGATGGCGATGCGGCCGGAAAAATCGAGCACCATCGTCCAGGTGATGGTCATCACATTGTTCTTGCGGCCATCATGCGTCGCGACGAGGGTGACGGGTCCGGGTTCAATCAGGGTGAAGGCCCGGCTGAGTTTGATGCGTTTCATTCCGGTGTCTCGCGTTTCTGGCATTCTGCAAACCTGGGCACCAAGCCTTCCGTTGCCGGACAAATAGGCAGCCAAGGCCCATATTTTGCCCAAGTGTCGGGATTGATGAAAGAACGCCTTTCCGGAGTCTGTCTTTTAATTAATCTTAACGCTTGTGATGGATGGTCACAATCGTTAGCAGAAACGTGCCCCGTATTAAGAATGATGCTCAAGGTTTTTCCAGTCTCCCTCGGTTTCCTCGTGGCGTGTGCCATGAGCGCCCTGCCCGCGCAGGCCGATGTCCTTCTGTCTTCGGCTTCGGTCGAGAGAGTGGTGTCGATGGAATACGAGGACGGATCAACCGAGACGGAATATGTGCCGGCCAAAGCGGTCGAGCCCGGTGAGGAACTCGCTTATGTGGTGAGCTTCCGGAATGACGGGGCCGAACCGGCGGACAGCGTGGTGATGACCATCCCGGTACCGAAAGACATGATCTATGTCGAGAATTCGGTCATCGCCGACAATGCGGCCGTGGATTTTTCCGTCGATGGCGGCGAATCCTTCGCTCCGCGCGATAAACTGACCGTCGAGGATGGCGAGCAGGTCCGCAAGGCGGCTGCCGACGAGATCACACATGTGCGCTGGACCATTGCGCGCATGACACCCGGTGAAGAAGGCATGCTGGCCTTCCATGCCATCCTGAACTGAACCTACCCGTCAGCTGCCCTGCATTGACCGGTGCGCCCGCCCTGGCGTAACGCCGGTGCCATGACTCGTGTAAAGATCTGCGGCCTCAAGGATCCGGACCTCGTGCGCCTCTGCGCGGCGGAGGGGGCGGACTGGGTCGGCTTTGTCTTTGTCGAGGCGAGCCCGCGCTATGTGACGCCCGAAGCGGCGGAGACCTTGCTGCTTGGCGTTGGCCGGTCTGTGCCGGTGGCCTTGCTGGCAGATGCCGATGACACCCTGATCGACCGCGTGACCGCGACCGGTATCCGCGTGCTTCAGCTGCATGGGCGCGAGACCCCGGAACGCGTGGCCGAAATCCGCACGCGTACCGGATGTGAGGTCTGGAAAGCCTTCGGCGTTGAAACGGCCGGCGACCTGACCGGGGCAGGGGCCTTTTCCGCCGCGGACCGGCTGCTGATCGATGCAAAGCCGCCGAAGGATGCGGATCGAACGGGCGGGCATGGCCAGGCGTTCGACTGGTCGATCCTGAAAGACTGGACAGCGCCGAAACCATGGATACTGGCCGGGGGGCTGACACCGGAGAATGTTGCCGGTGCCATCGCTGCGACAGGTGCACCGGCGGTTGACGTCTCCTCTGGCGTGGAGCGCCTGCGGGGGCTAAAGGACAAGGAGTTGGTGCGGGCGTTTCTCCGTGCCGCCAAAGAGGTCTGAAATGATGGACGTTAGAAATACCTGGGACCAGTGGCCGGACCTGAATGGCCGGTTCGGTGAGTTCGGCGGACGCTATGTCGCCGAAACGCTGATGCCGCTGATCCTGGAACTCGAAGCCGAATACCGCCGGGCGCAGAAAGACCCGGCATTCAAGGCCGAGATGGACGACCTCTGGACCCATTATGTCGGCCGCCCGTCGCCGCTCTATTTTGCGGAGCGGCTGACCGAGCATTTCGGCGGCGCGAAGATCTACTTCAAGCGCGACGAGCTGAACCATACCGGCGCGCACAAGATCAATAACTGTCTCGGCCAGGTGCTTCTGGCGCGCCGCATGGGCAAGACCCGCATCATCGCCGAGACCGGCGCTGGCCAGCACGGCGTGGCGACGGCGACGATCTGCGCGCGCTTCGGCCTCGAATGCGTCGTCTTCATGGGGGAGACCGATGTCGAGCGCCAGAAGCCGAACGTGTTCCGCATGCGCCTGCTGGGCGCGAAGATCGTGCCGGTTTCCTCCGGGACGGGCACGCTGAAAGACGCGATGAACGAGGCCTTGCGTGACTGGGTCACCAATGTCGACAACACGTTCTATTGCATCGGCACCGTGGCCGGGCCTCATCCGTACCCGGAACTGGTGCGGGACTTCCAGTCGATCATCGGCAAGGAAGCCCGCGAACAGATCCTGGAGCGGGAAGGGCGCCTGCCGGATGTGCTGATGGCCTGTATTGGCGGCGGCTCCAACGCCATCGGCCTGTTCCACCCGTTCCTTGAGGACGAAAGTGTCCGCATGATCGGTGTCGAGGCCGCTGGCCATGGGATCGAGACGGGCGAGCATGCCGCCGCGCTGAACGGCGGCCGGCCTGGCATCCTGCACGGAAACCGCACTTATCTGCTGCAAACCGATGATGGCCAGATCCTCGATGCGCACTCGATTTCTGCCGGGCTCGACTATCCCGGTATCGGGCCGGAACATGCCTTCCTGCGTGACACGGGCCGGGCCGAATACCTCTCAACGACAGACAAGGAAGCGCTTGAGGCGTTCCAGCTCTGCACCAAACTCGAAGGCATCATCCCGGCGCTGGAGCCGTCCCACGCGCTCGCCCGCGTCGGGGAAGTGGCGCAGGAGCTCGGACCTGACGGCCTGATCGTCCTGAACATGTGCGGCCGGGGCGACAAAGATGTGTTCTCTGTTGCCAAGCATCTCGGAGTGGAGATGTGAGGCAGGTTCTTCCCGTTATCCTTCTTGTTTTACTGGGCGCCTGCGTGCCGACGACCAAGTATACATATGTCCCGCTGACGCAGCAGAATTTTGAGGCGGCGCAGAATGGCGAGAAGATTCCGCTCGTGGCGCACGATACAGTGCTCTGTTTTGCCGATGGGCGGACGGCACCCATCCGGGATGCGGAATGGACCGACAATGGCATCTGCGGGCAGGCACATCCCCCGATTGGCGATGATGATGGCAACCGATGCTATGACTGGGACCAGATCGCCGGCATCGGCATTCCATACGAAGGACGCTCCCTGTCGGTTATTCCCATGGCCGCCGTGCAGATAGGAAAATGTGACCTGGAGGCGCTTGCAGAATGACCGACCTTCTCCTCATCCGCATCACGTGCCCGTCGCAGCGCGTGGCCGAGGACATCGGCGATGCCGCTGTCGAGCACAAACTGGCTGCCTGCGCGAACCTTGAAGGCCCGGTCTCGTCCACCTATCGCTGGAAAGGCGTGGTGGAGCAGGCGTTTGAATACATACTCTGGCTCAAGGCGCCGAAAGCGAATTGGGACCGGATCGAGGCCCTCGTCCTTACCCATCACCCTTATGATGTCCCGGCCATGGTGGCGCTGCCTTGCCTTGAGGCGCACGACCCCTATGCCGCCTGGGTCCACGAAAACACGGAAGTCTGATGCCAACGGAACGTATTACCGCTGCCTTCGATCGCGCGAAGGCGGACAAGCGCGCAGTCCTTGTCTCTTATCTCATGGCCGGCGATCCGGACCTTGAGACGAGTTATCAGGCGCTCTGCGCCCTGCGCGACAATGGCGCCGACATTATCGAGCTCGGTGCACCGTTTACCGATCCCATGGCCGATGGCCCGGCGATCCAGCGGGCAGGCCTGAGGGCGCTCGCCGCAAAGACGAAGCTGACCGATGTGCTGGCCCTGATCGCCCGGTTCCGCGAAAGCGACCAGACCACGCCGATCATCATCATGGGCTATGCCAACCCTGTCCATTCCATGGGGTATGGCACGTTTGCCGAAGCCGCCCACAAGGCGGGCGTTGACGGCACGATCATCGTGGACCTGCCGCCGGAAGAGGACGGCCCGCTGCGGGAAGAATACGCCAAATACGGCCTCTCCGTGATCCGTCTGGCCACGCCGACCACGCATGAGGCGCGCATGAAGAAGGTGGCCGAAGGGGCCTCCGGATTTCTGTATTTCGTCTCCGTGACCGGTGTGACAGGGGCGGGAAGCGCCGATCCTGCAGCAATTGCTGCGAATATCGACATGGCCCGGCGCGTGTCCGGACTGCCGGTTTGTGTCGGATTCGGTGTAAAAACCGGTGCACAGGCTGCGGAAATGGCTAAAATAGCCGATGGGGTTGTCGTAGGCAGTGCTTTCGTGGAGCATGCAGAGGCGGCTCACGAATCAGGGGATCTGGCCTGCGCGCCCCAGGGAATGGGGGTTCTGGCCGGAGAACTGAGCAAGGCGATCGCAGGGGTCGCAAAACCGTAGTGGCTATTACAGCCGTGGAGGTTGTCGGATGAACTGGATCAACAAGGTCACCCCGCCGGGCCTGAAGACCATGCTGGCCAAGCGTGACACGCCGGATGATCTGTGGGTGAAATGCCCGCTCTCCGGTGAGCTGGTCTACAAAACCGACCTGGAAGAGAACTGGCATGTGACGCCGGCGGGTGCGCATCTGCGTATTTCGCCGCGCACGCGGTTCCGTCTCCTGTTCGACGATGAGCGCTGGGAGCCGATCGAGCTGCCGGGCGTGGCCCTGGATCCACTGAAGTTCAAGGACGACAAGCCCTATCCGGCCCGGCTGAAAGCGGCCAAGTCGAAGATTGCGGCCCGCGAAAAGAAAGAAACCGAAGGCGGCGGTGCGCCGCTGCTGCAGGACGACTGCATGGTTGCGGCCTATGGCAAGATCGGCGGCGTTCCGGCTGTTGTTCTTGTTCAGGACTTTGCCTTCATGGGCGGCTCGCTCGGCATGGCCGCCGGGGAGGGGTTCATCACCGCGGCCCATATGGCGCTCGCCCGCAAGGCGGCTTTCGTCGTCTGCACGGCGTCCGGCGGGGCGCGCATGCAGGAGGGCACGCTCAGCCTGATGCAGATGCCGCGCACGACGCTCGCCATCAACGAACTTGGCGAAGCGAAACTGCCTTATGTCGTCGTGCTGACCGACCCGACCTCGGGCGGCGTCTCGGCGTCTTACGCCATGCTTGGGGATGTCCATATCGCTGAGCCGGGCGCGATGATCGCATTCTCCGGTCCGCGCGTGATCGAGCAGACCATCCGCGAAAGCCTGCCCAAAGGCTTCCAGCGGTCGGAATTCCTGCGTGAAAAAGGCCAGGTCGATATCGTTGTCGACCGGCGCAAGATGAAAGATACGCTGTCGCGCGTGCTCTCCATGCTGATGCCGAAGTCGCGCCGATCCAGTGACAGCATACCGGCCTCTCTGAATCCGCCGAAAACGCACGTGTCCAAGTCCAAGGGCAAGTCTGATTGAGCGGAGACAGTGCGGCCCTTGCCGCAGCGCTGAAGCGTTTCGAAGGGCTCTATCCTGAAGTCATTCACCTGTCGCTGGGACGGGTCGAGGCAGCTTTGGAAGCGCTCGGCCGTCCGCAGGACCGGCTGCCGCCTGTCATTCATGTCGCTGGCACGAACGGGAAGGGGTCCACCTCCGCCTTCATGCGGGCGATGGCCGAAGCGGCGGGCCTGAAGGTCCATGTCTTCACCAGTCCGCACCTTGTCCGGTTCAATGAACGCATCCGTCTGGCGGGCGAGATCGTTGATGACGACCGCCTGATCGACTGGCTGACGCGTACCTACGAGGCCACGCGGGGGAAGGAAATCACCCATTTCGAGGCGACGACGGCCGCGGCGCTGCTGGCCTTTTCCGAAGTGCCGGCGGACCTGCTGATCCTCGAAGTCGGCCTCGGCGGCCGTTATGACGCGACCAATGTGATCGAGCAGCCGGCGCTGTGCGTGATCACGCCGGTGGACTTCGATCACAAGGCGTTTCTCGGCTCGGACATCAGCAAGATCGCGGGCGAGAAGGCGGGGATCATCCGGCCGGGCCGTCCGGTGCTCAGCGCCATCCAGCGCAAGGTCTGCGATGATGTCATCACGGCCGAAGCGGCCCTTCAGGGGGCGCCGCTTTACAAGCTTAAGGCGCACTATATCGATGCCATGCCGGATCATATCGGACTTATAGGTGAGCATCAGCGGGCCAATGCGGCACTTGCGGCGATGGCCATGCAGCTGTTCGGCAATTCCACCCGCATTCCGCAGGAGGCCATCTTTGAAGGGGCGCGCACCGCGACCTGGCCAGCCCGGATGCAACGCCTGAAAGACGGCCCGCTCACGGCGCGCGTGCCCGGCACCGAGGTCTGGCTGGATGGCGGCCACAATCCGCATGCGGCCCGGGCCATCGCCCGCCACCTGGCAAAGCAGGAAGGGAAGACCGTGCTTGTTTCGGCGATGCTGGCCTCGAAGGATGCGACCGGCTTCTTCCTGCCGTTTCGCTCTTTGCGCCCACAGGTCTTCACCGTGCCGAACGCGCCGGGCCATCGGGCTGCAGAACCGGACGAGCTGGCTGAAGCGGCGAACACGGCCGGACTGGACGCGGTTGCGTGTGACAGCCTGGAAGCGGGGCTGAAAGCGGCAGCCGAAACGGGGGCAGACCGGATCCTGATCTGCGGATCGCTGTACCTCGCCGGGGAAGTCCTGTCGAAAAATGAGGAAGAGCCGGTCTAGGCACCTGAAAAGGTTTCCGGACATGGAAAAAGGGCGGCCAATCAGGCCGCCCTTCCCACTCTACGCGTACTCTACTGTCCGGGAATATGGGCATTGAACCCTTAACAGAACCCGAACGCGGTGACCGCAGGGCCTAGCTGGACTGTTTTGCCAGCAGGTTGCGGATTTCTTCCAGAAGCACTTCCTGGCGCGGCGGGGCCGGCGGCGGAGCGGCTTCTTCCTTTTTCTTCATTTTGTTCATGCCCTTGATGAGGAGGAACATGACGAAGGCGACGATGGTGAAGGAGATAATGGCGGAGATGAAGTCTCCGATTTTCACGACGACGGCCTCCTTGAGGACTTCGCCGTCGGCGCCGAGCGTGGCAGGCACCATCTCGTAATTCCAGCTGCCGAAATCCAGGCCGCCCATGATCGGACTGAGCAGGGGCAGGAAAACCCCCTGGATGAAGGCGGTGACCAGTGTCGCGAATGCGCCGCCCATGACAAAGGCAACCGCCATGTCAACGAGGTTGCCCTTCATTGCGAACTCTTTGAATTCCTTGAACATTCAGTGTCCCTTCCTGCGCTTCTTTCCCTTTGCCATCCAGACTGATGGTCTTGTTCCAAAATCTGGTCAAGACAGTTTACATCTGGAAAGGCGGGGTCACCTACCGGGCTTCCGGGTCCTCGCCGCCATTCACGCGGGCGCGCAGCTCCTTGCCGGCTTTGAAGAACGGAACGGATTTGGCCGGCACTTCGACCGGTTCCCCTGTGCGCGGGTTGCGCCCCTTGCGGGAATCGCGTTCGCGGACAGAAAACGCGCCAAAGCCGCGCAGCTCGACACGGTCACCGCGGGCGAGCGCGGCGGCGATCTCGTCTAGGATGACATTCACGACCTTTTCCAGATCTTCCTGGCGCAGGTGCGAATATTCCGTAGCGAGTTTTGCGATCAGTTCAGACTTCAGCATCCCATTGATATAAAACGCATTTGCGGCGGGAGCGCTAGGCCCCCGCCGCAAAGATTTCATCAAATTTAGAAAGCTGGTCTTGCCGGCCCAACCGGGCCGGCCTTACCCGGCTCAGCCCTGAAGGGCTTCAGCCTCGGCTTTCCAGTCAGCGCCCTTGCCGGACGTGCCAACTTCTTCTTCCAGAGTTGCCAGCTGTTCGTCCGACATGGAGGCGATCTGCCAGAAGTGGAAGATACCGGCTTCGTTCAGCTTCTTCTCGAAAGCCGGGCCAACACCTTTGATCTGCTTCAGATCGTCAGCTTGTTCCTGCGGGGCCGACAGGCGGCCATTCGCATCGACATCGCCGGAATCTTCAGCCGGAGCGGCTTCTTCCTTGCTGCTGCCCGAGGAGGCCAGGGCCGCGCCGAGAATATCACCCAGCGAGGCGCCGGCATCTGCCGACCCGTACTGTGCGACGGCTTCTGCCTCTTCAGCGATTTCCAGGGCCTTGATCGAGAGCGACACGCGGCGCGAGCCACGATCGACCTGGATCACCTTGGCGTCGACCTTGTCGCCTACAGCGAAGCGTTCCGGACGCTGATCTGCGCGGTCACGCGACAGATCGGAGCGGCGGATGAACGACTTCATTGCCGGTTCGCCGAATTCGACTTCGATACCGCCCGAGGTGATCTCGGTGACGGTGCAGGTCACGGTCGAGCCGCGCTTCACGCCGCCGCCGGTATTGAGCGATTCCATCGGATCGCCTGCCAGCTGCTTGATGCCCAGCGAGATACGCTCCTTGTCGACGTCGACGTCGAGCACTTTCGCCTTGACCATGTCGCCCTTGTTGTAGGCTTCGATGGCCTGGTCACCCGACTGCTCCCAGGAGATGTCGTTGATGTGAACCATGCCGTCCAGGTCCGGGCCGAGGCCGACGAACAGGCCGAACTCGGTGATGCCGCGGACTTCGCCTTCGATCTCGGTGCCGATCGGATGCTCTGCCAGGAAGGCCGACCACGGATTGTCCATGGTTTGCTTCAGGCCGAGCGAGATGCGGCGCTTCTCGGAATCGACGTCCAGCACTTCCACATCGACTTCCTGAGAGGTCGACAGGATCTTGCCGGGGTGCACGTTCTTCTTGGTCCAGCTCATTTCGGAGACGTGGATCAGGCCCTCGACACCGTCTTCCAGCTCCACGAAGGCGCCGTAGTCGGTGATGTTGGTGACGATGCCCTTGAGGCGCGCACCAACCGGGTAACGCACATCGATGCCATCCCAGGGATCGGCGCCGAGTTGCTTCATGCCGAGCGAGATACGCTGGGTTTCCGGGTTGATCTTGATGATCTGGACTTCGACTTCCTGGCCGACTTCAACCACCTGAGACGGGTGATTGATGCGCTTGTAGGACATGTCGGTGACGTGCAGCAGGCCGTCGATGCCGCCGAGGTCAACGAACGCACCGTAATCGGTGATGTTCTTGACGATACCCTTGCGGACGTCGCCTTCAGCCATGTCGGACACGATTTCAGCCCGTTGTTCGGCGCGGCTCTCTTCGAGGATGGCACGGCGGGAAACAACGATGTTGCCGCGCGAGCGATCCAGTTTGAGAACGGCGAACGGCTGGACTTCGCCCATGAGCGGGCCGACATCGCGCACGGGGCGGATGTCCACCTGGGAGCCCGGAAGGAAGGCGTTGACGCCGCCGAGGTCGACAGTGAAGCCGCCTTTGACGCGGCCGGAGATGGCGCCTTTGACCGGTTCGTTGGCGTTGAAGCTCTTTTCGAGCTTGATCCAGCGCTCTTCGCGGCGGGCCTTGTCACGGGACAGGACAGCGTCGCCAAGGGCGTTTTCGATACGGTCGAGATAGACGTCGACAATGTCGCCGGCTTCCGGCTGCTTGTCTTCCATCGAGAATTCGCGGAGCGGGATACGGCCTTCGGTCTTGAGGCCGATGTCGACGAGCACGGCATCGTTTTCAATGCGGATGACGGTGGCCGGGACAACCTGGCCTTCCTGCATTGCCGACGCCGCAGCCGACGATTCGAACATGGAGGCGAAATCGTCGGAGGAGGGGTTCATAGATTCAGTCATGTAAGGTTCCTGAGGCGGGACGAACGGTTCAAGGCAGGCGCGCACCATTGCGGCCTGCTGGATCGACCCGAGAGCGTGGTCTCTTTAAATCTTCAGTGGTGCAGCCTGTTTGGATTTGAGGCCCCCTGTATTTACAGGAGAAAGCCCCTTCAGGTGCGGTTTCCACGGGCGAGGGCGACCTTGACGGCTGCCAGCGCCTTTTCCACTGCGGCCTCTATAGTCAGGTCGGTGGTGTCTATCAAGACCGCATCTGCCGCCATGGCGGCCGGGGCGTCCTTGCGGTTCTGGTCGCGCTGGTCGCGTTCGCGCAGCTGCTGGATCACCTGTTCGAGGGAAACCTCCTCGCCAAAGCCGAGCAGTTCCCGCCAGCGCCGGTAGCCGCGCTGCTCGACATCGGCATCCACCCAGAGCTTCACATCGGCGTCCGGGGCGATCACCGTGCCGATGTCGCGGCCGTCCAGAAGGGCACCGCCGTCCTGCAGGGCGAAGGCGCGCTGCAGCTCGAACAGGGCCTGGCGGACCTTGGGCAGGGCGCTGACCACGGAGGCAGCCTTGCCGGCCTCGGCCGTGCGCAGCTCCGCTTCGTTGAAATCGGCAAGATCCAGCGCAGAGGCGAGCGCCGCGAGGCGGGCCTCATCATCCAGCGGGACGCCCTGTTTCAGCGCCGCCACGGCGGTCGCGCGGTAAAGCCGCCCGGTGTCCATATGGGGCAGGCCGTAATGCGCCGCGAGCCGTTTCGCGATGGTGCCTTTCCCGGAGGCCGTCGTGCCGTCGATAGCAATGATCATGGGCGCGGGGAGTGAGTGAAGGCGCGATGGAAGTCAAGCGGGAGAAGTAGGGCAGGTTCCCGCACGAGCAAAGCGAAGGCGCAGCGGCCCCGCGCCGGAGGCGCGGGAACCGCCGCGAGCAGTCCTTATCTTGGCGCCATGCGGATGGCGCCGTCGAGGCGGATGCACTGGCCGTTGAAATAGGTGTTCCGGGCCAGTTCCATGGCGAGGGAGGCATATTCCTCCGGCTTGCCAAGGCGTTTGGGGAAGGGGACCGACGCGGCGAGGCTGTTCAGCACCTTTTCCGGTGCGCGCAGCATCAGGGGCGTCGCAAAGATGCCCGGCATGATCGAGTTCACGCGGATGCCGATGTCCATCAGATCCCGCGCCATGGGCAGGACGAGGCCGTTCACGCCCGCCTTGCAGGAGCCATAGACGACCTGTCCGATCTGGCCATCCTGCGCAGCAACGGACGCCGTCAGCGTGATGCAGCCGCGCTCGCCGTCTTCCAGTTCCGGCAGTGTCGACATACCCAGCGCCGAGAGCGACGCGATACGGTAGGACGCAACCAGCACGCCCTGGGCGCCGAAGGCATAGTCTTCGGTGGGCAGGCGCTTGTAGCGGGCGTTTTCCTTGTCCCAGGACAGCGTCTTGCCGCCTTTCGCTGCCATGGCGCAGTGGACGGTGATGCGTTCTTGTCCGTGCGCGGCGCGGGCCTTTTCAAAGCCGGCCACGCAGGAGTCCTCGTCCATGATGTTCACATTACAGAAGATGCCGCCGATTTCCTTGGCGGTGGCTTCACCGGCTTCCTCGTTGATGTCGAAAATGGCGACCTTCACCCCGGCCTTGGCAAGTGCGCGGGCTGTGGCCTGGCCGAGGCCCGAGGCGCCGCCGGTGACGACGGCGGCGGTTTCGTTCGTGATCTGCATGGTGTTTCCTCCTGATTATATCTGACTATGCCGGATCACAGGGTGATCAGGCGGTCTCTTCGACGAAGCCCTTCCATGACTTCATGTAGGTGACAAAGGCATCGCCCAGCCCTTCGGCACGAAGGTGCGCTTCCGGCACCGGCAGGGCGATGGGGGTGAAGTCCGGATCGGCCAGCACTTTCTCCGGGAAGTCATGGTGCAGGATGGCGCCGCGCCCGATGACGACAAAGTCGAGCCCCGCCTCCATCGCGTCATGGCAGGCCTTGCCGGTGGTCAGCTTGCCCGCCGCGCCGAGGCGGCAGTCGCCGCGCGGCAAATCCGTGAACCAGTCGACCAGACGCTTGCCCTTATAGGCCTCGTCCTGCGGTTCCTTGAACGTGTTCCACAGCGACATGTCGAGATAGTCGACCTTGCCGCCGGTCATGATCTCTCCGGCCAGGCGGCGGATCTCGCCCATGTCCATGCCGAAGCGTTCCGGCGACAAGCGCACGCCGAGGGAGAAGTCCTTGCCGCACTCGCTGCGGATCGCGTCGATCATCTCCATCAGGAATTTCACGCGGTTCTCATAGGCGCCGCCCCACTCGTCCTCGCGGAGGTTCACTTCGCCGCTGATGAACTGGCAGATCAGATAGCCGTGCGCGCCATGCAGTTCCACGCCATGGAATCCGGCTTTCTCGGCGCGCTTGGCAGCCGCGACGAAAGCGTCGAAGGACTGTTTCACCTCGTCGCCCGTCAGGGCGCGGGCGCCGAACTCTTCATTGGCCGAGGGGCAGACCGGCGCTTCGCCGATCAGCTCTGCGGGCGAGCGCATGCCGGCATGGTGCAGCTGGACGACCGAATGGCTGCCGGTCTTGTTGATCGCCTCGGCAAGGCGGGTGAGGCCCGGCAGATGCTTGTCGTCGAAAATGCCGAGCTGGCCGGGGAAGCCCTGGCCGATGGCCTGCACATGCGCCGCGCAGGTCATGGTCAGGCCAAAGCCGCCTTCGGCGCGATAGGTCAGCCAGCGGAATTCGTCATCGCTGAGCGTGCCGTCGGCGTTGCTCTGCAGATTGGTCAGCGGCGCCAGCATGAAGCGGTTCTTCATGGCCGGGCCATGGGCGAAGGAGAGGGGAGAGGAAAGATCGGTCATTCCCGCACTTTGGCGCGGGGAGTGGCGGCGTCAATTCTGCCGCTGGGGCAGGGGACTAGCGGACGGCGTTCAGCGCGGCAGCGATTGCAGCCCGGTTCTGCGGGTCGATGACGGCGAAGACGATGTCGGCGTCGCGCGCCATCGGGTGGCGGGCGCAGATGGTGACGGCGATATGGGCGGCCTGCGCCGGCGGGTAGCCATACGCGCCGGTCGAGATGGCCGGGAACACGATCCGGCGGAGGCCGCGCTGGCTAAGCTCGGTGAGGCAGTTGCGGTAGCAGTTGGCCAGAATGTCCGCCTCGCCATCCTGTCCGCCATGCCAGATGGGGCCGACCGTGTGGAAGATGAGGCGCGGGGCAAGGCCGAAGCCTTCGGTGACGCGCACTTCCCCCGGCGGGCAGGGGGCGAGAGGGCGGCAAGCCTCTTTCAGCGCGGGCCCGGCGGCATAATGGATCGCGCCATCCACCCCGCCACCGCCCATCAGGCTGGAATTGGCCGCATTGACGATCACGTCCGTCTCAATGTCGAGCAGGCTACCGGGATAGAGAACGAGACGGGGCATCAGAGGTCACTTCGTTTCGCGGTCTGGTTCAGGAGAATGGAAGAGACGTATCAGCGTGGGGCTGTTCTTCATAGGCAGGGCATAGGTCTGCTGCCGAAGTGGACTCACGAATGGCGACTGTTGGCCCTATTCGGTCATTGTGAGATTTCCCGCAATTGAGCATTGCAGGTCCTTAGCTGAAGATAGATCAGACGTCTTCCGAAGGCCGAATTTATCCAATATGTTCTTCTAACCAAGGTGGAGGGAAGAGAAGTTGCGGGACAGTTTCAAAGCGATCGGCTGTTATGGAATTGTAGTGGTGTCGTTTAGCGTCGCCGCACCAATCGCAGCAGCCCAGAGTATTGAACAACAATGGGCCTACTGTGTATATCACGGCAACACCTACGGGCCGGAACTAAACATAAGTGGTTGCACAGCGGTGATTGAGTCTGGAGAGGAATCTCCCGCAAATCTCGCAATGGCTTTTAATAATCGTGGTAACGCTTATCGTGATCTAGGTGACTTCGCCCGTGCCTTCGCAGACTACGATCAGGCGATCGAACTCAATCCTCATTATGCGACCGCCTTCAGCAATCGAGGAAACACCTACGCTGATCAGGGAAACCAAGCGCGTGCCATCGCAGACTTGGACCAGGCAATCCAACTCGACCCACAAAACGTGAATGCCTTCTTTGGCCGCGGCAATTCCTACTACGCACAGGGCGACTATGCGAGCGCAATTGCCGACTACGACCAAGCGATCGAACTCAATCCGCAAGCAGCGTTGGTCTTCAACAATCGTGGCTCTGCTTATGCAAAATTGGGCGATCATGCGCGCTCCATTGCCGATTTCGACGAAGCAGCACGGCTCGAACCACGATTTGCGGATGCCTTCTTCAACAGAGGGAACGTCTATCTCTACCAAGGCGACTATGCGCGCGCCATTTTAGACTACGACCAAGCGATTCAGCTCGACCCACAAAAGGCCGATGCATATTACAATCGCGGCATCGCCTACCGCAATCAGGGCGACTATACCCGTGCCATTGCCGACATTGATAAAGCGATCAAGCTTAGTCCGCAAAAGTGAAGGGGCGGTGAGAGTCTAAAATCGGCGATTTCCGGCCACTACCCCCCCGAGATATCCGCCCCGAGCGTCGCCATGTGGGCGAGGAAGTCCGGATACGATGTATCGATCATGGAGATGTCGTCGACGCGGACCGGGTTCTGCGCGGCGGTGCCCATGACGAGGGCGCTCATGGCGATGCGGTGGTCGTGATGGGTTTCGACGAGGCCGCCGCCCGGCACCTTGCCGGCACAGCCTTGCACAATGAAGCCGTCCGGCGTGCCTTCCGCTTCGACGCCATTGGCGCGCAGCATGGCGACGGTGGCATCGATGCGGTCGCTCTCTTTCACGCGCAGCTCTTCCGCGCCTGAGACCACGGTCTCGCCCTCGGCAAAGGCGGCGAGGACGGCGAGGATCGGGAATTCGTCGATCATGGCGGCGACATAGCGCTCCGGCACGTGGATGCCTTTGAGCTGCGCATAGCCGGACGCGATGTTGATCTGGCGCTCGCCTGCGGCTTCGCCGGCTTCTTCGGCGCCGAGATGCGCGCCCATCAGGTTTGCGACATCATAGAAGCCGGACCGGGTCGGGTTCGACATGACGCCGTCGACCTGAACATCGCTGGCCGGGGAGAGGATGCCCGCCGCGACCAGGAAGGCGGCCGACGAGGGGTCGCCCGGAATCGCGGCCTCGATCGCGCGCAGCACCTGGCCGCCCGGAACGGAGATGCGCGTGGGTTCGCCCGGCTTGCGCTCGACGCCCACTTCGGCGCCGAAGCCGCGCAGCATGCGCTCGGTATGGTCGCGGGTCGGTTTCGCCTCTTCGACAATCGTCGTGCCGTTGGCCGAAAGGCCCGCCAGCATGACGGCGGACTTCACCTGCGCGGAGGCCTGCGGCGGGGCGTAGGTGATGGCCTGCAGGGTTTTCGAGCCGGTCAGCGAGAAGGGCAGGCGCCCATCGGGGCCGGCCGTGTCCTTCAGGCCCATCTGGCGCAGCGGAGTCAGGATGCGGTTCATCGGGCGCGAGCAGAGGCTCTTGTCGCCGGTCAGCTCTGCGGTCAGGTCATGGCCTGCCATCACGCCCATCATCAGGCGAGAGCCCGTGCCGGAATTTCCGAAGTCCAGCACGCCGTCCGGAGAGGAGAGGCCTTTCGCGCCGACGCCGGTCACTTCCCAGGCCCCATTGCCAAGGCGTTTCACGTCCGCGCCGAGGGCTGACATGGCCTGTCCGGTGCGCAGAACATCGTCGCCTTCCAGCACGCCTGTGAAGCGGCTGGTGCCTTCGGCGAGGCCCCCGAAAATCAGCGCTCTGTGGCTGCAGGATTTGTCTCCGGGCGCCCGGACGGCGCCTTTCAGGGATTTGACGGGACGGCTGGTCCAGACCATGTAGATTTCCGAGCTGAATTTTTGCGTGAATTGGGGCTTTGACAGCGCGCGGCGTTCATGGCAAGCGCCGCCCAGATCAAAAACCAGAAATCCAACGAGGAGGCATTCGCCCGTGTCGAAAGACAAGCTTGGAACCAAGCAGGTTTGCCCGTCCTGCGAAGCCCGTTTCTACGACCTGAACAAGCGTCCGGCCGTGTGCCCGAAATGCGGGGAGGAATTCGACCCCGAAGATGAGGTCATCCGCACGACCATCACCAAGGTGAAGGCCAAGGCGGCGCGTGCTGCGGTGAAGACCGAGGACGAAGACGAGGATGACGACGAGGAGGCCGAAAAGGCCACCAAAACGCCTGATGACGCCGACGACGACGAAGATGAAGGCGCCGATGAGGAAACGGCCAAGGAACTTGGCGAGGATGACGATGAAGTGATCCTCGAAAGCACCGACGACGAGGAAGACGACGAGTCGGGCAAGAAAGTCCCGGCCGGCTTCAACGAAGACGGCGTTGACGATGACGACGAAGACGACATCATCCTGCCCGACGACGATGATGACGACTTCGAAATCGACGACTCGGACGACGATGACGACGACGACCTCACCCTCGACGACGAGGAAGATGAGAAATAGACTTGAAAGCCGGAAGAGGCGGGGATAAACCCCGCTCTTCCCGGTCCGGGGCCATAGCTCAGTTGGGAGAGCGCTTGCATGGCATGCAAGAGGTCAGGGGTTCGACTCCCCTTGGCTCCACCATTTTCCTTCCGGACACTTCAGGCGAATGCTACGCGGTTTTCAGCGTCAGCAGCTTGAGTCCGGCTGCGCCGAACAGGGCGCCCACCACCACGTCAAATGGCCGCCGCATGCGCCGGTAGATGCCTGCCGCAGACCGTGTCGAAAACAGAAACGCGTAGCCGACAAACACCAGGAGACCGGTGAAGGCGCACAGCGTGACGGCTGAAAACAGGAAGGCTGGCGGGGCCGAAGCGGCGGCGCCGACGGAAAGCGTTGCCATCCAGACAAGCGGTGCTTTCGGGTTTGTCAGGTGCAGCAGCAGGCCGCGCAGGAAATGCGTCCGGAAGGATGTGCGGGCAGGGGTGTTTTCCGCAGGGATTACAACGCCCTTGCGGCTGGCCGAGCGCAAGGCCCGGAACGCCAGGAACAGCAGATAGAGCCCGCCGGCAAATTTCATCGCCGTGAAGAACAGGACCGAGGCCTTCAGGGCCGCGACCAGGCCGAAGGCGGCAAGACATCCCCAGAAAGCCGATCCGGCGACGATGCCGAGCGCCAGCAGGGCGGCGGGGGCCCGGCCTTCACGCGCGGCCACATTCACGATCATCAGGGTGGCCGGTCCGGGGCTGGCCGCGCCGACCACAAAGACCGACAGGATCAGTAACAGATTCGGCAGGTGCAGGCTGATGGCTTCGTGTGGCACGGCGCGTCCTTTTCCGGGTCTCTGGACAGGGACGGATAGCAGGTTCACCTCAAAAGAGGCAGGCCGTTCCCTTCAAGGGATCGTTTAAGGAATCTCCTGCCCCGCGGCGCCCGGCCAGGCCGTGAAATACCGCGGATTGTGCCCGAACCGCCGCACTTTTACGTGATCGCCCGCCCCGATGACGCCGCATCGCGGCACTTGAAGCGCCACAATTGCACCCCACCTTTAAGGAGAACGAAAGGTGCCCGCAGGTGCCCTCCTCTGGGACCCCATGTTCGCCGTATCTGTCGTACGACGGAAAGGAGTGCCGACATGTTGAACGACGAAAACACCCCCCGCTTCGATGCGGATCCTATCGTCTACATTCGCCACCTGGGTGAAGACGAAGTGCAGGACCTTGTGCCGGAAAATGCCCTGAAAGGCATTGGGCATTCGGAAGACCTGTTCCTTGTGTCCTCCGCCGACGGCCAGCAACTGGCCATCGTGGAAGGCCGGGAGGCGGCATTCGCTGCCGCCCGGATGCATGACCTGACCCCGGTCAGCGTGCACTGAGGACCATCAACAACACCATCTATAGACCCTCTATGGACCCTATATGCCCCGCCCGCAGAGATGCCGGCGGGGCTTTGTGTTCCGGCGACGGGTTTTCGGGCCCTTGCCATTTTGCCCGCACAAGATGACACTACCGTCAACTATAACCCGGGGGAGATAACGGGCATGAGACCGATCATTCTGGCAGTGGCTGCTGCCGCAATTCTGGCGCCTGCCGCCTGTTCCAAAAAAGAAGACGCCGCGGCGCCGGAAATCGCCGCGCCCGCGGAGGACGGGGTCACCCATGTTTCCGCCGAAGGGGATTTCGCCGAAAACCTGCAACTTGCCCTGATTGAAGCCGAGCCAGGCGACAAGATCGTCATGCCGGAAGGCACGTTCGAGTTCACCACCGGCCTGTCGCTGGACGTGGACGACGTGACGCTGGCCGGAGCCGGGCAGGGCAAGACCATCCTCGACTTCGCCAACCAGACCGGCGCGGGCGAGGGCCTGCTGGTGACCGCAGACGATGTCGTGCTGAGCGATTTCGGCATCCGCGACACCAAGGGCGATGGCATCAAGTCCAAGGATTCAGACCGCATCACCTATCAGTACATCACGGTGGAATGGTCGGGCGAGCCGGATGAGACGAACGGCGCCTATGGCATCTATCCGGTCGAGTCGACCGATGTGCTGGTGCAGAACTGCACCGTCCGCGGCGCCTCGGATGCGGGCATCTATGTCGGCCAGTCGCGGAACATCATCGTCCGGGACTCGGTCGCCGAGTACAATGTCGCCGGGATCGAGATCGAGAACTCGTCCTTTGCGGACGTGTACGGAAATGTCGCGCGCCACAATGCGGGCGGCATCCTCGTGTTCGACCTGCCGGACCTGCCTGTGATGGGCGGGCATTCCACCCGCGTCTATGACAATGACATTGTTGAAAACAACACGGTGAATTTTGCCCCGGTCGGCAATATCGTGGCGGGCGTGCCCAGCGGCACCGGCATGATCGTCATGGCCAATTCCGATGTTTACATCACCGGAAACCGGTTTGCGGACAATCGCACGGTGGACGTCATGCTGAATGCCTATACAGAGCCGTTCACGGATGAAAACTACAATCCGCTGCTGACGGATATCACCCTCAGCGGCAACACGTATGAAGGCGGGCTGGATGATCCGCAGGGCATGCTGGCGCCTGTCGCGGCTGTGCTGGGCGGGTCGCTGCCGTCCATCGTGACAGATGGTGTCACCCGCTGGAATGGCGGGGAGGACCAGGCCGTCAATCTCGTGATTGCCGAGGCGCCCGAAGTCGGTTTCCTCAATCTGGGGCTCGGCGAATATCCGCTCGACCCGTCGAAGCTGCAGCCAAGCATGGACCGCCCGGCCGGGACACCTGTGCCGGAGCGTGAGGCCGTAGTTCTGCCGCAGGACACGAAACAGCCATGAGACACGTCCTGCCGTTTGCCTGCCTGATCCTCGCGGCATGCGGGGCAGGGCAGGCGGCGGCGCCCACCGTACCGGATCTTGAAACCATCCTGGCGGACAAGCCCGCGCCGGTCCTGTCAGACTACGGCTTTTTTACCGATGCAGGCGCCGATCATCCGGCAAAACGGGTCAAGTCCTACGACCTGATCAATCCGCTCTTCTCGGATGATGCGGACAAGCACCGGTTCATCTATGTCCCGCCGGGTGAACGGGCAAAGGCCGACGGCGCAGGCCTGCCGGAGTTTCCGGTCGGCACGGCGCTGATCAAGACCTTCGCCTTTGCGCCAGACCTGCGGGACCCGGAAACCGGGAATTTCAAGGTCGAAACGCGGGTGATCATCCGCAAGGCCGATGGCTGGGCGGCGTTTCCCTATGTCTGGAACGAGGACGGCACGCAGGCGACATACGCCCCGGTCGGCGCGCGCCGCACGATTGCGACGATCAGCCCACAGGGCGAGCCGCTGCAGATCCATTACGAAGTGCCCAACAAGAACCAGTGCAAGACCTGCCATCAGAGCGGCGATGTGGTGGAGCCCATCGGGCCAAAGTTGCGTAACCTGGATCATCCGGGTCCGGCCGGTGTGGACCAGCTGTCGGACTGGGTGTCGGCGGGCATTCTGGACGGCGTGCCGCTGGGCATGAAGCGGACGCCGGACGCGATGGATGTGAGCTTGCCGCTGGACGCGCGGGCGCGCGGCTATCTCGATATCAATTGCGGCCATTGCCACAATCCGGGTGGCTCGGCGTCGAACTCCGGCCTGTGGCTGATGCTGGAAGAAACCTCACCCACGCGCCTTGGCCTGAAGAAGCATCCGACGGCAGCAGGGCGCGGCTCCGGCGACCGGCGCTATGTCATCGATCCGGGGCACCCGGAGAAATCGATCCTCGCCTTCCGCATGGCCTCCACCGAACCCGGCATCGCCATGCCGGAACTGGGGCGGACCCTACCGGACCCTGTGGGCATCGACCTGATCAACCAGTGGATTGCGGGAATGGAGCCGGAGTAGGCGACAATTCTGGTCGGCAAGTGTAAAGCACTTGCGAGCCCCGTCTGAGGTACCATGCAACTTACTTTCTTTGGAACAGACGAAGATGTCGCGCAAATCTGGCACTGGTTACTTGAAACGCCCGGAATAGTGATTTGCGAAGATTATTCCCAGCCAGACATGCCCAATCGCTGGTTCCAAAATGGGAGTGAATTGCCAAGATTATCGGACGAAACGAAACCGAGTCTTGCCGCATGGTCGCCGGAGTTCGGTGTCGCGCCTTGGGCGGAAACCGTGCAATTCAACGAGCGAACTCAAAAGCGTAGCGGCACCAGCGGTAGAACGATCCTGAACTGTCCGTCCTTTATCAAAGTCGGCCGGAACAATGAGCAAATGGGATGTTTGGCAAATGGTTCCGTCGCTTGCTGGAATGAAAAAGGCGCACGACAACGCTCCGTTTTTTCAGAAGAGATTTTGGATTCCGTGAACTGGGAAGTGCTATCGAGAACCTGTTCTCGCATTATTCGCCGTATTCGAACGGCTTCGCCCGCAAAGCTGAGATCCTATCCGATTATGCCAGATGCCTGGGGAAAATTTCGTGCAGGCGAAATCAAGCTTTGGAATTGGGGGACAGTTTGTGAGTTTCCGTCTGATTTGATCTCGCAGTAAGCCCCGCTTGCTCTTCCACAGGCTCGGGCATAGGGTGCGCGCGCTTTAACCCGAGGACCGAAACCCATGGCCGATACGCAGCGCCCAAGCCTTCCCGTCACGCTCGATGATGTGAAAGCCGCTGCAATGATTATTGCAGGCCAGGTGGAAAGAACGCCGTTCCGGCACTCGAAAACGCTGTCGGATATCACCGGCGCGGAAGTGTGGGTGAAATTCGAAAACCACCAGTACACCGCCGCCTTCAAGGAGCGCGGCGCGCTGAACCGGCTGTCCTCCCTGTCCGACGAGCAGAAAAAGGCCGGCGTCATCGCCGCCTCGGCCGGCAATCACAGCCAGGGCGTGGCCTATCACGCCAAGCGGCTGGGCATTCCGGCGACCATCGTGATGCCGGAGACGACGCCCTTCACAAAGGTCGAGCAGACCCGGTCGCATGGCTGCCGCGTCCTGCTGAAGGGCCTGAATTTCGATGAGGCCAAGGCCGAAGCCTATAATGTGCAACAGCGCGAAGGGCTGACCTTCATCCACCCGTTCGACGACCCCCACATCATTGCGGGGCAGGGGACGGTCGCGCTGGAAATGCTGGAAGACAAGCCGGACCTCGACATGCTGGTCATCCCGATCGGCGGAGGCGGCCTGATCGCCGGCTCGGCCGTGGCGGCCCGGGGGATCAACCCGGAGATCAGCGTCATCGGCGTGGAGTCGGCGATGTATCCGGCGATGCGACAGGAACTTGCCGGGGAGTCCGTCCATGTCGGCGGCTCGACCATTGCCGAGGGGATCGCCGTCAAGGATGTCGGCCGGATGCCGCTGGAGATCGTGCGCCAGCTGGTGGACGATATCGTCCTCGTCGAAGAGGCCCATCTCGAACGCGCGATCACGCTCTATGCCGAGGTCGAGAAGACGATTGCCGAAGGTGCCGGCGCCGCGGGCCTTGCGGCGCTGCTGGCTCATCCGGCGCGCTTCAGCGGCCACAAGGTGGGCGTTGTGCTGTGCGGCGGCAACATCGACACGCGGCTGCTTGCCTCGGTGCTGACCCGGGCGCTGGTGCGCGAGAACCGGCTGGCCCGTATCCGCATCATCGGCGACGACCGGCCGGGCCTGCTGGCGCTGGTCTCCAAGATCATCGGCGATGCCGGGGCGAACATCATGGAAGTCGCGCACAACCGCATCGCGCTGGACGTTCCGGCCAAGGGCGCCGAGTTCGACATCCTGATCGAGACCCGCGACAGCCAGCACACGCAGGAAGTGGTCGAAGCGCTGACCATGGCCGGCTATCCGCCGCGCAGCATGTGACATCTGTAATGTTGAACGCTGGCCGGGACGGGTGACTCCGCCCCGGAAGCGGCCTAGACCCGGACCCAAATAAAGAAGCCCAAACGGAGCCTCAATATGAAGCGCATCCTCGCTGTTGCCGCCAGTGCGGCCCTTGCCCTGATTGCCGGCTGTACCGGCGACCAGACCCCGACCGATATCGACGCAGTGTTCGATCAGCACCTGCCATGGAACCCCGATGCCAAAGGCGTCCAGACCGACGAATCCGGCCTGCAATGGATCGTGATCCGGGAAGGGGATGCCAACGGGGCGAGCCCGGAGGTCAGCGACCTCGTCAGTGTCGATTATGAAGGCCGCACGGCCGATGGCGAAAAATTCGATTCCTCGTTTGACCGCGGCAAGCCTGCCATGTTCCGCCTGAACCAGGTGATCCCCGGCTGGACCATCGGCCTGCAGAAGATGCACGAGGGCGACCAGTATCTGTTCTACGTCCCGAACAAGCTGGCCTATGGCAATGCCGACCGGGGCCCGGTGATCAAGGCGGGCGACGATCTCACCTTCCTGGTCGACCTTGTCGATGTGATGGAGCCGAAATCCGTCGATACGGCGGCCTGGGAAAAGTACACGCCGTGGGATCATGACTCGCCGGACGTGAAGAAAACCGGGTCCGGCCTGGAATATGTCGTCCTGGCAAGCGGGGACGAAGACGGGGCCAGCCCTGTGAACGGGCAGGACGTCGTCGTCTATTATGAAGGCCGCCTCGCCGAGACGGGCGAAATGTTCGACAGCGCCTTCCAGCGCGGCGCGCCGGAAATCTTCCCCTCCAACCGCCTGATCCGCGGCTGGGTCGAGGCCCTGTCGATGATGAAGCCGGGCGACCGCTGGCTGCTCTACATCCCGTCAGACCTTGCCTATGGCAAGAAAGGCACGCCGGGCGGGCCGATCCCGCCGAATTCCGATCTCGTATTCGAGGTCGAGCTGGCGGACGTGCTGAACTAGCGCGCTTAGCTGTCTTCCACGTCTGCCCGGAAAAAGATGGGCAGGCGGACGGATGACTGGAACCAGGGCTGTTGCTGGTTGGCGGTTTCGGCGATCACGTCGCCGCTGACCTGCAGCATCACCTTGTTGATGTCGATCCGGTCCGGTGACCGGACGCGGCGCGCGAACGCATCGGCGAAGACGGACGGGCCATAGGTGTCCGGCCGGGTCGTGCCGGGCTTGTCGGCATAGGCGATCACGACATTGGCGTCGGATGTGTAGTCGGCAAAGCCGGGCTCCAGCCCTTTGGTCTCCATCGGCGAGTCGTATTTGCGTCCGCAATCGACCATGACAATCACGGCCTGCGCAGCGGAGTCTTCCAGGAACTCGACCGCGTCCTGCAGTTTCGCCCCGCTTTCCCCGACCTCGTAATCATTGCGGGGCAGGGGGCCGTTCGGGATCAGGTAATTGTCTTCGCCATAGAGGGATGCTCCGTATCCGGCGAAATAGACGACGCCCACGCTGGCCGGGCCGGCCGCGTTCAGGGCGTTGCGCAGCATGGCAAGGCCGTCATTGAAGCCGGCAAGGTCTGCATTGCGGATGTGGCGAACCTTGTAGCCGCTTTCGCCAAGCGCGCTGGCGACTTTCTCGCCGTCCGAATGCGTGTTCGGCAGGCCGTAGGGGTCGCTTTCGGCATAATCATTGGAAAAGACGAGCGCCACGCGCAGCGGGTTCTGGCTGACCGGCGCCGAGGGGGCCCCCGGCGCCCGGCTCCACGATCCGATCCTGATGTCGCTGGACCGGCGCTGAAGGCGCGACAAATTCATCGGCTCCTGACGCTGCCGCGTCATTTCCAGCACGTCGAGGCGGACATTCTCGAACATGTCGCGCACCGTGATGGCGGGCTCCAGCAGGCGCGTGCCGAGGGCTTTCGCATAAGGGCCGTTCCCGTCATCGGCCAGCCCGTCGCTGGCCGTCTCGCCCTCCCAGGTGGCGAAGGAGATGAACATGTTGCGCTCTTCCGCGCTGCCAGCAGACCGGCGCAGGCCGCGGAAGGATTCGCCGCCGCCGAGGGCGCGTTCTGCTTCCGGCAGTTTCAGCACGTTGCGGCAGGCATCAATCGACAGGACGGTCGGCGCCTCGCAATCAGTCAGTTTGCCCATTACCCAGTCGAGGGAGACCGAATCGTCCCACAGCGCCTCGTCCAGCACGGCGGCGTCCTCGACCGGGATCAGGAAATTGCCTTCGCCGTCGCGGGCGGCGCCATGGCCGGAATAATAGACAAAGCCCGTGGCATCCGGTCCGCTGGTCTGCATCGCGTCAACATAGGCGCGGAACGCCGACATCATTTCGGACCGGCCGGCATCCTTCACCACATCGCCTGTCACCAGGGAGAAGCCGCATTCGACAATGCCTTCGGCCACGCGGTGGGCGTCCCTCACCGGATTGGCCAGGGTGCCGATGCCCTCGGAATAGGCCGCATTGCCGATGATCAGCGCGTGGCGGGGCCCGCGGCCGCTTCCGTTCCCGCTCTCGTCGGCCCGGCCGGGCCAGGGCAGGGCGGCAGCGCCTCCGAGCAGCAGTAAGTGCCGGCGTGAAATCATGTTCCCACTCCACTCATCTCACGAAGGTTAATCGTCTCGTAGAGCCGCGCGCCAGTCAATGACGCCGCTGCGGGCTTGCCTATGGCAACCCGGCCTGACAGGAAGGGCGCCGGATTTCCATCAGGAGGACAGGTGTGGCGATTACAGGTGACACGCTGGCGCGCATTGCGCTGGATGCGGGCAAACTGATCATGGAAATCTATGACGGCGATTTCGATTTTACGCGAAAAGGCGACGATTCTCCGGTCACGCTCGCGGATGAGAAGGCCGAGGCGCTGATCCTGAAAGCGCTGGCCGAGGCCGATCCGGACCTGAAAGTCATTGCCGAGGAGGCCATGGCCGCCGGGCAGATGCCGGAACACGGGGCGCGGTTCGCGCTGGTCGATCCGCTGGATGGCACCAAGGAGTTCATCAACAAGAATGGCGAGTTCACCGTGAACATTGCCATTATCGAGCATGGCCGCCCGGTCATGGGCGTCGTCTATGCGCCGGCCCAGTCGCGCCTGTTCGTGGCAGATGCCTACAATTCGGCCTGGCAGGCAGAGGCTGCGCCGGGCGCGAACGTGCCGGGCGAGCGCACGCCGCTGCGCATCCGCAAGGCCCCGGAAGAGGGGCTGACGGCGGTTGCGTCCAAATCCCACCGCACGCCGGAAACCGACGCCTTCCTCGAAAAGTTCACGATAGCAGACATCAAGGGTGCGGGCTCTTCCCTCAAATTCTGCCTGATCGCGGCGGGCGAAGCCGATCTCTATCCGCGCATGGGGCGCACCATGGAATGGGACACCGCCGCCGGACAGGCCGTGGTGGAAGCCGCCGGCGGCCGGGTGCTGACCGAAGAGGGCGCGCCGCTTCTCTATGGCAAGCGCGAGCGCGGCTATGATAATCCGTATTTTATTGTGTATGGCGGCGTGTCTCCGGTCTGACATAGTCCTGCCACGTTCCGGTATCGTTTTCTCCAGCTTTTCCTGCGACCAGTTCGGTCAGGGAGTATCATCATGGCACGTCAGTTCTTTGGCACGGATGGCATCCGCGGCCGCGTAAACCAGAAACCCATGACCGTGGAGACGGCGCTGCGGCTGTCCATCGCGGCGGCCCGCGCCTTTGCGCCCGATGGCGGGCGGGACGTCATTGTCGGGCGGGACACGCGCCGCTCCGGCGAGATGATCGAAGCCGCCATTGTTGCGGGCCTCAGCAGCATGGGCCTGACGCCGGTCTGCGTCGGCATCGTGCCCACCCCGGCGGTCGCCCTGTTGACGCGCGAGACCGGCGCGGCTTTCGGCCTGATGGTGACGGCCTCGCACAACAAGTTCCAGGACAATGGCCTGAAGCTGTTTTCGCCGGATGGCGTGAAGTTCACCGATGAGGTCGAGGAAGCCCTCGAGACCGGCATGTTCGACGCGTTCGAGGGAAGCTATGCCGCCCCGGCAGACGTCGTGACGCCGCGCAAGATGGAAGAGGGCGTCCGGCGCTATGTCGAGCGATGCCTCGAGGCGGTTGAACCGGAAGCGGACTTTTCGAAACTGAAGGTCGTGCTCGATTGCGCCAATGGTGCGGCCTACCGGGCAGGCCCGGATGCGCTGCGCAAGCTTGGCTGCGATCTCACCGTCATGGGTGTGTCGCCGGATGGGGTGAACATCAATGCCGGGGTCGGCTCAACCGACACCAAGGCGCTGATGAAGGCCGTGACCGACAGCAAAGCCGATATCGGGATCGCCTTCGATGGCGACGCAGACCGGCTGATCGTGGTCGACGAGCTGGGCGAAGAGGTCGATGGCGACCAGGTGATGGCGCTGATCGCGACGGAACTGTTCCACACCGGGCGCCTGAAGGGCGACGGCATGGTGGCGACCGTCATGTCGAATATGGGGCTGGCGGAGTATCTGAAAGGTCTGGGCCTGACACTGGCCCGCACGAAAGTGGGCGACCGCTATGTCGGGGAGCATATGCGCGCGCACGGCTTCAATCTGGGCGGCGAGCAGTCCGGCCATATCATCCTGTCGGATGTCTCGACCACGGGCGATGGCCTTCTGGCGGCGCTGCAGGTGCTGAAAGTGCTGGCCCGCACGGGCAAGAAGGCGTCCGTGGTCGGACGTGTGTTCGAACCTGCGCCGCAGAAACTCGTCAATATCCGCTATGCCGGGACCAATCCGTTGGAGACCGACCGGGTGATTTCCGCCATTGCCCGCGCCGAGGCCGAGATGGGGGAGAAGGGGCGTCTGGTGGTTCGCAAGTCCGGCACCGAGCCGCTGATCCGCGTCATGGCCGAAGCCCTGGAAGAAGACATGATGAAACAGGCGCTGGACGATGTGGTGGAGGCCGTCGAGGCCGAAGCCTGATTTGGCCACTATTTCCGCCGGGGGGTGCCCCTCGGGTATGCCCGCCTGCCTTTCGTTGGGGAACGAATTGCCTCTCTGGCCTGATCGCCTATCATCCGGCGAAACAAGAACAGGTATTGGGAGACACACTGCATGGCCGACGCGACCGAGTTGCCGCCCTTCCGCCCGCTGCCGCAGAAGACACCGGATGTCGAGATGCGCACCGCGCCGGGCGGGATCCATTACATTTCCGCCCGTCAGGCCCCGGGCCCGCGTCCGCGTACGATCCCGCACTGCCTGGACGAACGCGCCGCCGAACATCCGGACCGGCCGTTCCTGAAACAGCGTGATCCGGAAACCGATGAATGGGTGACCGTCACCTATGGCGAGGCGGCCCGGATCACGGACAGCCTGGCGCAGGCCTTCCTCGACATGGGGGCCGGGCCTGATGCGCCGGTGATGATCCTGTCCGGAAATTCGATCCGGTCTGCCATGGTGATCCTGGCGGCGCAGAAAATCGGGGCGCCGGCCGCGCCGATCTCGGTGCCGTATTCCACCATGTCCACCGATTTCGAGAAGCTGAAACACTGTTTCGGGGCGGTTAGCCCGAAGATCATTTTCGCCGAGACGCTGGAGCCGTTCAAAAAGGCAATTGCCGCGCTCGACTGCGATGACTGCAAAGTGTTCGCTGCCGATACGGGTGGGGACAATACGGTGCTGTCCTATGACGCGCTGGCCGCGACCGAGCCGACAGACGCGGTCCGTGAGGCGCGGGACCGGCTGACCGATGCCAGTATCGGCAAGTATCTTTTCACCTCCGGTTCGACCGGGATGCCAAAGCCGGTGCCGACAACACAGGGCGCCATGTGTTCCATGATCGCGGGGCAGGAAGGCCTGCGCGATACGGCGCGTGACCCGGACCATGATCCGGATACGGCCGAAAATCTGCTCGACTGGCTACCCTGGAACCATATCTCCGGCTCCAATGTGAACTTCAATGGGGCGCTGTGGAATGGCGCGACCTTCTGGATCGATGGCGGCAAACCGACCCCGGCGCTGTTCCACGAGACAATCCGCAATGTCCGGGATTGTTCGCCGTCGGTCTTTGGCACCGCGCCGATTGCGCTCGCCATGCTGGCCGAAGCCATGGAAGCCGATGACGAGTTGCTGACGGCCTTCTTCAGGAACATGCGCTCCATCGGATATGGCGGGGCGACCCTGTCGGATGATCTGTATGACCGCCTGCAGGCACTGGCGATCAAGGCTACCGGCAAGCGCATTCCGATCGTCACCATGTATGGCGCAACCGAAACGCAGGGCATCACCGTGGTGCACTGGGAGGTGGAGCGGGTCGGCCTGATTGGCCTGCCATTGCCGGGGTCGGAACTGAAACTGGTGCCGAATGGCGACAAGCTGGAAGTGCGCGTCAAAGGCCCGTCGGTGATGCCCGGTTATCACAACAACCCGGAAAAGAATGCCGAAGCGTTCGACGAAGAAGGCTTCTACTGCCTCGGCGACGCGGTGAAGTTTGTCGACGAAAACGATCCGAACAAGGGTTTGATCTTCGACGGCCGGGTAGGGGAGGACTTCAAGCTCTCCTCCGGCACATGGGTCAGTGTCGGCACGCTGCGGCCGGACTATGTCGCGGCCTGTTCGCCGCTGATCTTCGATGCCGTGATCTGCGGCCAGGACAAGGACGTCATCGGTGCGCTGGTCTGGCCATCGCCGGCCGGGATGGAGCAGCTGGTCAAGGAGAACAATGGCGACATGCAGGCAGCCTTCGGTGTGCTGACGGAACAGCTGGCGAAGAAAACCGCCGCCTTCAATGCGGGTGAGCCGGGTTCGTCCCGCCGTATCCGCCGGGTCATGGTGATGACAGAGCCGCCAAGTGTCGATGCGGGCGAAATCACCGACAAGGGCTATGTAAACCAGCGCCTGGTGCAGGCCCGCCGGGCCGATCTGGTGGCCGCGCTGTTCTCCAACCCGCCGGGGCCGGGCGTCATCACGCTCTGACGGCTGAAAACCCTTGCAAGTTTAAGTCGTTGGAAGGCTTTTCCATGTAAATCTGCCGTCGGATTTTCGTGGGGAGAGATCATGACCTTCGACGCGCGCAAGGCAAATACTGCGTCTGCGTCCGGCCGGCAGAACGCGCTGTTCGCATTGATAACATTGACGGTTGTGTGCGGCGCGTTTTTCGCTGTGCTGAACCTGCCGCAAAAGGCGGCAGGCCATGACACGCCACTGGGGGACCGGGTGTCCTCACTGACGATCGACATGCCGGACCTGCCCGGCGAAGCGGCTGAGGCCTATTTCATCGCCCTCGGCAAGGTGGATCCGGAAGCCCAGATGGCCCTCTCTGGCGAGATCATGCAGGCCGGCAAGCTGGACGAAGCCGCCGTCACCGGCCTCGTCATGGCGCATGCCGAGACCGTGCTGCGCGATCATGCGGGCGAACTGGCGCAAGCCGACACGAAACATGTCGACGATATTCTGGACATGACCCGTAACAAACTGCGCACGGCATCGCGCAAGCGCAGCAAATGGTGCGATGCCGGCCGCTATGCCGACCTGGCGGATATCGAATTCCAGAAGCCGGATGTCTTCGAGCAGACGCTGGCGGAAATGAAAGCCCCGCTGAACGATTATTCGTTTAACGTGATGACCGGCCTGATGATCGCGATCGAGGATGCGCGCACCCACCCGGTCGAGCGCGGCGAGATGACCCGCGCCGACGAGGCGGCGCTTCAGGGCATGGTCATGTCGATCATGGCGGATCCGGATGTCCTGCCCCTGATCGTGTCGCTGCAGTCTGGCGGCGATGCGAGGAAGGCGCTGAAAGGCGTGAATGTCTGCAATCTCGGCGCCACGGCCGTGACGGCAGCCAAGACCCTGCCGCAGGAAACAAAAGGCCGCCTCCTTGCGGAAGCGGCCCGGGAAATGAAAGAAAATGGTGCCTCGGCTTTCCGGACCGGGGTCGCTTTCTGAGGCGTCAGTCCTTGCGGGCGACGCCGGATTCGCCCAGCCGCCATTCCAGCAGGTCGATCCGGTCCTGTCCGAAGAAGGCCTCGCCCTCGAACACCATGAGCGGCACGCCCCAATGATGCGGGTCCTGTTCGGCCTGGTTTGCAGCGATCACGGCTTCCAGCCGGTCCATCTCGGCTTCCTGGCGTGCATCCAGGACTTCCAGGTCAAATCCCGCGCGGGCCGCTGCCTCACTCAGCGCGGTGCCTTCGGTCCAGGCGCCGCCGGACCAGATCAGGGTGGAGATCTCGTCCATGAAGGCCCAGCCCTCCTCATCGCCTTTCTCGCACGCCAATATGCCGAGCCGGGTGAGCCGCCCGATATAGGGCTGCTCGGGCGAGATCTCGCGGGTCATCATGTCCATCACGACCGGGTCCGGGTTCAGCGGCCCGATCGGCAGGCCGAGATATTGCGCATTCCGGACATAGTCCCGGATCAGGTAGGGCACCCATTGCGGACGGATTTCCTGAAAGAAATTGGGGGTTCGAATCGCGATCGGATAGACCGGACGCGGGCGAACGCGTACTTCCCACTTTGAGGGGAGGGCGCGGAGGCGCTTCGTTGCCAGATAGGAATATGGCGAGCGGAACGACCAGAAGACATCGACAGTTCTCATGCCAATAGTTTGACGTCTTCATGCCGCCTTCACAAGGACCAATTTCGATACCATCTTGCCTGCCATGACTCTCGACCAGACCCTTCGCCAATTCATCGACCGGTTCACCATGCCGGACCTCAAGGGTCTGGACTGGCAGACCACGGCTGACCGTCTGCGCCGCCAGTTCTATCTGGCCAGCCATGCCATCGAGAAAGACGCGCCGGAAATGGCCGATATCTCCCATATGACCGTGCCCTCGGGGCCGGGCGGGGTGAAGGCGCGCGTCTACACGCCGCTCGGGGCGGGCATCGCGCCGGGGCCGGGGATCATTTTCTTCCATGGCGGCGGCTTCGTCATCGGCGACCTTGAAAGCCATGACATGCTTTGCAAGCGGCTGGCGGAGGGGGCCCGGTGCCGGGTCGTCTCGGTCGACTACCGGCTGGCGCCGGAACACAAATTCCCGGCCGCACACGAGGATGCGCTGAATGTCTGGCATTGGGTGCAGGACAATGCCGGCAAGCTGGGGCTCGACCCCGAGCGGCTGGCCGTGTCGGGCGACAGTGCGGGCGGCAATCTCTCAGCCTTTCTGTCGCAGGAAATGAACCGGACCGGCGGACCGGCCCCGGCGTTCCAGCTGTTGCTGTATCCACTGGTGCAGTTTGCCGATATCCGTACAAAGAAGATGCCGTTCAATGAAAGCGGCTTTTTTATCTCGGCCAACCTCTTCGAATTCTTCCGCGATGCCTATCTGGCGACGCCGGAAGACCGGATGGATATTCGCGTGTCGCCCCTGTTCGCGGCCGAGGATTGTTTCCGCGGGCTGCCGCCGGCGCATTTCGTTCTGTGCGGCTGGGACCCGCTGCACGATGAGGGGCTGGCCTATGCCGACAAGATGGCCAGTTTCGGCGTGCCGGTGACGGTGCGGGAATATCCCGGCATGGTCCATGGCTTCATGAACCTGACAGCGCTGTCTGACACGATCCGGATCGCCATCCGCGATGCCGGGCAGGTGACGGGCCGGGCGCTCGGCGCGATCTGACGCATTTCAAAAAACCAAAGAAAAAGGGCGGTCCCGAAGGACCGCCCAGGTATGTCAGCTTCTAGGAGAGAATTACTCTCCGGGGCCAAACTTTTTCGTCAGGCTGATCTTGAACGTCCGCCCGAACGGATTGTGGGTGTACGGGTCGTAGCTGAGGTCGAAGGCCGCAAACGGCGGATCCTCGTCCGTCAGGTTGACCACGCCGAGACCGAGGTCGAAGCCGTACGGTGCCTGCCAGTTGTAGAACAGGTCAAACGTCGTCTGGCTGTCGATCTTGGCGCCGACACCGCCACGTGCTGCTGAGGCCCGTTCGTCCTTGTAGCTGTCTACGTGACGCATGATCAGGCGAACATTGTGATCGCCCATGGCGAGGTTGCCATACAGGTTCGCCTTCCACTGAGGCAGGGAACGCGAGAAGTTTCCGCGGTTGAACTGGCCAACCCGGTCACCCCCCTCGATCATGACACCTTCAATCTCGAAATCGTCAACGACGTATTCGATGATGTAGGACGCATCGAGCCCGGCGGTAAATTCAGCACCGCCACCGAAGACGTTGCCGAAGTTGTTTTCCATGCGGACGTCGACACCCGAGGTTTCAATACCCGGCCCGTTGGTCACGTTCGTGCGAACACGGGAAATCGTGCCAGCGGATGGAGCAGTCGGGTCGTTGAAGGTAATCCGCGACAGGATCGGGGATTCGGTGTCTCCGGCGGCAAGTGCAGCAACTGCAGCATTCACAATGCTTGCCTGGTCTTCGACGATGATCGGATCAGAGAAGTCGAAGTTGTAGTAATCCACCGAGGCAAAGAAGCCGCCGGATTCATAGATGCCACCCAGGTTGAAGCTGAAGGCCGATTCCGGTGACAGATCCGGATTGCCAAACTGGTCCACGGCTTTGAACGCGAGCGCCGGAGCAACATACTGAAGCGTTGTGGCGACAGCATTGTTGTTCTGGTTCAGCGTCGGGCCTTTGAACGAGGTCTGTGCCGATCCACGGAACGAGAAGTTATCCGTCACCTGCCACTTGGCTGCGACTTTCGGGTCAAACGTCGATCCCGTATTGCCACCATAATCCTCGTAGCGCACGGCGACCTGAACATCGAGGTCGTCATAGAGCGGGATCTGGAGTTCGCCGAACAGAGCGTAGATCGTCTGATCCTCGTCCAGCGCGTTGGTGCCCGCCAGGAAGGAGAACGGACCGTTACCGTCCGGACCCGGATTGAGGGCGAGGTCGGTCACTTCATTTGGATCGACTTCGTAGCCTTCACGGCGAACCTGGAAACCGGCCGCCCAGCCAATTCCGCCACCAGCAGCCTGAACGCCGCTCTCGCCGGAAACGACACCATCCAGAACGATGAGGTCGGACGTCACAACAGACCCGACACCGTCGGTCATCCATTCAGCGAGCGCAACACTATTCTCGAGACCCGGCACGTAGTTCGGATTGGCTACACCCGTGACGGCATTGGCCGGAATAGCATTGGAGAAGGGGTTGTAGTACTCACAACCGCCCTGGCCAGGAACAGCGCCTGCCGGCACGTCACCCGAATTCGGATCGCCGCAAACGCCGAAGCCCTGAAGCGCAATGGTCAGGCCATTGATATAGGTGTCGTTTGTGACCCGTTCGCCTTCGGTGCTGTGATATGTCAGGCCGAGGTCCCAATTGACACCATTCGACCACTGACCATCGACCGATCCGGACAGGCGCAGCGTATCGTATTTCCGGAAGCCTTCCTGAGAGCTTCCAGTCGCGGGGAAGCCGCCCCAGCCATACGAACGACCTAGATACAGGGCTCCATTTGCAGCGAGGTCAGCTGCGCCCGGATTGTCAGCTACGTATTGCAGCAAACCCGGATGGGTCGCGGGGACGACCTGATTCAACAGGGATTGCGGCGGATAGGAGGGCGAGGTTTTCCAGCTCGGCACATCCGTCTTGCCCCACAGGGCTTCGAGGTGCAGATTCGCGCCACCGATCTCGCGATTGTATTCGGAGTAGATGTTGTAGCGTTCTTCCTCTTCGACGAGGTTGTCGAACTGAGTGAACTGGAACCGGCAGGTGCCGACGACAATACCACCGACGTCGGTACAGCCATTATCCAGAACCGTCGAGCCACCATTCAGCGGAATGTAATATCCGGGGTTGGAGAGCGAGGACCAGCCCCCGACAGGGTTGTCTGCATAAGGCAGGATGGCCCAGTCCTTTTCGAGCAGCGGGACTTCGTTCTTGAACGAATAGCCAATCGACGTGACCCAGTTCCAGTCATTGCCTTGCAGGCCATAGGCGGCACTCAGCTGATACTCACCATCCGTGCCGTCATACGTCTGATAGTTACCGCTGACTTCCAGACCTTCGAGATCGTCGCGGGTGATGAAGTTCACAACACCGGCAATGGCGTCTGAACCATAGAGCGCTGCGGCGCCATCCTTCAGCACTTCGATCCGGCCGATAGCGGCAGTTGGAATCATGTTCGTGTCGACGAACAGCTGTGCCTGTTCACCGATCGCATAAGGGTGAAGGACCTGGCGGCGGCCATTGAGCAGCACCAGTGTCCGGCCTGGGCCGAGACCGCGGAGGTTCACGTTGGATGTGCCTTCCAGGCCGTTCGAGGCGAACTGGTTGGTCTGGCTGTCGGTGCCCGACGATACGCCGAGGTTCCGGATCAGTTCGTCAATGCTGGGGCTGCCTTCGAGTTTGAGGTCCCCGGCGGTCAGAACGTCGACTGGCAGGGCCGCGTCTTCGGGGGTGCCGGCAATGTAGGAACCGGTGACGGTCACTTTGGACTGGCGAAGTTCCGAACCTTCCTGGGCGATGGCTGGCAGGGCCAGAAGCAGGGATGCCACTGACGTACCCGCCAGTAGCCTGATTGATTGTCTCATTTGTTTCCTCCGTTTGTGTGAGGCACCGGATCTTGATGTCCGGATTTGCTCTCACGACAGGGCAGGATAGGCAGACCTAAGACCTCTCGAACAGGAAAAAATATTGTGCGGCGCAGCAGAAGAACGGCCCGGCGCGAAATATTTGCCCGTGCACAACGTTGTCATTCGCCTGATTGGTGTTTGAAATGCGCAAGTATTGGGCGCTTGTGTGCCCAGTTTTGGGGGATTGTGGCTCTATTGTAACACTCGACCAAAATATTCGGGTGCGACTGTGAGACTACTGTGAATGCTTCAGGGCTCGCTGCTAAGTTGGAAATAGCCCGCATGAGAACGGGTACGAATATTTCTCCCAGATCAACTTGAACTCAAATGAGGAAACCATGGCGCTCAAGCATAGCTTGCTTGCGACCGCTTCTGCGGTCTTTTTTCTGACGTCTGCAGCCCACGCTCAGGAAACCACCCCCCAACGCGAATCCGCGATCGACAAGGTGCTCGGCACCGTCACAGTCACCGCAACCAAGAAGGCGAATGTCGAGAACGTCCAGGACGTTCCGGTAGCCGTTACGGCCTTCAACTCCGACACGCTGGACGCGCTGAACGTGCGCGACCTCGGATCGCTCAGCTACTCGACCCCGAACGTGAACCTGACGGATGTCGGCACCTCGCGTGGCGTGGCAAACTTCTCCATCCGCGGTCTCGGCATCAACTCGTCGATCCCGTCCATCGACCCGACCGTGGGCGTGTTCGTGGATGGCGTTTATCTCGGCACCAACAGCGGCGTCGTGCTCGACCTGTTCGACCTGGACAGCGTTGAAATCCTGCGCGGTCCGCAAGGCATCCTGTTCGGCCGTAACACGACCGGCGGCGCAGTGCTGATCAACACCGGCAACCCGACGGACGAGTTCCATTGGAAAGCCCGCGGAAGCGTCGAGACCCCGATCGACGATGATCGCGGCGGCCCGAACTCCACCGTGCAGGCCACCGTGTCCGGCCCGCTGGTCGAAGGCAAACTGAACGGCAAGCTGGGCGTCTACTACAACTCTGACGCCGGTTACTTCAAGAACCTCTACAATGGCGACAATCAGGGCGAAGCGCAGACTTCCATCGTCCGCGGCGCCCTGGAGTGGATGCCGACCGACGACATCACCTTCCTTGGCAAGGTCGAGCGCTTCGATACGCGCGGTGACGGCCCGGCGGCTCAGAACCGCGGCCTTTTCGACCGCGACTCGTTCGACTTCTCGATCAACAATCCGGGCCTGCAGGACAGCAATGCCACCTTCGCCACGCTGCGGACCGACATCGACGTCGACTTCGGCAATGGCCGTATCACCAACATCATCGGCTATCGTGATGTCGAGGGGCAGACCTCCGGTGATATCGATTCGACCCCGCTGACCCTGTTCCACTCCATGACGGAGTCGACGCAGGAGCAGTTCTCCGAAGAGCTTCGCTATGCTGGCACGTTCGGCAAGGCCGACGTCACGGTTGGCGGCTTCTACTTCACGCAGGAAGTCCGCTATACGGAAATCCGTAACCTGCCGACGACCCGTCCGGACCCAGAAGACTTTCCGGCGTCCCTGCCGTGGATGTTCTACGGTGGCGGTGGTCAGGACCACAATGTCTATGGTCTGTTCGGCCAGGTGGACTATGCGGTCACCGATCGCCTGACGGCCATCTTCGGCCTGCGTTACGGCTATGAAGAGAAAGACGCGGACATCACCTATATCCAGCCGCGTCCGGAATGTTCCGTGGTCGACGCAACCTGCCCGACGACCGGTGCGAATCCTTACACGGGTGGGCCGAATGGCTTCACCAACAAGGATGACTGGAGCAACTGGTCGCCGAAAATCGGCTTCAAATATGAGCTGGACGATACGTCCCAGATGTATGCCCACTACACCAACGGCGTGCGTTCGGGCGGCTACAACTTCCGGATCACCGACCCGGCCCTCTTCCTGTCGGTCTTCCCGAACCCGAACCTGAATTCGGCGACCGACGAAGAGAACGTCGACAGCTATGAAATCGGCTTCAAGCACCAGACAGAAGATGGCCGCGGCCAGTTCAATGCCGCTGTGTTCTTCAACGACATTTCGGACATGCAGCGTGAGCTGAACCTGCCGTCGCCGAGGGAAGGTGTGTCCCAGGTCATCCTGAACACGGCAGATGCCGAGATCCTCGGCTTCGAGGCGGAAGGCCGTTATGCGGTGCTCGACAATCTGCTGCTCACCGCAAACGTCGGCGTGATCAATGCTGAATATACGGATGTCAGGTACGACATCTCCAGCGATGGCCTGATTAATGGCCGTGATCTCAATCTCGACCTGCCGCGTGTGCCGGAATCCACCTATGGCGTTGGCTTCATTTACGACCACGACCTGGGTGACAATGGGACGCTTGTTGCGCGCGCCAACTACCAGCACCGCGACAAGAACGCCTTCACCGACAACAACTGGGGCTGGATGAACGAGGCTGACATGCTCGACGCGAACCTGACCTGGAACACGCCGTATGAAGGTCTGTCCGTGGCTCTGTTCGGCAAGAACCTGCTGGACGAAGTGACCGCCGGTAACGACACGCAGCTGCCGTTCGGTGGTGGTACGCAACTCCCGGGCGTTGGTGACCTTGCCAACGTGGTTCCGGGCGGTTCGAACCTGTCGACCGGCGCGAACACGCCGTATGCTTACTACCCGGGTGCTGGCACGTTGTCGCCGCTGATCCCGGGCCGCCGCATCGGCTTCGAAATCACCATGAAGCGCTAGGCTTCCTGGACAATCTTTCCGAGAGGGGCGGGCGGCAACGTCCGCCCCTTTTGCATTTTGGCGTACACACCATTTCGTGTGTGGCCTTGCGGACGGGGCAGGTGGATGCTGAGTGAGGGCATGACCGATACGCTCCCGATTCTCGCCCTTGCCGATTTCATTGCCGACCCTGTCGAGCCGGCGGACTTTCCGCAGCATCAGGTCCGTTTCTGGAACGACCGCTGGGCCGGGGAGGTAGGCCTTGGCGACCTGGATAAGGACGGACAGATCGCCCATTTCGGGCGGTTCGAGCCCTTGTCCGGAAACCTGCCGCAGCCGCTGGCGCTCCGCTATCACGGGCATCAGTTCGGCGTGTATAATCCACAACTGGGGGACGGGCGCGGCTTCCTGTTTGCGCAGCTGCGCGACAAGGCGGGACGGCTACTGGACCTTGGCACCAAAGGCACCGGACAGACGCCGTGGAGCCGGCAGGGTGACGGGCGGCTCACCCTGAAAGGCGGGGTGCGGGAAGTGCTCGCCTCATCCTATCTCGAAGCACTGGGCGTCAACACGTCGAAATCCTTCGCCCTGATCGAGACAGGCGAACAGCTTGCGCGCAATGACGAACCCTCTCCGACCCGGTCTGCGGTGCTGACGCGCCTGTCGCACAGCCATATCCGCTTCGGCAGCTTCCAGCGTCTCGCCTATCTGGAACAGGGTGCTGATCTGGCCCGGCTGGTCGATTATTGCGTGGACCAGTTCCATCCGCAGGCCGCCGATCCGGACCTGGCTCGCCGGGCCTGCAACCTGCTCGAAAGCGTCGCCGTCGCGACGGGCAAGATGATCGGCCAGTGGATGGCTGCCGGATTTGTGCATGGCGTGATGAATACGGACAATTTCAACATCACCGGCGAGACGTTCGATTTCGGGCCGTGGCGGTTCCTGCCAGTCTCGGACCCGAACTTCACGGCGGCCTATTTCGATCAGCAGGGGCTTTACCGGTTCGGTCGCCAGCCTGTGCAGGGCGGCTGGGCGCTGCAACAGCTTGCGTCGGCGCTGCTGGCAACCGGCGCGGATGCCGATGACCTCGCCAAGGCGCTCGCGCCGTACCAGCTGGCCTATCGCGACAGCTTCATTGCGCACACGCACGCATTGCTCGGCATTGCGCCGGTAGGGGAGGCGGAAGAGGATGCCGGGTTCCTGCAGGACTTCTATGGCTGGATGACGGAAAGTGAGGCGGCCTGGCCGCAGGTTTTCCATGACTGGTTCGGCGGGGCGGCAAGTGAGGCCCGTGCAGCGGCCTCTCCGCAGGCGGCGCTGTATGAGGCGGAGGCCTTCGCGCCGGTGAAGGCGCAGATCCTTGCGCGCGATCCGGTGCAGCCTGGCAGGCTGGCGCACGCAATCTTCAGGCGCGCCGTGCCGCCATCCCTGCTGATCGATGAGGTCGAAGCGCTCTGGGCGCCGATTGCGGAAGCGGATGACTGGTCGGCCTTGGATGAAAGGCTGGCGGATATCGAGGCCCTGCGCATCGCACGCTGGAGCTGATTTATTCCGCAGGCACTTCCTTGCGGCCGGTCTCGTCTGGTCCGGAATAGTTCTTCGCGAACGGATAGGCGGACTTCCACACTTCCTTGCCGTCTTCGCTTTCCACGAAGTGACAGCCAATCAGCGTCCGGACAAAGTCCGCCAGCACGAACCGGTCTGACTTCATATACCAGTCACCCAGCACGGGCCGTGCCGCATTGGTGGCCTCCTGCAGGCGATAGTGCGGGATGGTCGGGAAGATGTGATGGATGACGTGCAGGTTGCCGATATTGTGGGTCAGCCAGTTGAACGGGCCGTAATTGCGGTCGACTGTCGCGAGCGCACCTTTCAGGCCGGACCAGTCTCCGGAATCATAGACCGGCACTTCCGGCGCGACATGCTGCATATAGGTGACGAAGGTCAGCCAGGCCGCATAGATGAAATAAGGCGCGACGATGTATTTCAGCGCGAAGACCCAGCCGAACTGCACCCCCAGGAAAATATAGAGCGCGAGGAAGGCGAGGTTCACGCCGAGGCTCGCATACCAGGACCATTTCACATGGGAGGCGTAGAGGTCGCTGACCGGCAGGTAGTGACTGCCATGAACGGGGTCATAGGTGGTGAGGTTCCGGAAGCCGAGCTTGTACATCGGCCAGCCGATCAGCACGAAGATGCCTGAGCGGAACAGAACCTTGCGGCTGAACCAGTCCTGTTCGGCGCGGCAGGCGCGGAAGACTTCCTCTTCCTGCAGGTGGCCGGTTTTCATGTGGTGCATCGCATGGCTGCGCTGCCAGCCGCGATAGGGCACCAGGATGGGCCCGTGCGTTGCCAGGCCGACAAGCGTGTTCACCAGCCGCGAGCGGGAAAAGGCGCCATGCCCGGCGTCATGCCCGATCACGAAGATCGACCAGAACAAGGTGCCCAGCAGGAAGATCAGCGGCACTTCGAAATACCAGGCAGACGTGCGCGACAGCGCCCAGTAGCAGAGAGCGATCAGGGCAATATCGAAGACAAGATAGGCGAAGGACCGGGCGGTATCCGGCCGGAAGCAGCGATCCGGAATCGCGTTTTTCAGGTCCTGCCGGGTAAAGGTCGGGTCCAAGGCGAAGCCTCCTTCAATCTCCGCAAGAACATACTGGTTTGCTTGACAGGAGATAAAGAGACCTTCCATCCCGAACATTAAGAAAAGACACAATTCGAGTGAAGCAAAGGTGAGACATGAGCGTTGAGAAGGCATCCGGCCCGCTGGCTGGCCTGAAAGTCGTGGACATGAGTTCGGTGGTCCTTGGACCCTTTGCGACCCTGATTTTCGGGGACTTGGGTGCCGACGTCGTGAAAATCGAAAGCGGGCAGGCCGGCAAGGGCGGCGACATGATGCGCTATGCCGGCAAGTCCCCGACCGGGGATCTCGGCCCGCTGTTCATGGCGCTCAACCGCAACAAGGCGTCGATCCAGCTGGATGCGAAGACAGACGCAGGCAAGGCGGCGCTGACGGCCCTGCTGAAGGATGCCGATGTCTTCTTCCACAATGTCCGCATGGCCGGGATGGGGCGACTGGGCTTCGGTTATGAAGACGTGAAGGCCATCAAGCCGGACATCGTCTACGTCCATTGCGCCGGCTTTGGAGAGGGCGGACCTTATGAAAAGCGCCAGGCCTATGACGACCTGATCCAGGGCGCCTCAGGCTTTGCCGCGCTGAATGCCATGCGCTCCGGCGGGGCGCCGGAATATGCGCCCTCGCTGGTGGCCGACAAGACGGTCGGCCTGTTTGCCGCCTATGCGACGCTGGCGGCGCTGTATCACCGGGAGAAGACGGGTCAGGGGCAGTTCGTGCAGGTGCCGATGCTGGAGGCGTTCACCTTCTTCAACATGGTCGAGAACCTGTATGGTGAGACCTTCGTGCCGCCGTCCTATGGCATGGCGTACACGCGCTCCATCAATCCCAACCGCAAACCCTACCCGACCAGGGATGGCTATATCGGACTTGTGCCATATTCGGATGCGCAATGGGCGCAGTTCTTCGAGATCGGTGGCATGCCCGGCGTATTCGAGGATCCGCGCTTCGCCACTTATCAGGCCCGCACGGAAAACGTGACCGAGCTCTACGCCCTGATCGAACAGGTTGCGGCAACCAAGACGACGGATGAATGGCTGGACCTGCTGGACGCCGCCAATATTCCGGCCATGCGCTACAATACCGTGGAGGATGTGCTGGAAGACCCGCACATGAAGGCGGTCGACTTCTTCGCCCGGCGCACCCATCCCGACGCCGGAACCTATCGCAGCATGCGCCATCCGGTGCGGTTCTCCGAAACCCCGGCGTCGGTGCGCACAGAGCCGCGGCGTCTTGGGGAGGATACCGAGACCGTGCTGCAGAGTCTCGGGCTTTAGTGGGCTTTAGGAAGCGGCTCTAGGCGGTCTTGTCCCCGCCGCCATGACGGGCAAGCCAGACGCCGGACAGGATAAAGGCGAACGCGATCATGGCGTGCCAGGTCTGCGTTTCGCGGAACAGGATGAAGCCCAGCACGGCGGCCATGACCGGGATGGAATAACCGGTAAGCGACAGGAACGTCGCCGACGTCCGCGCGATCAGCAGCATGTAAAGCGCCTGCGCGATGGCTGACGGGACGATGCCGAGTCCGACGACGCCGGCCCAGTGCGTCCAGTCGGCATGGACCGTGGCCGGGTCCACCATCAGCGCGAACGGCCAGGTCACGATGGCCGCGACGGTCACGAAGCCTGTGGCGAAGCTGATCGAGGGCATGGTCGGGGCACCTCGGGCGAGCAGGCTGGACAGGGCGTAGAACATGGTCGCCCCGATCAGCATGAGCTGGGCGATCGTGCTGGCCGAATCGAGACTTTGCAGGGCGTCCGGCCCGAACAGGATGGCGACCCCGGCAAACCCGGTGATAACCCCCAGCGCCGAGCCGAGGGTCAGGCGCTCGTCCCGGAACATGAAGTGGGCGCCGATGGCCACGAACAGGGGCACGGCGGCCGTATAGAGCGCGGCAAGGCTGGAATTGACGGTCTTCTGCGCTGTGGTGATCAGGAAGAAGGGAAAGGTCGAACTGGTCAGGCCCATCAGGAGGATGATTCGCCACCGCCCGAAGTCGGTCAGCGGCGGCAGGCGCCGTCCCATGGCCAGCATGATGACCCAGAGCACCGCGGCGCCGATGGTCAGCCGCCCGGCGAGGACCCAGGCCGCCGGCAGGCCAGCCTCCGGATTTCCCTTGTCCACGGCGATGCGCGTCAGCTGGTAGGCACCCGCCCACATCAGGCTGAGCAGGGCAAACAGCGCCCAGTCGCTGGCCGTCCGTTTGCCGCTCTGACCTACCTGCTGTGCCATGGATAGCGGGTCCTCCAACCGGGAAGGAGCCCCGGCTCGCCCGGATAGGCGGGCAGGGCGGTGAAGTCCATGTCAAAGTTGCACGGAACTTGCACACAGACGGGGCAATTGCTCTGGTTCGCCGTGAGCCCTGATCACAGAAGCGTTGGCGGCGCCCTGCCGCACGGTCTTCGGGTGGACGACGGGCCCGCGGCGTCGTAAAGGGCGCCCAAAGTTTTCCGGTTTTCATCCCCCAAGAGGAGAATCTCCATGACCGTTCGCGTCGCAATCAATGGTTTTGGCCGTATCGGCCGCCTGGTCCTGCGCTCCATCATCGAAAACGACCGCAAGGACATCGAAGTTGCCGCGATCAACGACCTCGGCCCGGTCGCGACCAACGCACACCTGCTGCGCTTCGACTCCGTGCATGGCCGTTTCCCGGCTGACGTCCAGGTTGATGGCGACAAGATCGTCATCAATGGCAAGCCGATCCTGTGCACCGCCATCCGCGATCCGAAAGACCTGCCGCACCGCGAGCTGGACATCGACATTGCGATGGAATGTACCGGCATCTTCGCCGACAAGGAAAAGGCCTCGGCCCACCTCGAAGCCGGCGCCAAGCGTGTGCTGGTCTCTGCCCCGGCCACCAATGCCGACAAGACCATCGTCTTCGGCGTGAACCATGACCTGCTGACCAAGGAAGACCTCGTCGTCTCCAACGCGTCGTGCACCACGAACTGCCTCTCGCCGGTCGCCAAGGTCCTGCATGACCTGGTCGGCATCGAGAAGGGCATGATGACGACGATCCACTCCTACACGAACGACCAGCCGTCGCTCGACCAGATGCACAAGGACCTCTATCGCGGCCGCGCAGCTGCCGTGTCGATGATCCCGACCTCCACCGGCGCCGCCAAGGCCGTCGGCCTGGTCCTGCCGGAACTGAACGGCAAACTGGATGGCATCTCGGTCCGCGTGCCGACGCCGAACGTTTCGGTTGTCGACCTGAAATTCGTCTCCAAGAAGAAGACGACCCCGGAAGAGATCAACGCGGCGATCAAGGCGGCTGCCGATGGCCCGATGAAGGGCGTCCTCGGCTACACCGACCAGCCGAACGTCTCGATCGACTTCGTGCACGACCCGCACTCCTCGATCTTCCACCTCGACCAGACCAAGGTCATGGACGGCAATTTCTGCTCGATCCTGACCTGGTATGATAATGAGTGGGGCTTCTCGACCCGCATGGCAGACACCGCGCTCGCCATGGCGAAACTTATCTAAGCAAGGCACAGGAGCGCTGTTCATGACGACGCCGGGTATTCCGAAGGATTTCTGGAACGCCCGCTTCAGTGAACAGGGTTTTGCCTATGGGGAGCGGGCGAGCCGGCTGTTGCTGGCTTTCCGCGACCTGCTGCGGCCAGGCCAGCGTGCGCTTGTCCCTGCTTGCGGGGAGGGGCGTGACGCAGTGTTCCTGGCCGAATGCGGGCTCGACGTGACGGCGGTGGACTTGTCCGCCGCCGGTCTCGACAAGACCGCAGAGCTGGCCGCTGAACGCGGTGTTCCGGTCACCTGTATCGAAGCGGACCTCAGCGAATGGGACTGGCCGAAAGCGGAATATGACGTGATCGCGTCGATGTTTCTGCATGTGCCGTCGTCATTCCGGCCCACGCTTCACGCTTTCATGCTGGAATCGCTGAAGCCCGGCGGGCATGTCTTCCTGGAAGGCTTTTTGCTGGAACAGCTCGATTACCAGAGATCCCACAATTCCGGCGGTCCGCCCGTGCTCGACATGCTGTTCGCCCCTGTCGACATCAACATGGATTTCAAGGACGCCGAGGCCGTGTCTTTCCTGACCGGTATCGAAACTCTTTCTGAAGGCCCTTACCATTCCGGACCGGCAGCGATCTTGCGCGCCGTGTTCCGCAAACCGGAGTAACACCCATGTCCGACTTCCGCCGTATCGAAGATGCCGGGGACCTGACCGGCAAGACGGCCCTGGTCCGCGTCGATTTCAATGTTCCGATGGCGGACGGCAAAGTGACCGACGCAACACGTCTTCGCTCTGCATTGCCAACCGTCGAGGCCCTGCGGGAGAAGGGGGCCAAGGTGGTCCTGCTCGCCCATTTTGGCCGTCCGAAAGGCCAGATCGTGCCGGAGCTGAGCCTGAAGCCGATCGCCGCAGCTTTCGCGGACGTGCTGGGCGTCCCGGTGCACTTCGCCGAGAATTGCGGTTTCGGCCCCAAAGCCAAGGCGTTCGTAACCAGCCGCGCGCCGCGTGACGTGATTCTGATGGAGAATACGCGCTTCGAGGCGGGCGAGGAGAAGAACGATCCAGCGCTCGCCAAATCGATCGCCGCGCTCGGCGACCTCTTCGTGAACGATGCTTTCTCTGCGGCGCACCGCGCCCATGCGTCCACGGAGGGTGTGACACACTACATTCCGGCCTATGCCGGCAAGGCGATGGAAACCGAGCTCGATGCGCTGGAGAAAGCCCTCGGCTCGCCGGAGCGCCCGGTCATGGCCGTTGTCGGCGGGGCCAAGGTCTCGACCAAGATCGACTTGCTGAAGAATCTGGTTTCCAAGGTGGACATGCTGGCCATCGGCGGCGGCATGGCAAACACATTCCTGGCCGCCAAAGGCGTGGATGTCGGCAAGTCGCTCTGCGAGCACGACCTGGCCGATACTGTGCTGACGATCCTGAAAAATGCCGAAGAGTCCGGCTGCGAGATCCTTCTGCCGCTGGATGTTGCCGTGGCGACCGAATTCAAGGCCCACGCGCCAGACCATCGCGTCTGCCATGCAAATGAAGTGAGTGCGGCGGAGATGATCCTCGACGCCGGGCCGCAGACGGTCACGGTGCTGACCGAAGCGATGGACAGGGCGAAGACGCTGGTCTGGAACGGTCCGCTCGGCGCGTTCGAGCTTGAACCTTTCGACACCGCGACGGTTGCAGCTGCGAAGGCCGCCGCCGACCGGACGAAAGCCGGCAAGCTGATCGCCGTGGCCGGGGGCGGGGACACCGTTGCCGCGCTGAACCATGCGGGCGTCGCAGAGGATTTCACCTTCGTCTCGACCGCCGGCGGCGCCTTCCTCGAATGGATGGAAGGCAAGCCGCTGCCCGGCGTGGATGCTCTGAAAGCCTGACCCTTTCCGGCACAGATTCGATTTCTCGTCCTGAGCGATCGCGGCACAGCCTGCGGCAAATCGCGCCGGGACAGGGAATGATAGCGCTCACATTTCGGCGTCCAGACAGGCTTCTAAAAGCTTGATGACCCCCCTGAAACCAATTTCGGGTCAGCCCCATCACCAGCAGGGGGCTTATTTTCTGCCGAAAACCGGTAACATGCCCGGAATCAAAGGGGTTCAGCCCCTGCCGGGTACAGGCTTGCCAACGGTTGACGCCTGCAACCGGCACGGTACTTGAACGCAAACTTTGCAAGACAAGCATTGTTCACAGGATCCATTCAGAATGACGGTAGTTGAAATGGCAAACGAGACCATGGCGAAGCAGGCAGCAGAGAAGGCGGGCTTTATCGCCGCGCTCGACCAGTCTGGCGGTTCCACCCCGAAGGCCCTGCGCCTCTACGGCGTTGAGGAAAGCGCCTACGCCAATGACGAGGAAATGTTCGGCAAGATCCACGAGATGCGCGCCCGCATCATCAAGTCGCCAGCCTTCAATGGCGACAAGGTGATGGGCGCCATCCTGTTCGAGCGCACCATGGACGGCGAAATCGATGGCGTGCCAACCGCCGAATATCTCTGGAAAGAGCGCAGCGTCGTTCCGTTCCTGAAGGTCGACAAAGGGCTCGCCGACGAAGAAAACGGCGTTCAGGTCATGAAGCCGATGCCTGATCTCGACGCCCTACTTGAGCGCGCCGTCGCCAAGGGCATCTTCGGCACCAAGATGCGGTCGGTCATCAATACTGCCAACCCGGAAGGCATTGCCGCCGTCGTTGCTCAGCAATTCGACGTCGGCCGCCAGATCCTCGGCCACGGCCTGATGCCGATCATTGAGCCGGAAGTCACGATTTCGATCTCCGACAAGGCGGAAGCGGAAGACATCCTGCTCGCCGAAATCCTGAAGCAGCTGGACGCCCTCGGCCATGACAAGCAGGTGATGCTGAAGCTGACGCTGCCGGAGAAGGCAAACCTCTACAAGCCGCTGGTCGACCATCCGCGCGTGATGCGCGTCGTGGCCCTGTCGGGCGGCTATTCGCGCAATGACGCGAATGCCAAACTGGCGTCGAACACCGGCATGATCGCCTCTTTCTCGCGCGCCCTGACTGAAGGCCTCTCGGCCCAGCAGAGCGATGCAGAGTTCGATGCGGCGCTCGCCGAGTCCGTCGACAGCATCTACCAGGCTTCCAAAGCCGGCTGATCTGGGACCGGGTGCACAGAGGGGGCTAGCCGCCTCTGGACTTACCGGTCAACGCAACGTCATATTGCCCGCCATTCCGATGGCGGGCATTTTTGTTCGTGCATCACCTGACACAAAGGGAAATCATGCCGCTCAAGCCTAACCTGCTCGCCGCCGCGTCTGTTGCCGCATTGTTTCTTCTCCAGGCGTGCAGCGTCCCCGAAGCGCCGGCGAGTTCTGACCGTAGCAAACTTTCGAATGATGGCATGGCGATGCTGAAAACGCTGGAGCTGGCCCCGGCGTCTGCCGAGGCGTTTACAGCGCGCTGCGACGGCGCCCTGACACAGGTCGAGAAAATGCTGACCGATCTGGAAACCCGGGATGGTCCGGCCGGGGTAGGGGACCTCAAGGATTATGACGCCCTGCTGAACCTCGCCTTGAGCGTGGGGTATGGTGAGGCCGCGGTCATCGCCGAAGCCAATCCGGATGCCGCCATCCGCGAGACGGGCGACACCTGCCAGCAGAAAACGTCGGACATGACAACGCGTATCTCACTGTCCCGTCCGCTCTACGATCGCCTCTCGTCGATCGATTCGACGAAGCTGGACGCGCGGTCAGCCTATTTTCTGGAAAAGACGCTCGCGGAGTACCGCCGGGCCGGTATCGACAAGGATGAGCCGACCCGGGAAAAGGTCCGCAGTCTGAATGCAGATCTTGCCGAGTTGTCGACGGAGTTCAGCAAGAACCTTCGCGAGATTCAGGGCAGTGTGAAAGTTTCACCTGAAGACCTGATGGGTCTGCCGGAAGATTACATCACCACCCACCCGCCGGGTGAGGATGGCTTGGTGACCATCACCACCGATTATCCGGATGTGTTCCCCATCTACACGTATTCCCCCAATGAAGACCTGCGCAAGAAGCTCGCTTCGGAGTTCCTGAACCGGGCCTATCCGGAGAATGTGGCATCGCTGCGCGGCCTGCTGGAAAAGCGCTACGAACTGGCGACGACGCTGGGCTATGACAATTGGGCTGCCTACGTTACCGAAGACAAGATGACAGGCTCACCGGACGTGGTGAGCGACTTCCTCGAATCTGTTGAAGGCGCCGCCCGCAATGCGGCCGAGCTGGAATATGACCGGCTGTTGGAAAAGCAGCAGGAACTGATGCCGGGTGCGACCGCCGTCAATGACTGGAGCCGCAGCTATCTTGCGGAACTTGTCCGCAAGTCCGATTACGAGCTCGACTCCCAGGAAGTGCGCAAATATTTCGCCTACAATGATGTCCGCGATGGCATCTTCTCCCTCGTGCAGGATCTGTTCGATGTCGAGATCAAGCCATGGGACGGGGCGCCGGTCTGGCAGGATAGTGTCAGCGGGTATGAGATGTACCAGGAAGGAACGCTGATTGGCCGGTTCTTCCTCGACATGCATCCCCGTGAGGGCAAGTTCAAACATGCGGCAGCGTTTCCGATCCGCTTCGGTCCGACTACGGATGAGGTGCCGGTTGGTGCCTTGCTTTGCAACTTCCCGGCCGGGGATCACGCGACCGGCCTGATGGAGCATAGTCAGGTCGAGACTTTCCTGCATGAATTTGGCCACCTGATTCACGGCATGTTCTCAGGCCAGCCGGATTACGCGAACCTCTCCATGGGAAGCCTTGAGTGGGACTTCATCGAAGCCCCATCCCAGATGCTGGAGAACTGGGTCTGGGATTACGACACGCTCGCCAGGTTCGCGAAGGATGCAGACGGCAATGTCATCCCGCCGGAGCTTGTGGAGAAGATGGTGGCCGCACGTGACTTCGGCGTCGGTGTCGGCACGCTGCGCCAGCTGCTCTACGCGAATGTCTCACTCGACTATTACAACCGTCCGCCTTCGGAGGTCGATTTCGACGAGATCTGGAATGAAAACCAGTCGAAGCTGAGCCCCTTCGAAACGCTGCCGGATGCCCACCAATATGCCAGCTTCGGCCATCTCGATGGCTATTCGGCGATCTACTACACCTATCAGTGGTCGCTCGCGATTTCGACGGACCTGTTCTCGGAATTCGAAGCCAATGGCCTGCGGGACGGCGCCACCGCGAAACGCTACCGGGATCTGGTCCTTGCGCCGGGGGCGTCGAAGCCTGCGGCGGAACTGGTGCATGACTTCCTTGGCCGCGACTGGTCGCCGGAAGCCTATGAGGCCTATTTGCTGAATGCCGCCGAGGCAGAAGTGGAAGAGTAGGGGCCAGGGGTCGGCCGACGGGTCACGGGAGGCTGGCAGGATGAAATGGCAAATCGTCTATTCCGGCATTCTGTCGGCCTGGTTGCCCTGATCGTGACGGCTATCAATACTGGCATTGACCCGGGCCTGGTGCCGCGGTGGCTCGGCGCCTGGGCGCTGGCCTTCCCGATCGCCTGGTTCGCCGCGGTTTTCTGGGGGCCGTTCGCCCGCCGGATTGCCCGGGTGTTTGTCCCGCCGCCGGAGGAATGAACCGTGCCGCAGCGGGCCGCTTGCCGTCGGCCTGGAACCGGCGCATTTAGGCGCCATGTCAAAACCTGAATACACCCGCCCGCGCACGCGGCTCTACCTGATCACACCGCCCCGGATCGACGATGCCGATGCCTTTGCGGCGCTGCTGGAAACGGCGCTGTCCGCCGGGGACGTGGCCTGTCTGCAGCTACGCCTGAAAGATGCGAGCGGGGCCATCGACGAGGCGGCCACGCGGGAAGTGGGCGCTGCCGTCACTGAGATGGCGCAGGCCTATGGCGTCGCCGTTCTGATCAATGACAGCCCACAGCTCGCGGTCGAGCTTGGCGCCGATGGCGTACATGTCGGCTGGGACGATGTGCCGGTGAAAGACGCCCGCGCCATTGTCGGCAAGGAGATGATCGTCGGGGCGACGGCGAAGAACTCCCGCCATATCGCCATGCAGGCGGGGGAGGCGGGGGCCGACTATGTCGCCTTCGGGGCCTTCTATCCGACATCGACCAAGGACGGGACGGTGCAGGCCACCCCGGACCTTCTGGAAGTCTGGCAGGAGAGCATGGAAATCCCGTGTGTCGCCATTGGCGGCATTACGGTGGACAACGCCGCGCCGCTGGTGACAACCGGGGCGGATTTCATTGCCGTGTCATCCGGGGTCTGGGATCACCCGGACGGCGCCCCGGCCGCCATTGCGGCGTTCAACCGGATACTGGACGAGCTGGATCAGGGCCGGTCCTAGCTGGCCGGCGTGCCGGTGCTTTTCATGTTCTTGATGTCGCGCAGGTCGTCGCTGATGCGGAAGAACAGCAGGTAGATCTCGCAGATGAAGCGCCAGAACAGCAGCCCGACAACCGCGCCGATCAATGCCGCGATGACCATGCCGAGGCCGCCCAGGAAACTCTGGGTCATCATGCCAAGGCCGCCGAGAAACGTCACGATGGCGTAGAGCGCGATGCCGACCAGGCCGATATAGTACATCACCTTTATCAGCGTCGTGCCGATCAGTTTGTCGAAGTTCAGGAATTGGTTCAGCATTTTTCAGTCCCCTTTTTAGCCGAAAGAGGGGGAGAGTTTGCATCCAAAAGGCGGAATCTGCAAAACGGTCGGACGGGCTCCGGTATGGCGGATGGCCGTTTAATCCCTGAAAGCCCATTAACACATGGGCTTCTTGACCCTTTCCGGCCAAAGGCTTACGCCCCCGCCTGTTTCCGGATGAAGCCCGCCGCTGGCCGGGCCTTTGCCCATTCCAGCCGCAAAAGATAGGATAAGCCGATGTCCAAACCGTCACCTGTTGGAAGCGTGATGATCGCCGCCGCCCGCGCTGCCGGGCGCTCACTGGCGCGTGACTTCGGTGAAGTGGAAAACCTGCAGGTCTCGAAGAAAGGCCCCGCAGACTTCGTTTCGAACGCCGACCACCGGGCCGAAGAGATCATCTTCACCCACCTCACCAAGGCCCGTCCGGGCTATGGCTTCGTGATGGAAGAGCGCGGCATTGTCGAAGGGACCGACAAATCCAACCGGTTCATCGTCGACCCGCTGGACGGCACGCTGAACTTCCTGCATGGCCAGCCGCATTTCGCTGTTTCCATCGCGCTGGAACGCGATGGCGAACTGCTGACCGGCGTCGTCTTCGATGTCGCCAAGAACGAGATTTTCTGGGCCGAGACCGGCCGCGGCGCCTGGTTGGACAATCGCAAGCTGCGCGTGGCGGCCCGCCGGAACCTGAATGAATCGGTCATCGCCACCGGCACGCCGTGGCATGGCAAGTCCGAAGAGAGCCACGTCACTTTCGCCCGCGAAGTTGCCGCGATGACGCCGGCCACCGCCGGGATCCGCCGCAACGGGTCTGCCGCGCTGGACCTTGCCTGGGTCGCTGCCGGCCGGTTTGACGGCTTCTGGGAGCGGAACCTGCAATCCTGGGATATCGCTGCCGGTATCGTGCTGGTCCGCGAAGCGGGCGGCATGATCAGCGAACTCGACGGCGGGGATGTGCTGCAGACCGGCTCGATCCTGGCGGCCAATGTCGACCTGCATCCGAAGCTCGAAAAGCAGATCCGGCATGCGGGTTCCTTCGGGAAGGCCGCCTCCGTCTGAGCGCCTTTTCCGGCTGGTGACCCGGAAATTAATAGATGACGCTCGCGTCACCTATTTCCTTATCCGTAAAAACACGTAATCATGTGTCCCATGACACAGCCAGATACAGACGTTCTCATCATCGGCGCGGGCCTTTCGGGCATCGGCGCTGCCGTTCACCTCGGCAAGCAATGCCCCGGCAAGACCTATCGGATCTTCGAGCAGCGGAGCGCCATGGGCGGGACGTGGGACCTGTTCCGCTATCCCGGCATCCGTTCGGATTCGGACATGCACACGCTGGGCTTCAACTTCAAACCCTGGACAGAGGCCAAGGCCATCGCCGATGGGCCGTCGATCCGGAACTACATTCGTGAAACGGCGGACGAGCACGACATCACCCGCCATATCCAGTTCGACACGAAGATCGTGGCCGCAGACTGGTCGAGCCCGGACCAGGTCTGGCACATCACCTCCGAAGACACGAAAACAGGCAAGCGCACCGACCTGACGGCGCGGTTCCTGTTCATGTGCGGCGGATACTACAATTACGATGAGGGCTACCGGCCGGACTTCCCGGGCGAGGACAACTACAAGGGCCAGTTCGTACATCCCCAGCACTGGCCGGAAGACCTCGACTATACCGGCAAGAAAGTCGTCATCATCGGCTCCGGCGCAACAGCGATGACGCTGGTGCCGGCCATGGCGGAGAAGGCGGGGCATGTGACCATGCTGCAGCGCTCGCCGACTTATGTCGTCTCCCGTCCGGCGGTGGACAAGCTTGCGAACTTCCTGCGCGCCATCCTGCCGGATAGCTGGGCCTATGCGCTGATCCGCTGGCGGAACGTCGCTTTCCAGCAGTATTTCTTCCGGAAGACGCGCGAGAATCCCGAACAGGCAAAAGAGCGTCTCCTGAAAATGGTGCGCGACGAACTTGGCCCGGACTATGATGTCGAGAAGCATTTCACGCCGCACTACAATCCGTGGGAACAGCGCCTCTGCCTGGTGCCGGATTCGGACCTGTTCAATGTCCTGAAATCCGGCAAGGCCAGCGTCGAGACGGACCATATCGAGACCTTCACGGAGAAGGGGATCAAGCTCAAATCCGGCAAGGAGCTGGAAGCCGACATCGTCATCACCGCGACGGGGCTGAACCTCGTCTTCATGAACGGCGTCGATGTCTCGCTGGACGGGGTGAAGGTCGATCCCGGCAAGCTGCTCAACTACAAGGGCGTGATGCTGTCCAATGTGCCGAACCTCGCCGTGACGTTCGGGTACACCAATGCGTCCTGGACGCTGAAGGCGGACCTGACCAGTGAATATGTCTGCCGCCTGATCACGCTGATGGACCAGAAGGGGGCGACTTCCGCGATGCCTTACCTTCCGGCCTTCCCGAATGAGACCGAACCCTTCGTGGATTTCTCGTCCGGCTATTTTCAGCGGGTGATGGACCAGTTCCCGCGCCAGCACACCGAAGCGCCGTGGAAGCTGCACCAAAGCTATTTCACCGACCGGAAGAATTTGCGCGAGGAGCCGATCGAGGATGGTGTCATGACGTTCACCACGCCCGAGAACGCCGCTGCATCCAAGCCGGCGCTCCAGGCAGCAGAATAAACCCGCCTCTAAACAAAGGCCTGCAGGCTTCCTATCTGTGTCCCTGTAAGGGGCGTACAGAAAAAGGAGTGTCTGTATGTGGTTGTGGCTATTGTGGTGGTGTGTGGATGATCACATCGCCGAAGCGGTCGGTGCGCCGGGTCTCGGCGAATTGCCGATCTGGGTGCCGTTGATCCTGTCACTTGCCTTCGCCTTCACGGTGGACGGCAAGGTCAAGAAATGGAAGCGCCGCTGATCTCAGCCTTCCGCAAACTGAAGTTCGGCGAGGCGGGCGTATAGCCCGCCTTTGGCGACCAGTTCCTCGTGGCTGCCTTCCTCGACGATCTGCCCGTGCTCCATGACGAGGATGCGGTCGGCCCGGCGCACGGTGGACAGGCGGTGGGCGATGACCAGGGTCGTGCGGCCTTCCGAGGCGTTTTCGATGGCCCGGCGGACTGCGGCCTCGCTCTCTGAATCGAGCGCGGAGGTTGCTTCGTCGAGCAGGAGGACCGGTGCATCCCTCACCAGGGCGCGGGCGAGCGCGATCCTCTGGCGCTGGCCACCGGACAGGCTGCGGCCCTTCTGGCCGAGTGGTGTGGCAAGGCCTTCCTTCTCTGACAGGAAATCCATCGCCTCGGCCATGCGGGCCGCGTGTTCCAGCAGTTTTTCGTCGGGATTATCCGTACCAAAACCGATATTCTCTGCCGCCGTGCCGGTGAACAAGGCCGATTCCTGCGGGGCATAGGCGAAGTTGCGGCGCCAGTCGCGCGGGGTGACCTCTGCCGAGGCGATCCCGTCCAGCGTCACCTGGCCGGATTGCGGGTCGAACAGACGCAGGGCGAGGCGGAACACGGTCGTCTTGCCCGCGCCGCTGGGGCCGACAAGGGCGACGAACTCGCCAGGCTTCACCGTCAGGGAGAAATCGGTCAGCGCGGAGACCGGCTTGCCGTCATTCGTGGCCTCGTCATAGGCGAAGGTCACATGATCGAAGGTGAGCGCGCCGGTGATTGTCTCCGGCATCGGGCGGGGCAGGGCAGGCGGGGCGATCTCGGGCTCTGCATTCAGCACTTCCGCGGCGCGGTCGGCGGCGCCGGCGGCGCGCATGACCTCGCCATAGACTTCCGCCAGCATGCCAAAGCCGGACCCGGCATACAGGGCGTAAAGCACCATGGCGGAGAGGTCACCGAAGCTCATTTCGCCTTTGGCCACAGCCCGGGCGCCCATCCACAGCACGCAGACAAACCCGCCGAACAGAAGCACCGAGACCATGACGATCATCAGGCTGCGCGCCGTGATCCGGCGCATCGCCGCCGCAAAGGTCGCCTCGACGGCCTCGGTGAAATTGGCAAGGCGGCTGTCTTCACGGCTGTAGGCCTGGACAAGTTCGATGGCGTCGAGCGCTTCTGACGCTTCGGCGCCCGCATCGGCGAGGCGCGATTGGGCCCGGTTCGACATCGCCCGGATGATCCGGCCAACACCCACCACGGGCAGCATCGCGACCGGCAGCATGGCCAGCAGGGTCAGGCCCAGCTGCCAATTCACCACCATCATCATGGTCAACGCGCCAAAGGTCGTGATCAGCGTCCGCGTCGCCATCGAGGCGGAGGTGCCGAGAAATTGCTCAATCAGGGTGATGTCGGCCGTCAGGCGGGAGACCGCTTCGCCGGAACGCATTTTCGAATGATAGCGGGGGCCGAGGGTCAGGAGGTGGGCATAAAGGTCCCGTCGCAGGTCGGCCGCGATCCGTTCGCCGAACCGGGAGACGAAATAGAAGCGTACCGCGCCCAGCACGCCGGAGGTGATGGCGGCAGCCGCGACCCAGAAGAAGGATTTGTTGACCAGTTCCAGTAGTTTCTGCGTGTCGCCGCCTGCCTGCCGGCCGCTGTCTGCAGCCTTGCCGAGCAGGATTGGCAGGGTCAGGCTGAGCGCGGCGGCGCCGACCAGAAAGACGAGCGCAATCGCCACGGTCCGCCAATGCCGTCCGGCATAAGGCAGCAGCAATGCCAGGGGCTTCAGGCTGCGCCCTTTGGGGCGGTTGATGGCCTGTCCGCCGCCTGGTTCTGTCGCGCGCCGGTCGATGGTTTGCTGGGATTCCGTGTCGGCCATGAGGAATACCTTTGCAGGACTATGGAAAACGGGTGCTAGGCCCTCTTGCGAAAGGGGCTTTCTTCAGTTACACGCGCCACTTCTGAAAACGGGCAGCAGCCACGCCCGCGCACCCCTACTGGTGAAGCGCGGCGGCCACAAGGCCCGCAGGTAACGGATCACAGAAGGGCGCGAGCCATGAAAAAAGAAGGTCATCCCGACTATCACTTCATCACCGTGGTGATGACGGACGGCACTGAGTACCAGACGCGCTCGACATACGGCGCTGAAGGTGACCGCCTCATGCTGGACATCGACTCCAAATCGCACCCGGCCTGGACCGGCGGCGACGGAAAGCTGATGGACCGCGGCGGCCGCGTGTCCCGCTTCAAGGACAAGTTCAAAGGCTTCGTCTAAGCCTGCCGCACCGGTTCACGGTTGCGATCAAAACAGCCCCGGCCCGCAAGGCCGGGGTTTTGTTTTGGCCGCGGCCTCTGGCGCTTAACTTTCCTTTAAGCGGTCGGGCCGAGCTTTCCTGCCAAAAGGCAGGGAGAGGCCCATGGGACGGAGCGGCCGGCTCAAGGAATGGTTGATCACCTTTGTGGTGCTTGCGGGCATCGCGTTCGGTGTGGCGGTGGTCGCGCGGGAGCCTGTCGATCCGGCCGGCCAAGCGCCCTTCGATACCTCGTCCGTTTACTGGTCCGATGGCGATTCAGGGCGTCTGGCGGATGGCACCAAGTTCCGTCTGCACGGCGTGGATGCCCCTGAAACCGGGCCGCTGGACTGGGTTTCCGGCGCAAAATGCGAGCGGGAACGCGAACTCGGCTATCAGGCAAAGGCCGAGGTGCGTGAGCTAACGCGCAACCGGACGCTTACCGTTTCACATGATTATGGACCCGACCGGTATGGCCGGCTTGTCGTTGACCTGTCGCTGGACGGGCAGGACCTCGCTGCGTTGCTGGTCGCGGGCGGCACCCACAAGACCTGGGATTATGATGGCGGCGATGCCAAGCCGGAATGGTGTACGGGCCGTACACAAAAACCGGTTACCGGATCCTGACCCGATTGCCGCGCAAGCAGAGCGCCAGACGGCTTGCCCGGCAGGTGCCGGGGCACCTAGGTTGCGGCCTGGAACAGACATGATGGAGCGATCCCGATGAATTACACGCCGAAGCGATGGATCCGGCTCGGCCTTGGGGCCGCCCTGATAGGCACGGCGGGCCTGGCTGCTTGTGGCGGAGAAGGGGGTGAAGCCGGTGAAACGGCCGTGACTGCGCCGGGCGGCGCCGCGTCCTACGCGCAAGGCGGCGAAATGGGGGAAGGCGAAGGCGGGGAGGGCGTTACGGCGGTTGATCCGGCCATGCTGCTGCCCATCGATCAGCGCGCCGCGATGATTTCCAGCGAAGTGACCGTGGCTGCGGCCCTCGCCCGGGCGGGGGAGCCTGACGATGCCGCCGAGCATCTGCGCATCGCGCTGGGCGAGATCCAGCCGGGCGGCCTGTCGCGCCTCGTTGAGAAAGGCTTCGATCCGGACCTGATCGACCAGGCCGAAGACGCGCTGTCCGGCAGCGCGCCGCCGGATGAGGTCGAGGCGAAGCTGGCCGCCGTCGAGGCCAATGTGGCTGATCTTCAGGCCAATGCAGGCGGCGACCCGCTTGAATTGGTCATCTTCCTGATGAAGCGCTGCGAGAATGCCTACCGGGCCGGCGTGTCATTTTCCAACGAGATTGACGATCCGATCCGGTACCAGAAATCCTATGGCTATGCCGTTTCCGCGCAGAAGGCAGCCGACGGGATTACGTCCGGCGATGCCAGCCGCCTGCAGCTGGAGCTGAAGATGCTGGTCCTGATGTGGCCGGCCGAAGGCCCTGTGACCGGCGACGTTCCGGCCCCGCCATCGACGTTCCTGTCACAGGTCAGCCGTATCGGGCTGGAGCTCTCAACGCTCGAGTAGAGCGTCGATGAAGCCGATGGCCTCGAAGGAGGACCAGTCCGCTTCGCCGGCAAGACGGGCGATTTCCTTGCCGTCCGGCCCGTATAGAATGCTGGTGGGGAAGCCCTGCACGCCGCTGTCATAGACGAGTTCGTACTGTTCGGGCGTGACGATGCGGAACGGAATGTTCGGGGCGCCGAGCTGGCCGAGGCGTTGCTCGGCGTATTCCTTGTCCTCGGCGGCATCGACACTTATGGCCACGACTTCGAATGTATCCCCGCCACGAGCCTTTTGCAGCGCACCCAGAGACGGCATTTCCTTTTCGCAGGGTGCACACCAAGTCGCCCAATAGTTCACGAGGATGGTTTTGCCCTTGAACGTGTCCAGCGTGCGGGCCGATCCGTCCGCCAGATAGAACGGGTCCGTGCCGGCCGGGTCGCCTGCACCGCTGAAATCCAGCTTCGCCAGGCTGCCCGTTGCAAACTGGGCCAGCGGATTTTCATCCTGTTTTCCAATGCCTGCGCTGATCAGCACATAGACAATTGCGATCACTCCGACCAAGAAGAGGCCGGGAATGGCGTAGCGCTTCATGTTTGCGCCTTCCGTAAGTTTGTTGAAGGGGTATGCCAATGACGAGCGGCAAAGGCCAGACGATGTGGGGGGGACGGTTTGCCGCGACCCCGTCCGACATCATGGAAGAAATCAACGCCTCCCTCGATATTGACCGGCGCATGGCGGAAGAAGACATCGCCGGCAGCCGGGCCCATGCGGATATGCTGTCGGAGATGGGCATCATCTCCTTTGATGACAATGAGGCGATCCAGGCCGGGCTGGACCAGGTGCTGAACGAGCTGCGCGATGGCACGTTCCCGTTCCGCCGGGAGCTGGAAGACATCCACATGAATGTCGAGGCGCGGCTGAAGGAGATCGTCGGCGAGCCTGCGGGGCGCCTGCACACGGCCCGGTCCCGGAATGACCAGGTGGTGACCGATTTCCGCCTGTGGACGCGCCGGGCGCTGGATCATTCGGCCCGCCTGATCGGCGGCCTGCAGGGCGCGTTGGTAATGAGGGCGGAAGAACATGCCGGCACGATCATGCCGGGCTTTACGCACCTCCAGACGGCACAGCCGGTAACGCTTGGCCACCATCTGCTAGCCTATGTCGAGATGACGTCGCGTGACTGGACCCGCCTGTCGGACTGCGCCAATCGCCTCAATGAGTCCCCGCTGGGCGCCGCGGCGCTGGCCGGGACGGGATTTCCCATCGACCGGGACATGACCGCAGAAGCGCTGGGGTTCGCCCGTCCGATGGCGAACTCGCTCGATGCGGTCTCGGCCCGTGATTTCGCGCTGGAGTCGCTGGCGGCCCTGTCCATCGCGGCGACGCACCTCTCGCGCCTCGCCGAAGAGATCGTGCTGTGGTCCAGCGCGCAGTTCAGCTTCGCCCAGCTGACCGATGAATGGTCGACCGGCTCTTCCATCATGCCGCAGAAGCGCAATCCGGACGCGGCCGAGCTGGTGCGCGCCAAGGCGTCGCTGATCACAGGGTTTTATGCCGGCCTGCAGGGCGCCGTGAAGGCGCTGCCGCTCGCCTATGCGAAGGACCTTCAGGACGACAAGCGGCTGACCTTCGAAGCCTTCGATACGTTTGACCTCTGCGTGCGCGCCATGACCGGCATGATCGAGACGATCCGGTTCAAGCCGGAGAACATGCGTGCCGCCGCCGCCAAGGGCTTTTCCACCGCGACCGATCTCGCCGACTGGCTGGTGCGGGAGCTCGGCCTGCCGTTCCGCGAAGCGCACCATGTGACCGGGTCGCTGGTGGCCATCGCGGAAGGGAAGGGCGTCGACCTCGCCGACCTGACGCTGGCCGACATGCAGGGGGTTCACAATGGCATTACCGATGCGGTTTTTGATGTGCTGACGGTTGAAGCATCTGCCTCATCTCGGACATCATATGGTGGCACAAGCCCTGTTCGTGTCGCCGAACAGGTGGCACAGTGGAAGCAGAGACTTGGACTGGAGTAACCGCCGCATGAAACGCCCTCTGGCTATTGCCGCCCTTATTCTCGGCACGCTGGCCCTTCCGGCCTGCGGCCTGACCGGTGACCTGAAGCGCCCCGACCCGCTCTGGGGCGATCCGAACGACGTTGAAGCCGAACTCCCCGAAGGGAATACATCCACCCTGCCGAAGTTGCCGCCCCGCCAGGAAGCGGAAGACTCCGATACCAGTGGTGAAGATGAACTCCTGGGCGGCCCGGAGGACTAATTTCATGAATAGACGCCTGATCCGGCCGGCCGGGCGCATGCTCGCCGGTCTTGCCCTTCTTGGTGCGCTGAGTGCCTGTGCCACAGGTGAGGGGATCCAAGCGGTCAACGCCCCCGGCGCCTATGAGCCGCTCGCTGTGGTCGCTGTTGTGGAGCCGGAACGCGGCCCGCAGGTGAACCAGTGGGGCGGTATCGTGCCCGACGCCAAACCGATCACGCCCGTCGATGACGGCGCGCTGGCCGAAATCGACAGCTAGGCGGCGGCGATGCATCATTTCGACTACCGGGACGGACGGCTCCACTGTGAGGACGTCGATCTGGCGAAGCTGGCCGATGCTGTCGGCACGCCTTGTTATGTCTATTCCACGGCTACGCTTCAGCGGCATGCCCGCGTGATCGCATCGGCGTTCGAAGGGCAGGACTGCCTGATTGCCTATTCGGTGAAGGCCAATTCGAACCTGGCCGTGCTGGCGACGCTGGCAGCGGAAGGCTGCGGGGCGGATGTCGTCAGCAGTGGCGAGATGCAGCGCGCGCTGCGGGCGGGTATCCCGGCCTCGAAGATCGTGTTTTCCGGCGTCGGCAAGACCGCCCGCGAGATGGAACTCGGCCTGCGCGAGGGCATCCACCAGTTCAATGTCGAAAGCGCTGCCGAGCTTCGCCTCCTGTCCTATGTGGCCAATGGCATTGGCCTTGAAGCGCCGATCGCCATCCGCGTGAACCCGGACGTCGCCGCAGGCGGCCATCCGAACATTTCCACCGGCAAGAAGGGTGACAAGTTCGGCGTGCCGTGGACCGAAGCCGAAGAGCTTTACGCCGAAGCGGCCACGCTTCCTGGCATCCGGGTCGTTGGCGTCGATGTCCATATCGGCAGCCAGATTGGCGATCTTGTGCCCATGCGGGCCGCATTTGAGAAAGTCGTGGGCCTCGCCCAGCGCCTGCGGGCGGCCGGGCATGACATTGCCCGTATCGATGTCGGCGGCGGCCTCGGCATTCCCTACAAGCAGGGTGACGAACCGCCCCCGCCTTCGGCTTACGCCGCCATGATTGCGGAGGTGAGCGCAGACCTCGGCGTCCAGGTCATCCTGGAGCCGGGCCGGGTCATTGCCGGCAATGCAGGGGTCATGCTGACCACGGCGCTGTATGAGAAGACGGCCCCGGACCGGTCTTTCCTGATCGTCGATGCAGGCATGAACGACCTGATGCGTCCGGCCCTGTATGGCGCGCACCATGACATCCAGCCGTTGAAACAGGCGGCCCCGGATGCGCCTGAAAAGACCTATGACGTGGTCGGCCCGATCTGCGAGTCGACCGACAAGTTTGCGTCCGGACGTGACATGCCCGCTGTGGAGCCGGGCGAGCGGCTGGCCTTCATGTCAGCCGGGGCCTATGGCGCTGTGCTGTCTTCGTCCTACAATACACGTCCCCTCGTGCCGGAAGTTCTGGTCAATGGCGACCGGTTCGACATTGTCCGCCGCAGGCCGGACCTCGAGGAAATGTTGCAACTGGAACAGGTGCCGGATTGGCTGAAAAGGACGGACTGAAAACGATCGGGGGGAAGGTCGCGGCCACGCGTCGGCGGCTGGGCCTGCTGGCGTTCGCCCGGGCCTTCTGGCCGCTGTTCGTTTTTCTTGTCCTGTTCCTGTCCATGGCGCTGGCAGGCGCGTTCGACCAGCTGCCGCCCGCCCTCGGCGCCGTTCTGGCGCTCATCTTCCTGGTGGGGGGCGCAATCTTCCTGCTGCGCGGGACGCGCCGCTACGCGCCGCCAGTAGAGGCCGAGGCCGTCCAGCTGCTGGACCGGCAATCGCCGCTACGCCCGGTCTCGTCGCTGAGCGACCGGCCGGCAGACCCGTCCCGCGGGGCCCAGGCCCTGTGGGTGCGCCATCGCGACCGGGTGTTGAAAGCTGCGCGGGACCTGAAGCTGCCGAACCTGTCCGCCGAATGGCGCCAGCTCGACCCCTTTCGCCTGCGCTACATCCTGCCTGTGGCCCTTGTCGGCATTGCCGTGCTGGCGGGGGAGCAGGGGCCGGGCCGCCTGTTGCGGGCGCTGAACCCGGACTATGGCGCGCTGGTCGGCGCCGACGACATGACCGTCGAGGCCTGGATCATCCCGCCGGACCATACGGGCCGGGCGCCGATTTTCCTGAAACCGGGGCTGAATGATGTCCGTGTGCCGCGCGGATCCGAGATCACGCTGCGCACCGAAGCCCCGACGGCGCCGCGCCTTGTCCTGAAGGGGCGGCATCACAGCTCGCAGTCTTTCGCCGCCACACCCGACGGGGCCTGGGAAGCCAAGGCCACGCTGGAGGAAGACGCCCGCGTCTCCGTGCGCTGGTGGGGCGAGCGGGCCGCATGGCGACTGCTGGCCTCGCCGGACGATCCGCCCACGGTGCAGTTTGTGTCCGTGCCCACCTATGGCCGCCTCGACCGGACGGAATTTGCCTGGACTGCCGCCGACGATTACGGCGTGGTGAAAGCCGAGCTGGCGATCCGCCTGCAGGCCCCCAATCCGGCGGCTCCGGACGCGGAAGACCGTGTCGCGATCCCACTTGCCGCGCCGTCCATGCCGGAAATCAAGGATACGACCCAGATCGACCTGACCCGTCACCGCTGGGCTGGTCTGCCGGTGGAAGTTCATCTGGTCGTGACCGATGCCTCCGGACAGGAGGGGGTGAGCAAGACCGAGTCCTTCACCCTGCCGGAGAAGCTTTTCCTGGACCCGGTCGCGCGGGTTGCGCAGGAAGTGCGCGTGACGGTGCTGCGGGAACCGAGAGACTACGCGTCTCTGACGAAAAATCCGGCCGCCCTGAAACAGGGGGCAATCAATACGCCAGCCGCCAACCGGCTGAACGCCGCGCCGCCGGATGTCCAGAAGGCGGCCCTGATGCTCGACTCCGTGACGCTGATGGGCGAGCGCTACATGCCGAACCAGGCCTATTACCTGACCTTCAAGATGGCAGAAGGCGTGCTGGAAAGCGCCGGCACGAAGGATGAAGCTGACGCGGTGGATCCGCTGCTGTGGTCGCTGGCGCTGAAGGCCGAGTATGGCAGCGCGGCAGATGCCCTGCGCCGTCTTGAAGCCGCCCGCCGCGCGCTGGAGCAGGCTCTGCGGGACGGGGCGTCGGAAGAAGAGATCCGCCGCCGCATGGAAGCATTCCGCGATGCGGCCAATGAATACCTTGCGGCAAAGATGGCCGAAGCCGTCGCCAATGGCGGCGAGATGCCGGATACGAATGAAGACGGCATGGCCATGGGCGGGGGCCAGAGCCTCGGCGGGCAGGATTTCGAGGACATGCTGAATGCCCTGCAGGACCTGACCGATACCGGCGCCACGGAGCAGGCGCGCCAGTTGCTGTCCGATATCACCAACATGCTGCAGAATCTGGAGTTCCAGCGTGGCCAGAGCGGCAACGGCATGGCCGGCATGCCGGGTTCCCAGTCGGATGGCGAAGAGCAGGAAGACCTGCCGCCGGAAGAACAGGAAATGACCGACGCGATGCGCCGCCTGTCCGAGATCCTGCGTGAGCAGCGCCAGCTGAACGATGATACGTTGGCCCAGCAGCGCGGCGAAATGCCGTCAGGCCAGCAGGGTCAGTCCGGAGAGTCCGGTCAGGACTCAGGACAGGAGTCCGGCCAGCAGCCGGGCGGCCAACAAGGCCAGCAGGACGGCCTGCAACCGGGGCAGGGCGGTCAGGGCCAGGCCGGCAATCCATCCGAAGGCGACAATCCGCAGGGCGGCGGCCGCCCGGGTGGTGAGCGTCCGGGCACGAACAGTTTTGCCGGAACGGATGAAGGCGACGCGCCGCAAGGTGGGGGGACGCTGGCCGAACGTCAGGCCCGGCTGGGCGAACTGGTTGAGAAATTCGCCCGTGAGCAGGGGCTTGGCGAAGGGGCCGGCGAAGACGATGCGCTGACCGGCGCGATCGACCCGGACGCGCTGGCGGCCATTCGCGAGGCCCAGCGCAACGCCGAGCGGAACCTTGCCCGCGGCAATGAGGGCGCCGCTTCGGATGACCAGGCCCTTGCCACACAGGGCCTGTCGGATATCAACCGGAACTTTGCTGCCCTGCTGGATGAAATGCAGCGCGAGCGGACCAATCAGGGCCAGGCCCGAAACGATCCGTTCGGACGCGAAGCCGGCGGCATGGGCAACAATGGCGACAATGTCCGTGTGCCGGAGGAAGCCGAACGCCAGCGCGCCAAGGATATCCTTGAAGAGCTGCGCCGCCGCTACAATGAAAGCGACGACGAAGAAGAACGGGAATATCTCCGCCGCCTGCTTGATCGCTTTTAGGGGGACGCGGGATGGAGGCGGACAAGCGCAGGCCTCGGGAACGGCAAAGCCGCGCCAACCCCGGGCCGCTCATACTGGCGCTGCTCATTTTTGCGGCCGCCATCCTTGCCATTCATGCCCGGCTTGATCACCTGTCGATGCATCTGATCTATGCCCGGTTTTCGTCGCTGGCGCTTCCCGCGGTCCTGATCGCCATGCTGGGCATGCTGGCGAGTTATGCGGCGGCGATGCTTCGCGACAGCCTGACGCTCCGCCATCTCGGTCTTGCCCGGCCATGGCGCGATATGGCGCTCATCTCCTTCACGGCGCAGGCCGTCGGCAATTCCCTCGGCGAAACGGAGCTCACCGGCTCAGCCGTCCGCTCCCGGATCTATGGCGGACTCGGCCTGTCGGAGGATGAGAGCCAGGCCGTCACCCGCATGACGCGGATCAGCCTGACGGTCGGGGCATTGCTGCTCAGCGGGTTCGGCCTTGTCTTCCGGTCTGAGGCGTTCCCGGTGCATTTCGGCATTCCGGACAGGGCTGCCATCGGCATAGGGTGTGTGCTGCTGGCGCTGGTCGTGTGGCACATCGCCAATGCCAGCTTTCTTGTGCCGGGTGGCCTGACGGGCGTGCTGGCGCGCGTCGGGGTCAGCCTGGCGGACTGGGTGGCGGCAGGTCTTGTCCTGTTCGCCTTGCTACCGGCGGAGACCGCGGTCGGCTTTGCCGCGTTCGTGCCGGTGTTCGCGCTCGCCTGCCTTGCCGGGGGAATGAGCGGCCTGCCGGGTGGCATCGGCGTCTTCGAGGCTGTGATCCTGCTGCTTGTTCCAGCCAGCCCGGTGGAAGGCCTGGTCGCCAGCCTGATCGCCTTCCGGGCAATTTATTACCTTCTTCCGCTCGTCATCGCCGCAGCAGGCATGAGCCGCCGCCTGTTGCGCCGCCATGGTCCCGCCCTGCAAGGGGTCGGGCGCGGGGCAGGGGATGTCGCCACGCTGTTTGCGCCGGTTGTGTTCGGCCTGCTGGCTTTTGTCAGCGGGGCCTACATGCTGGTGGCCGCGATGACGCCTGCGCTGCTGGCGCCTTTGCGTGCGGCGGCGCACTACCTGCCTTTGCCCCTGATCGAGCTGTCGCACTTCCTGGCATCGATCGTCGGCCTGTTCCTGATGATTGTGGCGAATGGACTGTCGCGGCGGCTCAGCCATGCCTGGATGGTGGCCATGGGGCTGCTGGTTGCCGGGATCGTGCTGACGCTGACCAAGGGCGCGGGCCTCGCCGAAGCGCTGCCGCTGTGCGTCGTGCTGGGTGTGCTCGGCCTGTCGCGCCCGGCCTTCTACCGCGCCACGCCTTTGGCGGCGACACGGCTGACGCCGGTCATGGCGCTTGCCATCCTCGCGACGCTGGGTGCGGTCATCTGGCTCGGCCTGTTCTCCTATGAACATGTTGATTACCGGGGGGAGCTCTGGTGGCAGGTGGCGTTGCAGGGCGGCACGTCCCGCTTCCTGCGGGCGGCGGCAGGGGTCAGCGTGCTGGCCTTCCTGATCCTCGCCTGGAACTGGTTGCGTCCGTTGCGGGCGCCGCCACAAGAGACACCTGAGCCGAGCGAAATCCGCGCGATCCTTGCCGGCGCCGACGCGGCCCAACCGGGCGCGGCGCTCGCCCTGAGCGGCGACAAGCGGTTCCATTTCAGCCCGTCGCGGCGGTCTTTCATCATGTTCGGCGTGCGCGGATCGAGCTGGATCGCCATGGGCGAGCCGGCAGGCCTTGCCGAAGAGATCCCCTCGCTCGTCTGGTCCTTCCGCGAGGCCGCTGATGCGGCCGGGGCGGGCATTGTGTTCTATGGCGTCGGGCGCAGCTTCCTGCCGCTGGCCGTCGAGCTTGGCCTGTCGGTGCAGAAGATCGGCGAGACGGCGATCGTGCCGCTGACGGAATTTTCTCTGGAAGGGCCGGGCAGGTCGCGCATGCGGCAGGTCTACAACCGGGCAGGCCGCGACGGTCTGAGCTTCGAAGTGCTGCCACCCGAAGCCGTGGCCGGGCATATGGATCGGCTGCAGGAGATCTCCGACGACTGGCTGGACGCCCATAGCGGGGCGGAGAAAGGCTTCTCCCTTGGCCGGTTCGATCCCGATTATATCGCAAGTTTCCCGGTTGCCGTGGCCCGGCTGGATGGAGAGATCGTCGCCTTCGCCAATCTCTGGCCGGGGGCCGGCAAGCAGGAGATCGCCATCGACCTGATGCGGTTTTCGAGTGCCGCACCGCGCGCGGTAATGGATTATCTCTTCGTCTCCACCATGCTCTGGGCCAAGGAGGCGGGGTATCAGCGCTTTGACCTCGGCATGGCGCCCCTGGCGGGGCTGGAGGCACACCGGCTTGCCCCCGCCATGACCCGCATCGGAGCCTTCCTGTTCGAGCATGCCAATGCCGTTTACGGCTTTGAGGGCCTGCGCGCCTACAAGGACAAGTTCCACCCTGTCTGGGAGCCGGTTTACCTCGCTGCGCCGAATGCGCGGGCGCTGCCCGGGGCCCTGGCCGATGTCGGCATCCTGACCAGCGGCGGGCTGAGCCGGATATTCCACAAGTAGCTGCCCTTGCGCCATGGCGCTGTGTCTGCCTTGATGCGCGCAAAACAGGGAGACATTCATGCCACGCTGGGAATACACCAAAGGGCTGAAGGACATCGGCAACGGGCTCTATGCCTGGCTGCAGCCGGATGGCGGCTGGGGCTGGTCAAATGCCGGCCTGATTGTGGACGGGGACCAGTCGCTACTGGTCGACACCTTGTTCGACGCCCACCTGACGCGCGACATGCTGAGCGCGATGGCGGACGCCTCCGGCGTCGGCGCCGAAGAGATCGGCACCATCGTCAACACGCATGCCAATGGCGATCATTGCCACGGCAATGGCTGTTGTCCGCATGCGGAAATCATCGCATCCGAGGCCAGCGCGAAGGAAATGGCCGAAGTGCCGCCCGCCATGCTCGCCCAGTTCAAGAAGATGGGCGGCCAACTCGGCCCGGCCGGAACCTATTTCGCTGACATTTTCGGCCCGTTCGATTTCGACGCCGTGGAAGAACGCCTGCCAACCCAGACCTTCACCGGCCAGATGGACCTGACCATCGGTGACAAGGTTGTGGAGCTGATCGAAGTTGGCCCCGCGCACACAGGCGGTGACGTCATTGTCCATGTCCCGGAAGACCGGACGGTGTTTACCGGCGACATCCTCTTCATCGACGGCACGCCCCTGATGTGGGCCGGGCCGGTCAGGAACTGGATCAATGCCTGCGAAAAGATCATCGGCATGGACGCCGACGTCATCGTGCCCGGACATGGTCCGGTCACGGACAAGGCCGGTGTGCAACGCGTCGCCGACTATCTCGCCTATATCGATGCCGAGGCGCGCAAGCGCTATGATGCCGGCCTTGGCGTGCGTGAGGCCGCGCTTGATATCGCGCTGGGCGATTATGCCAATTGGGGCGACGCCGAGCGCATTGCCGTCAATGTCGACAGCCTGTACCGCGAATATCGCGGCGACGGGCAGGTGACGCCGGTGATGGAGCTCTTCGCGCTGATGGCCGAAACGCGGGACGCAATGCGGCGCTAGCGCTTAAGACCCTAGAAGCCGCTTACTGTGCCACCACGATTGATGACCTTCCCTGACACAATGCCAGAACCCAAATTGTAAACAGACGCTTTTGGCATCACAATGAGGTTTCCAGTGATCATTCCGCTAACCTGAAGAGACACATTTTCGGCTACGGTTAGATCTCCATCCACCATTCCTCCAAGTGTCGCATTTTCCTTAACTTCAAGCGGGCCGTCATAGGTCTTATTCAAATGCATTTTCTTTCTCCTTGCACATTCTGTGTTGGGAATCGAAAGGCTATGCCGATTCTAACTGCTGAGTAAGTTGTGTGAATGCTACGGAGTAGCAGAAGCTCAAAATTCCAATAGCGGAAGTAGCTAACTCTAGCGGTTCGCGCCCGGCACCCATTTGATGTCATCCGCGCCATTGCTGTTGGCGGCGCGGGCCGCGACAAACAGCCAGTCCGACAGGCGGTTGATGAAGGCGAGGGCTTCCGGGCTCACGGGTTCGTTCTCCATGCCGGAGAGTTCCGCGATCTTCCGCTCCGCCGTGCGGCAAAGGGTGCGTGCGACATGCAGTTGCGCAGCCAGCGGCGTGCCGCCCGGCAGGATGAAACTGTCCAGCGGGGGAATGCGCGCATTCATCGCGTCGATCTCTTCCTCCAGCCGCTTCACCTGCGACTCCACGATCCGCAGCGGCGTCCATTCCAGTACGCGGCCCCGGTCCGGCGTTGCGAGGTCTGCGCCGAGGTCGAACAAATCGTTCTGTATACGGCGGATGGCCGTCAGCATTTCGTCATCGGCATGCAGGGCGGCGACGCCAAGGGCCGAGTTCACCTCATCCACGCTGCCATAAGAGGCGACCCGCGGGTGCCACTTGTCGACCTGTTCGCCGGTCGAGAGGCGGGTTTGCCCCTTGTCGCCGGTGCGGGTGTAGATTTTGTCGAGTTTGACCATGGGGTCTCCTCTGGAAAGTCAGAAATGAATGGCCCCGGCCATGAAGCCGATCACTACCAGGAGGGCGATCACGATGGCCTGGATGAAAATACGCATCCGCATCAGCTTGTTGGAGCGGCTTGGCTGGTTCTCGTCGGTGCGCGCCAGATTGGCGATGCCGAGGCCGAGCACGACCAGCAGGGCTGCCAGTGCGCCGTAGAAGAGAATGGTAATGAGCATTTGCATCAGGTGTCGCCTTTCCGGCCTTGTAACGCTTCTAGCATAGACTGGCGACCGGGTGGCGACAGGCGCGAAAGCGTCGCGCCCCGCCTGCGTGCGGTCAGCCGCCCGATTCCAGCCTTGCGGCCAGGGCCTCGATCCGGTCGGAGACGGCCGCCATGGCGTCGGCGGCCTTCTGTTCGGCGGCAGGGGAGGTGCCATCCGTGCGCCGGGCGGAATCCAGCTCGTCGAGCAGGGCCAGCGCGGTGATCAGCAACAGGCGGTCTTCCCCGATGTCGCCCACGGCGCTGGCAATATGTTTCACCCGTGCGTCCAGCTGCTGTGAAAGCGCGACAATCCGCGCTTCCTGCCCGGGGGCACAGGCGATGGAATAGTTCCGGCCGCGCAGGATGATATCGGCCTTGGCCATGCCTCAGGCCTCCTTGCCGAGCGCGGCGCGGACTTCTTCGATCGCGGCCCCGAGGGCGGCGCTCGCTTCGTCCGCCAAGGCCTGCAATTCGGTCTCCCGGGCAAGGGATGCGTCGAGTTCCTCGGCCAGTCTTTCTCGGTCGGAGACGAGGGCGGCCATCTCTGCGGCGACCACGTCGGGATCGCCTGCACGGGCCAGCAATCCGTCGACGGCCCCCTCCAGGCGCCGGATGGCCGCATCGAGGCGGCGTGATTCGCGGTCGATGTCGCTCATGTTTCCAAGGCTTAAACTCAATACGCAGCTACGCCAAGCGGCTTGACGTAGCTGCGGGAGTCTGGCCTAGCACACTTCCGGAGCGACTGAGGGAGATCAGCAGAATGGCTGTAACCAACCGGGACATGGCAAATGCCGTTCGTGCCCTATCCATGGATGCGGTGGAAGCCGCGAAATCGGGCCATGTCGGCCTGCCGCTGGGCATGGCGGATGCAGCCACTGTGCTGTTCCGCAAATTCCTGAAATTTGACCCGGCTGACCCCAATTGGGCAGACCGCGACCGGTTCGTCCTGTCGGCGGGCCACGGTTCGATGCTGATCTATTCGTTGCTGCACCTGACGGGCTACAAGTCCGTCTCGCGCGACGATATCTGCAACTTCCGCCAGCTGGGCGCGAAGACGCCGGGCCACCCGGAAAACTTCGTCACGCCGGGCGTGGAGACCACCACCGGCCCGCTGGGGCAGGGCATCGCCACGGCGGTCGGCATGGCCATGGCAGAGCGTCACCTGAACGCCCGCTTCGGTGACGACCTGGTCGATCACCATACATATGTCATCGCAGGCGATGGCTGCCTGATGGAAGGCATCAGCCAGGAAGCGATCACGCTGGCCGGGCATCTGAAGCTGAACAAGCTGATTGTCCTGTTCGATGACAACTCCGTCACCATCGATGGCGGCACGGACCTGTCCGACAACACAGACCAGTGCGCCCGCTTCGAAGCTTCCGGCTGGATCACCAAGAAAGTGGACGGCCATGACGAGAAATCCGTCGAGGCCGCGCTGACCTGGGCGAAGAAGCAGAAGAAGCCGGTCATGCTCGCCGTGAAGACGATCATCGGCTATGGCGCGCCCAAGATCGCCGGCACCGGCAAGGCCCATGGCGGCCCGTATGGTGCCGAGGAAATTGCTGGCATCCGCGAGAATATCGGCTGGAAATATCCGCCCTTCGAAGTGCCTGCCGCCATCGAGAAAGCCTGGGCGAAAGCCGGGGAGCGCTCGAAGAAGGAGCACGAGGCCTGGAACAAGCGTCTCGCCGGATCCGAGCACAAGGGCGAGTTCAACGCCGCCATGACCGGGCGCCTGCCGAAGAACATCGCCAAGGCGATCATCAAGCACAAGAAGGCCGTCGTCGCGGGCGGTGAGAAGAAAGCCACCCGCCAGTGGAGCGGCGCGGCCCTGGAAGTGCTGACGCATCTGGTGCCGGAAATGATCGGCGGATCGGCTGACCTCACCGGGTCCAACAACACCAAGCCCAGCCACACCGATCCGATCACGCCGAAGAACTGGGCTGGCCGCTATGTCCATTATGGTGTGCGCGAGCATGGCATGGCCGCAGCGATGAACGGCATGGCGCTGCATGGCGGTATCCTGCCTTATTCCGGTACGTTCCTGGTCTTCGCGGACTATTCGCGCGGCGCGATCCGCCTCGGCGCCCTGATGGGCACGCGCGTTGTGCATGTCATGACGCACGATTCCATCGGCCTTGGCGAAGACGGCCCGACCCACCAGCCGGTGGAACATGTCGCCAGCCTGCGCGCCATGCCGAACATGCTGGTCTTCCGCCCCGCAGACGGTGTGGAAACCGCCGAGTGCTGGGAACTCGCCATCGCGAACGAAACCGGCCCATCCGTCATGGCGCTGACCCGTCAGGGCGTTGCCCCGGCGCGGACGACGCATACGGATGATAACCTCTCCGCCAAGGGCGCCTATGTGCTGTCCGACTGCAAGGGCAAGGCGCAGGCCACCATCCTGGCCACCGGCTCCGAAGTCGAGATCGCGCTGGCCGCGCAGGAGATGCTGGCTGAAGACGGCATCGCCGCGCGCGTCGTGTCGTGCCCATGCCTTGAGCTGTTCGAGCAGCAGCACGGCAATTACCGCAAATCCGTCCTCGGCACTGCACCGCGTGTGGCGGTCGAGGCGGGTGTCCGCTTCGGCTGGGATCGCTGGATCGGCGAAGATGGCGGCTTTGTCGGCATGACCGGCTTCGGTGCCTCGGCCCCGTACACCGATCTCTACAAGAAGTTCGGCATCACCGCTCAGGCGGTCGCCGCCGAAGTGAAGAAGCGCATCGCTTAAACAGCGTCAGCGGCCGGTATAATTCGCCCTCGGACGAATGAGCCGGCCGCTCGCCTGCTGCTCGATCGCATGCGCGATCCAGCCGGCCATGCGTCCGCTGGCAAAAATCAGGAAGGGCGCATCCTCCGGCAGGGAGAGGTGCACCGACAGCGCCGCGAGCGCCATGTCGACATTCGCCGCTTCGCCGCTGGCGGCTTCCGCGGCTTTGATGGCGCGCTTCAGGGGCGCGGCAGGTTTCATCCACCGGATCAGCGCGGCGGCCCGCGGGTCGCCCGCCGGATAAAGCGCGTGGCCGACCGCCGGAATATGTTCGCCCCGTGCGGCCAGGCCTGACAGCGCCGCCTTCGGCCCATCCTCGATTGCCCATTTGAGATAGGCGAGCGCCCGTGCGGAGGCTTCGCCATGCAGCGGGCCGGTCAGCGTGGCACAGCCTGCCAGCGCCGAGGCTGCCAGCGGCGCCCCGGTTGAGGCGGCCACCCGCGCGGCAAAGGTCGACGGGTTCAGTTCATGATCTGCCACCAGCACCAGCGCCCGGCGCAACAGGTCCGTTCCCCCGGGGGAGAGGCCCCAGTGACGCCCCAGCCGCTGGTGATAGAAGCCGCGTCCGCCGGTGCCCGTCACCGCCGAGCACACCCCCGCCAGCAATTGCGCGCCGTCGTCCGACAGGGCGGCCTCGCCGCGCCCGAAGGCGGGCGGGTCATGCGCCGCCCGGGTGGCGAGATAGGCGAGCAGGCGCGCCTTGCCGGTCTCTCCCGGCGCGATGTCTCCGGCGGCGGACCGGCTCGGGAAGGGGGCCTTCACTTGCCATAAAAGTGCTGCCGCTTCTTCCAGCGTGGCGTCTGCTGCAACGCGCACGGCATCCTTGCCGCGATAGATCAGCTTGCCGTCGCGCACCGTTGTGATCGCGGTTTCCATCACCGGGTCGCCCCAGGAAATGGCGGCGCTGGCGATGGCTTGCCGGCCCCGGCCACTGCGGCGGCGTTTCACCAGACCTGTAATATCTGCCGCGGAATAGACACTCGCGCGCGGGTCATTCTCATCCGGCCGGGAGGCAATCAGCCCCCGGCTCACATAGGCGTAGAGCGTCTGCGGCTTCACGCCCAGCGCTTCGAGTGCGTCGTCGCGTCCAATCCAGCTCATATATTGATTATATTGATCAAGATTGACGAACGCCAGCCCCGGCGCGACATGAAGCCCAGATTTGTTGCCCAGATTTGTTGAAGGAGATCTCCCATGGATTCCGGATTGGAAAATGTCGTTGCTGCCGAAACCGTGCTGTCGGATGTGGACGGCCAGAATGGCCGCCTGGTCATTCGCGGCTGGCCGGTACAGCTGCTTGCCGCCTCAATGGCCTATGAAGATGCCGCGCACCTGCTGTGGCAGGGCTTCTTCGATGACCTGCCGGATGCGCAGGCGCTGGGCGCCCGCCTCGGCGCGGCGCGGTTGGAGGCGTTCGATCTGGTTGCAAAGATTCCGGACGGGCTCGATATCATCCGTTTCCTGCGGACCGGCTGGTCGCTGCTGGAAGATGATGAAAGCCTCGATTCCGCGATCCGTCTTGCGGCTGCCGGGCCGGTCTTCACCGCGGCGGCTGTGCGCCGCGAACGCGGACAGGCCCCGATTGCACCGGATGCGGACCTGTCCCAATCAGCCGACTTCCTGAAAATGATCACCGGCAAAGTGCCGGGGGAGGCGGAGGCCCGCGCGCTGGATGCCTATCTCGTCACCGTGTGCGATCATGGTCTCAACGCGTCCACCTTTGCCGCGCGTGTCGTTGCCTCGACACGGGCGGGCCTTGTCTCGGCGGCAATGGGCGGCATCTCGGCTTTGAAAGGGCCGCTGCACGGCGGCGCGCCAGGCCCGGTGCTCGACATGCTGGACGAGATCGGCATTCCCGAGAACGCCGAAGGCTGGATTGATGCCGCGCTCTCCCGGGGTGAGCGTCTCATGGGCTTCGGCCACCGGGTTTACCGCGTGCGCGATCCGCGCGCCGATGCACTGAAGGCAGCGGTCGCGCGCCTGCCGGGCACGTCGGGCCGGATTTCCTTTGCCGACCATATCGAAAAGACCGTCCTCGGACGGCTGGCGAAGAAATACCCGAACCGGACGCTGGAAACGAATGTGGAGTTCTCGACCGCACTCCTGCTGGAAGCGCTCGCCATTCCGCGCGAAGCCTTCACCGCCACCTTCGCCTGCGGCCGCATCCTCGGCTGGACGGCCCATGCCCGGGAACAGATCGGTGAAGGCCGCCTTGTGCGTCCCCGGTCGGTCTATACTGGCCCCGTGCCTGAAATGGCCTGAGTGTGCAGGATGTGGGAGAGGCTGCCGCCTTTCCCACACCTTCCACCATTCATCCCGGAATTTGCGGCGCAAATGACCAGGCGCCAGATGCCGTGTGGCAGCTGCGGAACCGGGGCTCGGATAAACGCTTCGCGTTTTCCGGGATGACACGTCCGGGGTTATCTCTATCCGCCTGACAAAGCGCGGCCCCATTCTTCCGGGCATGCATCCTGACCTCCAACGCTACTTTACCCATGTCTGGCCGCTCTTTTGGCCATGGCTGGTGTGGAACCTCGTACGCGTCGCCCGCTGGCATACGCGCACCGGGCGGGATGCGCTGATGGCGGTCGATTGCTTCGGCAATATCAGGCTGGTCTTCGTAGCCGAAGCCCCGCCACCCGATGATCTCTATACATATGAAACGCCGCGCATTCCGCGCTGGGAGCATCGTGCCTGCTGCAGCGATGTGCCCGTGTGCGTGTCTGAAACGCAAGTCCGTCATGATCCGGTGAAGTCCGGTATGGTCATGCATGATCATGTCGTCGTCCGGATAAATCCGGTTCAGCACGTGCGGGGTCCGCCCTAGCCGGGCGCTGCTTCCCAATCCTGCATCTTTCACCGGACGGCAATCGCCGCGCCGGGCAAACGTGCTGCGCGAAACCTTGCGGCCGGGCCGGGGAGGGGGCAGGGTCCTTGGAAACGGGAGGAAAGCATGACCTATGAAACGGTCTACACGATCATCAATCTCAGCGTGCTGCCGGCCTGGCTGCTGCTCGCGCTGGCGCCGGGATCAAATGTGACGCGCCTGATTGTGCATTCAGGCGTCTATCCGCTGGCGCTCGGCATTTTCTATATCGTCACCCTGTCCATGAGCATGTTCTTCGGCATGGGCGCCGATGGCGGCAGTTTCAATTCGGCCGCGGGCGTCTCCCAGCTGTTTTCCCATCCGCTCGGCATCCTTGTCGGCTGGTCGCATTATCTCGTCTTCGACCTGTTCGTCGGGGCGTGGGAGTCGCGCGATGCCCGGCGCCGGGGCGTGCCGCACTGGATGGTGGTGCCCAGCCTGTTTTTCACCCTGATGTTCGGACCGGTCGGCCTGTTGCTCTACCTGATCCTGCGGGCCATCAGCGGCAAAGGACGCTGGGGCCTCGTCGAAGCCTAGGCCTCGTCGTCCGTCTTGGCCTGGCGGAACAGGTCCAGCTGGCGCGGGTCGACATAGCGCCGGCGCGACGGCTTGGTGCGGCCGCGGCGGAAGTAGAGATCGTCGGTGTGATCGCCCGCCTGGCTGGCAGGCGGTTCGGCCTTCGGGGCAGGTTTGGCGGGCTTTTCCGCCGCCTCGCCCGGCGCGGCCAGTTTCCACCAGGTGACAGCGACCACGGGCCGGCCCTTGTCGTCCTCATAGCGCTGGAGATGGCCATGGGCGAGCGCATCGGAGGGCGCGAACATGGCATCTGCCGCTTCGGCTGAAACGGTCAGCCAGTCGGTCGCCAGTTCGACGACCTTCAGCTCGCCATCCAGCGTTTCGGCAAGCGCTTCGGCTTCGGCCAGCGTGCGCGCAGCCGGGGCCACCTTGGACAAGGCGGCGTCGAGGGATTTCCCGAGGGGATAAGCATGGCTCATAGGCCGCTGGAAGTAAGCGCTGCTTCGCTCGCCGTCCAGCCTGCATCCGCCGCTGCAGAAAGCCGCATCGCAGCCAGACGGGCCAGGCGCAGGGTGACTGCCTTGCGCCGGGCAGGGGAGAGCTTCTCCGCCGGCGCGTCCCGGATCACCGCGGCGCCGAAGGCATCGGCGACGATCAGGCCGGCCTCTTCAGGGATCAGATCCTGCGGAAAGTCATGATCGACGGCGAACCAGAACCGGTCGCAGAAGGGAATATATTCCGGCCATTTGGAGTCGGAGCGGAAATCCGGCACGCCGGACTTGATCTCCACCATCCAGATTTCGCCGCCGGGGCCGATGGCGGCAATGTCGGCCCGGCGATTGTTGGCGAGGGTCATTTCCTGGATACCGCAAAGCCCCAGATCCGCCAGCAGGCGCAACGTGCCGCGCGCAATCGCGGCGGCGCGGGCAAGGTCTTCGGTCGGATCGGCGGGGTCGGTCATGGATCGGGTGTTCCGGTATTGTTCCGGCCAACCTAGTCCCGCCCTGGCGGCGCGGTCAAGCCGGCTGCCATCGGGCCGGAGGTGGCGGCGACGTTGGCGATATCCAGTTGCAGCGGACTGCCGCGCAGACTGGGTGCGCAACTGTTGCCATAGGCGTCCGCGCCCGCCATGTTCCCCCGGCTGCAGCGCATCCAGGCGACGCGACTTTGCACAGTCGGCCAGCAGGCTCAGCCAGACGAGCTAGAAGCGGAGAAGGAGAAACCATTGCTTACTTGGAATATCCTAGCATCCCCTGCGACTGCCGCTAGCTTCCAAACCGGGTTCAACCCTCCGGCCAATTGCCTTATAGATCGCTCCCGACGGTCCCGTAGCTCAGCAGGATAGAGCAACAGATTCCTAATCTGTAGGTCGTGAGTTCGAATCTCGCCGGGATCGCCAAAAGCCAAAAGAGCGGCGATCGACTAAATTCCGGTGGGTGTTGTGCCTATTCCAGCAAATACGCTGTCCGCAGAAATGTGATGGCTGCTTCGAGCGTCATATTCACTTTGAGGTCTTTGGGATTCAGCTTCCCTTCCTCCTCAATTGCGCTGAGAAATTGGCGCATGTCTTCGCGCAGGGGATCGCTGACTTCTACCGGGTTACCGGAAAGTAGTTGGGAGAGTCGGAACACATCATTGCGGTGCTTTTTAATGTCGTCGCCTCTAACTTTGTCATCGCCGTCTTCCCGACGTTTGGTCAGGTCTAAAAAGGCGCGCGCCTTGAACGGGATGAGGATGGACTCATCGAGTATCGTCACGCCGTTTTCGACCCGTTTTCCGTCCTGTAAGGCCTTAAAATAGTCCGGATCAAGCAGGATAGCCGACAGGCTTACAATATCGGCATCGGCATTCAGTCTGATGATGTCGGTATCTTCAGGCAGCGAGAGTCCGTCAGGCTTCTTGGAGAAGAGTTCGACCATAAAGGGGAACTCTGGGTCCTCCGGCTTGTGGAACCGATAGAATTCGCGGTGCCCGCTGCTTTGTTCGCGGGCCTGATATCCTCCGGCGTTCAGAAAGTCCCGGAACTTTTCGCCAAACGCAGCATCAATGACTTCAATACAAAGAACAACATCAATGTCTTTGGTGGCGCGGAAGGGGAGGCCGGCCGTGTCAAAGAGGATATCGCACGCCGCCCCGCCGATGATTGTGTAATGATCCGGATAATCCTTGAAAAACTCACGGAACTTATCGATTCCAACTACCATGGCACGTGCTCCAGCAATTGTTCGGCAGCCATGGCCACGCGTTCGTCTTCGTGGTCCCGGAATTGCGCGTACAAGGACAATGGGTCAGCAATCTGCCCGTCCGCCAGTCCGGCCGGATCATAGCTCCAGGTCTCTACGGCGAAGTCCGGCTCCTCGAAATGAGACTCCCGGTATTCGTGGCCGGCGGCAAACCCCTTCCACTCGATGGCCGCGATAACAAACACCTCTAGCTTCGGTGGGGACAAGTCGGTCAATTCAGAGAGTGCTGACTCACCACCGAGCAGCATAGGGGGACGTGGGTGCGGTCCCCAGACCAACTTCCGGCTGCGTACCGGACTTTGCAGAAGCGAACGAACACTTTCCAGCATTTCCCGGCGGTCGCCTCGAAAGTGAAGGTGACGTTCCCGGCCATATTTTTCGGTGACCGCCAGTCCTATGGCGACCAGATCGTCGAAGGCCCGGCCGATAGACATGGGCGAATAATTCAGGTCCCCTGCAAGTTCGGACGGCGTGGTCGCCGCTTCATTCCGTCGGAGCACGTAATGAAAGAATACGGCCTGTGCTGCTGGAGAGAGGCTGTCAGGAGTTTCGGATTTCTGCGTCCGGAAGTGTTCTCGCAAATCCATGCCCAGTTCCGGTGCGTAGAACTGGTTCCCTGGGACAATAAATGAAACGCCTTGTCCGATCAGGCGGGAACGGTCACGGGCGCTTAGCGCTGATATGCCGATGATCACCGGCTGAATGGCCTGCGCTTCGACCAATCTGACATGCTTGGCGATGTTCCCCGGCGTATCGGCCAAATCGTTTACCAGCATCAGAAGGCACATCCGTCCGACAATGTCTACGCTGTAGAAGCTATAGGCGCGCGTCAGAAAAACCGGCAAATCCGGCGGGGCGGATTCGGGTTCAACCCTTATGGTCGTATGCAGAATCTGACCGACATAGCTGGCAATCTGGCCAGCCAGGCGCTGAGATTTTGGAGTGGGATCATCATTATATAACATCGTATTCGGATGCTAACATTAATAGTGTTAGTGTTCAATAATAATGTTATATTTTTGTGGTTACCTAAAAAATGGAAATTTTCATACAGGCGTTGTTCTGAAACCCTGAAAATATATCTGATAACCGTTCCGGCGAATGATCTGAATCCTGGTCAAGTTGGAAGACAATTGGTGACCTGAGCCCACGCGTCCCGCGTTTATTTCGAGAGCTAGATCAACTTATTGAGAAATTTTCCCATCTCTGCGAGATTGCTTGCCGTTCGTTGATTCGGCACCCGGCCACAATCGGCAGATTCACAGCGCAGAGCCACATTGGCCGAACTAAGCTCAGCATTAATGCCAGGCTAACGAGCCAAGCAGCCTGCCAGTTTGAACTTGTGGGCGCTTCCTATTTCTTTCGCAACCTGACGCCGGGCGCATCTCCGTTGGTGAACTCCACACCAGCATCGGCAAATGCGATGGTGATTGCGTTTAGCGTGGAAACTCTCGTGGCGGCCAGGGTATCTGGCATGTTTTCCAGGCGCTTGATGGTTTCAACGGACAGATCAGCCCTAAGGGCAAGCTCGGCCTGGCTCCAGTCAAGCATCGCTCGGGCAGCTCGTAATTGCGCAGAGGTCATAATTGCACTTTTTATGTATTTAATTCCACTTTTGAGTTGACACTCTCTGGGTATTTTATTATCTAGAAAGTGCAATTTTATTGATAACAGATTCCGGGCGTGCAGACTACCTTCTGTACGATCCGTGACCGATGAGATTTGCGCTCATCGAGGAGTGGGCAATGGGAAAGAACTCTCCGGACAATTCGATAGATAAGTCGGAGACCATCAAAACTCTTGGGGAGGTTGGCTCGGATGCTGAACGCGCCCTGACAGACTTGGGTGGCGCGTTAACAGCGGTAAGAGCAATCGTCGACCTGACACTTGCCGACGGGGGTGCCGAGGAAGGACCCGTTCTCTACAAAAGGCTGAACGCCTTGGAGTTCTTGCTGCGGCAGGCGGGCTGTGCAGAAGACCTCCTTTGGGTGACCGTGGACCAAATGAGCATGGCACTCGACGAGCACGCACCAGCGCCTTTCTCAAGTTGAACCAGGCAAGTGTCTAAGTCGGTGGGTCTTTAGTCGGATCATTCTAATTCTTGAAGCAAAGCATCCACGTATTTGGCGAATTATCGACGGGCAGTCATAAGGAACTGGATGCAATCGATATTCTCTTGAGTGCATTGGATACGGAAAGGCGGGAACTGCTAAGGCAAAGTCCGGCAGCAAGGAATATGTCTCCCTGACGCTTGCCGATCCGAATATCGGGCCCCGCAAGGTCCATGCGAACCTCGCGCCCGTGAAGGGCAAGAAGGGGCGCTATGTCCTCCTCTGGAACCCGAAGGACTGATCGCACTGGTGATGGCGCCCGCGAGGCGCCTTCACCACGCGCTCGGTGGTTTGAAGAAGTCGCCCGTACATTCCTTGGCAAGCTCTGTACGCTCGATCCGGCAGCTCGAAAATCGCTGCAACCGTTTCCCGGCCGACTCATCCTCCGAGTTCGTCCAGCAGGTTCAGGAAGTCTCCAAGGTTTCCGTCACTCATCGCAATCTCGACCCGGATAAGCAAGCGAAGCCGATTAGCCTGGTTCTTCAGCCGTTGCTTCTCGGCCATTTCTCTCTCGGTCGCCGCACGGGCGCGGCTCTCCTCGGCTTCGGCCAGGAATTTCAGGTTTCGCGCCTCAATCTCTTCGTTTTCCAGTCCTGCCTTCGCGAGACGGGATTTGAGGTTGGCAAGCCCCTTGTCGATCAGCTCCTCGGTTTCATCGCGCAAGGTCGAACCTCGCTTTGGATTGGCCTGCATCTCCACGAAGGCCTCGACAATGAACTGACTGGCTTCCACCGCACGAGCCGAGTTGAGAAGCGTGGCTACCATCACGACGCCATGTTCGGTAAACGCCAATGGCGGCGAACAGCGGCCACCCCCATTGACCCCTTGGGATCACACCTTGTGATCTCAAGTCGTCGAACTGTGTCTTCGTTAGCTGGAACGCTCATCCCTTTGGAATCCGCTCCAGGTGCCGCTTCACAGACTGATTGAGCACACGGGTTTCGACGTCAAAGAACCTGGCGGGGTCAAAGGCAGGAAAGGTCGTCACGTCATCCTCTGGAATCCGCGGGACTGAGTCTAATGGTACTAGGCTGCGCCACAGGGTATCCCTGTCGCGTAATGTCCCTAACTAACAAAAAACCCAAAAAATGTTAGTTGCTTGACGTCTGCTTTCATTCGTGTGAGTTATCACACGGCAACTAACAAAATGGTCAATTTTCGTTATTATGACACATCAGGCGAAGAACAATCGTCTCGGCGAATATGTCATCAGTTCAGTCGGCGAGGAACGGTATCGCGCCTATATTCCCGCGCCTCTGCCGCCTGATCCGCCTCTCGATATGACGCGCCTGTATCCCTTGCTTGATCAGGCGAGTACTGCGCTCGGTCGGCTTGACGGCATGAGTATGATTTTGCCGGATCCTTCGCTCTTCCTCTATATGTATGTCCGCAAGGAAGCCGTCCTGTCATCTCAGATTGAGGGGACCCAATCTTCACTTTCAGACCTCCTGCTCTTCGAAGTGGATGAGGCTCCGGGCGCGCCGCTCGACGATGTAACAGAAGTCTCCTGCTATGTCGCAGCTCTCACCTATGGCCTCACACGCCTGAATGACCTGCCGCTCTCACTCCGGCTTCTACGGGAAATCCACGCGCACCTCATGAACAATGCGCGCGGCGGTAACAAGAATCCTGGTGAGTTCAGGACATCCCAGAACTGGCTCGGCGGTACCCGCCCCGGCAATGCCGTTTTCGTGCCGCCGCCGCCAGACAAACTCGCAGACTGCCTCGGTCGCTTTGAGACTTTCCTTCACGACGAAACCGTCCGGCTTCCCGTGCTCGTCAAGGCGGCGCTTGCCCATCTCCAGTTCGAGACAATCCACCCTTTCCTGGACGGCAACGGGCGGCTCGGTCGCTTGCTCATCACACTGATACTTTGCGCCGAGGGTATTCTGCGCGACCCACTACTTTATCTAAGCCTCTATCTAAAGACCCATCGCGCTCGGTACTATGAGTTGCTGCAATCGGTTCGCGAAACCGGGAATTGGGAAGACTGGATTGAGTTCTTCCTGCAGGGCGTCATAGAGACATCCCGGCAAGCAACCGATGCAGCGCAAGCGATCGTCAAGCTCTTCAAGGACGACCGCGTCACGCTCGAAAAAAGCGGCCGGTCGACGGCCTCAGCTTTGTCGATCCATGCGCTTCTACAGAATCGGCCAATCGCGACATCGACGCGCGTGACAGAAGCGACGGGCATGTCCCTCCCGACCGCGCTCAGGAATCTTGCGTTACTGGAGGAACTGGGCATCGTCCGGGAAATCACCGGCAAGGATCGCAACAAGATTTTCGTCTACGGGAAGTTTCTGGATATCCTGAGTCAGGGAACTGAACCTCTGCGGCGATAGAAGGAAAGAAGGAGGGGTGTTCACACCCCATGCACCTTCGATGCTGACAGACCGCCCAGCGGTCTAGTCTCAAACACCCACAGCTAAAGGAAATCGCGTCCGGAAAAGCCGTGTACGGAAGCCACATCCAGCGATTACGAAATTTTTCGGAGATCGGCTCGGAGCCCCACGATTGCGGGCGGATGCGTCTAATAAATGCGTACACGTCAGCGTTCGTGTTCATTGTCACGATTGCCCGGTCTCTGACGCAGGCTGATCCGCACGCCTTGCATGCTGGATGAAGTTCGTGATGCAAGCGCAATGGCGCTGATCATTTGCTGCACCGAGGGCAGGGCGCGGGCTGGTGAGCATGTGCGTGCTTCTGACGTCGCGTTCGACTCGCGTTTCGCCAGCAGTGCTGCTGCGGCGTCGAAACGGATCAGTGTATCGTCCAGCGGCGAAATGGATTGGGTCACGGCAACCTCCCGTCTTTTGGGTAGGACCAAGCAGGAGACATGCCAAATTACACCTTAAGGAGAAAATAACACACCCTTAAGGGGCAATTTCTGTTTTCCTTCTAACCTGGCTATACGGTGCCGTAGTTACACTACGGGAGTTGTTATTGTGGTGTAACAATGCTATTACACCACAAAATTCATTACTGTGGTGTAACGCATGGCTCGCAGCTTTCCCCTATCAGTTCACACGACCTATCAGGATCTGCTGCAGGCGCACCTGGTTCAAGCGGTCGCGGACATTCCGGGCCAACCCTTCCTGCGAGATATGGGTGAAAAGGGTAAGTATTGGTATGCGCGCCAGCGTATTGGCGACAGGACACTGCAGAAATATATCGGCCCTGACACGCCAGAGGTTCGCCAGCGTATCGACAAAGCAAAAGCGGTTAGGGACGAACGACAGGCGTTCGAACGTCGTTGCGCAAGTCTGGTCGCCCAGCTGCGTGCTGCAGGTGTGCCGACACTGGATAGGAATTCGGGCAAGGTACTGAATGCCATGGCGAAGGCCGGTGTCTTCCGCCTTGGGGGCACCTTGGTCGGCACGCACGCTTTCCGGCTCTACAGCGCAGAGCTCGGTGTGCGGTTTGACGATGCGCTTGCTGTGACGGGAGACGTCGACATTGCCGCTTTTGAAAACCTGAAACTTGTCATCGAGGACGAGGTCGATCCGGCCTTGCCGGAGACGTTCAGAGATCTGAACCTTCAACCTGCGGCGGGGCTCGACCGAAAGAACCGGCCAACCAAATGGATCATGGGAGGGGACGGCGGAACCGAGGTCGAATTCCTCGTGCCACGGATGCGGGAAGAGAGCGGAATCCTGAAACTGGAACCGCTGGGCGTCTACGCGCAGGCGCTTCCATTCCTCAATTTTCTGATTGCAGAACCGATTGCGGCCGTTGCGCTCTACCGTTCAGGGGTTCTCGTGCAGATACCAAGACCAGAGCGCTATGCCGTGCACAAGCTGATCGTCGCGGCACGCAGGCATGCGTCTTCTGCACTGAAGGCGAAGAAGGACCTGGCTCAGGCAGAGATCCTGTTCGGGGTTCTTGGCGAAGATCGGCCATTAGAGCTCTTGGAAGCCTTTAGGCTGGCTATGGAGACGGGGCCGAAGTGGCGCGAGGCGATCGAAACCGCACTAAAAAGATCGACGAAATTGACAGCAATTGTAGAGCGTATGAATTGAATGATGCGGTGCATATCTTGATACGATGAAATCGCTTCTTGCTGCATTTTAGTTTGAATCTGGAGACGGATGAAAAGGCGACCCATGGTAACCTTGGTAACTTTTTTAAACTTGACCCAACAAAGCATATCAAAGTGAGGCAATGTTGATGCGGTTTTTATTGGAATTTTTCAAATTCCAGCAATGCGCAGCACCCCCTGTTTCCGATCCCTAATCTGTAGGTCGTGAGTTCGAATCTCGGTAAGCGTCCGGCGTGGGCGCCCTTGACCGGATCAGTTTTTGAAGTTCCAGGGTGCCAGGTCTGCGACGCGATTGATCGAATAATCGGCGATCCGTGAC
>MDTD01063278.1_pt1 | contig 93450 bp, 82 predicted proteins | sample 811221 | NCBI WGS metagenome assembly MDTD01 (sample SAMN05326646, study PRJNA326480) | marine metagenome | isolation source: seawater | place: Pacific Ocean: South West | collected 2011
ATGAACTCGTCGAGGTTGGCCCGGGTGCCCGGTCCGGCAGACTTCGCCGAGATCGACGACACGATCTCGGCGTACGAGACCGGCGCCGATTCGCTGATCGCCGCGACGATCGGGACCGTGGCCTGACCGCCGCAGGTCACCATGTTCAGGTTGGGCGCGTCGATGTGCGCGTCGAGATTGACCACCGGCACGCAGAATGGTCCGATCGCCGCGGGCGTGAGATCGAGGACACGAATATCCCTGTCGCGCAATTGGTCCCAGTGGTGCACATGCGCCGACGCCGAGGTGGCGTCGAACACCAACCGGATGTCGCCGAACTGCGGCATGGCGAGCAGTCCGTCGACGCCTGCCGACGACGTCGCCACACCCAGGCGCTTTGCCCGGGCGAGACCGTCAGAATCGGGGTCGATGCCGACCATCGCCGCCATCTCCAGCGGACCGCCCGCGCGGAGCACCTTGATCATCAGGTCGGTGCCGATGTTGCCCGACCCGATGATGGCCACCGGATATTTCTGCGTGCTCATCGAATCGCTCCCATCCCTATTCGAAAGCCACCGTGACGGTGCCGAGTCCGCTGAGGTGCGCCGACGCTCGGTCTCCGCCGACCACGAACGCGGCGGTGGTGTACGAGCCAGACATCACGATCTGGCCGGCGTCGATGGCAATGTCGTAGGCGGCGAGAGCATTGGCCAGCCACGCGACGGCCGCGGCCGGATCCCCCATGACAGCGGCGCCCTCGCCACTGTCCACCGTCGAGTCGTTGACCGTCAGCGTGGCGGTGGAATCGGGCAGCCGGGGCGCCTCCGCGATCTGCACCCATTCCCCCAGCACCACCGCTGCCGAGCTGGCGTTGTCTGCGATGGTGTCCGCGAGGGTGATTCGCCAGTCGGCGATGCGGCTGTCCACGATCTCGAGCGCGGGAGCGACCGCCTCGGTGGCGGCCATCACGTCGGCGGCGCTCACCCCCGGGCCGCGTAGCGGCACCCTGAGCCGGAACGCCACTTCGGGTTCCACGCGCGGTGCGCACAGCGTGCCGACCGGCACCGTCGCGCCGTCGGCGAGCACCATGTCATCGAGGACGTAACCGAAGTCAGGCTCGTCGACGCCGAGCAACTGCTGCATGGGCGCGGACGTCAGACCGATCTTGTGGCCGCACAGCACCGCACCTCTCTGCAGGTGGCGCGCCAAGTTCAGCCGTTGGATCGCATAGGCGTCGCCGACCGTGAGACCGGGATACGTCTGGGTCAGCGGCGAGATCGGAATGGCAAGCCGGTGGGCGTCGAAGAGGAGCTCCGCGGCACGCGTCAGGTGATCGGAGGCGACGCTCATGCGCGGTCCTCCTCGCGGGCAGGCAGCCCGGCGCCGACCTCGAGGGCCTTGCCGTTGGCGCAGGTCCGATTCTCGCTGTCCAAGCCTCTGCCGGTCTCACTCATGCTTCCTCCACAAAAGTGTTGACGATCACGTACGAGGTAAATTACTGTATCGATCGCTACATTAACAAGCCCGGACGAAGGGGTCGGCCGTGACTGATCAGACGAAGTACGACGTGGCGATCGTCGGCTACGGCCCGGTCGGCGTCACCGCCGCCAACCTGCTGGGCCAGATGGGGCTCACCGTCGTTGTCATCGAACGGGATCCCGACATCTATGCGCGGGCCCGCGCCATTTCCACCGACGAAGAAGTACTGCGCATCTGGCAGCAGGTGGGATTGGCCGACCGGCTCAACGCCGACATGCAGCCCGGTTGCGGAGCGAGTTTCGTCGACGCGAAGGGCGAGCCGTTCGTCAAGCTGCTCCCGGCTCCGCGGGGCAACGGTCACCCGCCGCAGCAGTTCATCTACCAGCCCGCGCTGGAGAAGGTGCTGCGCGCCGGCGTCGAGCGCTTTCCGAACGTCTCGGTTCTGCTCGAGCACGAGTGCCTGCGGGTGGTTCAGAAGCCCGATCACGCCGAGCTGATGCTGGCCGACCTCACGGTGGACGAGTTCCGGCGTGTTCGGGCGTCGTACGTCATCGCCGCTGACGGCGGGTCCAGCGCCATCCGCGCGCAACTCGGTGTCGGATTCGGTGGCCGGACGTTCGCCGAACGCTGGATCGTCATCGACACCAAGGTGATCGAAGAATGGCCGGGCCACGATCGGCTGCGGTTCCACTGCAATCCCGAGCGGCCCACGGTCGACTGCCCGACTCCCCTCGGCCACCACCGCTGGGAGTTCCCGGTCCGCGACGAGGAAGACGAGCGCGATCTGCTCAATGAGGTGGCGATCTGGAAAGTGCTGCGCGGACAGGGAATCAGCGAGAGGAACGTCGAGATCCTCGGTTTCGCGTGCTACAGCCACCATGTCCGATTCGCCGACCGGTGGCGGGTCGGCCGGGTCTTTCTTGCCGGCGACGCCGCCCACGCCATGCCGCCGTGGATCGGCCAGGGCATGTGCGCCGGCGTGCGCGACGTGGGGAACCTGTGCTGGAAACTCGGCGCGGTGCTGCAGAACCAGCTGCCCGAATCCGTCCTGGACTCCTACCAGGCCGAGCGGCTCCCACACGTCAGGGAAGTCACCGACCGCGCGGTGAAGACCGGCAAGATCATCATCCAGCGCAACCGATTCCGGGCTGCGGCACGCAACCACATCTTCCGCACCGCCAGCAAGGTCCCCTACTTCCTGGACTGGCTGCGGGATCATCGGTGGCTGCCCGATGCCCGGTACACCGACGGCCTGGTGGCCAACAGCGGTAACGGTGCCGAGGGGTGGCTGATTCCGCAGCCGTGGGTGATCGACGAGAAGAACGACACCGTGCGCCTCGACGACGTGGTCGGTGGCCGCTGGACCGTCTTGTACACCGGTTCGCCTTCGGACTTGTGGGGCTGGCGATCCGGCGGTGTCCCGACCCTCCGAGTCGTCCCGGCCGGCACGACGCCCGCTCCGGACAGCATCGTCGACACCGACGGCTCGCTGATCCGTTGGCTGGAGAAGAAGAGGGCGGTCGCGGTCGCCGTGCGCCCTGACGGGTTCGTCTACGCCGGCGCCTCGGCTGATCAGCCCCTGCCTCCTCCCCCCGCCGGTTTCCGGCCCTGAATCCCGGCACGTCGTAAAGGAAACGCCAATGACCAGCAGCACCATGACCGAGCGCACGGTTCGCGTGAACGGCAAACAGATCTATCTCGCCGAGAAGGGCAACGGCGCCCCGGTGGTGCTGCTGCACGGCGGCGGCCCGGGGGCATCGGGGGTGTCGAATTACTCCCGCAACATCGATGCCTTGGCCGAACACTTTCGGGTGATCGTGCCCGACATGCCGGGCTACGGACGTTCCGCGAAGGGCGTCGATCGTCGCGATCCGTTCGGCTACCTCGCCGACCACATCCGCGGAATGCTCGACGAAGTCGGAGTCGGGCGCGCGCATCTGGTGGGCAACTCCTACGGCGGAGCGTGCGCCTTGCGGCTCGCGCTGGACACCCCGCAGCGGGTGGACAGACTGGTGTTGATGGGACCGGGCGGAATCGGCACCACTCGCGGGCTGCCGACCGATGGGTTGAAGAGTCTGCTCGCCTATTACGGAGGCGACGGTCCGAGCATCGACAAACTGCGGGCCTTCATCCGCAACTATCTCGTCTACGACGGCAACTCAGTACCCGAGTCGCTGATCGAAACCCGTTATCACGCATCGATCGACCCCGAGGTCGTCACCGATCCGCCACTACAGCGGCCCGCAGATCTGCGCACGCTGTGGCGGATGGACTTCACCCGCGACCGCCGGCTGCGCAAGCTCACCACACCGACGCTGATCCTCTGGGGCCGCGACGACAAGGTCAACAAGCCGAGCGGCGCAACGCTGCTCGGCACCCGGATGCTCAACGCCGACGTGCTGGTCACCGCCAACACCGGACACTGGGTCCAGTGGGAGCGGGCCGATCTGTTCAACGCGGTGACGACCGCCTTCCTGGAACAGTGATGTCTTCCTACCCGTCTTCGGTCTTCGGCAACGTCCACCTCGGATACGTCGTCATCGAGACACAGAAGTTCGGCGACTGGAAGCGCTTCGCCCGAGATGCGATCGGTATGCACATCGACGAGCTCGACGCTGACGCCATGCGGTTCCGGCTCGACGCCAACGAGTGCCGCGTGCTGCTGCGACGAGGACCGGCTGAAGACGTGGTCGCCCTGGGTTGGCAGCTCGACGACCACACCACCTTCGACGAGATCTCGCGTCGCGTGCTCGACCATGGGGTGCCGAGCACGGAGGGCCCGGACGACGAGGCCAAGCAGCGCGGTGTCGAGCGGTTCCTGCGGTTCCCGGGACCCAACGGGCTGGCTCAGGAGGTCTACACCGCTGCCCGGACCGGTCCCCTGCCCCTCGACATCCCCGGCAGCGGCTTCATCACCGGTGCAGGTGGATTGGGTCACGTTGCACTGACCACCAAGAAGCCGCACCTCGTGCGCGGCTACTACAACCATGTGTTCGACGCGCGGTTGTCGGACTACATCGACGAAACCATCAACGGCTTGAAGTTCAAGATCCGGTTCCTGCGGGTCAACGAACGCCACCACTCGGTAGCCATCGCATCGGTGAACAGGCTGCCCCTCAACCCGATTCGCACCCGCGTGCAACACGTCAATGTCCAGATCGCGACGCTCGACGACATGCTCACTTCCTATCATCGGGTCACCCAGCTCGGCTTTCCCATGGCGTTGTCGGTGGGACAGCACACCAACGACAAGGAATTGTCCTTCTACGCAATGACCCCGTCCGGGTTCGAGTGGGAGGTCGGCTGGAACCCCATCGTCGTCGACGAATCCACCTGGGAACCCACCACGCACCAGGGCATCAGCATCTGGGGCCACACGCCGGAAGGGCAGACCGTCATCGACAAACTCCACCAGTTCGCCGTTGCTGCAAGGTCGCTGGGGCACCGCGAGGATGACGTTGCTCAGCTCGCCGCGCCCGGTATCGCCGACGACTGACCATGGCGCAAGCGACACCTACCGGCTGAAAACGCCCGGTATCGAGCCGCCGGTGTCAGCCAGGCAGCACCGGCTTGGCACCCGCAACCATCAACGGGCGAACCTCCACCCAGCTCGGATCGCCGTCCTCGGCGGACGCGCCGGACAGCTGCAGCACCCCGCGGCCGTCGGACACGTAGACCGTCGACGGGTTGGCGGCCACGGTCGTCACCGGCATCAGCAGATTACGGCTCGGCGCATCGGAGTTCACGCCGTCGAGGTTGACGTAGGACACCGGATGCTGCGGGTCGGTGCGGCTGACGACGATGTCGTCACCGGTGCGCCATCCCAGCGAGACCGCGGTGTTGCCCAGCCCGTAACCCAGCCGGCGCGGGAACGTCAGCGCGTACCCGCCGCCCTCGGTCTGCTCCACTCCGGCCAGGATCACCCGGCCGTCGATCACCATCGCCGCGCGGGTGCCGTCGCGGGAGAGCTGCAGCTCGGTGATCGCGCCGGGGAAGCGCGCCGTCACGGCGGTGGAGTCGACCGGGATGCGGGCGGGCTGTCCGGAGGCGTCCTGCACCGCGCGCACGACGTTGAGTCCGTCGACGACGACCCAGATCGACTCGTCGAGCGACCAACTCGGCCGGCTCAGGGTGCGTCCGTCCATCACCTGGGCGGCGCTGCCGCCCAGCTGGCCGACCCACAGCGACGACGCCATGTCGGGGGCGCCGGGACGTTGCACGACCACCGAGGCGACTTCCTGACCCGACCGCGACAGCGCCGCCGACACCTGGCCCGGTGTCTGCCCGAACGCACCGGGGACCCTTGGGGCGCTGTTTTCGTCGAGGGACACGAGCGAACCGCCGACCAGGGCGTGCAGCCCCGCAGCGGCCCCGTCCGCTGCGCCGGGGTCGGTGGCGGCGACGTCGGCGGTGGTCCACCCGTCGGCGAAACGATCGTCGAGCGCGGCGCCATCGGCGTTGATGACGTAGGGCCCGTTGATACCGGCGCGCGACAGGGTCCAGATGATCTGTGCGGCCAGCAGTTGCCGGCTGTGCGGGTCGGTGGTGGACAGGTTCTCCAGGTCGATCCGCGCGCCGCCGTAACCGCGCCCCACACCGGTCTTGCCGCCGTCGGCGCGGGTCACCGGACCGCTCAGCTTCAGTGGATCGTCGAGCAGGTTGCGCACCGTCTTGGCCATCTCCGGTCGCGGACCGGCGATCAGCTTGCTGACCAGTTCGGTGGCCAGTTGGTCGGGTTCGGAGACCGCCACGTAGCGCGGGTCGGGCACCACGGTCTTTCCGGTCGGGTCGACGAAGTAGAGCGTGTTGCGTTTGTAGGTCTCCTGGAACTGCTGCCAGTCCAGGAACACCCCGTTCGGCAGGGTGTCGATGCGCCAGCCGTCGGAAGTCTTGATCAGCTCGATGGGACCGGGGTCGGGCAGCGCCCCCTCGCCGGTCTCGAACACCCCCATGTCGGACAACGAGCCGAGGATGTCGGCGCGCATGGTCACCGAGACCTTCTCGGGTTCGCGGGTTTCGACGAACACGACGTTGTCGATCAGCAGCGCGCTGCCGGCGTCGTCCCAGCCGCTGGACGCCGATTCGGTGAGGAATTGCCGCGCAGCCAGGTGGCGGTTCGCCGGATCGGCGGTGGCCTTGAGGAATTCGCGCAGCAGGATGTCGGGGTCCATGCCGGGGGTGGGTTTGGGCAGGCTGGGCGGCGCGGGACGGCTGACGGTGCCGATGGCCTGCGGGGAGGACGAACTCGGCACTCCGGCACAGCCGGCCAGCACCACGGTCAGGACGGCGAGCCAGGCGACGACGACGCGGGTCACACGCTCTCCCCGGCGGGTTCGCGTTCACGCGCGGGACGCCGTGCGGCGGCGGGCTTTTCGATCGGTTTGACCGGGAGCGGGCTGCTGGTGACCTTGTGGCCGCGGACCAGGGGCAGGGTGAGCCGGAAGCAGGCGCCCTTGCCCGGTTCACCCCACGCTTCGAGCCGGCCCTGGTGCAGCCGCGCGTCCTCGATGCTGATGGCCAGCCCCAGGCCAGTGCCGCCGGAGCGGCGCACACGGGACGGGTCGGAGCGCCAGAACCGGCTGAACACCAGTTTCTCCTCGCCGGGGCGCAGCCCGACGCCGTAGTCGCGGACGGTGACGGCCACGGTGTCGTCGTCGGCGGCCATGCGGATGCGCACCGGTTTGCGTTCGGCGTGGTCGATGGCGTTGGCGATGAGGTTGCGCAGGATGCGTTCGACGCGGCGCGGGTCGACCTCGGCGATGATCCCGTCAGGTGGCATGTCGACGATCAGTTCGACGCCGGCGTCCTCGGCGAGGTGGCCGACGTTGTCGAGGGCACTCTTGACGGTGGAGCGCAGGTCGATGGCCTCGACGGCCAGTTCGGCGACGCCAGCGTCGTGGCGGGATATCTCGAGCAGGTCGCTGAGCAGCCCTTCGAACCGGTCGAGCTCGTCGACCATCAGCTCGATGGATCGGCGCAGCGAGGGGTCGAGCTCTTCGGCGTGGTCGTGGATCAGGTCGGCGGCCATTCGCACCGTGGTCAGCGGGGTGCGCAGTTCGTGGCTGACGTCGGAGGTGAACCGGCGCTGCAGGTTGCCGAACTCCTCGAGCTGGGTGATCTGGCGGTGCAGACTTTCGGCCATGTCGTTGAACGACACCGCCAGCCGGGCCATGTCGTCTTCGCCGCGCACCGGCATCCGCTCGGTCAGGTGACCTTCGGCGAACCGTTCGGCGATGCGCGACGCGGAGCGCACGGGCAGCACGATCTGGCGGGCCACCAACAGCGCGATCGCGGCGAGCAAACCCAGCAGCACCACGCCGCCGGTCGCCATCGTGCCGCGCACCAGCGTGATCGTGGACTCTTCGTTGTTCAGCGGGAAGATCAGGTACAGCTCGAGATTCGTCACCGACGACGTCGCGGGAGTCGGGCTGCCCACGATCAGGGCCGGCCCGGAGAAGCCGTCGGTGTGCACCGTGGCGTACTGGTAGCTGACCTGGCCGGCTTTGACGAAGTCGCGCAGCGTGTTGGGGATCTGGTCGATCGGGCCTGCGGCGGTGGCCGCGCGTGGCCCGTCCCCGGCGACGATGAGCACTGCGTCGAATGCGCCGGCCAGCCCCGCACCGGCGTCGGCCTTGCGGTCGATGAGGGTGTTGCGCGCCAGTTGCAGGCTGCTGTCGAGCGAGCGGGTCTCCTCGCCGCCGACGATGCCGCTGACGGTGGTGCGGGCCCGCTCGATCTCCTCCGTCGCCGCGCCGACCTTGACCTCCAGAATGCGGTCGGTGATCTGGCTGGTCAGCACGAAGCCGAGCACCAGGATGACGGCCAACGACAGACCGAGCGTCAGCGACACCACCCGCAGTTGCAGCGAGCGCCGCCAGGCCAGGCCGATCGCGCGGCCCAGCGCGCCGAGTCCACGAACCAGCGGTGCCGACCGCCGGTGGATGCGCCGCCGCGAGCCGAAGATCACGCTGACCGCCGGCGGGCCACGGCCCCGGCCGGTCCGATCACGGCGACCGCGGGCGGTCCGATCACGGCGACCGCGGGCGGTCCGATCACGGAGGTCCGGCCTTGTATCCCACTCCTCGAACCGTGAGCACAACCTGCGGGTTCTCCGGGTCCTTCTCGACCTTGGCCCGCAATCTCTGGACGTGCACGTTCACCAAACGGGTGTCGGCGGGGTGTCGGTAACCCCACACCTGTTCGAGAAGCACATCTCGAGTAAACACCTGGCGCGGTTTCCGCGCCAACGCCACCAGCAGGTCGAACTCCAGCGGAGTCAGCGCGATCTGCTCACCCTGCCGGGTCACCTTGTGGGCCGGCACATCGATGTCGATGTCGGCGATGGAGAGCATCTCGGCGGGCTCGTCCTCGTTGCGCCGCAGCCGGGCGCGCACCCGGGCCACCAGTTCCTTGGGCTTGAACGGCTTCATCACGTAGTCGTCGGCGCCCGACTCCAGTCCGAGCACCACGTCGACGGTGTCGGTCTTGGCGGTCAGCATCACGATCGGCACACCGGAATCGGCGCGCAGCACGCGACACACGTCGATGCCGTTCATGCCGGGCAGCATCAGATCCAGCAGCACCAGATCGGGGCGCAGTTCACGCACCGCCGTCAGTGCCTGGGTGCCGTCTCCGATGACCGCGGTGTCGAAACCCTCGCCACGCAGCACGATGGTGAGCATCTCGGCGAGCGAAGGGTCGTCGTCGACGACCAGGATCCTTTGCCTCATGGTGTCCATGGTGTCACCAGTTCGCGATAATCCTCGGATACCACACGGCGCGTTGTCCGGGTTCACCGGCATTCGGTTCGTATTTGCCCCGACCGTGCCGGCCGCATCGCGCAGCGAGCCGTGCGTGACGGCAGCATCCCCTGGGCAGCGGCAGTGCCGCGCGCACCCGGGCGCACTGTGGACCCGCCGACTCCGGCGCCCCGCTGCCGGCGACGGAGGGATCGGGCGCACGCGAACGTGACCGGGCCGTCACGCCCCGTAATGGTGGTTCAGTTCAAGGTGGCCTGGATGACGTCGCGCTGCTGGCGCAGGGTCTGGATCACCTCGAACCCGATCTGGCGCATGCTGGCCAGAACCGGGCTGGCGGCCGGCGGCGTCGCCGCTGACCAGGCACCGTCCTCCAGCACCCACCCCAGCGAAGCGCTCGCCGCCAGCGCCGCGCGAGCCGAGCGGGCCTCGGGGTCGTCGATGTCGTCGGCCAGCGCGAGCACCAGGTGTTGACGCGAGAACTCGGCGCCGTCGGCGTCCTTGATGACGGGGTTGGTCCACCAGTGCTCGAACGGGATCCGTGAACCGCGGTCGATGTGCTCACCGCTTCGGGTGCGGATGGGCGCCGGCGGGTACAGGGCCAGTTTCGGCACGTACTCGCCGCCACGCTGCAGGCCGCTGCGCACCTTCATCAACGTCAGGCATGCCGCCGAGCTGGCGGTTTTGGGGTTGGGCACACCGCCGGTGTCCACCCAGGTCAACACGTCACGCAGGCCGATCTCGGTAAGCAGCGCCCGCGACGTGTACCCCTCGTGGACGAGCTTGCGAACGTGCACTGCCAGGACCTGCGCCTCGATGTAGCGGCCCTGGTCGAATCGTTCCCCCACCGACGCCAGTGCCAGCGCGTAGTCGTCCAGCGCCGCCAGCAGCGTGGTGTGCGACCGAGTCGTCAAAGTCATGGCTCCCCCGTGTGCCCTTGAACCGACCGCTGCGCAGAGGTCTGCGCAACTCCCCAGGATCCGCAGCGTACGCGGCCGGGCGCGATCGCGCGTGACGTCCGTCAGACTGCGAGCAAATCAGCAGGAGAGCCGTGCGGCCAACTCGTCAGAGTCCACGTCGGTCGGCACCACGGCCCAGGGCCCACCCCAGTTCGCCGCGGCCAACCCGGCGTACACCGCTGCGGTGCGGCGTTGCAGACCGTCGTCGCGTTCGTAGGCGTCGCGGGCCCGGTCGGCTTCCTCGGCGGCCCGGTTGACGGCCCGCTGGGCGGCCAGCTCGGTGGGCACGTCCAGCAGCAGTTGCCAGTCCGGGACGGGCAGGCGCAGCCGGCCGTATTCGAGGTCGTGCACCCAGGAAACCACGTCGCCGTCGGCGTCCTGATGCAGGCGGGCGGCGCTGTACGCGGCGTTGGAGGCGACGTAGCGATCGAGGATGACGACGGAGTACGCCGCGGTGAGGTGCCCGATCTGATCGCGCGCGCCGGCACGGTCCATCGCGAAGAGCACGGCCATCGCGTACACCGAGTCGGCGAGGTCACCGTGGCGGCCGTGCAGCGCTTCGGCGGCCAGGTCGGCCGGCACCGATTCTCCGTACCGCGGGAAGGCCAGGGTCGCCACGGATCGGCCGGCTCCTTCGAACGCGCCGCGCAGTCCGTTGGTCAACGTCCGCTTGCCTGCGCCGTCGACGCCCTCGATGACGATGAGCACGCCGCCAACCCTAGGGCAGGTACTGCGAGCAACGTTTGCCTATCCGAAGTCGAGGCCCGATAGTTGTGCGAGTGCGGGGAGGTGCCGCCACTGGCAAAGTGGCTGAATTCGCGGTCGTGGCCGGCGTCGGGGCAGCAGTCGTGTTCGGTTGGGGATGCGGAGTCGCATCGGCTGACGAGGCGTCGGAGTCCTCGGCCTCGGGATCCTCAGAGTCGACGGGGTCGTCTGCCTCAGAGTCGACGGGACCGTCGAGCACCGGGTCCGGTCAACGGCATGGTCGCGACCGGGACGATGACGGACCCGGCGACGACGCGGGAGTCACCGAAGACGCCGAGGAGCTCGCTAACGACAGCGACGTCGGCGACCGAGACGGTGACGACGGCGGCGTCCTCGTCGACAGCGCCGGCCTCGAGGACGACGGCGCGCTGGCCGAAGCCGAGACCGACACCGAGACCGGCACCGAACCCAGCGTCACCGACGGCGAGCCCACGAACCAGGCGACCACTGATGTCGCCATCGACGCGGCCGCCGCGGTCGCACCCGGCGCCCCCGCGAACGGCGACGCCCCACCCCCGACGGGCCCCGCGGCACTTCCGCAGGCGTGGGTGATGACCGCGGCCGCCCGTCGCGAACTCGAGCCCGACGCGAAACACCAGTCGATGGTGGCCGAGACCAACTCGACCAGCGAGGTGGTCGCCACCCCCGGCGCCGCGGAGAACACCATCAGCTACACCGCACCGCCGTCCTTGTTCGACAAGGCGACCCTCGCGGGTCTGTATGTGCTGCGCGGCATTTCGAAGCTGATCGGCGTCGACCTGTACGGAGTCTTGGGTAAGGCGCTCACCAGCGACCGGCCGCCGTCCTTTCTGACCCGCGGCCTGCACGCCCGGCTGACCGACTACGAAGTCTCCGAGGACAACAGCTGGAAGGTCTGGGAATTCGAGCCGTTCAATTCGACCGGCAAAGCGGTCGTGGCGGTGCACGGCGGTGGCTTCGTCCTGGAACCCAACATCATGCACTGGATGGACTACACGTCGATGGCCCGCGACACCGGCGCCACCGTGATCGTGCCGCTCTACCCGCTGGCCAACACCGAGGCCGGGTCGGCGACCAGGGTGGTGCCGGCGATGGCGCAGTTCCTGTCCGATCAGATCGCTCAGTACGGCGCCGACAACGTCAGCGTCTACGCCGACTCCGCGGGCCCCATCCTGGCGCTCTCGGCGGTCCGCCAACTCGTCCTCGCCGGTAAGCCGCTGCCCGCGAGCATGGTGTTGCTGTCCTTCGCTCCGGATGCCACGCTGTCCAACCCCGCCGTCCGCGACATCAAGGATCCTTTCGTCGACCTCGATGATCTCGACTTCTCCGCCAACAGGTGGAGCGCCGGGCTGGCGTTGACCGATCCGCTGATCAACATCATGTCCTTCGAGGACGCCGTGCTGGCGGCGCTGCCGAGCACCACGATCTACGTCGGGTCGCTCGAGTTCGCCCTCCCGGATACTCTTGCGTTGCAACAGAAGTGGTCGGCCGCGGGCGGCGCGGTGTCGACGGTGGTCGGGCAGGGCCAGATCCACGACTGGGCGCTGGCGGGGTCGCCGAACTCGCAGGCTTCCACCGTGCGCCCCGACATCTACCGTCAACTCGGCCTCAACGGCGTCGCCGCCGGACCGCGCACCGTCACCACCGGGTCGCCGTCCTACAGCGACCGACTGGTGGCCGACACGCTGCGGTTCCTGCGCTGGTTCTCCGAGACCACCGGCATCAGCCTGTTCAGCGGCGTGGTCGGCAGTGTCACCAGTACCGACCCGCCGTGGCTCGCCACCCTCGGATTGACGGTCACCGAGCGCGAATTCAACGGCTGGACGGTGTGGGAACTCGCACCGCCACAGCCCTCCGGCGAGTACGTCGTCGCCCTGCACGGCGGCGGATTCGCCGCCGAGGCGAACATTCTGCACTGGTCGGATTACGGGCAGATGGCCCGCGACACCGGCGCCACTGTGCTGGTGCCGATTTATCCGCTGGCCCCGCCGTTGGGCTCCGGCACGGCGACGACGCTGGTGCCGCCGATGGCCGACTATCTGTCGCTGCTCATCGACGAGCACGGCGTGGACAACGTCAGCGTCTACGGCGATTCGTCGGGCGGATCGTTCGCCGTGCTGGCGGTGCAGGAGCTGATCCGCCGATGCCGCGCCGCGGTGGCGTGCGTGCTGACAGAGTCACAGCCGTCCCGGATGGTGCTGGTCTCCCCCGCACTGCACATCACCCTGCGCACCCCGGAGGTCGAGGCGATCGACGACCCGATCCTGCCTCGCTGGGATCCCGACGAAATCCCCGGTTACAACGGCGAATTGGACATGGACGACTATCGGGTCAACCCGATCTCCAGCGACGACCTGACAGGGCTGCCGCCCACGGCGCTCTACATCGGCACTCAGGAACAGCTCTACCCGGGCGCGCTCGCGTTCCGGGACAAGCTGCTGGCGCAGGACCCCGACGCCGACCTCACCGTGATCATCGGTGACGGCCAGTTGCACGGGTGGGCGCTGGGCGGCCTCGTCATCAACTCCCAGGCGCCGATCTGGCGATCCACCGTCTACCGGCAGCTGGGCCTGCTCCCCGAGGTGAATTCGGCGCGAACCGCGACAGTGACCGTCGCATAACGCGCCCGATTCACTCCGGGGCGGCGCCCATCGTGTAGGACTGCAGCACCACGGCGTCGTGCGTGTCGTCGAGAAACACCCGGGTGCTCTTGCCTTCCCCGCCGAACGCCATGTTCAGCTCGACGCCGCTGCGAAACGGCCCGGGCGGCAGCTCGGGTTCGAGCGCGGCCTGCACGGCGGGTTTCTGACCACGCGCCTCGGTGGGGTGCTCGGCGATAAGGCGGTCCATCGTCTGCGGGGACACCTGGGCGACGGCGTCGATCCACACCACTTTCACCCGGGAGCCTTCGGCGACGCGGCTGTTGTCCCACATGATCCACGACGCCGACTCAGGTTCGCCGAGTAGGGGGAACATCTCGGCCAGCGGCGCGGTGTCGTGACGCACCTCGAGTGCAGGCGCCGTACTGGTTTCCGAATCCTCCTGCGCGCCTTGGCCACAGGCACTCAACATGAGCGCGGCGGCCAGCACCGACGCGAATCGGGCGCGCACGCCGACCGCGGTGGTCGTGGTGCGCGCCCGATTCATCGAGACCATGTCAGTAGCGGTAGTGCTCCGGCTTGTACGGGCCTTCGACGTCGACACCGATGTACTCGGCCTGCTCCTTGCTGAGCTTGGTCAGCGTGCCGCCGAGTGCCTCGACGTGGATGCGCGCCACCTTCTCGTCGAGGTGCTTGGCCAGCCGGTAGACGGCGTTGTCGTACTCGTCGTTCTTGGTCCACAGCTCGATCTGGGCGATCACCTGGTTGGAGAAGCTGTTGCTCATCACGAACGACGGGTGGCCCGTCGCGTTGCCCAGGTTCAGCAGTCGGCCCTCGGAGAGCACCACGATCGACTTGCCGTCGTCGAACACCCACTGGTCGACCTGCGGCTTGATGTTGATGCGCTTGGCGCCGGAGCGCTCCAGGGCGGCCATGTCGATCTCGTTGTCGAAGTGGCCGATGTTGCCCAGGATCGCCTGGTCCTTCATCTGGCGCATGTGATCGAGGGTGATGATGTCCTTGTTGCCGGTGGAGGTGATGACGATGTCGGACTCGCCGATCGCCTCCTCGACGGTGCGGACGTCGAAGCCGTCCATCAGCGCCTGCAGCGCGTTGATCGGGTCGATCTCGGTGACCGCCACGCGCGCGCCCTGCCCTGCCAGCGACTCCGCGCAGCCCTTGCCGACGTCGCCGTAGCCGCAGATCAGCACCTTCTTGCCACCGATCAGCACGTCGGTGCCGCGGTTGATGCCGTCGATCAGCGAGTGGCGGGTGCCGTACTTGTTGTCGAACTTGCTCTTGGTGACCGAGTCGTTGACGTTGATCGCCGGGAACGGCAGCTCACCCTGCGCCTCGAACTGGTACAGACGGAGCACACCGGTGGTGGTCTCCTCGGTGACGCCCTTGACGGCCTCGGCGATCTTGGTCCACTTGCCCTTGTCGGTCTCGAACCGCTCACGCAACAGATTCAGGAAGACCTTGTACTCCGCGGAGTCGTCGTCCTCGGCGGGCGGCACGACGCCGGCCTTCTCGAACTGCGCGCCGCGCAGCACCAGCATGGTGGCGTCACCGCCGTCGTCGAGGATCATGTTGGCCGGCTCACCCTCCCAGGTGAGCATCTGCTCGGCGGCCCACCAGTACTCCTCGAGGGTCTCGCCCTTCCACGCGAACACCGGGGTGCCCTTGGGCTCCTCGGGGGTGCCGTGTGGTCCCACGACGACGGCCGCGGCGGCGTGGTCCTGGGTGGAGAAGATGTTGCAGCTGGCCCAGCGCACCTCGGCGCCGAGGCTGGTCAGCGTCTCGATCAGCACTGCGGTCTGCACGGTCATGTGCAGCGAGCCGGAGATCCGCGCGCCCTTGAGCGGCTGGACGTCGGCGTATTCGTAGCGCAGCGCCATCAGGCCGGGCATTTCATGCTCAGCCAGGCCGATCTCCTTGCGGCCGAATTCGGCCAGCGACAGGTCGGCGACCTTGAAGTCGATGCCGTTGCGGACCTCGACGGTCATGTTCGATGCAGTCATATAGAGCCCCTTTTGTCGTTCGTCGATGCTGGTGTCGCAGCTCATCGGCGACACCCATGCGGACACGGACACCCATAGCCTGCGGGCTCGCGGGACAGGCGCGGAGGCGCTCTGCCGGCTAAGCGGTATCTATGACACCGTACCGTTCGGCGAAAGGTGACATCAGCCGGGCCAGATCGCGTGCGACGTCATGGTCGGCTTCGGGCGGCATCGAGACGTAGCTCATTGCCAGCCGCACGATGGCGCGGGCCAGCACGCCGGCGTCTTCCTGGCTGCACCGCACCCAGCTCGCCATGAACGATTCGGTCAGCCGCGCCGAGCAGTGGTTGATGATCGGCGCGCTGTCGGTGGTGATGATCTGCAGCAGGTCGGGCTTGGAGCCACCGGTCAGCAGCGAGATCACCAGCGGGTCGGCCGCCGACTCGGTGAAGAAGTCGCGGAATCCCTGCAGAAAGGCGGCGTAGACGTCGCCGATGTTGTCGTTGATCGCGTCGTGGATCTGGTCGACGAGCCGGTCGGCCAGCCGCAGCGCATACCCCTGGGCCAGGCCCTGCCGGGAGCCGAACTCGTTGTAGATGGTCTGGCGGCTGATGCCGGCGGCGCGCGCCACGTCCGACAGCGTGATCGACGACCAGTCGCGGTTGAGCAGCAGCTCACGCATGCCGTCGAGGATGGAGTCGCGCAGCAGCACCCGCGACGCTTCGGCGTAGGGCACGCGCTGAGCGACTCGTCGATTGGGGGCGCTGCTCACACGCGCGACAATATCGCTTCTCGGTGACGCGCCGAGTGAGGCGAGCCGCCCCGTCACGACCCCCGCCCACGCGGTCACGGCCGCGAGACCTCCACCATCTCGAAGTCCGACTTGGCCGCACCGCAGTCCGGGCAGCTCCAGTCCTCGGGGATGTCGTCCCAGCGGGTGCCCGGGGCGATGCCGTCTTCGGGCCAGCCCTTGGCTTCGTCGTATTCGAAGCCGCACTGCACGCAGACGAACAGCTTGTAGTCGTTGTCACTCATGTCGAAGTTGTCCTTTCTCAGATTGCGTTGAGGCTGCGCCCACGGCGGCCGCTACTCGCACTTTGTCGCGGTGGGCGCAATCTCAACGTTGTAGAGCGGGTTGAAAGTCGACCTTCTCGAGTACTGCGCAGTCCGGGCAGCACCAGTCGTCGGGCACGTCCTCCCACGGTGTCCCGGCCGGGAAGCCCTCCCGGGGCTCGCCTTTGGACTCGTCGTAGACGTAGTCGCAGCCGGGACAACGGTAGGCGCTCATCGGGCGGTCCCCGCGTAACGAGCGAGCACCTTGTCGCGCACCCGCGGGTGGATGTTCACCCGGGTGATGTCGCCGTCGTAGTGCTCGAGCACCCGGTGGTCCATCACCTTGCGCCACAGCGGCGGGAAGTAGGTCAGCGCGATCATCGACGCGTAGCCGCTGGGCAGGTTCGGTGCGCCATCCATGCTGCGCAGCGTCTGGTAGCGCCGGGTCGGATTGGCGTGGTGGTCGCTGTGACGCTGCAGGTGGTACAGGAACAGGTTGGTCACGATGTGGTCGGAGTTCCAGCTGTGCACCGGGGCGCACCGTTCGTAGCGGCCGCTGTCCATCTTCTGCCGCATCAGCCCGTAGTGCTCGAGATAGTTCACCGTTTCGAGCAGCGTGAAGCCGAACACCGCGGAGATCAGGATGTAGGGGATCAACGCCCAGCCGAACACCGCGATCAGCACGCCGTAGAGCAGCACCGACATCGCCCAGGCATTGAGCACGTCGTTCGACGGATGCCACTTGCTCTTGCCGGCGCGCTCCAACCGCTTGGCTTCGAGCTCCCAGGCTGAGCGCAGGCTGCCGAACACGCTGCGCGGCAGGAACTCCCAGAACGTCTCACCGAACCGCGCCGAGGCCGGGTCCTCCGGGGTGGCGACGCGCACGTGGTGGCCCCGGTTGTGCTCGATGTAGAAGTGCCCGTAGCAGGTCTGGGCCAGGGTGATCTTCGACAGCCACCGCTCCAGCGAATCCTTCTTGTGCCCCATCTCGTGGGCGGTGTTGATGCCCACGCCGCCGAGCACGCCCACCGACAGCGCCACGCCGATCTTGGCCGGCCAGCTCAGTCCGCCGTCGAAGCCGAGCCAGCTCAGATTCGATGCGGTGAACAGGTAGGCGCCGAAGATGACGCTGGCGTACTGGAACGGGATGTAGATGTAGGTGCAGTAGCGGTAGTACTTGTCGTTCTCGAGCCGCTCCATCAGCTCGTCGGGCGGGTTCTGCCCGTCGGGGCCGAACTTGAGGTCCAGGCTCGGCAGCAGGATGTAGAGCAGGATCGGCCCGATCCAGAACGGCACCTGCGCCGCGGCGTGCCAGCCGAACTGGTTGAGCCCCCAGATCAGCGGCAGCATCACGAACAGCGCCGTGGGCGGGATCAGACCCATCAGCCACAGATAGCGCTTCCTGTCGCGCCAGTTCTCGACGTCGATCGCCGGCATGTCTTGTGTGGTCACTCGATGCCTCCTTGCTGTGAGTGCAGTCACCTCGTGTCCTTGACTATAGAGACTGTTTTGTCGCGTGTCTATACAAAGCAGCTCTTTTGTAAAGCTCACCCTGGTGAATCGGGCGCGTTTCGCGACACCAGCGGTGCTTCAGCGCGCCGAAATCGCCGAGCGGATCAGCGCAAGGACCCGATCCGGATAAGCGGTGAGGTCCAGCCAGGTGAACCGGAGCACCTGCCAACCCAGCAGGACGAGGTCGTTCTGCCGCTGACGATCGATCTGAAAGGCGTCAGGGTCGCTGTGAAACGCGAACCCGTCCACTTCGATCGCGACCTTCTGCGCCCGGAATCCGACGTCGACCCGATAACCGCCGACCCGGTGGTTGGCCTTCCACCCGCCGATCCCGGCATCCCGTAACAGTTGGTGCAGAATGCGCTCCGCCACCGAGTGGGCGCCCCCGGCCGCGGCCTGTAACAGCAGCCGAGACCGCGGCGCACCGGTGCGGCCTTTGTTGCGTAGGTGGGTGCTCCAGAGGCTGGGGAGCTCGACGTGCCGTTGTTGCAGCGCGGTGTCGAGCAATTTCGCCCCGCCTCCGCGCTGCGCGGCGGCTTCCACGACGGTCAAGCTCAGCGACGTCACCCGCACGCCCTTGAGCTCGACGACGTCGCAGCGGTGCAGGTCGCGGCGACGGACCCTTGTTCCCTCATGGCGGCGGCCGTGGCTGTCGCGCGGCACCGTGACCTCGACGATGGCGGGCGCGAACCGCGTCAGACCGTGCCACGAGGCGGCCGTCAAACCGCTGGCGGCGGCCTGGGCCCCGTACCCCCACACCCCCGCGCGGATGCGGGCCGTGTCCGAGAACGGACGGTCATCGACGAAGTACACGCCCCGGCCGCAGCGGCGCCACTGGCCGGATTGCACGCGGCGCTGCACGCTGCGTCGACTCAGCCCCGCGGCCCGCGCCTGCTCGTCGGTGATGACTCCGTCCTGGCGCCGCAGATAGTCGCTGAGCATGTCCGGTGTGACGCACCGCAGCCCCCCACGGTTCCACCCACGGCGAATTCGGCGCGCTATGCGACAGCGTGGGTCCTCTAGCGCGCCCGATTCGCAAGAATGGAGTGGCGACGGCCGTAGAGGAAGTAGACGACGACGCCGATCGCCATCCAGATGCCGAACCGGATCCAGGTCAGCCCGGTCAGGTTCAGCATCAGCCACAGGCACGCGATGATCGCCAGGATCGGCAGCACCGGCACCCACGGCACCCGGAATCCGCGCTGCAGGTCAGGACGCGTCCGGCGCAGCACGATCACGCCGGCCGACACCAGCACGAACGCGAACAGCGTGCCGATGTTGACCATCTCCTCGAGCTTGTCGATCGGGAACACCGTCGCGGTCACCGCGACCACCACGCCGACGATCAGCGTGATGCGCACCGGGGTGCCGTGCCGCCCGGTCTTGGCCAGCTGCGTGGGCATCAGCCCGTCGCGCGACATCGCGAACAGCACCCGGGTCTGGCCGAGCACGAGCACGATGACGACCGTGGTCAGGCCTGCCAGCGCCCCGATCGAGATCACCTTGGCGGCCCAGTCCACCCCGTTCAGCGCGAACGCGGTGGCCAGGTTCTGCGTTTCGGCGTCGCGCAGCTGGGTGTAGCTGACCATCCCCGACAGCACGATGGCCACGGCGACGTAGAGCACGGTGACGATGCCCAGCGAGGCGAGAATGCCGCGGGGGATGTCGCGCTGCGGCTGTTTGGTCTCCTCGGCGGTGGTCGCGACGATGTCGAAGCCGATGAACGCGAAGAACACGATCGAGGCGCCGGCCAGCAGCCCGTACCAGCCGTAGTGGCTGCCTTCGGCGCCGGTGAGCAGCGAGAACAGCGACTGCTCGGTGCCGGTGCCGCCCTCTCCTGCCTCGGCGGGCGGGATGAACGGCGAGTAGTTCTCGGTCTTGATGTAGAACGCGCCGACGGCGACCACCAGCAGCACCACCGCCACCTTGACGGCGGTGATGGCCAGGCTGACCCCGGCCGACAGCTTGGTGCCTAAGGCCAGGATGGCGGTGACGAACGCGATGATCAGCAGCGCGCCCCAATCCAGTTGCAGCCCAAATAGTTCGGCAGACCCCCCGGCGAAGCCGAACACCGTGCCCAGGTAGCTGGACCAGCCCTTGGCGACGACGGCCGCGGCGACGGCGAACTCCAGGATCAGGTCCCACCCGATGATCCAGGCCATGAACTCACCGAACGTCGCATAGGAGAACGTGTAGGCGCTGCCGGCCACCGGCACGGTGGAGGCGAACTCCGCGTAGCACAGCGCGGCCAGCCCGCAGGCGATCGCGGCGATGATGAACGAGATCGAGATCGCGGGCCCGGTGATGTTCCCGGCGGTCGAGGCGGTGATGGTGAAGATGCCGGCGCCGATCACCACCGACACCCCGAAGACGGTCAGATCCCACCAGTTCAGGTCCTTGCGGAGCTTGGTGCTGGGCTCGTCGGTGTCGGCGATCGACTGCTCGACGGACTTGGTCCGCCATCGCCCTACGGTCCGCGTCACCGGTTCCTGAACCATCGACCGTCCCCTTTTCGTCATCGTTTCAGCGGAATGTACCCACTAGCGTGTGATCCGATGGGTCCAATGAGACACGCAGTGGTGATAGGGGCCAGCATCGGCGGGTTGTGTGCCGCCAAGGTGCTGGCGGAGTTCGCTGACCAGGTGACGGTGTTCGAGCGTGACGAACTGCCCGCCGAACCGGCCAGCCGCTCCGCCACGCCGCAGGACCGCCATGTGCACCTGTTGATGGCGCGCGGCGCCGAGGAGTTGGAGTCGCTGTTTCCCGGGCTGCTGGCCGACATGGTGGCCGACGGGGTGCCGATCTTGGAGAACCGGCCGGACTGCATTCATTTCGGGGCGGCCGGTCACGTGCTGGGCACCCAGCACCGCCTGCAGGACGAGTTCACCGCCTACGTGCCGAGCCGACCGCACCTGGAGTGGCAGATCCGCAGCCGCGTCACCGCGCTGCCGAACGTCACCCTGCAGCGGCGCGGCGTCGACGAGCCGGTCTTCGACGGACACCGGGTCACCGGGGTGCGCACCGCTGACGGCGAGGTCGTCGACGCCGATCTGGTCATCGACTCGACCGGCCGCGGGACTCGGCTACCGGCCTGGCTGGCGCAGTGGGGCTTCGAGAAGCCGCGCGAGGACAGCATCGCGGTCGGCATCGGCTACGCCACCCACCGCCTGACGATCCCCGAGGGCCTGATCCGCGAGAAGGTCGTGGTGGCAGGCGCGTCGCGGGAGCAGCCGCTGGGACTGGGCATGCTCTACTACGAGGACGACATCTGGACGATGACCACGTTCGGTGTCGGAAAGGTGCCTCCGCCAGAGGATTTCGCGGGCATGCAGGCGCTGGCCGAGCAGCTGCTGCCGGCCCATCTCAGCGCCGCGGTGCAGCACGCACAGCCGGTGGGCGAGGTCGCGATCCACAAGTATCCGGCGAGCAGGTGGCGGCGGTTCGACGAGCTCGACCGCTTCCCGCCGGGAATCCTGCCGTTCGGCGACGCGGTGGTGAGCTTCAATCCGACGTTCGGGCAAGGCATGACGATGACGTCGCTGCAGGCCGGTCATCTGCGCCGCGCGCTGCAGGGCCCGCGCGACGAACTGGCCACGACGTTTCTGACCGCCACCAGCAAGACGACGTGGCCGGTGTGGACGATGAACGCGATCGGTGATCTGATCCTGCACCGGGCCGAGGGCCCGATGCCGTGGTGGTACCGCCCGGTGGGCTCGCTGTTCGACCAGTTCCTGGGTGCCGCGGAGTCCGATCCTGTGCTGGCGGAATGGTTTCTGCGCCGGTTCAGCCTGCTCGACAGCCTCTACATGGTGCCCTCGGCCAAGCTGGTCGGCCGCACGGTGCGCCACAACATGCGGCTGTGGATGTCCGAGCGGCGCTCTAGATCCCGACGGTCACCCGGAACAGCCGGGTCGGCTCCTGCGCGCTCAGCCTGATCGGTCCGTCGTCGGCGGCGACCCAGGCCGCCTTACCGCGTTCCAGCACCACCGAGCGGGTCTTGGCGTGCACGGTCGCCGCCCCTTCGGCGCACAGCAGTATCTGCGGTCCGTCGTGGCGGGTGGGGGCGTCGATCTCGTGGCCGAGGTTGCCCTCGTCGATACGCAACACCGACACCGCGAACTCCGGCGCCGGCGTGCGATAGACGAGTTCTTCGCCGTCGGAACATGATTCGGGCCGGACCACGATGTCCGCGGCGGGGGTGAAGTCGAGCACGCGCAGCAGTTCGGGCACGTCGACGTGCTTGGGGGTCAGCCCGCCGCGCAGCACGTTGTCGGAGTTGGCCATCACCTCGACGCCGATCCCGTGCAGGTAGGCGTGCAGGTTGCCGGCGGGCAGGTAGATCGCCTCGCCCGGCGCCAGCGACAGCCGGTTGAGCAGCAGTGAACACAGCACCCCGGCGTCGCCGGGGTAGCGTTCCCCCAGTTCGAGCACGGTCTTGGCTTCCCGCTCGAATTCCGTTGCCCCCGAACGCACATAGTCGATGGCCCCGTCGATGACGGTAGGCACCAGCACGTCGAGGTCGGGCTGCGGGAACGTGATCCAGGTGGTGAACAGTGCGCGCAGCCCGTCGCCGTCGGACTGTCCGTCCAGGAGCCCGATGAACGGGTCGAGTTCGGCGACGCCCAGCGCACGCATCAGCTCGACGGTGCGCGCGACGGGGCGAAATCCGGCGAGCGCTTCGAACTGGTCGAGGGCGACGAGGATTTCGGGTTTGTGGCTGCGGTCACGGTAGTTGCGCTGCGGCGCGCTGATCGGGATGCCCATGCGTTCTTCGCGGGTGAAGCCCTCGAGTGCCTGCTCGCTGCTCGGATGGGCCTGCAGCGACAGCGGCTCGTCGGCGGCCAGCACCTTCACCAGGAACGGCAGTGTGTCACCGAAGCGGCCGCGCACCAGCGGCCCGAGTTCGCTTTCCGGATCGGCGCGCAGCGCGTCGAGCAGTGAGCGCTCGGTGCAGTCGTCCTGCAGCCACGCCGGGTCACCCGGGTGGGCACCGAACCACAGTTCGGCCTCCGGATGCGGTGTGGGACTGGGCGCCCCGGTGAAATCGGCAATCGCGGTTCGCGAACCCCATGCGTAGGTTCGGACCGCTCCCCTCAGCAGATGCACTTACCTCAACCTCGAACCAGCCGCTGGTAGACCGCCGCCATTTCGAGGCGAACCGCCAGCAGCGCTAATTGTTGTTCGAGACGTCCCGGCGCGGTGGCCGGCACCTCTCGATCTCCCCCCGCCATCACGACGTCCGGGACGTCGTTGGCGTTGACGACCTTGATGTCGTCGAAACCCCTGAGCCGCGCAGAGATCTCGGGCCGCTGCGCGTCGGATGCCAGCACGAAGGTGCGGGTGCGCGCCGGTCGCGGTCCGTCGATCTGCTCGTCGTGGAAGATGGACAGCTCGTCGCTGTCGGAGGTGGGTCCGCGGCCCCATCCGGTGCCGATCGCGACCAGCACGTCGGCCAGGTCGACGGCGGCGACGGTGCGGTGGGCCACGCGCAGCATCACCGTCGCGGCGTGGCGCGCCAGCGCGAGGGTGGCCGCGCAGTCGCCGGCGAAGACGACGTCGTAACCCGCCATCTGTTCGGCGAGCACTTTGGCCGGATTGGTGAACAGGTCGCGTGCGGCGCTGTTGTGCAGCGCTTCGTCGTCGAGTTGGTCGGCCAGCGTGGCCAGGTCGGCCTGCGCGCCGGGCGTGATCACCTGCACGACCGCCAGGCCGGCGGCCAGGTAGCGGGTCAAGGTGAAGTCGTCGGGCATCGGCACCCGCGGGGGCAGCGCGACCGAGCGGCCGGAGGTGGCGTCGCGCAGCGGGCCCTCATACGGCGCGATGACGACGACGCGCGCGCCGCGGCGCACGCCGGTGGCCGCGGCGGAGACCAGCGCGGGTTCCCCCGGGTCGTCGCCGGCGAGGATCAGGACGTCGAGGGCGCCGATCCACATGGGCGGTTCGGAGACGACGACGAACGGGGCGCCGACCGATCCGCCGAGGATCGCGGCCAGAATGGTGCCGGCGGTGTGGGCGTTGCCGCGCCCGGCCATCCACACGATGGTGCGCGGCGGGGAGTCCGAGGCCACGGCGTCGAGGACGCCTTCGTCGAGGGCCGCGGCGGTGGCGCGCACCTGCGCGCCGGCCATCGAGGCGGCGCGCAGCAAGCCCATCCGGTCAGCTTCGAGCAGGCCCTCGGCGTCGTCGAGGTCCACCACGGCGGCCGAGGCCGGCGTGCTCACGTCAATTCCTTGGTGCCGGCGCGGATGTAGCCGCCGATCTCGTCGACGAGGTCGTTGACACCGTCGGCGGTCAACGCTTCGACGTTGAGCCGCAACAGCGGTTCGGTGTTGGACATGCGCAGGTTGAACCAGCTGCCGTCGCCGAGGTCGACGGTGACCCCGTCGAGGTGGTCGATGCCGTGCACGCGCGGCCCGAAGGACTTGAGCACCGATTCGACGACGGCGGGCGCGTCGGTGACGGTGAAGTTGATCTCGCCGGAGGATTCGTAGCGTTGGTAGTCGGCCATCAGGTCCGACAGCGGCCGGTCCTGTTCGCCGAGCGCGGCGAGCACGTGCAGCGCGGCCAGCATGCCGGAGTCGGCGCCCCAGAAGTCGCGGAAGTAGTAGTGCGCGGAGTGCTCGCCGCCGAAGATGGCGCCGGTCTCGGCCATCAGTGCCTTGATGTAGGAGTGGCCGACCCGCGAGCGCACCGGCGTACCGCCCCGTTCGGTGACCAGTTCGGGCACTGCGCGGGAGGTGATGAGGTTGTGGATGACCGTCGCGCCGATCTCGCGGCTCAGTTCGCGAGCGGCGACCAGCGCGGTGACCGCCGACGGCGACACCGCCTGGCCCTTTTCGTCGACGACGAAGCAGCGGTCGGCGTCACCGTCGAACGCCAGGCCGAGATCGGCGCCGGTCTGCACGACGAATTCCTGCAGATCCACGAGGTTGGCCGGTTCCAGCGGGTTGGCCTCGTGGTTGGGGAAGGTGCCGTCGAGCTCGAAGTAGAGCGGGAAGACCGTCATCGACGGGATGGGTCCGAGCACCGCCGGGGTGGTGTGGCCGGCCATCCCGTTGCCGGCGTCGACGGCGACGTTGAGCGGGCGCAGGCTGCCGACGTCGACGAGCGAGCGCAGGAACTGCCCGTAGTCGACGAGGACGTCGCGGTCGGACAGGGTTCCGCGGGTGCCGTCGTAGCCGGGGACGCCCTCGATGACCTCGTCGCTGATCGTGGTCAGGCCGGTGTCCTTGCCGACGGGTTTGGCGCCGGCGCGGCACAGCTTGATCCCGTTGTAGGCGGCCGGGTTGTGGCTGGCGGTGAACATCGCGCCGGGGCAGTTCAGCAAGCCGGAGGCGAAATAGAGCTGGTCGGTGGAGGCGAGTCCGATGCGCACGACGTCGAGGCCCTGGTCCATGACGCCTTCGGCGAACGCGGCGGCGAGCACCGGGGAACTGGCGCGCATGTCGTAGCCGAGCACGACCTGCGTGGAGTTCTCACCGTCGCGCATCAACCGCGCGAAGGAGGCCCCGACCTCGCGGACGAATGCGTCGTCGAGTTCCTCCCCCACGAGCCCACGCACGTCGTAGGCCTTGATCACGCGCTGCACCGCCGCGGCGGACCGGGACATAGGGCTCCTTGGACGACAGGACTGGTGGTTCCAGCCTAGCCGTCGCCGCGCATCAATATGGCTGCCCCGGGATTGCGAAATCGCATTCCATCAGCGACGTCCCTGATGGGGACCGATTTCGGCGATGGGGTCAGTCGGTGGGGTCGGGCAGAACGCGCAGATGGCCGCGACGACGGCCGTTGGTCTCGGGTTTGCGGGTCGGGGGTGCCATCAACGCGCCGCTCTGGGTGCCGCTGACGGGGTCGGTGAATCCGGTGAAGCCGTGTACCGGACCCCCGCCCGCCCCTCTGCCTTCGCGGCCTTCGCGTACGGCGTCGGCCAGGGCGACCAGGTCGTCGTCATCGGGGTGCGACGGCAGTGGGCCGGCGTGGCGGACCAGCTCCCAGCCGCGCGGCGCGGTGATCCGGCCGGCGTGCATGACGCACAGGTCCCAGGAGTGCGGCTCGGACACGGTCGCCAGCGGCCCTACTACGGCCGTCGAGTCGGAATACACGAACGTCAGCGTCGCGACCGCGTAGTGAGGGCACCCGGGCCGGCAGCAGCGACGGGGAACATTCACGGACGTGAGGTTATCGTGCAGCGTCGTCGGCATCGCGGCGGACACGCGCAGCCGCGGGTGCGCCGACTCTCAACCGTTACGATCTTCTGCGTGACGCGGCGCAACCACCGGGGGTCGCGGCGGGGCCGCGAGATGCGTGGACCTCTGCTTCCGCCGAGCGTTCCGGGTTGGCGCAGCCGTGCCGAACGGTTCGACATGGCGGTGCTGGAGGCGTACGAGCCGATCGAGCGGCGGTGGCAGGACCGGGTGGCGACGCTCGACGTGGCCGTCGACGAGATTCCCCGGCTGTCACCGAAGGATCCGGACAGTGTGCAGTGGCCACCAGAGGTGATCGCTGACGGTCCGATTGCGCTGGCCCGGCTGATACCGGCCGGGGTCGATGTCCGCGGAAATGCCACGCGGGCGCGAATTGTGCTGTTCCGCAAGCCGATCGAGCGACGGGCCAAGGACACCTTGGAGCTGACCGAGCTGCTGCACGAACTGCTGGTGGCTCAGGTGGCCACCTATCTGGGGGTCGAACCGTCGGTGATCGATCCGAGCATCGACGACGACTGAAGAGGGACCAGGGCGCTCCGTGAGAGCGCGTGCGCGGCTAGATGATGCCGCGCTTGAGGCGACGACGCTCCCGCTCGGAGAGTCCGCCCCAGATGCCGAAGCGCTCATCGTGAGCCAGCGCGTACTCGAGGCACTCGTCGCGCACCTCGCAGCCCTGGCAGATCCGCTTGGCTTCGCGGGTCGAGCCGCCCTTCTCGGGGAAGAACGCCTCGGGGTCGGTTTGCGCGCACAGTGCGCGTTCCTGCCATTGATCTTCGATCGACTCGGTGTCGTTGTCGAAGAAGTCGTCGGTGCTGCTGCTGGGCACCAGACTCAGCTGCGGACGACCGTTGATCTCTGCCGGCATCGGTCCGGTCTGGATGTGCGAAGCACTCCCCACCGATCCGAGGAGCCTGTTGTCGAACCGGACCGAATCGCCGAAATCGGCCTGCTCAAATGCCATGTTCCCCTCCTCCAGGTCTCGTAGATCCGTTTAAAAAAGCCCCACTATAAAAGGTGCGGCCATCTCAATTCGAACAAGTGATCGAATCTCGGTCTGCGACACCGGAACCGGCCGGCCAACCGCGAAATGACACTGCTGTGATTACACACGGGTAGGCAGCGTGGGTCAAGCGCTAGAACAGGAATTCATATCATTCCGTGACATCAATTCGGCGCGTCGCGCGTTGGCGTGTCTGTCACGTTCGGGTCACTGGCCCCATCCGCAAGCCACCCGGCGAAACTCTTCGGCGCCCAGCGCCTACTCTCGTTCGGTGTGAAAGTCACTGTACTGGTGGGCGGCGTGGGAGGCGCGCGCTTCCTGCTCGGGGTACAGCATCTGCTCGGCCTCGGCCAGTTCGGCGGCGGTGACGAGTCGCCGCATGAGCTGACCGCGGTGGTCAACATCGGTGACGACGCGTGGATGTTCGGGGTGCGCATCTGCCCCGACCTCGACACCTGCATGTACACCCTCGGTGGCGGCATCGACCCGGAACGGGGTTGGGGGCACCGCGACGAAACCTGGCATGCCAAGGAGGAACTCGCCGCCTACGGCGTGCAGCCGGATTGGTTCGGGCTCGGCGACCGTGATCTGGCGACGCATCTGGTGCGCACCCAGATGCTGCGTGCCGGCTATCCCTTGTCGGCGGTCACCGAGGCGTTGTGCACCCGGTGGCAGCCTGGAGCGAGGTTGTTGCCCGTCAGCGACGACCGTGCCGAAACTCACGTCGTGATCACCGATCCGGCCGACGGGGAGAAGAAGGCCATCCACTTCCAGGAGTGGTGGGTGCGCTACCGCGCTCAAGTGCCCACGGACAGTTTCGCGTTCATCGGCGCCGACAAGGCCACCGCGGCCCCGGGTGTGACCGAGGCCATCGAGGGTGCCGACATCGTGTTGATCGCGCCGTCGAACCCGGTGGTGAGCATCGGCCCCATCCTCGGCGTCGGCGGGGTGCGGGCCGCGCTGCGGACGACGCCCGCGCCGGTGATCGGCTACTCCCCCATCGTCGCGGGAAAGCCGTTGCGGGGCATGGCTGATACCTGCCTGAACCTGATCGGTGTGGGCACCACCTCCGAGGCGGTCGGCGCGCATTACGGCGCACGGTCGTCGACCGGGATCCTGGATGGCTGGCTGATCCACGAGGGTGATCACGCCACGGTGCCCGGTGTCGACGTGCGTGCGGTGCCGCTGTTGATGACCGAACCGGCGGTGACGGCCGAGATGGTGCGCGCCGGCATGGAGCTGGCCGGGGTGACGCCGTGACCGACCACGGCACGTCGGCGCGGGTGGAACTGCTTCCCGTGGCCGGCCTGCCGGAGTTTCGGCCCGGCGACGACCTCGCCGCGGCTCTCGCACAGGCGGCGCCGTGGCTGCACGACGACGATGTGGTCGTGGTCACCAGCAAGGTGCTCTCCAAATGTGAGGGCCGGATGGTCGACGCACCGACCGATCCGGAGCTGCGGGACACGTTGCGGCGCAGGCTGATCGACGCCGAGTCGGTGCGGGTGCTGGCCCGCAAGGGGCGCACGCTGATCACCGAGAACGCGCTGGGTCTGGTGCAGGCCGCGGCCGGGGTGGACGGCTCGAATGTCGACTCCGCCGAACTGGCGCTGCTGCCCGTCGATCCCGACGGCAGTGCGCGACGGCTGGTGCAGGAGTTGCGTGAGCGACTCGGGGTGCGCGTGGGTGTGGTGATCACCGACACCATGGGCCGCGCCTGGCGCACCGGTCAGACCGACGTCGCGATCGGCGCGGCCGGGTTGACGGTGTTGCACGGCTACGCGGGCGAACACGATCGGCACGGCAACGAACTGATCGTCACCGAGATCGCCGTCGCCGACGAGATCGCCGCGGCCGCCGATCTGGTGAAGGGCAAGCTGACCGCGGTGCCGGTCGCCGTGGTGCGGGGGCTGCAGCTGCACGACGACGGGTCCTCGGCGCGCACGCTGGTGCGGGCCGGCGAGGAGGATCTGTTCTGGCTGGGCACCGAGGAGGCCATCGCCCTCGGTCGTTCGCAGGCTCAGCTGCTGCGGCGCTCGGTGCGCCAGTTCAGCGACGAACCCGTCGACCCGGCGGTGATCGAGGCCGCGGTGGCCGAGGCGCTGACCGCGCCCGCTCCGCATCACACGCGGCCGGTGCGGTTCGTGTGGGTGCAGGACCGCGAGGCGCGTCTGGCGTTGCTCGATGCGATGAAGGATCGGTGGCGCGCCGACCTGTCCGGCGACGGCCGTGACCCCGAGTCGGTGGAGCGTCGGGTCGGCCGCGGCCAGATTCTCTACGACGCGCCCGAATTGGTGATTCCGTTCATGGTTCCCGACGGTGCGCACACCTATCCCGACGAACGTCGTACCGCTGCCGAGCACACCATGTTCACCGTCGCGGCCGGCGCTGCGGTGCAGGGGTTGCTCGTCGCGCTGGCGGTGCGCGGGGTGGGCAGCTGCTGGATCGGGTCGACGATCTTCGCCCCGGATCTGGTGCGCTCGTCACTCGACTTGCCCGAGGACTGGGAGCCGCTGGGCGCGATTGCGATCGGACATGCCTCGGGTGGCCCTCCCCCGCCGCGAGACCCGGTGCCGACCGACGGGCTGCTGGTGCGGCGATGAGCGCTTGCGCGAAGAGCAGACGGTCCCGATGAGCGCTTGCGCGAAGAGCAGACGGTCCCGATGAGCGCTTGCGCGAAGAGGTCCCGATGACGCTGCACCAGTCCGCGATCGACGTGCTGGGCGCCTGGCGCCCGGAGGACCCCGCGCAGGATTCACTGCGTCACGCGGTGTTGGCGTTTCTCGACACTCGCGCCGACGCGTGCCTGCGCGAGTGCGTGCCCGGCCACATCACCGCCTCGGCGCTGGTGCTCGACCACGACGGGACCCACGCGCTGTTGACGCTGCATCCCCGGGTGGGGCGCTGGCTGCAGCTGGGCGGGCACTGCGAACCGTCGGATCCCACTCTGATCGCCGCGGCGCTGCGCGAAGCCACCGAGGAATCCGGCATCGACGGGCTGACCATCGCGCCCACGCCGGCAGCGCTGCATGTACACCCGGTGACATGCTCACTCGGCGTGCCGACGCGGCATCTCGATGTGCAGTTCGTCGTCCGCGCTCACGCCGGCGCGCAGATCGCCGTCAGCGACGAGTCACTCGACTTGAAGTGGTGGCCGCTGGCTGAGCTGCCCGACGACACCGACTTCGGCCTGGCCCAACTCGCCCACGCCGCCAAGCTCTCTGGACTCGCGAAATAGGATTCCGGGCTGCTATCGAGGGGTTATCCACAACCCTGGGTTCTCACTCGCTGTGACGGCGTCGCGAGCCGCCATGCTCATACGTCATGGGGGGAGTCATCGTCGGGTCCGCGTCGATCAAGGGTGGAATGCTCACCCGCGCCCAACTCCGGTGGAATTACCGCGCGATCTATCCCGACGTCTACGTGCCGCGTGATGTCGAGCCGGACCTGGCGACCCGCGCCCGAGGTGCTTGGCTGTGGTCGCGGCGGCGCGGAATCATCACCGGCCGCGCCGCAGCCGCGCTTCATGGCGCACGCTGGGTGGACGACGATGCGCCGGTCGAGGTCTTGTGGTCCAACAACTATTCGCCGAAGGGCGTCATCACCCGACGTGACCGGATCGCGCCCGGAGAGATCACCTGGATCAAGGGCATGCCGGTGGCCACACCTGCGCGTGCTGCCCTCGACCTGGGACGCTACCTGCCGCACAGCCAAGCCGTCGCACATCTCGACTCCATCGGGCGCGCTACCGGCGTCGCCTCGGCAGACATACTGGAGCTGGCCCATCGCTACAAAGGGACCAAAGGTGTACGGAGATGCCGCCGGGCGGTCGACCTCATGGACGCCGATGCCCAATCCCCGCAAGAGACACGTATTCGCCTGGCATTGATCAAGGCTGGTTTCCCGCGGCCCGAAACTCAGATCCCGCTGTTCGACGTCAGCGACTATCCGTTCGCGTACCTCGATATGGGCTGGCGCGACAAGAAGATTGCGGTCGAGTATGACGGCGAGCACCACCGTACTGATCCCGACCAATACAGATGGGACATTCTGCGGCCACGCAGAATATTGGCCCTGGGCTGGATCCACATCAAGGTAATCGCCGGCGACAACGAGTTCATTCATCACGTCAAGCAGGCCTGGCTGCTCCGCGAGCGAGAAGCCAGGGCTGTAGATCGGCCTGCCTGAGCAGCCAGGAATCCTATTTCGCGGCCAAAAGGCCCCAAAAGCCCAGCTAGATGTCCGAGGAGAAGCGCACGCCGCCGTCGGGAATCGTGATCCCCGGCCACACCCGGGCTCCGCGCAGCAGCTCGCAGCGGGCTCCGATGTCGGCACCGTCGCCGATCACCGCGTCGCGCAGCAACGCCCGCGGCCCGATCCGCGCGCCGAAGCCGATGATGGAGCGTTCGATCACCGCGCCGGCGCCGACGGTCACGCCGTCGAAGATCACCGCCCCGTCCAGGCGCGCTCCCCCGGCCACCTCGGCGCCACGGCCGACGACGGTGCCGCCGATCAGCAGGGCTCCGGGGGCGACGCCGGCGCCGTCGTGCACCAGCGACTCGCCGCGATGGCCTTTCAACGCCGGCGACGGCGCGATGCCGCGCACCAGGTCCGCCGAGCCGCGCACGAAGTCCTCGGGGGTGCCCATGTCACGCCAGTAGGTGGAGTCGACGTAGCCGCACACCCTGAATCCGTCGGTGAGCAGGCCGGGGAACACCTCGCGTTCGACCGACAGCGCCCGGCCTTTGGGGATCCGGTCGATCACCGACTTCTTGAACACGTAGCAGCCGGCGTTGATCTGGTCGGTCGGCGGGTCCTGGGTCTTCTCCAGGAATGCGGTCACCGCGCCATCGGAATCGGTTGGCACACAACCGAATGCGCGGGGGTCGCCGACGCGCACCAGATGCAGCGTGACGTCGGCGTCACGCTCGGCATGTGAGTCCAGCAGCGCACCCAGGTCGCAGCCGGACAGCACGTCGCCGTTGAACACGATCGCGGTGTCGTAGCGCAGCTTGGACGCGACGTTGGCGATGCCGCCGCCGGTGCCCAGCGGTTCGTCCTCGACGACGTAGTCGATCTGCAGCCCGAACTTGGAGCCGTCACCGAATTCCTGCTCGAACACCCGCGCCTTGTACGAAGTGCCGAGCACGACGTGCTCGATGCCGGCGTCGGCGATCCGCGACAGCAGGTGGGCCAGGAACGCCAAGCCCGCCGTCGGCAGCATCGGCTTGGGAGCCGACAACGTCAGCGGCCGCAATCGCGTGCCCATGCCGCCGACCAGAATGACGGCGTCCACTTGTGCCGGATTGACCATCAGCGCTGCCCTTTCGCCTGCGCCCTGCGGGCCTGTCGACGTGAACTCCGGACGACCAGGCGCGCTCGCGCCCCCAACGCCCCCCGAAAAGCCCACCGTAGCGGCGCCTGCCACCACTTGGGGTAGCGATCCGCGAGAAAAGTGTAGGTGCTGACGTGGTGCGCGGCTAGGTTGCGGGCCGGGTCGCGGCCGGTGGAGTGGCCTTTGGCGTGCAACACCTCGGCGGCGGGCACGTAGATGTTCTGCCAGCCTGCGCGGCCGAACCGATCGCCGAGGTCGACGTCTTCCATGTACATGAAGTAGCGCTCGTCGAAGCCGGACACCTCCGCGAACGCCGCGCTGCGCAGCAACAGACACGATCCGGACAGCCAGCCGACGGCGCGTTCGCTGGGGGTGGCCCTGTCCTGGCGGTAGGCCGCGGTCCACGGGTTGGACTTCCACACCGGGCCGACGACGGCGTGCATGCCGCCGCGGATGATGCTGGGCTGGTGGCGCGCCGACGGGTAGATCGAGCCGTCCGGGTCGAGGATCAGCGGCCCGAACGACGCCGCCGAGGGCCAGCGCCCGGCCGCCTCGATCAGCAGGTCGATGCTGTCGGGACCCCACTGCACGTCGGGGTTGGCGACGACGAAGAAGTCGGTCGACGAGGTCAGGCCGTATTCGGCGACCGCGCGGTTGATGGCGCTGCCGTAGCCGAGGTTGCCGCCCATGCGCAGCAGCCGGGCGTTCGGGTAGCGCTCGACGGCTTCTTCGGGGGCGCCGTCGGTGGAGCCGTTGTCGGCCATCAGCACGGTGACGGGCCGCTGGGTGGCGTGGGCCAGCGACGCCAGGAACCGGTCGAGGTGCGGGCCCGGCGAGTACGTCACCGTCACGACGTAGAGTTCGTCGCTCACGCGCGGCCTGCCCATCTCACGGCGTAGAGGGTAGCGGGCGCACCGCCGTAAATCGCCGCCACCGTCAGCGCGACGCCCCGATCGCCGCGGCCAGGGCGGCGCGCCAGTCCCGCAGCGGGGTGAGCCCCGCCTCTTCGGATTTGACCGCCGACAGCGCCGAGTACGGCGGGCGCGGCGCGGGCCGGGGCTGCTGATCGCCGGTGACCGGCTTGACGCGCGATGGGTCGGCGCCGAGCTCGTCGAAGACGGCCTGGGCCTGCTCGAAGCGGCTGACCGCGCCGGCGTTGGCGGCGTGCAGGACGGGTTCGCGGATCGCGCTGTCGGCGATCTGCAGGATCGCGCTGCACAGGTCGGCGGCGTAGGTGGGTGAGCCGATCTGGTCGGCGACCACCTCGACGTCGCCGTCTCCCGCCGCGCGCCGGCGCATGGCGGCGACGAAGTCGGAGCCGTCGGCGCCCTCGTAGACCCAGGAGGTGCGCACGATGCCGGCGTCGGGCATCGCGGCCAGCACGGCGAGTTCGCCGCGCAGCTTGGTGCGGCCGTACACCGACAGCGGCCCGGTGGCGTCGTCGATGTCGTACGGGCGCGGCCCACCGCCGGCGACGTCGGAGAAGTCGCCGCTGAACACATAGTCGGTGGAGAGGTGGATCAGGTCGGCGCGGGCGCGGGCGCAGGCGTGCGCGACGTTCTCGGCGCCGGTGACGTTGACGGCGAACGCCCGGTCGGCGTCGGTCTCGGCGTCGTCGACCTTGGTGTAGGCGGCGCAGTTGACGACGACGTCGCCGGCGGTGATGAAGCGTTCGGCGGCGGTGGCATCGGTGATGTCCCAGTCGGCTGATGTGAGCGCCACCACGGTGCGGCCCTGGGCCCGGGCCTGAGCTGCCAACACGCGTCCCACCATGCCGCCAGCTCCGGAAATAACGATTCGGCGGTCCATGTCACGAGTTTGGCACGCCCGTGTCACCTCCCCGGCTCGCGGGGCATCCGCCAGTAGCCTGGGCAAATGCCTGCTGCTCAGTTGATGCGTGTCATCTCGGTGGCCGTGGCGATGTTGATCGTCGTGACCACGGGGGTCGCGTGGGGCAAGATCCGCTCGTTCGAGTCCGGGATCAACCACATCAACCCGATGGCGCTCGGCGACGGCGGCGAGGACGGCGCGATCGACATCCTGCTGGTCGGCAACGACAGCCGCACCGACGCGCACGGCAACCCGCTGTCGGCCGAGGAGCTGGCGGTGCTGCGCGCCGGCGACGACGTGTCGACCAACACCGACACCATCGTGTTGATCCGCATCCCGAACAACGGTGAGTCGGCGACGGCGATCTCGATCCCCCGCGACTCCTACGTCGAGGCACCGGGCCTGGGCAAGATGAAGATCAACGGCGTCTACGGCTCGGTGCACCTGGAGGAGCTGAAGAAGCTCGTCGAGGATCAGGGTGTCGATCCGGCCGTCGCCGAACCCGAAGCCGTCGCGGCGGGCCGCGAGGAGCTGATCAAGACGGTCGCGAACCTGACCGGGGTGACGGTCGACCACTACGCCGAGATCGGGCTGCTGGGCTTCTCGCTGATCACCGACGCGCTCGGCGGGGTCGACGTGTGCCTCAACGAGCCGGTCTACGAACCGCTTTCGGGTGCGGATTTCCCGGCGGGCTGGCAGAAGCTGAACGGCCCACAGGCGCTGAGCTTCGTGCGCCAGCGCCACGACCTGCCGCGTGGCGACTTGGACCGGGTGACGCGCCAGCAGGCGGTGATGGCCTCGCTGGCCCACGACGTCATCTCGAGCAAGACGCTGTCGAGCCCGGCGACGCTGAACCGGTTGGAAGAGGCGGTGCAGCGTTCGGTGGTGCTGTCCGACGACTGGGACATCATGGATTTCATCACCCAGCTGCAGGAGCTGGCCGGCGGCAACGTCGCGTTCTCCACCATCCCCATCGTGGAGGAGGCGGGCTGGAGCGACGACGGCATGCAGAGCGTGGTGCGGGTGGACCCGGCCGAGGTCAAGGACTGGGTGTCGAGCCTGCTCAACGATCAGGACGAAGGCAAGACCGAGGAGCTGACCTACTCCGCCGACCAGACCGTCGCCGAGGTGCTCAACGACACCGACGTCAACGGCATGGCCGCTGCGGTGTCGCATGTGCTGTCGACCAAGGGCTTCACGGCCGGCAACGTCGGTAACAACGAGGGCGAGAAGGTGACCACCAGCCAGGTGCAGGCCGCCGCGGTCGACGATCTGGGCGCCCAGGCGGTGGCCGCCGACCTGGGCGGGTTGCCGGTGGTCGAGGACCAGACGGTGCCGCCGGGGTCGGTGCGGGTGGTGCTCGCCGACGACTACACCGGTCCGGGTTCGGGTCTGGACGGCTCGGATGTGACGTTGATGGGCGGCGATTCGATGGAGACGGGCGTGGTGACCGACACCGGTGAGCTCGCGCCGGCGCCGCCGCAGATCATCACGGCGGGCACCAACGATCCCAAGTGCGTCAACTGACGTGACGAATCTGACCTCGGAGATCCTCGATCCGCTGCTCGCGGCGAACCCGGCGGGCCCGCGCATCACCTTCTACGACGACGCCACCGGTGAGCGCATCGAACTCTCCTCTGTCACTCTGGCGAACTGGGCCGCCAAAACCGGAAATTTGCTCCGCGACGAGTTGGGCGCGACCACGGGCACCCGGGTGGCGGTGCTGCTGCCGGCGCACTGGCAGACCGCGGCGGTGCTGTTCGGCATCTGGTGGATCGGTGCCGAGGTGGTGTTGTCCGGGGCTTCGGACTGCGACATCGCGCTGTGCACTGCCGACCGGCTGGACGACGCCGACGCCGCGGTCGGCATGGGTGAGGTTGCGGTGCTGTCGCTGGACCCGTTCGGCAAGCCGGTCCCCGATCTGCCGATCGGCGTGACCGATTACGCGACAGCCGTGCGTGTGCACGGTGATCAGGTGGTGCCCGAGCGCGCCCCGGGCCGGGCGCTGGACGGCCGGTCGGTCGACGACGTGCTTGCTGCGGCGCGGGCGTCGGCGGCGGCCCAGGGCCTGACGGGCTCCGACCGCGTGGCGTCGACGGCCGCGTGGGACACCGCCGACGAGCTGATCGCCAACCTGCTCGCGGTATACGTCACAGGCGCCTCACTGGTACAGATGGCGAACTTGGATAGCTCTTTGCTGGACCGCCGAACCGTTAACGAGAAATTGACGCGCTCGATACCGTGACCATATTGTTTCCGTAGTCACACTCTGTTCTCAGGTTGATCATCGAGGCTAGAGTGCGTCAGGGGGTTACAGTTCTGGCAAAGACGGAGGCCGCCGATGTCGTCGACCATCACCGCAATCGCGGTCATAGGGGTTCTGGCAATCTGGCATGTCCGCAACCTCCGTCATCCCGGCTGGCGCGCCAGTTCCGACGGACGGTTCAACATCTACTGCGGCTACTTCCTCGTGATCATCGCCGCGTACTGGTTGGTGAGCGCCCCCACCGCAACCGCGTGGGAGTGGGCGCTGGGCAATGCCTGGGCCCTGGCGGCGATGGTGGCCTTCGTGTCGGGCTTCGCCCAGCTGAATCGCGCCACGGCGCGCCACGCCGAGTTCGCGCAGCTGCTCGAGGCCCTGGAGCCGGTGCCGGCCGGCGAGCGGCGCGATTAGGTTCGGCCAAATCCTCGGTCGTCACTGGCAGCCGTTGTCGCCCTTGTTGTTTGGGTCCGCGGCCGCGTCGACCCGGTGACTGTCACCCCTTTGCGCATCACCACATAAGGCTTCTACCTGCCGTTTCGCCAGAGACCGCCTCCACCGCAGGCCTAGAGCAGCAAAGCGATGAGATCCTCTAATTCACCGGCAATAAGTTTGCTGAAAAGCTGAGTGGAACCTTAACGACTAGTGCCACTAATTGGCTGACGCGCACTTAAAGTCTTTTGAACAGGTAATTCACTGCAAGGTGAATGCGCCAGGGCGGCCAGGTCTTGACGCTATCCCGATAGCGAAAATTTACTGATTAGCTCCCCAAACGATGGCGGCAATATTGACGTGCTTGAATACCGCCCGTGAAACTGAGCACCTGGACCGCCACGGTCCTTGCCACCCCGGCGGTCGCCACCGGCGTCTGCCTTCTGTGTGCGTCGACGGCGCAAGCTGCGCCCGATGATGCCGGCTCCGAGACGAGCAGCGCCGCTGCCTCGTCGGCCGCGGATACCTCTGCCAGCAGTTCCACCGACAGCGACGACACGTCAGCCGACTCCACGGCCACCGACACCGACGACGGCGGCGGCTCAGTCGCCGGTTCGGACGGCCTCGATGACGACGACGACGTCGATGCCGCCGACCTCAGCGCCGACGTCGAGGACGAGACCGACGAGGACCTCGACAACTCGTCGGCCGATCCCGGCCCGCATTACGTCCCGACGACGGTGCGCGAGACGCTCGTCACGGGCGACGCCGTCGACGTCGACGGTGACGGGGTCGATGACGGCCCCGTCGATGAGGACGAGGATGACGCCCCGGCCGACGACGAGCCCGCTGACGACGATCCCGTCGATACCGTTCCGGTTGCGCTGGAGCAGATTTCGGACGCCAAGGAAGACCTGCGGGAAGCGACCTGGGACAGCGGCAACGTGCTGGCCGGGCTGGCGGCGATGTTGCCGCAGATGTACCTGTCTGGCGCATCCGCCTCGCTGGAACGCTGGCAGCAGAACCACCTGCTGCTGCAGCAGCGCTATGCCGAAACCTATGACGATCCGTTCGCCCACTGGCTGGCCGGAGTGCGCATCGAGAACAGCATCCAGCGCACCGTCCGCGTCCAGGACCAGCTCGAGGCGGCGGAGAAGCTACTCACCGTCGTCGGCTGGTTCGGAACCGCGTCCCAGATGGAGGCGATCGGCCAGCTGATCGGCACCGCCGCCGACAACGGCCTCGTGTACCAGATCGTCAAGATGGAGCTGCAGTACAACGGCGACAACCCGGTCCGCACCGAGCCCGTGATCTACATCTCGGTCAACGGCGGCAAGCCGGCTCCGGTGCTCGTCGACACCGGGTCACTGGGCCTGATCATCGACCCACGAGACGTCGGCGTGGACGGTATCGGTGAACCCACCGGCACCGGCACAGCGAGCTACGGCGACGGGTCTTCAGTGTTCTTCTGGGATTCCTACGACATCCCGATCTCGGTGGATGGCGTGGAATCGTCGCCGACTCAGATCCTCGTCGTCGAGCTGCAATCCGCACAAGGGTTCACCGACTACAACGGTGACTACGTGGGCGTGTTGGGAATCGGCGCGAACGCCGGAGGGCCGGGCGAGTTCAACCCGTTCCTGTCCATGCCGGGCCTGCTGAGCCAGGGTGTGTTGTTCGACGAACGGCGTCGTCGCCTGATCCTGGGGCCCAACCCGTACGGCGCACGGACGACGATCCCCGGGGCTCCGTCGAGCCAACTGCAGGTGAAGATCGGTGACGGTGAGAAGACGCTTGTCGACACCTGGGTGGATTCCGGCGGCATCCTCGGCTCGGTGCCGGACAACGTCTACGGCGACGGTCCTGAAGTGCCGCCCGGAACGGTGGTCTCGGTGTACACCGAGGACGGCGAAACCCTGCTGTACTCGTACACGACGACGCGCAAGAACACCTTGAGCGTCACCGACAGCGAGGACGATCCCCGCTTCAACACCGGGTTCACCCCGTTCAGCCTCGGCACGCTGTACTTCAGCTTCGCCGGGGCAGGATCGACCAGCTTCAACTACTGACACCTCTCGCCTTCGCGCCGTCACTCCCCGGGGTGACGGCGCGTCGGCGTTTTGGGGCGAATGCGCTGTCAGATCCGCTGCCCCGATACCCTCAGCGGCATGGCCTCTGTTGACCGCTCCCCCCTCGACGCAGCCCTGCTCAACTCCGCCATCTCGGACACCGAATGGCGCCGCGTCGAGGTGGTCGAGGAGACGGGGTCGACGAACGCCGACCTGACGTCGCGCGCGGCGGCCGGGGAGGACATCGGCGGGGCGGTGTTGCTGGCCGAATACCAGAGCGCCGGGCGGGGACGGCACGGCCGCAGCTGGTCGGCGCCGGCCCGCTCGCAGCTCTCGATGTCCGTCGCGGTCGCCACCGAAGGGGTCCCGCCCGTGGGCTGGGGCTGGCTGCCGCTGCTGACCGGGCTGGTCGTCGCGCAGACGGTCCGCGACCTGGGCGTCGATGTCGGGCTGAAGTGGCCCAATGATGTGTTGGTCGGCGACGGCAAGCTGGCCGGGATCCTGGCCGAGGTGTCAGCCCCGGTGGTGGTGATCGGGCTGGGGTTGAACGTGTCGTTCGACGAGACCGAGCGACCGGACCCCAACGCGGTGTCGCTGTCGATGCTGGGCCATGACGCGGACCGCAACGAATTGGCGATCTCCCTGCTGCAGGGACTCAGCGCCCGCCTCGCGCACTGGCGCGCCGCGGCCGGCGCGGATGCCGACCTTGCCGCCGACTACCGCAATGCCAGCACCACGATCGGCACCCGAGTGCGGGCGGTGTTGCCCGGAGACTCCGAAATCGTCGGTGTGGCAACGGGTATCGACGATGCCGGTCGGCTGCTCATCGACGACGCCGGCACCACGGTCACCGTGTCAGCCGGCGACATCACCCACCTGCGTCCGGCCTAGCGCTCGCGCATGATCGTGGTCAGCAGGTCCACGATCCGCTGTTGACCAGCCGCGGCCGCGTCGAACCTGCCGCGCATCTCCATGAAACCCTGATCAACCTGCTCGAACTTCCGGTCGACGTGCTCGCGTAGGTCGACGAAGTCCTGGCGAAGCGCGTTGAAGCTGGCAGTCGTGGCGTTGCGAAAGTCGCGAAGCTCGCCGCGGATCTCGCTGACGTCGCGATCGGCAGCGCCGGCCAGCACCCGCGCGGCCGCCGCGTCCTGCTGAGTGACCTGCACTTTGGCGGTCAGGTCGCGCACCTGGTTCTCCAGAGCTTCGACGCGCGGTTCGAGGTCGCCGGACTCCATATGGGGAGCTTACCGAGACGAGCAGGCATCGAGGAGCACCAATTGTTCGCGAGCGTGCTCCCTCGGTAGTGAAGACTCGAGATCCACTACAGGGAATGCACGTTCGCGGCCAGCCGGTCCTTACTTCAGCAGGGCGCGGCTCATCACCACGCGCTGAATCTGGTTGGTGCCCTCGTAGATCTGGGTGATCTTGGCGTCGCGCATCATCCGCTCGACGGGGAAGTCGACCGTGTAGCCGGCGCCGCCGAACAGCTGCACCGCGTCGGTGGTGACCTCCATGGCCACATCGGAGGCCAGGCACTTCGACGCCGCGGAGATGAAGCCGAGGTTGCCCTCGCCGCGCTCGGCGCGGGCGGCGGCGCTGTAGACCATCAGCCGGGCCGCTTCGACCTTCATCGCCATGTCGGCGAGCATGAACTGCACACCCTGGTTGTCGGCGACCGGACGACCGAACTGCTTGCGGTCCTTGGTGTATTCGATCGCCGCGTCCAGTGCACCCTGGGCGATGCCGACGGCCTGCGCGCCGATGGTCGGGCGGGTGTGGTCCAGGGTGGCCAGCGCCGTCTTGAAGCCGGTGCCGGGGTCACCGATGATGCGGTCGCCCGGGATGCGGCAGTTCTCGAAGTACAGCTCGGTGGTCGGCGAACCCTTGATGCCGAGCTTCTTCTCCTTGGGGCCGACGGTGAACCCTTCGTCGTCCTCGTGGACCATGAACGCCGAGATGCCGTTGGCGCCCTTGTCGGGATCGTTGACCGCCATCACGGTGTACCACGACGACTTACCGCCGTTGGTGATCCAGCACTTGGCGCCGTTGAGAATCCAGTCGTCGCCGTCGGCCTTGGCGCGGGTGCGCATCGAGGCGGCGTCGCTGCCGGCCTCGCGCTCGGATAGCGCGTAGGACGCCATGGCCTCACCGGAGGCGATCGCGGGCAGCACCTTCTTCTTCAGCTCGTCGGAGCCGCGCAGGATCAGCCCCATCGTGCCGAGCTTGTTCACCGCGGGGATCAGCGACGCCGAGGCGTCGACGCGGGCGACTTCCTCGATGACGATGCAGGCGGCCACCGAGTCCGCACCCTGACCGCCGAACTCCTCGGGGACGTGCACCGCGTTGAAGCCGTTGGCGACAAGCGAATCGAGCGCTTCCTGGGGGAAGCGCGAGTTCTCGTCGACGTCGGCGGCGTGCGGAGCGATCTCCTTCTCACACAGCGCGCGGATCGCGGTCCGCAGCTCCTGATGCTCCTCCGGCAACTGGAACAGGTCGAACGACGGATCTCCGGCCCAACTAGCCATCATCATCTCCTTGCTACTCGCCGGTAACTTTACCGTTCTCGCCGCGCGAAACGAAGTCGGGTCTTCTCAGCAACGACTCAGCTTCGTCGAGGTTGGCTCTCAAGATCGGTGGGTACTTTTTAAATTATGAGCATGCAGGTGTACATCGAGGGCCCCGCCTTCCGCCGTACCGCGCAGTGCGAGTGTGGTTGGCACGGTACTCCGCGCCGGATGCGGGCATCAGCCGTTGTCGACGCCGGAATTCACGCCGCGCAGACGGGCCACATCCAGACGCCGGTTCCGGCGCTCAGTTCCGCAGCGCCGGTCGTCGTCCTCAAGGCGTCCTGAGACCGGCCAGCGTGCACGGTGCAGGTAGCGCCGTGCGCTGAGCTGCGACGGAACCTTAATTGCCGGCCCCGGCTTGCATCAATCAGCGCGCCTGAGGGCGCAATCTCCTGACCGCGCGGCTTCTCATTGCGCACCCGACATCGACGGCAGGAAGCTGACGATTCCGGGGAACGCGATCAGTAGCGCGACAACGACGAGGTCGGCCAGCACGAACGGCACCAGCCCGCGGAAGACCCGGTCCAGACCTGCTTCGCGCACCGCGCCCGAGTAGACGAACGCGTTCATCCCGACCGGGGGCGTGATCAGCGCCATCTCGGCGACCTTGACGATCAGCACACCGATCCAGATCCCATCGAAGCCGTACCCGGTGAGAATCGGGTGCAGCAGCGGCGCGGCGATCAGGATCATCGAGATGCCGTCTAGAAACATGCCGAGCGGTAGCAGGATCGCCAGGCAGGCCACCAGCACCACATACGGCGGCAGATCAGCCGCCGTCACCGCATTCACCAGCGAGGTGCTGGCACCGCTCAGCGCCAGCACGTAGGTGAACACCCCGGCGCCGACCATCAGCAGGAACGTCATCGCGGTCAGCCCGACCGCTTCGCGTAGCGATTCCTCGATGGTGCGCAGCCACGCCGAGGGGCGGCTGCGCAGCAGCAGGATGATCAGCGCGGTGAAGGCGCCGAACGACGCCGCCTCGGTGGGGGTGGCGATGCCCAGATAGATCGTGCCGACCGACACCGCGAAGATGACGACGAGGTAGCCGAAGCCGGTGATGTCGCGGCCGATGGTCTCCCCCGACTCGTCGGCGACGTCGGGTGCCGCCGAACCGGATCCCGCGCCGACCAGCGCCTCGGCCCGGTCCGGGGTGCGAGCCCTATCCGGGGTGCGGCGGCGCTGCCAGGCCACCAGCGCGAAGATCGTCAGCGCGTACACCGCAATGGTCAGCACTCCGGGCCCGATGCCGGCGATCAGCAGCTGCCCGATGCTCTCCTCGGTGACTACCCCGTAGAGCACCAGGACGATCGACGGTGGAATGAGCACACCGAGCGTCCCACCGGCGCACACCACACCCGCGGCGAGCCGGATGGTGTAGCCCGCGCGCACGATCGCGTCGGTCGACACCCGGGCCATGGTCGCCACTGTCGCGACGCTGGACCCGGTGACCGCGGCGAACATCCCGGACCCGGCCAGCGACGCCAGCGCGGGACCGCCCGGCAGCCGCCGGAACGCGGAGGTCGCCAGGTCGAAGGCTGCCTTGGCGAGTCCGGCCCGGACGGCGAAGACCCCCATCACGATGAACAGCGGGATGATCGTCAGCGAGTAGTCGGCCGCCGTCGAAAACGGCTGGTTGGACACGGTGCTGACCGCGGCGCCGGTGCCACGCAGGATGAGGACGCCGGCCAGCGCCGAGACCATCAGCGCGAGACCGACGTGCAGGCGGATCGACAACAGCGCGAAGAACAGGACCAGGACGACGACCAGCGCGCCGATGGTGGCGGCCGTCATCGTGGTCCGCCTGTCTGTGCGGCGCGCTCCGCCGAAAAGGTGTGCAGCTCACGCCAGATCGCGACGACGAAGAACGCCGCGAAGGAGATCAGCAGGACGAGTTTCGCGGGCCAGGTGGGCAGCCGCAGGATGTCGTTGGTCGTCTCACCGCGCTCGACCGCGCTGATCAGGACCTCGCTCAGCCCCCACGTCATCAGGGCGCCGAGCCCCACCAACACGGCCGAGCGCAGCACGGAGAACACCAACCGGGCCCGCGCACCCAGGCGGCGCTCCACCAGTTCCACCGAGACGTGCCGCCCGTCGGCCTCCGCCGACGCCAGGCCCAGGTAGGCGGTGGCGACCAGCAACATCGTCGACATGTCGACGACGCCGACGATCGAGCGGTCCCGCAGATTCCTGCTGACCACATCGCCGACGGTGAGCAGGATGATGATCAACAGCAACACCCCGGCGACCAGGCCCATCCCACGGATGAGCAGCGTCAGGGGGCGGGGCAGGGCGGGCTCGGCACTCATCGGTTCTGACCCTCCAAACACTCGATGAACGGGTCGGCGTAGGTCGACCGCTCGGTCTCCTCGGCGACGATCCGGCGGAAGTCGGCCAGCACACCCTCGGCGTCGTACCCGCGCTCGGTGTATCGCTGCACCCACTGCTGAGCGATTCCGGCCCGCTTCTTCCACTGCTGCACCGCGTCGGCGGGCATGGCCGATAGCGGCGTTCCGGCCTGACGCAGTTCGGCGCAGGCGCGCTCTCCCAGCGCGTCCATTTCCTCGAGCCCGTTGGCGATGGCGTTCTCGGATGCCTGGGCCAGCGCGTCCTGCGTCTCGGCGGGCATCCGCGCCAACAGTTCGGAGTTGATCACCACGATCGACGAGCCGTACGTTCCGATGCCCGGGTCGACGAGGTAGGGCGTCGTGCTCGCCAGCCCGAAGGTCGGCAGGTTCGCGATCGCCAACGAGGTGTAGCCGTCGACGACGCCGCGTTCCATCGACTCGTAGACGTCGGTTGCCGTCATCGCCACCGGGTTGGCACCCACGGCGAGCAACGCCTGCGACGTCAGACCGCCCGACCGGATGCTGCGCCCGGCCAGGTCGGCGGGCACCGCGGCGCTCTCTTTGAGTCCCACCACGGCGATCCCCACCGGCAGCGGGAACAGCAGGCTCACACCCTGACGGTCGAAATCGTCGCGGTAGGTCTGGTTTTCGGTGTAAAGCCGTTCAGCCGTGCGCATCTGGACTTCGGGGTTGTTCGTCTCGAAGGGCAACTCGATGACGGTGTACATCGACAGGTCCGAGGCGGCGTAGATCGAGCCGACCTGCGCCAGGTCGGCGCGGCCGTCGAGGGTGGCCTGCACTGATTCGTCGGCCCCGACCAGGCTCTGCGAGTAATGGAAGCGCACCTGCACGTCGCCGTCGGTGAGCTGCTCGACCTGCTGCGCCCAGCGCTGCACCGTGCGCGACTGATCCGAGGTCGGCGATGAGTAGGTGGTGTAGTGCAGCACGTACGCGCCGTCGCGCTGAGCGCAGGACACCAGCGCCGACGCGGTCAGCGCCACCAGTGCCGCCGCGGCTGCCCGCCGCACGTCAGCTGCCCGGCTCGACCCGGTAACGCCGCAGCGTCAGGGCCGGGTTGATCGTTCGGACACTGTCGAGCCGGTCACGCTCCAGCACCGCGACTCCGACTCCCTCGGCCTCGCCGAGCGCGGCCAGCGGGATGCCCATCGGGTCGAGGATGGTGCTGTTGCCCGATCCGCCCGGCGCGATCTGGTCGGCGGCCACGACATAGACGGTGTTCTCGATCGCCCGCGCCCGCAGCAGCGTGTTCCAGTGATACTCCTTCAAGGGCCCCGGAACCCATTCCGCCGGAAGCGCGATGACGTCGGCGCCGGCGTCGACGAGCCACCGCGTGGTTTCGGGGAAGCGCAGGTCGTAGCAGGTCTGCATGCCGATGCGGAACCCGTTGAGTTCCAGCAGCTGCGGGGTCGACGGATCGGCGGCCAGCACCCGGTCGGACTCCTTGTAGCCGAATGCGTCATAGAGGTGGACCTTGCGGTAGACGGCGGCGATGGCGCCGTCGCGCAGGGCCACCAGCGTGTTGTGGATCCGGCCGTCACCTGCGGGCTCGTTGAGGCCGACCACTGCGCTCACACCGAGCTCGGCTGACGCCCGGGCCAGCCGGGTAACCGATGGACCGTCCAGCGGTTCGGCGCTGTCGACGAAGCGGTCGTCCATGGCCGGTGCGGTGAAGACGGCGAATTCGGGCAGCACGACGAGCTGCGCGCCCCGCTCCGCGGCCTGTGCCAGCAGGCCGATCATGGTGTCGACGTTCGCGGCTTTGTCCTCGCCGGGCGCGAACTGGGCGATCGCTGCGGTCAGGCTCATCGGATACTCCCTACCTCGGCCTCGATCCGGCGCAGATTCTGTCGTGTCGCGGTGAAGCCATTCAGCATGGCGCCGAACTGCATCACCGCGACGATCGTGTGCGCGCCTTCCTCCACGGCGAGCTTCTGCTCGGGTTCGGTCCAGGCGGGCAATATCCAGGGTTTGCCCGCGGCGTTCGCGGATCGGCCGAGGTGCCGAAGGTCGGCCAGGTCTGCGTCACCGGCCGAGTAGGCGCCCCGGTCCCGACGCAGCGACAGGTCGGATGGGCCGATGAAGATTCCGTCGACGACAGGCAGCGCCAGGATCGCGTCGATGTCGTCGAAGGCCGAGCCGTCCTCGATCATCGGGTAGCAGTGGGTGGCGGTGTCCTGGGTGGCGACCCATTCGTCGGTGAAGCCCCGGTAGTTGGAGGTTCGGCCGCCGGCGAAGGAACGGTCGCCCAGCGGCGGGAATTTGGCGAAGCCGCAGATCTCCGCGGCGTGTGCGGCCGAGGTGATGTGTGGAATGGCCACCGCGTCGGCACCGAAGTCGAGTGCTTGCTGAATCGGACCGCGTTCGGGGCCAAGCACTTTGGCGATGACGCGCATCCCCTTCGCGCGGATGAACGGGATGATGGTGTCGAGTTCACGCAGGTCGAAGTAGCCGTGTTCGATATCCAGCACCACGGTGTCGTAGCCGGCCAGGTGCCCCATCTCGACGGCCGGCGCCGAGGGCTCGGTGAGCCATATCGCGGCGTGCGGACCAGAGTCGGCCGCTCCGTTTTCGAGTGGTGATGGCATTCGGCACCCTTCCGAGCAGTCAGGATTACGCGCTGTAGACACGTTGTATACACGAAGAATGCATGCCGTGTAAATGGTTCAATAGCTGCATGCCCGTGCCGACACCTCCGATCGATGCGCGGCCTGTCAGGACCTCTGCAGGCCAGCGGGCGTACGAGTGGATTCGCGACGCGATCCTGCGCGGCGATTTCGCCGAGGGTGAGTTCATCGACGAAGTCGCACTGTCGGAACGGGTGAACACGTCACGCACCCCGGTGCGCGAAGCCCTGCAACGGTTGCAGGTCGAGCGCTACATCGACCTGCTCCCCCGCCGCGGCGCGCAGGTACGGGTGGTGACCGCCACCGAGATGCGGGAGATTTACCAGGCGCGGATCCTGCTGGAATCCGATGCGCTGCGCGGGATCTGCCGGCGTCATGCCGGCGCCCCGGACGCGGCGGTGGCGCTCATCGCCGAGATGGAGCAGGCCGGCGCAGCGCAGGACTGGAACACCTTCGCCCAGCTCGACCATCGGTTCCACGCCGCGATCGTGCGGCATCACGGCAACGCCGTCATCGCCGATCTCTACGACGCGCTGCAACCCCGTCAGGTCCGGCTGGGGACCCGCACCATGATGGAAGCCCCCGGACGGCTGGCGACCATCGAGAGCGAACACCAGCAACTCATCGCCGCGATGCAGTCCGCTGACGCGGATACCTGCGTCAGCGTCCTGCTGACACACCTGCGCGAGGTGCCGGAGTTGGTGAGCGCCTTCGGCGGCAACCAACCTCGTTGATACCGCGCTGGCTGCGGGCTCTACTCGCACTTTTGCGCGCTGAGCGCAGCGCCAACGTGGACAAGCCCGCTGGTTGCCAGTCAACGGTTCTACAGCCCGTGTCATCCGATCGTCTGATTCTTAGATTCCCTAGCTACATCTGCATCGATATTGACGTCCCCGGTGGTTGAATCCCTCTGCACCAGCTAATCGGTGCGGGGGAACGAAACGCGCTGGCACAACCCTGTGGTGTGCGAATGCACTGCATTTTGCTACGACAGCGAGGCGGCTCGGCAACTTCCCTCCCTGACTACGGGGAGTCAACATGGGAGATGGTCGATACATAGGGCGCGTTGGCGCCCTCGCAGTCGCTCTGGGCATAGGCGCCGCGGTGGCGTCCTGCACGGGCACGGCATGGGCAGATTCGGAGACGAACTCGTCTCCGACGACCAGTGATAGCAGCGCATCGTCGTCGTCCGACCAATCGGACTCCGCGGCGGAGTCTGGCAAGGACGCCGATGCCTCTGTCAGCGGGCCCGCTACGGGTAGCGAGGATGACGACGAGAGTTCGGTAGACCTCCCCGCAGAACTCGACGACGACAGCGAGGATTTGGCCGACGATGACGAGACCACGGAGTCGTCAAGCGGTGCGGCGGACCTCGGCGATGTGGTGGAACAGTTCGACGACCTCGAGACGATCGATGCCGGCGAGGATGTCGACGAAACCGTTGTCCGGCCGGAAGATTCAGAGGAGAAGTCGGACAAGGCCGCTCAGGTCGCCGACGAGGTCACCATCGACACGAGCGCTGCCGAGCAGCTCCGCGTGACCGCAACATCTTTCGACTCCGCCCCAGAGGCCCCGAGCGAGTCGCCGGCGCTGTTGGCACTGCTCGCGGCGGCCCGTCGTCAAGAATCGGAAGGATCGTCGATCAACATGGCGGCGCAGAGCGCGCTGCCGACCGTGTCCCGGACCCGAGTGGGCTCGCCTGGCTGGTTCACGGCGAAGGTGAGAGGCCGCGTCTACGCCTCCGACGCCGACCGCGACAAACTGACCTTCACCGCGGCCAACACGGCGAGAGGCACCGTGACGGTGAATTCGAGGGGGTCGTTCACGTACACCCCCACCGACGCCGCCCGGCATGCCGCTGCGGCCACCGCCGGCGAGGACCGCGATACCTTCGTCATCGCGGTGGGCGACGGAAACGGCGGGGTGATCCACACGAGCGTCAGCGTCGTCATACGACCGGACAACTCCCGCCCGAACGCGAGGTCGACGGTCGGGAAGGGCAATCCCGCGACGGGTGTGGTGCTCGGAACGATCAGCGCAAGCGACCGCGACGGAGACGTAATCACCTTCGTCGGCTCCGGTGCGACACCGCGTGGAAACGTTGTCGTCAGGGCTGATGGCAGCTTTGTGTACACCCCGACTGCGGCGGCGCGTGAGGCTGCGTCCAGCCCGTTCCGGCGGGCCGACCGGTTCACGGTCACCGTCAACGACGGGCACGGCGGCACCGACACAGTCACTGTTCGAGTCCGTATCGCGACACCGGACAGCAATCGTGCACCCACCGCCGGCAACCCGGGCTACAGCATCACCGGTGTCGCGGAGTCCAACGGTGTCGTGACCGGCACCGTCAACATCACCGATCCCGAGGGATTCGCGGTGACATTCCAGCTCGCGTCCGGTGTCGACCCCAACGTCGGCACCGTCACGGTCAATGCCACCACCGGCGCCTTCACCTTCACCCCGACGGCGGGCGCCCGCGAGACCGCCCACGGCACGCCGGGAGCCGACACGGTCAGCTTCACCGTGCGCGCCAGCGACGGATTGGCTAGCGCAACAGTCAATGTCAACGCACCGGTCAGCCCGAAGGCGCCAGCCGCTCCGTCCAACACGCTGCAGTCTGGCCAGTGGCTAGAAGCGGGCAAGCACCTTCAATCTCCGAACGGCCGGTTCCGCCTGTACGTGCAAACCGATGGCAATCTCGTCCTCTACGACGAAGCCCAGAACCATAGGGCCCTATGGGCGACTGCGACTAACGGCAAGCCCAGCGTGCGCGCCACCATGCAGACCGACGGCAATCTGGTCCTTTACAGCGGTAGCACCGGCGTGTGGAGCAGCAAGACCAACGGCTGGAACGGGGCGAGGCTCGTCGTCCAAGACGATGGCAATCTGGTGATCTATGCGGGGTCCACCGCGGTATGGGACCGTCACGCTGGGGTGCTCCGCAATCCTCCGAGTACAGGCGGCAGTTTTGCGCAAAAGGTTGCGTCGTTCGTGTCCAACAACTACGGGAAGTCGGTGGCCAACGCGGCCGGAACCTATCTTGGCGAGTGTGTCTCACTCGTGAGTCAGTTCCTCAAGCAGGTACACGGAATCACTTCAGGAGCTTGGGGCAACGCCGTCGACTGGCGCTCCGGCGGCAGCGGAGGTGCACAAATGGCGGCGCGGGGATTCGTGTGGCGCAGTGACCAGAGCTTCCAGAATGGCGACATCCTCGTTTGGGGGCCTGGCACCTACACGGGGGCTGCCGGCCACATCGGTATCTGGTACAGCGGCAAGGTGTTCGACCAGAACAGTGGTTGGCACCGGGATGTTGGTGTACGGCAGTCGGGATACTCCCAGTTCTGGTCGCAGGGCTACCTCGGGTACTGGCGAAAGCCCTGATAGCTCGGGCGCTCTGCCCCGGAAAGGCACAGCGCCGTATCCCATTGCGTGTAGGCGAGACGAGTTCGCTGAGTTCTGGCGCACCACTGGCGAGCAAGCGGTCGCTTGCCGGTGGTGCCGTCGGATCGAGCACTGCGCCTCCGCATCGAGCGACACGATGAAGGACCGGCAAGTGGCATAGTCGTGGTATTCCACGCGTTCGCGTCAGCGTCACAGTCGACGCTGGCCTGATCGAGACCGCCCGCCGACTCAGAATGGGTAGCGATGACGGGGCCATCCTTGACGAAGCTCCGTCGGCTTTGCTCTCGCGCCATCGCAGCGCTGAGGTAAACACGAGCTACTCGGCATACGACGAACATCCACTCGGAAAACAAGACGAGTGGGGGTGATCTCGCGTCCTGGCGCCGGTTGGCTGGGACTGTGTAGGCGCCGGAGGATCCGATGCGCCGCACACGATCGGGTGCGTGCTTTCTCTTCAGCCCTCGCCACCTACCCGTTGATACTGCGCTGGCGGCGGGCTCCACTCGCACTTCTCCGCACTGAGCGCGGTCTCAACGTCAGTCGCCGAGCAGCTTCTTGCGCAGTGCTTCGTCTTTCTCCAGCACCATCTGCTCGAGCCCGGCCTGGAAGCTGATCATCCGCTCCTGCAGCGCCGGGTCCGAGGCGCCGAGGATCCGCACCGCCAGCAGCCCGGCGTTGCGCGCTCCCCCGATCGACACCGTGGCCACCGGAACGCCTGCGGGCATCTGCACGATCGACAGCAGCGAATCCATCCCGTCCAGCCGCGCCAGCGGCACCGGCACCCCGATCACCGGCAGCGGCGTCGCCGAGGCCACCATGCCCGGCAGGTGCGCCGCGCCGCCAGCGCCGGCGATGATGACCTCGATACCGCGCCCGGCGGCGTCGCGGGCATAGGACAACATCCGCCCCGGCGTGCGGTGCGCCGAGACCACGCCGACCTCGAACGGCACGTCGAACTCCGCCAACGCTTCGGCGGCATCGCCCATCACCGGCCAGTCGCTGTCGCTGCCCATGATCAGGCCTACCCGAGGGCTCATTGGTGCGGATCCCATCCGTCGGTCCAGACTGCGTGCGACAACCAGTGTGCCGCCCGCTCGGCGCGCTCCCGCAGCGCCTCCACGTCGCCGGAGCCGACGAGGTTGACGTGCCCGATCTTGCGACCGGGCCGCTCCTGCTTGCCGTAGAGGTGCACCTTGGCGTCGGGCATCCGCGCGAACAGGTGGTGCACGCGTTCGTCCATCGACATCTCCGGGGTCTCCTCGGCGCCGAGCACGTTGCCCATGACGGTCCACTCCGCCAGCGCCGCGGTGTCGCCGAGCGGGTAGTCCAGCACCGCGCGGATGTGCTGCTCGAACTGGCTGGTGCGGCAGCCGTCCATGCTCCAGTGCCCGGAATTGTGCGGCCGCATCGCGAGCTCGTTGACCACCAGCTCGCCGGCCTCGGTTTCGAAAAGCTCGACGGCCAGCACCCCCACCACCCCGAGCTCAGAAGCCAACCGCAGCGCCAGCGACGACGCCTCGGACGCCAGCGTCTCCGAAAGCCCCGGCGCGGGCGCCAGCACCGTGACGCAGATGCCGTCGCGCTGCACCGTCTCGACCACCGGCCACGCCGCGCCCTGCCCGAACGGTGAGCGGGCCACCAGCGCGGCCAGCTCACGGCGCATCGCGACCTTCTCCTCCACCATGACGGGCACCCCGTCGTCGAGATAGCGCTGCACCGCCTCGGCGGCCTCGTCGGCGGTGTCGGTGATCACCACACCGCGGCCGTCGTAGCCGCCGCGGATGGTCTTGATGACGACAGGCCCGCCGACGGTCTCGGAGAACATCCGCACGTCGTCGACGGACGCGACCGTCGCGTAGCGCGGCACCGGGGCGCCGAGGGTCTCCAGGCGCTGGCGCATCACCAGCTTGTCCTGGGCGTGCACCAGCGCTTCCGGGGGCGGGGCGACGGCCACTCCGTCGGCGACCAGCTTCTCCAGCAGTTCGGTGGGGACGTGCTCGTGATCGAAGGTCAGCACCGTCGCGCCCTCGGCGACGCGTCGCAGCGCGTTCAGGTCGGTGTGCGAGCCGAGCACGACGTCGGGTGACACCTGGGCGGCGGGCTCGGCGTCGCCGTTGGCCAGCACCCGCAGCGTCTGACCCAGCGCGATTGCCGCCTGGTGGGTCATCCGAGCGAGCTGGCCGCCACCGACCATGGCGACGACGGGCGGAGTTGCGGGAGCACGGGTGGGGTCTACAGCCACGCCGCCTATCGTGTCATGACCCAGGCCACACGGTTGACCTGCGGTGGAGCAGCGATGCGGAAGATCTTGAATTGGTTCCGTACACTCGCTCTTTGTGTCCTTTGCCGATGCGACGATAGAGCGCCTCCCAGGGCCGCTCCGTCCTTTCGCGGAGCGGCACCACGAGCTGATCAAGTTTGCCATCGTCGGCGCGACCACCTTCGTCATCGACATGGCGGTGTTCTTCACCCTCAAGCTGACGATCCTGGAGCCCAAGCCGGTGACGGCCAAGATCATCGCCTGCATCGTCGCGGTGATCGCCTCCTACATCCTGAACCGGGAATGGAGCTTCCGGGACCGCGGCGGCCGCGAACGCCACCACGAGGCGCTGCTGTTCTTTGTGGTCAGCGGTGTCGGTGTGGTGCTGGCGATGGTGCCGCTGTGGATCTCGAGCTACGTGTTCATGCTGCGCGTGCCGATGGTCACGCTGGCCACCGAGAACATCGCCGACTTCGTCTCGGCCTACATCATCGGCAACCTGCTGCAGATGGCGTTCCGGTTCTGGGCGTTCCGCCGCTTCGTGTTCCCCGACGAATTCGGCCGCAACCCGGAGAAGGCGCTGGAATCGACGCTGACCGGCGGCGGTTTCGCCGAGGTCGCCGAGGACGAATACGAGTACCGCCATCAGGGCGACAACGTCACCCCGATGCGGCCGCGCCGTTCCCGCCGGCAGCGCCAGGTGCGTGACGCTGACGACCGGATCTCGAAGAGCTCCTGACCGGCGCTCAGATCACCACCAGGTGCTCTGACTTCGCCCGGAAGACGGCGTCCAGAGCAATCGTGCGGTCGAGCGTCACGAACCGACCGCCGTTTGCGACGGCGAGGGCGAGTAGATAAGCGTCGGTGACCTGGCGATGTCCGTGCAACCGGTACCGGTCGATGACAGCGTCATCTAGCAAGCTCACCGAACATGGCCAGAACTCATGGTGGTCAGTCGCCGCCGCGCGCGCCAACGTTCTGATCGCCTGCGCGGGTGGTACTGGGCTCGGGTAACGGGGCTGACTGACGATGCGGACGAAACCGTTCTGCGTGATGGCGCACGAAGCCCAGCCCTGGCTGATTTCAGCCGAGATCCACTGCCGCACCCTGCTGTGATCGACGTGATCGCTGTCGAGCAACGCCAGTAGGACGTTGACGTCCAGCAGTGCTCGAGTCATACCGCTTCGTCGTCGCGCAGACGATCGACGAGAGCATTGGACACGGCGGGGCCCCGGTGCTCGAAAGGCTCGAAGCCGTAGAGCTCGCGTTGGGACGACGCGGAATCGGGCTCCTGCGTCATCGCCTGCCGGGCCAGGTCGGACAACACTGCACCGATCGTGCGATTCTCGCGACGGGCGCGCTCCTTGACCGCGAGTAACACATCCTCATCGATCGACAATGTGGTGCGCATACATCTGATGCTAGTGCATCAGATGTATGCGACAGCCGCGTCGTATCCACGCTCGATAATCCAACGGTAGATTGAGCGCACGCTTCGGCGTTCGAGCGTTGATGGGGGCTGGGGTGGACAATCGCACAGTTCATTTGAGCGGGATGGTGGCGGCGGCCGGAATCGGGCTCGCATTGACCGTCGGATGCGGCGCGGCAGCCGCCGAACCGACGTCGGAGGGCTCGGATTCGTCATCGGTCTCCGCGTCGGAGAGTGCAGACTCTGCCGGCGAATCCGACGCCACCAACGCGGAGCCGACGGACAACGACAGCGACGGCGCTGAATCGGGCGCGGCTGACGAGGCCGCCGAAACCGAGGACGTGCCCCTCGACGACGAGCCGCTCGACGAGGGCGACGAACCCGACGACACCGAGGGCGAGGACACACCAGAGGAACCCGCGGGCGAACCGGACGTCGATGTCCCGCACGACGCGGACAGCGCTGTCCTGTGGACTCTGTCGGGGTCGGCGCGAAAGCCGTCGGAGGAACCGGATGCGCCGCTGACCGAGCAGGTTGGCACCGTCGTCAACGTCAAGGACTACGGCGCGGTCGGCGATGGCGTCACTGATGATTCAGCCGCGATCAAGACCGCCGAGGGGGCGCTCACCGACGGCTCGAGTCTGTATTTCCCGGACGGCGATTACCGCTTCGCCCAGCAGCACCCGGCCGGGGAGGCGGCGGTGTCGTTGTCCGGCCTGTCGAACATCACGGTCGAGTTCTCGACGGGTGCCCGGTTGTTGATGGACAACCTCGACGCCAACGGCCACGGCACGAGTCACGGCATCCGCGTGCAGGGCGCCTCCTCGCATGTGACGCTGCTGAACCCGACGATCGAGTGGGTCACCGCGCCGTCGACGCGCAGCTTCGGCGACGGGATCTCGATCCTGGGCTGGCCGTCGGACTCGGCCCCGCCCCCGGAGTGGACGGGTTCGACCGGCACCGTCGAGTTCGTGTCGGTGGTCAACGGCCGGGTGGTCAACGCCCCGCAGACCGGCGCGGTTGTGATGGGCGCCTCGGACGTGACGTTCAGCAACTTCACCGCGATCGAGACACGCGGTGACGGACTGCACGTCAACGCCAGCCGCCGGGTCACGGTCAACGGCCTCGTCGCGCAGAACACCGGCGACGACGGCCTGGCCTTCGTCACCTACCACCACGACAGCCAGCTGTGGACCTACGGCCCGACCGACGGCCCGTTCAACCAGGACGGGCTCGGCGAATGGAACAACAGCGGCTCGGTCGCGACCAACATCCGGGTCACCGGCGGGCGCGCCAACGGGGTCCGGGTGCAGGGCGGTTACGGCATCACCATCACCGATGTCGAGGTGATGGGCAAGGAGTTCGGGGTCCAGGTCAACTCGGCGATCGCCACCGGCCCCGGCGATTGGACCAGTGTGGCCTCGCGCGATGTCGAGATCTCGGATGTGACGATCAACGGCACCCAGACCGGAATCGTGTTGGCCACCAACAACATCACCGGCACCGAGGACTCGAAGTGGTGGGACTTCTCGGGAGTGACGATCAGCGACGTGACCATCCGCGATTCCCGTAACTGGTCACTGGCGGTGGAGACGCCCGGCACCACCACGAGCCGCTTCTCCGGTATCACGCTGCGCAACATCGACGCCGAGGTCGGGACCGGCTTCGCGTTGGGCGGCGGCAAGGGGGGCATCCTGCTGGCTTCCCTGCATGATTCGGTCATCGACGGCGTACTTCTGGACTCCGCGCACGACAGCGACATCAACATCTTCGGCGCCGCCCAGATTCGCGGTGGCACCAGCCTCGATCAGCTCCCCGCCTCGAACCTGACGGTCGACGGTGTCAGCCTCGACGGCGCCGGACGCATCCTCATCCAGGACCTCGCCGGCGCGCAGTTCGGTGACATCTCCTCGTCGAACGCCGACAGCGCTGCGGTGCTGCTCTACCGCGTCGCGGACGCGTCGTTCGACACCATCACCGCCAACCTGCCCGGTCGCGGCTCCGGGGAGGGTTACGGCGTGCGGCTGCTGCAGCTCGACGATGTGGACATCGCCAACATCGTGGTGATGACCGACAACCATGTCGGATCCTCCTGGTGGGCAGTCGAACTGGGAGGCGGCAACCCGGATCAGGCAATCGCCGGTGACGGAGTGCGGATCGACAACGTGACCTATGTCAGCGGTCGCGATGCGACAAGCTCCGACATCGTCGTGCAGGGCGGCCCGTACGGGCCGATCAACTGGTACATCCGCGCGTTCTGGCGTCACGACGGCGCGGCGTCGCCGCAGTGGCGCTCGGCGGTGTACGGCGACCTCACCCCCGCCTGAAGATCATCCGCTCGTCAGCCCGGTCTCGTGGTAGTGCCGGTCGGTGTTGGCCTGCCAGGGATCGATGTCGGTGCCGAAGTACTTCGCGACGCTCTGCATGGCGCTGAGCATCGCGTGGTCCTGGTTGTCGTAGTGGTGCATGCCGTTTCGGCCGATGGGGTACAGAGTCGGATAGTCGGTGGCCAGGAAGTTTCGGATGCGCTGCACGCTGCGCTCCCGTGTCGCGTCATGCACCGGGTAGGCGTGCTGTGACCGGGTGATCATCACGTGTTCGACTGTGCACCCCCCGAACCCGAGTGCATGCAGATCGCCGTGCACGACCTTCACCAGGTGGTCGTCGTCGACGGTGAAGGTGGGACTGTCGGCGTCGAGGAAGTACTCGAAGCCCAAATGGGTGCCGTACCAGCCGGCGGGTTGCAGATCAGGAGACCACAGGCTGTAGTTCTGGATGCGTCCGCACCGGAAGTCCGCCCCCGGCGTGTACACCCAGTGGAAGGGAATCTCACGACGCTGCGACAGCCCGACCGCGACGGTGATCAGGCTGCGGTGCCGCAGCCTGGCGGCGACAGCGCGAATGTGTTTCGGCGGCAGCGGTTCCAGCGCTTCGATCAGTTGGTGTAGCGGCATGCTGGCGAACACCGCACCGGCGTCGAGAGTGTCACCGTTGTCCAGGAACAGCGTCCAGCTCTCGCCGTCGCAGCGAGCCTTCACCATCCGGCAGTTCAGCACCGGCGCCGCGCCGCCCGCCTGCAGCGCCGCGGCCGCAGCTTCCCAGAGTTGTCCGGGGCCCAGCCGGGGGTAACGGAAGACGTCGGCATTCTGCCGGTCCGACATACTGCGCAGACGCCAGTCGATGGGTTTGATGCGCTGGTTGGCCCAGTCGCTGGCGATGTCCTCCGGCTCGGTCAGCCAGGTCTTGCGGACATAACCGTCGAAGAACGTCTGATACCACTGGCGGCCGAATTCGTAGGTGCCCCAGTCCTGGAAGCTCACAGAATCATTGACGATGTGCGGCCCGGTCCTGATCCGAGACCACATCAGACTGCCCAGGCCGCGCAGCCCCTTCCCGATCCCCCGCTGCAACATCAGGTCTCGGCCCCGCAGCGGGTAACGCACGAAGTGGCGGTCCACCAGCATCGCCGAACGACGCGGCACGGCGATCCACTGATCGGCGGGCAGCAGCGAGCGCCACATGCCGGCGACCTCTTCGCTCTTGGTGAAGAACCGGTGCCCGCCGGGGTCGATGCGCCACGCTCCGTCGACCGGCGTGCGGGCCAGCCCGCCGACCTGTGCCGATGCCTCGACGATGCGTGGGGTCACTCCGCGCCGGAGCAACTGCAGACCGGCAGTGAGACCCGCCGGTCCGGCACCGATGATCACAGGATTGCTGTTCGCCGCCATGGGGATGTCACCTGCCTCGCAGCTGCGGAAACCGGCGATGGTCCGCGATGAGGTCGTCGACCTGGGCCATGGTCAGGTCGTTGAGCGGAGTGTCGAGAAACACCAGCTGGGCGTATTGGCTCTGCAGGGGGAGGAAGCCGCTGAGCAACGGCTCCGGGGTGGTGCGGAGCACCAGGTCCACGGTCCCGATGGCGAGGGCGGCATCGAGGTCGCAGCCTTCGTCCCGCGCCCGCCCGGCGGCGGCGAGTACCTCGTCGTAGGCGTCGTAGGCCGCGAGGATGTTGATGTGGAAGTCGCTGCCTCTCATGGTTGCTTCGAGCTTCTCCGCGGCTGCGAGATAGGGCCGCGGCAGTGCGGCCCGGTCGCCGTGCAGCCGAACGGCACATAGCGCCGGTTCGAACGCCGCCGGGATCAGGTCGGTGAAGAACTGGATCGAGGCCGCATACACCGCGTCGAGTTCGTCATCGGTGCGTCCGAGGTTGGCTCGACTGAGGTTGTACACCGACACCGTGTCGACACCGTTGCGTTGCAGGGCGTGCAGGATCTCGACGACCTTGTGCGCCCCGCGCAGGTACGCGTCGGTCAGCGTCGTGTGATTGGCCTTGGCCCATCGGCGCAGCCCGTCGGGGATCAGACCGACATGAGCTGGTTGATTGCGCATCGGCCCCCCCGTCCCATCACGACGCTCAATCCTCGGCGCTTTTCAGCACGGCCAGGACCGTGAGCAACAGGATCTTGATATCCAACAGCAGCGACCAGTTCTCGATGTAGTAGTTGTCGAATTCCGCGCGGTCGGCGATCGACGTCTGCCCGCGTAGGCCGTGGACCTGCGCCCAGCCGGTGACACCGGCCTTGACCCGGTGCCGCTCGCCGTAGCGTCGGATCTGCATCTCGAACAGTTCGACGAATTCGGGGCGTTCGGGCCGCGGCCCCACCAGACTCATGTCACCCCGCACCACATTGATCAACTGGGGCAGCTCGTCCAGCGACGTCTTGCGCATGATCTTGCCGATCCAGGTGCGCCGGTCCTCACCCTCCACCCCGCCGGGTGCCGAGCCCGCCTTCAGCTCGAATGCGGCAGCATTCGGGTCGATCGGGCGCATGCTGCGGAACTTCAGGCAGTCGAACACCTTTCCGTCGCGACCGATGCGGGGCTGCGCGAAGAAGATCGGTCCGGGTGAGCTGAGCCGCACCAGCAGCATGAGGGTCAGGAAGATCGGGGAGATGAGCAGAAGACCCAGCGCTGCGGCCACCCGGTCACCGGTGTGCTTGATGGTGAACTGCCACCCTTTGGGGTCGATGCGGTCGAGAACGACGAGCGGCACACCTCCCAGGTGCTCCACCCAGGCTCTGCCTCCGACGGCGTCCATCAGCCGCGGAACCACCCGCACCCGCATACCGAGGTTGTGGGCCTGATGCGCGACCCGGGCGAGCTGATCATCGGACACCGTCGACGGCGCGACGAGCAGTTCGCAGGCGCGGGTTCGACGGACGGCGGTTTCGATGTCGTCGGCGTTACCGAGATAGGGCACGTCCGCCACTTCTGACTCGGCCGGGGGTAGGTCGTCGAGCAGTCCCACCGGACGCAGCCCGTAGTCGGGCACCTGCTGCATCCGCGCGATGAGTTGGTGCGCGATGGGTCCAGAGCCGATCACCAAGGCCGGTGCGCCGAAGTGGAACCGGCGCCGTAGATACCGTTGCAGCAGTGACCGGGTCAGGCGTACGGCAGGAAGCAGCACCGCCGCACACACCCAGAGCCGCACGGCGACCTCGCTGGGCCTGACATAGGGGCCGTCTATCTCCCCCTGCAGATGCGGAACCTTCACGATGATGAAGGTCAGCGTGGCCAGTGCGGACACCGCCACGGCGGTCTCGACGGGCTCCAGATCGTCGAGGAAGCGGTGGTTGAGCTTCTGTTTGTACATCGAGCGGGTGGCCAGCACGAGGATCAAGATCGGCACGAAAAGCCACGAGTAGAAATAGATGTTGCGCTCATCCTCGACAGCAGTCCACCACTGCGCGACCACGACTGACATGATCGCGGCCCAGATGTCGAGAACGACGGTGAGGCCGACATAGCCGGATTCGTTCCGGAAGTAGTTCAGCCAGCGTGGCGAGGCGGGTTCGTTCGGCTCCACTGGCGGCGGCACCGATTTGAGCCGCGGCACGGTGAGCCGGTTACTCGGCGTGGGAACGGTCGTCCTCACGTCTTGATGCATTCCCAGCCCCCTGGCCGAACGGTTTACTGGGGCTCACTTTAGGGCGGATTCGACTGGCGTTGCAGTCGATTACCGCTGGGAAACGGATTTGCCGCGCTGGACCATATTGGATCGGGTCCGAAGTAGCTGAGCGGTGCAGATCCAGCGAATTGTCAGGGTCGCGAGCCGAAGATCCGCTCGGCGGCGAGCTCGGCGAGATCGCTGAGGATCTGGACGTGGCCGGTACTCCACAGCCGGGGCTTTTCGTCGTACACGCAGAGCGTTCCGATGCCGTTACCGTGACCATCGATCAGCGGGATACCCAGATAGGCGACCAGGGTGCCGTCGAGGACCGCGGGGTGGTTCTTGAAGACCGGATCGGTGCGGGCGTCTTCGAGAATCAGCGGAGTGCCGTTTGCCACGGCGTATTGGCACACCGAGCGGTTCAATGGTGTCTGTCTTTCCTTTTCGGTCAGCTCTCCCAGCCCCGCGAAGCTCTTGAAGTACTGCCGGTCGATGTCGACGAGCGACACCAGTGCGTGCGGTGCGTCCAGCGCCTGTGCGGCGGCGCGGGTGATTCGGTCGTAGACCTCTTCGACGGGTGAGTCGAGCAGCCCGGTGGCGTGCAGGGCGCGCAGGCGTTCCGGGTCGTTGATGACGGCAGAAACACTCGGCATCGACGTGCTGGCAAACACGCCACTCTCCGCGAGGTGGGTCATCAACTCCTCGGGGGAATCACTGTCGGCGCGCGCCAGATCGGCGACCATCCGGGTCGCGACAGCACGAGCGACGTAGGTGTCGACGTCTTCGCCGGCGTCACGTGCGCGCTGTTCGAGCTCGGCATTGAGCCAATCGTCGTACCGCCGCAGCCAACTCGTCACGCCGCTTACGGTAGCGGAAAATACCCATTTGAATACATCGAAGTTCCCGAGATGGACATTCCCGTCAGCAACGTAGTGTGGAGCCGTTGCCGAGGGGGCTGGAGGGGATGTGGCACAGGGGCGTCCGCGTGATCATCGGGTCGATCTGCTTTTCGATGCGCGCCACATTCGCCAGAGCGGCATCGGCACGTACATCCGCACGCAGCTTCCCCAACTGGAGGCCGCCGCGACGCGGTATGGACGCACGCTCGCGGTGCTGGTTGACGACGACACCGCCCCTCACCTGAGCCCCGAGACCCGGGCGGTGTCGGCGTCGCCGGCATCGGCGGGGATGTACTCCCCCGCCGAGCAACTGGTGTGGCGGCACGCGTTCGCCGAGGTGCGGCCGCGGGCGGTGTGGTTGCCGCACTACCCGTATCCGCTGGCGCGACTGCTGCCCGGTAATCGGCGGATGCTGACCTATCTCACGGTGCACGACACCATCCATCTGTTACCCCCAGAGGTCGGCGGCCAAGGCCCGGTCCGGCGGCTGTACGCCCGAGCGATGCTGGCGGCCGGCGCGCGGTCGGCGCGGCGCATCTTCACGGTGTCGAAGGCGACCGCGGTGACGCTGCAGCAGGTGGCGCCGTCCGCACCGACTATGGTGACGCCGATCCCGGTCGACGATGTCTGGTTCGACCCGGTGGACGCTGCGCTGTGCCCGGTCGCGGGCCGCTATGTGTTGTATGTCGGGAACACCAAGCGGCACAAGAATCTTCCGCTGCTGATCGAGGCGTTCACCGAGGCGGCCGGGCAGGTCCCGCACAAGCTGGTGATCGCCGGTGGCGGGGCTTCGCTGCGCACGCTGGACGACCGAGTCCGGGAGATGGCCGAAGACAACGACCGCGTCGTCCTGACCGGGCAGCTGGATTTCCCGGTGCTGCGCGCGCTGGTCGCCGCCGCGGATCTGCTGGTGATGCCGTCGCTGTACGAAGGGGCCGGGTTGCCGCCGCTGGAGGCGATGGCGTCGCGCACCGCGGTGCTGGCGTCGAGTGTGCCAGCGGTGCGCGAAACCTGCGGGCAGGGTACGGAGTTCTTCGACCCGCACGACCGCGGCGGGCTGGCCGCGCTACTGCGCACCTACTGCACCGACGACGCCGCGCGCGCCCAGTTGGCGCAGCGGGGGCATGACTGGGTGATCACCCGGCAGAAGGGAATCAACCCTGCCGCAGCGGCCGAGGCGATTTTCGCCGACTTGAGCTGACGTCGGGCGGTCGGAATCGCGCCACGAGCACCGCGCTGGCCGCGGTCAGCAGTAGCAGGAAGATGACGATGCCGTAGATCAGGATCTGCACCCGCCACACTTCCAGGAAGCAGTAGGCCAGTACCCCGGCCGAGCCGGCCAGCACCGGGCTGAAGCTGTACATGCGCGCGAAGCCGTAGCCGGCGACGCCGTACGCGAGGATCGTGTACAGCCAGCCCCAGGTGCCGTAGACGGAGTAGGTGTCGGCGAACACCGAGTTGGTGAAGAAGTTGCCGGCGAACATCACCGAAAAGCCGTAGGTGGCGGCCTGTTTCCAGCTTTCGTCCTTGGTGATCTTGTTGAACTGCAGGAACGTCGGCTGCACCGATTCCAGCGCGGTCGCCGGGTCGCCGGTCTTCTCCCACGCGCCGCGCGCCACCGCATCCGACACCCCGAACGAGATCTGCGCGGGCACCGCCAGATAGGCGCCCATCTGATAGGTGTTCATCTCGATCGGGTTGGTCACCCCCGCTTCGCGGTAGTAGTTGGCGTTGCGGGTGTAGTTCAGCACGGTGAGCACACCGAAACCGGCCAACAGGATCAGCGCAACGGCGCCGACGGCGCGCGCCCGCGACCGCGGCGGTCCAGGGCGGGGTTCGCGTCCCCACACCCATGCGGCCAGGAACACCGCGCACGCCATCAACAGCGCCAGCCGCGACGCGATCATCGAGTTCGCGATCAGCAGCAGCACCCCGGCCAGCATGGCGGGCCAGCCGATGACCTTCTTGCGCCACAGATACACCCCGATCGGGGCGGCCAGGATGGTGGCGTAACGCAGGGTCTGCGGACCGGCGAAGCCCGACAACGCATTGCTGAAGTCGTTTGCGGTCTGCTCGCTGAGCGACTCGGTGATGCCGCTGATCCCGCCGACCTGAAAGAACGAATACCCGACACCCACAGCCCCGGTCACCAACAGAAGGTAGAAGTAGCGGCGCTCGAACCAGGGCGCGCTGGTGCGCTGCATGCCGGGTGACGGTCGGTTGCGTTGCGTCCCAAGGCGGAAGCCGAGCATCGACACCGCGACGATCGCGCCGTACCACAGCACCAGCAGTGCGACACCCGGCCCGCTGACCGGCGCGGGGGTCGCGAAACCGGTCAGCGCCTCCGTCATCGTCTCGGGGCCGCCCAGATTCCGGCGGACCACCAGCGCGAACCAGGCCACGAACGACATGACGACGGGCGCCATGATGAACACCGCCGGAGTGAACCAGGCGGGTGGGGCGGTGCGCACCGGCGTCGCAGGCAGGGCGTCGGAGGTCAGCATGTCAACGCAGCCGATCCCGCAGCCGGTGCAGACCGAACGCGGCCGCGTAGTCGGGGGCGTAGCGGACCGCGGCGTAATGGTAGATGACGGCCGTGATCGCCTCGGCGATCACGAACGCCAGGAAGATCACGACGGTGCTCTGCCACGCCACCAGCAGTCCGATGCTGATCAGCAGATAGATCACGGTGCTGGCGCCGCGGATCCAAAAGACCAGCACGGTGCGGCCTTCCTTGCGCAGCGCGGCGAACGGCACCGTGGACACCAGCATGACGCACTTCCACACGAACGCCAGCAGCAGCGCCACGACGCCCACCTGTGCCCACGCCGGTCCGAACACCAGACTGCCGAAACCACCGAGCGCGGCGGCCAGGACCGCCACCGCCCCGACGGTGAACACCGCGACGAACGACAGGATCTCGCCGCGGTGGCCGTGGGCGAGCAGACGATACCGGCCGTAGGCCAGGATCGGTTCCAGCGCGCCCGCAACGGTGGAGATGACCCGGAAGGTCACCGAAGCGACGGGGCCGACCATCACCAGCACCACAGAGGTGACGGCGGGCTGTACGGCGCCGACGACAGCGGTCTCGGCGGTGACCCATCCGGACCGACGCACGTCCGGCGGAAAACCCATGTTGGGCAGCGCTTTTGCGGGCCGGTACCGACAGACGACGGCCAGCAGAGCGCCGACGGCCAGCACCCGCACGCTGTGCGGGTTGTCCTGCTCGGCCAGCCACAACGCCACCACGCTGGCCACGATCAGCGCCAGAGCGGCGAAGCCCTCGCGTTTCCATTCGCCGGTGACGACGCCGAGGGACCGTGACATCAGCAGCCCGGTCATCACCCCGATCGAGGCGACCATCAGCACCGGCGATGAGGCGACCGCGGGCCCGAAGAGCAGCGGGGTGGCGCACACGACGGCGAGCACGGCCACCCACAGCGGTAGACCCAGTTCGCCGTGCGCGTCCGGGGTGGCCAGGCGGCCTTCGACGATGAAGGCGTTGAACAGCTGCGCGACGTAGACGCCGATGGCCAGCGCCAGCGCCAGGAATCCCTGGGTGTCGATCGGGGCGATGCGGGCGTAGATGGCGATGAAGATCGCCGGGAAGACGTTGAGCGCCAGGCCGGCGAGCACCTGCACACCGGTGTGCAGGTGCCTGCTACCGGGCACGGCCCTCGACTGTGCTGGTGACGACGTCGACCATGTTGCGGCGGAACGCCTCGCGGGAGAACGTCTCGGCATGGGCACGGATCGCGGCGGGATCGTAGTGGCCGCTGTCGAAGCGGGCGAACGTGTCGGCGAAGCCGGCGACGACCTCGGCGTCACTCGTACCGGTGACGAATGTGCCGGTGCGGCCTTCGACCACGCTGTCCAGCGCGCCGCCGACGCCGAGGGCGATCACCGGGGTGCCGCACGCCATCGCCTCGACCGGGGTGATGCCGAAGTCCTCCTCCCCCGGCATCACCATCGCCTTCGCCCGGCGATACACCCGGCGCAGCTCGTCGTCGGGCACCCGGCCCAGGAACGTGACGTCACCGCCCGCGGCGAGCCGGCGGCACTTGTCGGCGTCGCGGCCGTCCCCGGCGACCACCAGCTTCACCCCGGCCTGCACCGCGGCGCGGATCGCGACATCGGGCCGCTTGTAGGACACCAGCCGGCCCGGCAGCAGGAAGTAGTCCTCCCGGGGCTCGGCGGCATCCGGGGTGTAGTAGTCGACGTCCACGGGCGGGTGCACGACCAGCGCGTCGCGGCCCCAATGCCGTCCGACGCGGTCGGCGACGGCGGAGCTGTTGGCCACGATGGTCATCAGCGCGGGCGCGGCGGCGCGTTCGGTGCGGATCGCCACGCGGGACAGCGCGTCGAGCGCCAACAGTCCGGCGCGCGAATCGGTTTCGTCTTCGCGCATGCTCTTGTCCCACGCCCATCGCGCCGGCGAGTGCACGTAGGCGATGGTCGGGACAGCGCCGGCGGCGTGCGCCGCGGCGACCCCGAAGGCGTGATGGCTGATGATCACCGCATCGACCTCGCCGAAGTCTCGGCGCCGGTACCAGGCCGGCACCAACGGCAGCAGCGGCGCGTAACTGCGGTACCGCGCGGCGCGGTAGGCCGTCGACAGCACCCCGGTGCGGACCTGCGCGGCGAACGACGCGTCCACCCGCGGGTCGACGATGGGGATGTCGACGGTGGCGTCCGGCCATTCCTTGGCCAGCTCGGCGACGACGTTCTCCGAGCCCGCGATCTCGGTGAGCCGTTCGTGAACGAGCGCGACCCTCATCGAGTGTCTCGCTTGAACAGCTCACTCCACCGGCGTCGGTGGTAGGTGAACACCGCGAGCACCGGCGCGTCACCGCTGCCGGCGGCCGAGCGCAGCGCCAACACCTGCGCCGCAGTGTCGGTGTCGATGCGTGCGACCAGCAGGATGGCGGTGGCCTCGGCGACGGTATCCGGGGTCAGGGTCGGATCGCCCACCGCGCCACCGGCGACGACGCGGGCGCCGGCCGGGTCCGGTGGCGACGCGTGCTGTCCGGTCGAAGCGGTGGCGGGCCGGGTTTCGGTGGCGGCCGCCTCGAGCAGCTCGGCGACCTGCGCGCCGCCGGACGCGCCGGTGGCGCCGACGACGAGGATGGTCGTCGCGCCGCCGGACACCGGGACCTGGGTGTAGAGGGTGCGGGCCAGGCGCAGCTGGTCCTCACCCCATTGTTCGCGGGGCGGCAGGTCGAGGTCGACGGCCGGCACGAGCACACCGTCGACGCAGTCGGTCAACGTGTCGACCACGGTGCCGCGTCCCGCACGCCGCTGCCGGGCCAGCACGAACACCGCGGCGCCGGCTCCACCGACCAGGGCCCCGAGCATCACCCCGATCAGCCACCGCTGCGAACTCGGGTAGTTGGGGGTGGGCGGTTGCACGACCATCAGGGTGGCCGCCTCGGCTGCTTGCAGTTCGACGCTTTCGCGCAGCCGCTGCAGGTCCTGCATGCGCAGCGGGTCTTCGGTGCCGGTCTGCTGCCACTGCGTCACGGTGGGCAGGATGGTGCGCAGTTGTTCGTCGATGCGCTGCTCGAGTTCGGCGGTGTAGAGGTCGATCGCGGCCTGCACGGTGCGCACGGCGTGACCCTCGGTAGGGCTGGTGACGCTGATGGTCACCATCGCCGATTCGTTGGCCTGGGCGATGTTCAGCTCGGCGGGCTCGTCCTCGGCCATCTTGCGCGCCACGGCCTGCGCGAAACCCTCACCGGACAGGTAGGCGATCTCGCCGGCGACGAATGTGCCGGTGTTGTCCTGGTTGTCGGGGGTGATCTGGTCGGCGCCGCCAGCGATCGCGGTGAGGTCGACGGGGTTCTGCAGCCGCAGAAACGCGGTGGCGGTGGAGTCGGCCGGCATGGCCGCGAACGCCAGCCCGCCCAGAAGTGCTCCGACGAGGAGGCCGACGACGGCGGCGATCAGCATCCTCGTCCGCGCGAAGCGGGTTTCGAGCGCCGAGATCGTCGCGGTCGCCGACGGCGGAACCTTCGACACGGTGGCTGACAACTGTTCGACGCTCCGTCCTGACCCGTTCGATGCCTCCACATCGTAAGGGGGTGCGGCCGCGCGGCCCCGCCAGACACCAGAATTCATTTGCTGGGCTTTTGCGACGCGCGGGCCGGATTCGGAGGCAATCCGCGGTGCCGCACGCGATAGTGTCTGCTGTGCGCATATCTGCTGTCGCGGCAACTGTCGTTGCGGCGCGACCACACCGACGGGCGGCGATACGGCGCGGGGCGGGCGCCGCGGTGAGCCTGATGCTGTCGTTGCTGCTGGTCGTCGCACTGGGCTCCCCGTCGGCGCACGGCGAGCCGCTGAACTCCGAGCCCGGCGCCGACAACGAGGTCACGCTGCCCTGGCCGGCGCTCGGGGTGGCCGACAGCATGACGCTGTTGGGCGCCAACACCGCCCAGGAGTTCAGCCTGCCTGTCGCGGCGGGTCTAACGCCGGTCCGGCTGCGCGGACTGATCCACGCCCCCGTCGATTTCGGGCCCGGGTTCGTTGAGATCACCGACGGCGCGGGACGATTCCTGGCCACGGTGGACCTGCCGGAGGTGACACCGCAGCAGGCCGTGGTGCCGTTCGACGTCGACATCGCGGCCACCCAGGTCGCGGAGTCGACGGTGCGGCTGTCGTTCACGGTGCGACAACCGGGCATTGATGCCGAACAGCGCTGCGGCCTGGGCGAGTCGGTCGAGATCAGCGACCTCTCGATGCTGTTCGCCGGAACCGAAGCCGCCCCGACGACGATCGCCGAGTTCTTTCCCCCTGTGCTGCAGCGTCTCACGATCTACACACCCATCGAGGCCGACGACAGCGAAGCCCAAGCCGTACTCACACTGGCCTCTGCGGTGGCGCGCACGTACGGAACACAGAATCCAGCAATCACCGTGGTGAAGCAGACCCGCGGCGCCACTCCCCCACCGGCGCCGCAGTTCACCCGAGCGGTGGTGGTCGAAAGCGGTGACGCGGGAATCGCTCTGGTGAACTCAAACCAGCCCGACGTGTTCCTGCGGGTCACCGGCCGGGGCGGTCAGCTCAGCGATCAGGCGTCACTGATGGTCAACCAGCTGCAGTCGCTGGCGCAGGGCCCCACCGTGCGCGTCGAGCAACCCGGTTCGGACGCCGGGCCGCAGACCGACGAGTTCACCTTCGAGGAGTTGAACCTCAGCGGTGAGGCGTCGGTGCTGCGGACCGCCGACCTGACCGTCGGCGTGGACCGCGCCGCCCTCGGAGCGGACCGGGTGGACGGAATGACGGTGAACCTGAAAGCCGCCCACACCCCGGTCGCCGACCTGGACACCGCGACGGTGATGGTCAGCGTGAACGGGCAGGCGGTATACAGCGCGCCGCTGAGTTCGAGCGGCGAGGTGGATGCGACTTTCGACGTGCCGGGTGAGGTGTTGCGGCAGCGGATCGGCATGGAGTTCGCATTGACCTACAGCCCGCGCCAGCTGTGCAACCCGATGATCGCGCCGCTGACCTTCCAGCTCGATCCGCAGTCGACGGTGACGGTGCGCCGCGGCGGCCCGACGCCGGGCGGGTTCGACGCCGTGCCGTCGGCGCTGAGCCCGGAGTTCCTGGTGGCGATGGACGGCACCAGCCCTGATCAGCTGGATTACGCGACGCAGGTGGTGGCCGACATCGCGCGGCTGACCAGTATGCCGCTGACGCCGCGGGTGGTGGCGGTCAACGACGCCGCCGACGCCGAGACCGGGGCGTTGATCGTGGCGAACGCCTCGACGCTGCAGCAGACGTCGCTGCGTCCGCCGGTCGGCGGGGAGAGCGCGGCGGTGCAGGTCGATCTGCCGGAGGCGCTGCGCGCGGACATCCCCAACGGGTTGGGGTCGATCCAGGTGTTCGCCGACGCGTCCCGCGACCGCACCGTGGTGTTGGTGAGCACCAGCGGGGCGTGGTCACTGCTGGATCCGCTGTTCGGCTACATCGATGCGCAGCCGGACAACTGGTCGAGCCTGCAGGGCAACGTGCTGGCCGCCGGTGAGGGCGGCACCGTCACCAATCTGACCGTCGGCGTCGAGGACGCCGAGCCGCCCGTCGCCCAGGACGCGCAAGGCTGGCCGGTGTGGGTGGCCATCGCCGGCGTGGTCGTGCTGGGCTTGCTGCTGGTGGCGATCACGTTGCTGACGCGGCACCGCAAGCGTCAGCTCGGGGCTTCCTCGGAGCCGAGCGTGTCGAAGACCTCGTGATAGAGCAGTGAGTGCACCCGTTCGACGTTCGGGATGTCCTCGAACTCGAGCGGGTCCTGGGCGGCGGACTCGATGATCAGCGTGCCGGTGCGCAGCATCCGGTCGATGAGGCTGTGCCGGAACTCGACACTGTTGATACGGGCCAGCGGGATGTCGATGCCCTGGCGGGTGACCAGGCCGTGGCGGTACATGACGCGGCGGTCGGTGATGACGAAGTGGGTGGTCCACCAGTTCAGGAACGGCCAGACCGCCAGCCACAGCACCAGGATCAGCCAGGTGCCGGCGATGACCAGGTGCACGGTGTTCTTGGCGTTGGGCTCCCAGTTCAAGGTGTTGACGTAGCCGGCGATGAACGCGGCGGCGGCGCCGGCGACGATGAGCAGCAGCGCGGGGACGGTCAGCCGCCCCCAATGCGGGTGGCGGTGCAGGACGACGTGCTCGTCCTTGGCCAGCACATTCTCCGGATAGCCCACGGGGAAACTGTACTGCGACCGCACCGCCTCGGCGCGAAATGGCGATCTTGATCCTACCCGGCTCACTTTCCGCCGAACGAAGTTGGTGACGCTTGGCGGCGGCGTAGTTTGGTGCCGTGCAGGGGGCCGAATGCAGGTGCGGGCACGACCGCTCAGCGCACGAGCACTACCGGGCCGGCACGGAGTGTTCAGTCTGTGGATGTGCAACGTTTCGGTTAGGAAAAGGAAGCCTACTAAAACGGGCGGAACGGCTCATAATGCACTTGTTCGGGCGATCCTGATCGGATAGTACCTTCAACTATGGTCAGCAGACCCTATCGCGATATTGCCTTTGAGAGCGTGCAATTGCGCGCCTCACCTGCCCCACTGAAGCCAACACTACCCCTCGCCAGCGCCGGGACTCCCGAAAATGTCGAAAGGAATCTAAAACCCTGGCCGAAAGCACGCATAGCCTAGTAAGCGCCGTCCTTCCCCACCACCGCTTTAAACGTGCGCCAAAGAATAGCGACGTCGCTGGCCATGGACCAATTCTCGACGTAATACAGATCCAGGCGAACCGACTGTTCCCATGAAAGCGATGAACGTCCACTTACCTGCCAAAGCCCCGTCACCCCTGGCTTAACGAGGAAGCGGCGGTGAACGTGCCCTTCATACTTTTCAACATCTCTCAATGGGTGAGGGCGTGGTCCTACCAGACTCATAGAGCCTGCAAACACGTTGAACAGCTGCGGCAATTCGTCGATGCTATATCGGCGGATGAACCGTCCGATCGACGTAATCCTAGGGTCGTCTTTGATCTTGAATATCGCGCCGTCACTTTCGTTTTGAAGCTCAAGCTCTGACTGCAGTGCTTCAGCATTCACAACCATGGAGCGGAACTTAATCATTCTAAAATGTCGACCACCGTGGCCTGCCCGGAGCTGACGGAAAAAGACAGGGCCACGATCGGTCAGCTTGATACCAGTCGCCACCACCAGCAGAATTGGCGAAAAAAGTAAAATCAGAAGAGCCGACCCGAATAGATCGAAGGCCCGCTTGGCGAGCAGCTTAGCTCCCTCGTACACGGGAGTCTGGACGTGAACGAGAGGCAATCCGGCGACGTGATGCATGTGCATCCGCGGACCACAAACATCAGTCAAGCTTGGGGCGATTACGAGATGTTGGCGGCCGGGTTCCAGCGCCCAACTGATCTCCCGGATCCGGCCGGGCGTGAGAGCATCACTGCTGGTCACGAGTAGTGTATCGGCTCCAAGTTCGTCCATCTGCCGCGCGAGGTCATCCACGCTGTTGCCGAGGGGTATCGTTGTCCCCGCCAAACGCTGGGGAACGTCGGATCCTGGCACAACCGCCGCCACCACGTGGTAGCCAGCATGCGGATTGCGGATAAGGTCGCGCGCCACTGCCTCCGCGCTCCCGCGCGAACCCAAAACAAGCACACGGTGAACGCAGTCGCCCGCGGCACGCATTTTCCGGAGCCATTGGCGCCATGACCAACGGCCGAACAGCAGAAGTGTAAGTCCCACCGGAAGTGCGATCGCAAGGTAGCCCCGAGCGATCTCCAACTTCAGCAGCATGCTGACGATCGCAACAAATCCAAAGACACCGAGGGTTGCGATAACTACTCGTTGGTATTCTTCGTAGCCAACGCCGATAATTTGTGCCGCAAACGTTCGGTTCAGCCAAAGCGCGGCTAGCCAACCGACGGCGATGACCCCGGAAACGACCGTGTAGCTGGCCAACCCGTAGGATCCGACCTCGGCCGCAGAACTTCCGAACCGCAGGAATTGCGCAGCACCAAGCGCAGCGACAACCACGACCGCATCCGTTATTCCGACACGGAGGGCGAACCCCCTGTACCAACCCAGTGGTTGGTAGCCGCGGGTCGCGTTAGACGGTAACCCGATTCGCCGTTCGAACCCAGAAACCTCAGCTACACTCATTGTCCCCCCGGATCCATCCCCCAAACCGAGCCAGCGGATCGCCAGCGAAGCTCTCTCAGCTTAGTACACGCCGAAGGAAAGCCGCATGCCAATTGGCCTTAACGTAAGTGATTAGAAGTGCTCTCTATGCGCGGCACTGGATCTGGATAGGACAAGCGACCGGGCATGCAGGTGGGCACTGCGGGACCCGCAGCGGCCCACTGTGTCGATTGCCTTCATGTTTTGCTAACTTCGCCCACCGAGTGAGTTCCTGCCGCCGATTGTTGCCGACATAGTGCATCAGCACCCTCTTGCCCCCCGGCGCCACCACTCGAGACGATCATGCAGGATTGCTGTGGCGTAGGCATCCCTGGGCGCGCAGCGCTTGGCATACCCACATGGGACCGAGTCGAGAACTCGCCATGGGGGTAAAAGCAATCGCATACGCCTCGCCGTAACATGACGCGACCGCCCGTTTCGTCGCAGGCATGACTGCCGGACCCAACGCGCATTAAGAACCTGGCGGCCGTCCCAAGTCAGGCAAACTGGCGGCCTTCTAACCTATAGTGGGTCTGCGTCGTGATGGCCCTGGGGAAGGCCAAGGCGCATTCGGGGGAATAGGGTTTGCCATCCCTCCGGCAGACGAAGGAGAGGGACTCAACAGTGGTAAGCAAGGAAGTAGTTGTCGGAGGGGCTGGCGGGTTCATCGGCGGCCATTTGGTCGCAGCACTCCTGGCTGAAGGTCAAAGTGTTAGAGCGGTCGACATAAAGCCTCTAGACGAGTGGTATCAAGTTCACGATGCCGCAGAGAATATGATCCGCGACCTCTCCCTCGTCCAGCACGCCCGCGAGGCGATCGGCGACGGTGCAGACGAGGTCTACAACCTCGCCGCCGATATGGGCGGCATGGGTTTCATCGAGAACAACAAGGCCGCCTGCATGTTGTCAGTGTTGACCAGCACGCATGTATTGATGGCTGCCAAAGAAGCACAGGTCGGGCGCTATTTTTACTCCTCATCGGCATGCGTTTATGCAGCCGATAAGCAGACGGAGGCCGACGTGGCCGCCCTTAAGGAAGAAGATGCATATCCCGCAATGCCGGAAGATGGCTATGGCTGGGAGAAGCTCTTCAGCGAGAGGATGGCACGTCACTTTCGCGAGGACTTCGGAGTTGCTACACGAGTAGCCCGCTACCACAACGTGTACGGACCTCACGGCACCTGGGAGGGCGGCCGGGAGAAAGCCCCAGCTGCTATTTGCCGCAAAGCTGCCACAGCGGTGCTGACGGGTAAGCACGAAATCGAAATTTGGGGCGACGGCGAGCAGACCCGGAGCTTCATGTATGTGGACGACTGTGTCGAAGGTAGCATTATGCTAACTCGAAGTGACTTTGTAGATCCGCTGAACGTCGGCAGTTCTGAACTCGTCACAATCAACCAGCTGGTAGATGCCGCCGAGCAGATTGCCGGAATCTCGATGAAGCGGGACTACAACCTCGATGCGCCTAAAGGGGTCCGAGGACGCAACAGCGACAACACACTGATCCTGAAGGAGTTCGGCTGGGAGCCTTCGACGCGGCTCATTGATGGTCTCGAAAAGACCTATCGGTGGATTTACGATCAGGTCTCAGCCAAATTGGCCGAACGATGACTTCGACCATTCGGCGAGTCGACGTACTTGGGGTCGGTATCAGCGCAGTAGACATCGCAATGGCTCGAAACGAAATCACCCATTGGGTGGAAGAGCGTCAACCCAATTATGTATGCGTCACCGGTGTCCATGGCGTTATGGAGGCACAGCGCGATCCAAGCCTACTCGCAATTCACAACGCTTCCGGGCTCACCACTCCTGACGGAATGCCGATGGTATGGGCTGGCCGGAGAGCAGGCGCGCACTGGATCAATCGTGTCTACGGCCCGGATCTTATGCTGTCCGTTCTTGAGAGAGCGGCCGAGCGCGGATGGACGTCATTTCTTTATGGCGGCAAAGAAGGCGTTGCCACGTTGCTTGCCGCTCGACTGACCGAGCAGTTTCCCGCACTGAAGATAGTCGGAACTTACTCGCCCCCATTTCGAGAGCTCACCAAGGATGAAGATGATGAGGTCGTTAGACGGATTAATGCCACGGGCGCTGACCTCATCTGGGTAGGCTTATCTACTCCTAAACAAGAACGTTGGATGGCCGAGCACATCGGCAGGGTGGCTGCTCCAGTTCTTCTGGGGGTCGGTGCTGCTTTTGATTTCCACGCCGGTCTGATGCCACAAGCGCCGAATTGGATGCAGCGATCGGGACTAGAATGGGCTTACCGGCTCGGTAAAGAGCCACGTCGATTGTGGCGACGTTATCTCCGCAATAATCCAGCCTTTCTCATGCGCATCGCGACTTCTCCGCCACGGCTACGGGATTAATTCCAAGAACTTCTTGTTAGCTGATGACACTAGTGTGGTTGGAGACCGCCAGCAGGGAGTATTGGTCTAACGGAACGCAAAAGTATTGAGGGCTGAACCGACCGGAACGATGCCATAGCCGTAGTCGAAAGTGGATGATGAGCTAATAACTGTCTGGATATCGTCCTCGCGGATAATATGCACTCATTAAGAGAGACCGAATGACACGAGCACAAACTGTTCTTATTACTGGCGGCGGGGGCTATATCGGTAGCCACGCCTGCGTCGCGTTCGCTGACGCAGGCTTCGATATCGTCGTGGTTGACGACCACTCAACAACATCTCGACACTCGATCGACAAAATTGGACAGCTAGTAAAAGGGAAGCTGCACTCATATTCTATCGATATCAATAATACAGGCGAGCTGACTCGGATCCTTCGTGAACATTCGCCATTCGCAGTCATTCACTTCGCAGCGCGCAAAGCGGTTGGCGAGTCGACGCAGATACCGACCCAGTACTTCGACACTAACATTGGGGGAACAACAAGTCTGCTTCGTTCGATGCGAGATGCCGAAGTGTATCGATTGATTTTCTCGTCATCTTGCTCTATATACGGCGGCGGAAACGGGGATCTACTTAAGGAAACGTCGCCTGCTCGGCCTACGAACCCCTACGCTTGGTCGAAACTGACTTGCGAGCAGCTAATAGCTCAAACATTGAATTATCATTCGGAGTTTCGCGCGATAAGTTTGCGCTACTTCAACCCTATTGGCGCACACCCGTCCGCGGTAATCGGCGAGGACCCAAGTGGAGTGCCACTCAATCTAATGCCGTACATGAACCATGTCGCTATCGGCCGTAGAAAAGCCCTCACTATATTTGGAAACGACTATTCAACACCAGACGGCACTGCGATCCGCGATTACATCCATGTTATGGACGTGGTGGGCGGCCATGTGGTGGCGCTCGAACACATCAGTGACAGCAGCGAAATGGAGATTTTCAACCTTGGCACGGGAGTCGGCACCTCGGTGCTGGAGCTCCGGTCGGCATTTGAGCTCGCATCTGGGCGCCCCGTTCCCTACGAAGTCAAACCACGGCGCCCCGGCGACGTCGCAGAGTTGGTGGCAGACGCGTCGAAAGCCCAGCAAAGGTGGGGCTGGGAGCCGCGGTTCAACCTAGCCGACATGTGTCGTGATGCTTGGAACTTTCAGTTGGCGAATCCCGGCGGTTACGAGCAGTCGTTCTGAGCCAGTATTGCATTGGCCCTCTCGCGAATCTCGTGTGTTTAAAGGGCCGGCCTGAGCCCGACGATGCGCCCTCGCAGCGAGCCTTTCCGGCGACCAGCTGTTGCGCTGCCTCGCCCCGTTGGCTCCCGAGTTGGGTCATTTGCCTTAGTGCCTTGAGCCTTTGGCGTGCAGTGCATCCAGAATGGTCTTGACCTCGGCATTGATGGCGGGCGGGAAGGTGGCGATGACGCCGTTGAGGTCGATGGTGGCTGAGCGCAGAGGTTTGAGGATGCGCAGGAACCGCCGCAGTGACAGCCCGGTTCGGCTCTGGAGTTCGCGGCTGACGGCCAGTGCGGTGAACACGATGGTCAGGTGGGCTTCGATGGCGTCGCGGGTGCGGGCGAACATGGGCCTGGCAGCGAGGTCGGATTTGGACATCCGGAAGGATGCCTCGATGTGCCACAGGTCGTGGTAGCTGGCGATCACTTCGGCGGCGGGCATGAGTGTGGCGTCGATGTTGGTGACGTAGCCCTTGAACCCGACCAGCCGGCGGGCCCGCTGCAACGATGCCTCCGAGGCCACACATTCACGGTTGCTCTACGACGTAAACGGCACGGTTTATGACTGGCTGGGCTTCGATGTGGTCGACGACGTGGTGTTCCGGGACCTGGTGATCGCCCGGATCGTCGAGCCCACCAGCAAGGCCGACGCCGCCCGAGTACTCGCCGACCTCGGCGCAGACACCGTGTCCTACATGACGATCCAACGCCACCTCGTCAAGGTGAACACCGGCAACTACCGGGAGCGGATCGCGGCCGAATGCTTCACCCACGCCGCGGATCGCGGCGGCTTGAGCCTTCTGCTCTATGACGTCACGACCCTGTATTTCGAGGCCGAGAATGAGGACGATCTGCGCAAGGTCGGGTATTCCAAAGAGCGCCGTGTCGATCCTCAGATCGTGGTTGGGCTGTTGGTCGACCGCAGCGGATTCCCCTTGGAGGTCGGGTGTTTCGAGGGAAACACCGCCGAGACGACCACGTTGATACCGGTCGTCACCTCTTTCGCGGCCCGCCATGATCTCGGCGACAGGCCGATGGTGATCGCCGCTGATGCCGGCATGCTCTCAGCGTCGAACCTGGCCGCGTTGGAGGAGGCGGGTTGGGGTTCATCGTCGGCTCGCGGATGACCAAAGCGCCCGGCGATCTTGAGTCGCATTTCCATTGGAACGGTGACGTGTTCACCGACGGGCAGATCATCGACACCGTCACCCCTCGGCACGCCAACAGCACCGTCAACACCGTGGCGCACCGCGCTGAGCCAATCTGGGATCCCGAGGAACACGCCAACGCCTGGCGGGCGATCTGGGCGTACTCGGCCAAACGAGCACGACGCGACCAGAAGACGCTCTACGCCCAAGAATCTCGCGCCCGGGCGGTGGTCAACGGTGAGCGTGTCGCCAAATCCACCCGCTTCGTCAAGACCGCCGCCGGAGACCGCGTCCTCGACGAGGCTGGGCTGGCTCGCGCGCAATCGCTGGTCGGCCTCAAGGGTTACGTCACCAACGTCCCCACCGCGGTCATGCCCGCGGGAGAGGTGATCGCCCACTACCACGAGTTATGGCGGGTCGAACGCCCATTTCGGATGTCCAAAAGCAACCTTCGTGCCCGACCGATGTTCCACCGCACCCGCGACGCCATCGAAGCCCACCTCACGATCGTCGTCACCGCCCTGGCCGTGGCCCACAACATCCAGGAACGCACCGGCCTTGCCATCGCCAACGTCGTCAAGCAGCTGCGGCCCCTGCGCTCAGCGACCATCGCCATCAACGGGACCACCGAGACCTTCCCACCCGAAGTCCCCGAAGCCCAGCAGAAAATTCTGGCCAGCCTCAACATCCCCGAACCGGGGCACTAAGCCAAATGTCCCAACTCAGGTCATACCGCACGAAAGGCGATCGCTCCGCACCACGAGCCATAGCGTGTCGAACGCTCTTTGCGGATGTCCAAGAGCGACCCTCGTGATCATCACTCGCCAAGTCATTTGCGGGATGCGACCGGATCGTCGATTTTACGCGCACGAGAATTTGTCCTGCGAGAAGGGAACTCCGTTAATTCGAATCGCCGCATGGCAAATGACAACCCAACAATGCTACCGAGGGGAATCATGACGAATGGATAAACCATCGCATTATCGGTGACGGCGACCAGCGCGATACCTATAAGCGCGATAAGCGCAGCCCAATGCACAGGATGATCAGACCGCCGAGCGTACCGAAATACCCGGAGCGCTATAGCGATGTACCCGACCGCGAATAAGCCCAAACCTATTAGACCGAAGTCAAAATAAAATCTTAGATACTCATTGTGGGGGTGGTCGAGTCCAGGATAATACTGGGTGATCAGCTGGGAAGCGGCTCCCACACCGTGTCCCAAAAATGGTTTCTCGTGGGATTCCGATAGGATTAACCCCCACATCTTTGCCCTGCCCTCCGTGCTTATTGTAAGGCCACCGATTTCAACTGCATCGTGGTTCCTAAGAAAACGATCACGGAGCGGTGCGTAGTAAAGAACAAGAAGGTAAGCGGATGCCGCTACCGTCACTATCATCGCGAGGGCCTTGAAACCGCGGCCCTTCGGTTTCGATCCTTGCGACCTTTTCCTTACCACAAGAAAGACCATTAATGCCAGGCCGACCGCTGTGCTCGTCCTGGACAGGCTTAGCGTCATCGCTGTAATCATTGCGAAGGGAGCGAATTCCATCCACTTATTTCTCGGAGCGCCCGGAATGACTAGAGCAAGCACGATTAGGCCTACCATTGCCATCCCGCGCGGCGTAAAGAGTATGCTAAGAATCCGGTCGTTTGTATGCCCGACCTGCCCGACGACAGTTATCGCTAGCGAAAAATATGCGAACCATGTGGCGACAGTGCGAAAGAGCTCCCAGCCGCGTATCACTACGGATTGAGACCCGGCTGATGCCGCAAGAACAATCGCGCCTACAAAAAGCAGATAGACGCAGCTATTCTGTATGGGTTCCGAGCTAAATCCACCAGCCATTATTGTCGATATCAAGCTGAGCGCGAGCAATAAAAGAAATCCCCACAACGGCCAGGGGATCACGCCTGTCTGTGCCGAAGACGCAGCGCTTTGAACTCTCCGATATGAGGACGGTGTCACGGCGGGGATCGCATAGCCTGGCAACAGAAATAGCGTCAAAACCGCAAGAGCAACGGTCACCGCACCCGAGATGCTGAGCGGACCGAGTTGGATCAACCTAGGCGAGTCGACGAGCACCATCCAAATCGCCCCAATCACCACCGTGATCGGAAGTTGAGCGAGGCTAGCCAAATTACGATCAGCCGTTTCTCGGTTAGCGCTCAAATCTTGAAATTTCGTTCGCTTGAGCTGCCGAGGGCTTCGGACGGGCATAGAGCGAAACTCTACCGAACCTCTGACGATCGTCGGACCGTTCTAGCCTGCTTGCTCTCTGACAGTTTGTCACGGTGCAGGACAGTAGTTAGGTTGTCATGCCGCCTCACGTGGTCGAAGTGAGGACGAATTGGCAGCAAGAGGGCCCTGGCTCTGCAGCCGGGAATCTCGCCCGTTCGTCAGCGACGCGCCCAAAGGGCCGGTTTGGCCTTCGCAATGTCGCACGCAACCTACTGAGGACGAGCCGAATGTTCTTTCCAGCTGGAAGGGCGCCACACTCTTCGCGGCCCATTCGCACTCTCTTCCGTGAGTTGGATATCGACCCGAACTGCCTTTAACGCGCCGGGCCGGTCACTGTGCCCTGCGTTTGCTGGTTATCTTGCTGGCTCCAGCGGTCGGTGCTAGCGTCTGCCTAAGCGGGGAGATTGCTGACGACTAGACTCTCTTCGGGACCATGTCGGGCTCACGACGCTCGCGGGGAGGCAAGGGTTCCGAGAGCGGTTGGTGATCAGTATGCCGCTTCGTGGGATGGAACTGCTAGGGGGAAGCATGCGGGCACGTGCGGTCTTGACTGGAGGTGCAGGTTTCGTCGGCTCGCATCTAGCCGAAAGCCTTCTCGCACGCGACATCGACGTAGTGTGCCTAGACAACTTCGTGACGGGTTCGGCGGACAATGTCGAGCATCTGCAGGGGCATGCCGGATTCCGCCTCATAAATGTTGACGTCAGCGACTACATCTCGGTACCGGGTCCTGTCGACTACGTGTTGCACTTCGCTTCACCGGCTTCACCGGTGGACTACGCGGAATTGCCAATTCAGACCATGAAAGCGGGTTCTCTCGGAACCTTGCATGCTTTGGGGCTAGCGAAGGAGAAAGGATCCCGCTTCCTCCTAGCCTCCACTTCAGAAGCGTATGGGGATCCCCTCGTGCACCCGCAGCACGAGGGTTACTGGGGAAATGTTAATCCTGTTGGGCCTCGTTCCTGCTACGACGAGGCCAAGCGTTTCGCCGAAGCTTTGACTATGTCGTACCGAAACAAGCACGGGGTCGACACCGCTATTATGCGGATATTCAATACCTACGGTCCGCGAATGAGACCAGACGACGGCCGCGCGATCCCCAACTTCATCACTCAGGCATTAGCAGGCGTACCGATCACTGTGCAAGGCGACGGTAGCCAGACGCGCTCGGTATGCCACGTGGACGACCTGGTGGACGGCGCCTTGCGGCTTCTGTTCTCGAATCTGTCGGGCCCGGTCAACATCGGTAATCCCCATGAAATGACCGTCCTTGAGTTGGCGGAACTCATCCGTGGGCTTGCCGACTCGGATGCGCCCATCAAATTTACAGAACGGCCAAAAGACGACCCTTCGCAACGTCGGCCTGACATTTCACTCGCTCGAGCCGAATTGCAGTGGGAGCCGCAGGTCGACGCGCGCGATGGTCTGCTCGAGACCATCCACTGGTTCCGTGAGCGATCGGCAACGTCGGATACGTCTACGCGACCTGTGGGGCATTGGGTCGTGACAGATAAGAACGACGTTGGACTCAAGGTGGCCGTCATTGGTACGGGCTATGTCGGCGCCGTGACCTCAACGTGCATGGCATTTCTCGGCCATTCCGTCTGCGGTCTCGATTCCGATTCAGTCCGAGCCGGCCAACTCAACAATGGCCAGACGCCTTTTCATGAACCCGGACTTCCGGAGATGCTAGAGGCTTCGCTGTCCACCGGACGGTTGCGCTTTACCGACCAGCCTAATGAAGCCCTCTCGGACGCGGAGTTCGTATTCCTATGCGTCGGTACCCCGCCCGGTCCAAATGGGTCGCCAGATCTTTCCCAGCTTGAAAGCGCGATACAATCTCTAGCGCCGTATCTCCGTCCTGGCGTCGTCATTATAAATAAGTCGACTGTGCCAGTCGGATCGGGCAACTGGACGCGCACCATTCTGGAAGATGCGCTCGAAGGTGCTCGGCAACTGTCTTTCCATGTTGTGTCTAATCCGGAGTTCCTCCGCGAGGGTTGCGCTATTGACGACTTCTTGTATCCGGACCGGATCGTGCTGGGTGGCGCCTCGTCGGACGTCAGTCGGGTCGCCGAGCTATACCGACCCGTGCTGGACCAGTCGTTTAAGGGCGCCAAGCGCAATCTGAGGCCGGCGCTGATTACAACCGAACTCGCGTCTGCGGAGATGATCAAGTACGCCGCCAACGCCTTCCTCGCGACCAAGATAAGTTTTGCGAACGAGATATCGCAGATGTGCGAGCTTTTCGGAGCGGACGTTCGGGAGGTATTGCCGGCAATTGGTGCTGATCACCGAGTAGGTAAAGCCTTTCTGAACGCTGGCGTTGGGTGGGGTGGTTCTTGTTTCGGGAAGGACGTCGCAGCTCTCATTTCGTCCGGTCAAGAGTACGGATACACACCATCGATGTTGCAGGCAACCGTCGAGATTAATGAGTCGCAGCGAGCGTGCGTAGTTAGAAAGCTGCAGCGTGAACTGCACATGTTAAAAGGACGGCGCATAGCGCTGCTGGGCTTGACTTTTAAGCCTGAAACTGACGACTTGCGCGACGCGCCTGCACTCGATATCGCCACACGACTCATGGCCGCGGGCGCCCTCGTGTCAGCATATGACCCCGTCGTGAAGGCCCTACCCGATAGCTACAAGGGCATACGTATAGCAGGCGATGTCTATGAAGCTGCAAATCGGGTTGATGCCGTCGTTCTAGCAACTGAATGGGCAGAATTCCGCCTTATCGATCCTGCTGGTCTACGTCGTGTAATGCGAGGGGACCTCGTCGTCGACGGAAGGAACTTCTTGCCGCAGGCAAGTTTCACCAACTCCGGATTACGGTTGATAGGCTTCGGCTGGTAAGCCGTCCGCGGCGCTGAGCTACAAAGTTGCGCGGTAGAAGCCAGCGCAACAACACAGTAGCCGATGCCTGTTCGGTACGGCGGCGCGACCAAGGGTATTATCCTTTACGGTGGTGGAGCGCCGAAACTCGAATACACCATCCTATATGACGTACTTTAGGGAGTTGCCCTGCGCCTATTATTTGTCTGTACCGGCAATATCTGTCGGTCCCCCATCGCGGAACGGCTAGCGGCTGCATATGCGTCCCAGTTCGGGCTACCTTCACTTATTGCGTCTAGCGCGGGTACGCGGGCAATAGTCGGACATGCGATGCACCCTTCGGCGGCGAAAGTACTTACCGCACTTGGAGGAGACCCATCTGACTTCGCGGCGCGACGGTTGACGCCGCACCACGCCGCCTCGGCCGACATGATCATCGCGATGACGCTCACACACCGCGAAGAGATCCTCGAATTAGCACCGCACTGCCTTAATCGGACATTCACATTGAGTGAGGCATCTAAACTGTGTGCGCGCGAAGATGTTCTGACGGTCTCTCAAATGTCCGCTTTTCGTTCTGCGTTGACGCCTCGCCAACGTTGGGATATTGCGGACCCAATAGGGCAAAGCTTCGAAACCTTCGCAGAGGTTGGAAAACAGATCAAGGACTTGCTTCCACCGGTGCTCCATTTTTGCAGGAGGCATCTCTCTGCGGGCCAGGGATGACGGCCGCACGTCAAAATTTCGGACAGGTAACGACGGCCGATAAGCGCAAATAAAGCGGCGCTACCCTAGCCCACTCGGAGCTTCCTGCATCAAACACACAGGAAAAAACACCGGTCAGAACTGCGAACGCACACTTGAGAGATGTCCTGGGGTTTAGTCTCTGCTCCTGGAGCCAAAAAATCGAAAACCGCTCGATAAGCGACGCACCGGACCCGAACGAAACGTCAGCTAGTTAACAGTCCGAATCGCAACCAAGGATTTAACCATGCCGTAGAACCGCTCGTACCAAATCGTCGAAGATGGAAAATACACGCGCATCTGCGAGATACCTATCAATTCGACTTCGTTGACCACATCCTCCGCTTCCGCTCTAGTATAAGTTTTAACGTGGCCACGGTTCCAACCCATCGAAATCCTGATCCGCACTTCGTAGGGCAGCCACTGAAACCCGGGGAATAACCAATGTGGTTCGATCGGGAAATATCGATACGGTGTTTGTATCCAATGGCGATCGGCAAGTCGCTGTACATTGTCGGCTAGTCGTTGACGTTGGATGTGTCCGCCGACATGCTCGAGGAGCGAATTGGAAAAGACGAGGTCAAACTTGTCATCGAGGATCGATCGGGGCAACTCGCAGGCATCGCCGGCCACCGCCTTCACTCGCGGATTGTCTGACTCGAATTCCTGCAGGTTCACCGTGGTAACAGATTCCGGAATGACAGGAGCTAGGTGCCATGCATGAGGTGTACCCCCCAAATCAAGCACGCGCATGCCCGAAAAGGAAGGGAACGTTTCAATCAGGTGGCTCCATCGTCGCGCTCGCGCTTTCCCGGCGAGTGACTGGCCGCTATCGGGATTCGATACCGAGCCACTTATCCAGTTGGACATGCCTACCCCCGTATGAAACCGCCAGTGTCACCCGCTCTAAGCGCGAATGGCGAGCACCGGCGTCTGGAAAGAACTCCTGAAGCATATTGGGCTTCAACTTGGTCGTCAACTAGCTGATTACCAGCCCAAGATCTCCGACCTTTGAGCCATGAACATAAAACTAGGCAGGCTTCTGTCGATGGCCGTATGTGCAATTGCCTCGTTCACCCCAATTTGGCGGCCTTGTCGGGATTACCGCTTTCTTGTACGTTGGACTATTGGCTGTTTCCCAACTTTCAGTTAAGGCTGCGCCAATTACGTAAAAGCCAGCGCGAGGCGTCAGGATGCAAACTCAAGAATACGGGAGAGGGCCTCTCAAGTTCCCGGGGTCATTGCGCATTACTATGCGCCCGCCGGCTCTTCTGCGGCCAATGCCAGCTTTATTCTTCAAAAAGATTCAAGAAGGCTCACTTGAAACGGCTCTTCTTTAGAAAATAGGTAAACACCAACAACTGCGCTAACAACTGAACGACATTTGCCAATGTTATAGCTGCTAAGGCATGTGCAACAGCGTCGCCACTTAACACGATAACTGGTACAAGTATCGCGATCGCAGCAATGCCAACGACACTGCTCCAGATGACACCGACAACTCCCGCAGTTGGAACCAAGCAGGCGTACGTTACCAGCTGCACCAACATGGTGGTAGCGATAACTGCTGCGAATAAGAGAACCTCAGACGTGTGAGGTTGCAGCTCGCCCGCCGACAGATACCTGATGATAGTTGATCCGCAGGCGGCAAGGCCACAAAACACAATTGCTGAGCCAACGAAGCCAGCTAATGCTGCAGCGACTGGCGCACGTAGATTGCCGTCTGTCGCTATTCGGCGAGGGACCCAACCTTGCAATGTGGACGTGACTGGCGCTAGAGCCCCTATCGCCTGTCGCTGAATGCGGTCGAACACACCGAAAGCACCAACGAGGTTAGGAGCCACCACTGTAATAACCAGGACTGGCAACGCATCTCGGCCACCGCGTAAAAGTGCCGCAGCAATGGCACTAGATTGCTTCTTAAGTTCGCGACGAATGGTTGCGGTGTCGTAAAGCAAGCGAATATCAGATGATCCGATCGATCGATAAATTGTGAAGTTCGAGATTGCAACCGCGATAGCTGCGCCAACTACCGGCAGGGAAAGACCGATTAGCAGCGGTGCGCCTGCAACCAACGCGATCGCACCTGCAACCATTGACACCACCCGTGGCAAAGTTTCGGCGACCAGCAGCCAGACCGGAGCGCCACGGCCGACAAAGAAAAAGAGCGCGCTGAAGGAGCCGATCGCTAGATGACCGCCTCCAAGAAGCCCGGCTAGGGGGTCTGGGTTTGGGATAGTAAAAAGCGCAAGTGCCATCAATACAAAACTGGGCGCTCCTACTACGAGTCGTGTACGTTGCGCGAGTCGGAAGTAACCTACGCCTTCACCGAGAGGCTGCGTCGCAATAACCGCTGGGCCGTTTATTCCGTAACCGCACCCCGCAAGTGTCTGAACCACCAGCGCAAGGGCTTGCCCGAGCACAACTGAGGACCAGACTTCAAGTCCGGCAGCTGCGATAGTCGCCGGCATGAGAACCAAGGACGCAATCGCCAACAGCACTACGCTCGCCGTGAAACCTCCGAGTCGCCTTGCGGCGCGCAGGAAAAAAGCGAGTGGTCTCATGGCAAAGTCTTGATTTGCAAGTTGCTCGTCCAGTGTCGTAAACGGATACTGCCCGCATGGCTCGTTCCAGCGTCGGAACACTTATGAAGATGTGAGGTCAGTCTTGGCGGATCGAGTACAGTGCAATAACATATCACCGGTAATTTCCGCAGGTGCACCCGCCCTTCACGTTCGTCCCGCACCCGCTACGCAAAGTGGCTCCTCACTTCGCTTAACCGCACTACCGCCACGACGGGTCCACTTTTCACCCAGTGCACGGAACCGGAGGGGTTCATCCATCGCAGTTCGTTGAGCGGAACACGGTGCATGTCGCAATCTTCGACTATGTTGGATTGCAGTAAGCAACCCTGTAGAGGGTTTGTCCGCAAAGTGACACTAGACCGAACGGACTCGAACTTCATCTGATCCGCAATGTTGAACACTTCTTCAGACGCGACATTAAGGCGGCGACCGAGGACATGACAGGCGTTCGCAACATACTCGTAGTCGGCCAGGTGCCCCCGCCATGGCATGGGCAGGCGATTGCGATCCAAGAGTTAGTCTCAAGTGACTTCAAATCTATCGCCATCCACTTTGTGCGCATGGATTTTTCGCGCGATATCGACGATGTGGGAAAGTTCCGCTGGAAAAAACTGGCTATATTGCCAGCCCTCATAGCCAATATCTGGCGCACGCGATACAGAGATAGATGTACGGTGCTCTATTATCCACCCGGAGCGACAACTTTGACGGGCGTTGCGCGAGACGCCATCGTGCTGTTAGCAACTCGGTTTCTGTTCCAAAAGGTTGTCTTTCATTCACATGCTGGCGGCTTTATGGAGGTTGCGGAGGCAACGCCCTGGCCAGTACGAACTGCCGCTAGACGTGCCTATGCGAAACCGGACCTACTTATCCAGCTAACTCGAACCAGTCCGCCAGATGGAATTCTGACCAAAGCGAGACGTTCAGTCTACGTGCCTTACGGCATCCCCGACAATGGAGCGAAATACGTAGGCCGCTTTCACGGCAGGTCGAGCAACCAACGAGTGGGCCTACTATTTGTCGGCGCAGTGAGTCCAGGCAAAGGTATATGGATCTTATTGCAGGCCGCCGCTGAATTGAAGGCCCGCGGGATTCACTTCGAGTTGCAGATCGTGGGCAAATTCAGCAGCGCTGAGTTCGAATGCGAATGTCGTTCATTTCTGCATCAATTTAACCTTGAGGCCAACGTAAAGTTCCTTGGCGTGCTTGTCGACGACGACAAATGGAACTCCTACGTGACCGCTGATATCTTCTGCTTTCCCTCTTTCTACAAGGCCGAGAATCAGCCTCTTGTCGTCTTAGAAGCTATGCAGTTTGCCCTCCCAGTCGTAGCGACCGACTGGCGAGGTATACCAACGATGGTCGATGAAGGCCGCACCGGATTTATTGTGCCAATCAAGGACTCGGCCGCATTGGCCGACCGTATACTACAGTTGATTGAAAACCCCGATTTGCGAATCGATATGGGTCACCGAGGCCGTGCTGCATTTCTTAAGCAATATACAGACGCCGCTTGGCGCCCAGCCATGGAAAAGGCGCTGAACCAGGTTTGATACTCACTCGATCATCGGGCGCCGGTCGGGAAGCGGCGTTCGCAGCTCAATAGCAAGCAGCTTGTCGTGGGAAGGTTCAGTAGGAGAGTGAGTGACAATGCTTGCGACAGCAGGTGATATGAGATACGTCTATGCGGCTTGCTGATTCCAAGCTATCGTAGCGGCCGGCCATGGTTTGCAGTCCTTAGCAACGAAAGCATGGATAACTCCGGCTTTGCACCAACCCCAACCGCGCGCCAACCCATCCAGCACTGGAAGCTTTACTGAAGCGGCACGCGCCCCATGAGGCCGCTGCGGTTTCGGCTTGGAGGTCGTAGTACGTTCTAGCACTTCTCGATCCGATTGTCAGGGGACCTCGCGATGTCAAGGAGAAGGTCGTCGTAGTATGAGTTAAAGGTAGCAGCCAGATAAGTGTGCCGTGCCGGACCGAATGGCCCGCAGACAATTGTCTGACTGAGATTCAGTAATCTAGCGCGTATCCTTCACCGCCCTAAAACAATTTGTCACTCTACTCCGCCGAACTGAAAGGACCCGCCAGGTGCCTGTGCTGACCGTCGGGGGTAAAAACATTCTTTATATTCATGTCCCCAAAACCGGTGGTACCTCAGTAGAAAAATTGATGCGCTCCTACGGCGGAATTCTCTGGTCGTACTCGCCGCGACGGAAGGGGCTCCCCTGCACTCCACAGCACTTTCACAGCGAATTGCTCGCGACCGCTTTCGGCTCCACGATCGACGAAAGCGGTTGCGAGCATCCGTTCGACTTCGTCTTTATGACCGTCAGGCATCCTGTTGAGCGACTACTCAGTGAATATCGGTATCAGCGCACGCTTGGCGAAGAAAGCGATATTCCCCTTTTATTAAAAGATCGCTTCGCAAGCGCACGTTACAGTGGACCGGCCCGAATGTTGAGTTTTGATCTGTGGTGCAGGTACGCGATTGCTCGGTTCGGCCGGAACTCCTACTTCGCGGACAATCACCTTCGGCCGCAATCGGATTTTGAAATATGGGACGCGTCTGTCTTTCGACTCGAAGACGGGCTCGATGCGATCCGGAAAACATTGGACAAAGTAATTGGGACATCAGGCAGCCTGCCTTCTGAACCGAGTCGCAAGGCTCGCCACAGCGCGGGAGACTCCAACCGTCTCAGTAGAACTACTCGTGAGCTGATCGCCAAGCATTTCGACGATGATTTCTCGCGATTTCTATATCGATTTGACACTCCGTGACGAATAAGACCGTAGCGTAGCTCTTAGATTTGCGGGAGAGCCTAGAATGGCACCCATATTCAGTTTACACTTAGGCCAGAAGTCCCAGGCCTTTCTTTTCCTCTCGATTATGCGGCGATACGGACGCCACGTGGAAGAAGGTTCAAAACGGTCCTTTGATGGTGTGGTTGCTGCCGCTGCTGGCGTGGTTGGCTTTACAGAAGCAGACCGGTTCGCCGATCTTTTCGATGTTGGCGAGGTAACACGCCATCGCCGCGCCGTGTCCCCGGTCATCGACACCGCATAAGAGGCGTCGCAAACCTCTGCATGCTGTCAATGGCCGGGTTGAAGTATCCGCTCGTGGCCCACATATTCAGTACCAACCCCGTGCGGTAGTTCCTCGGTCGGCTAGTGTTGTCCCTTCCGGTGTTGGGCGTCTTTCATGCGGTAGGAGTCGCCGTTGATGATGACGACGATGGTGTGGTGCAGCAGGTGATCGAGGATGCTGACGGCGGGGGTCTGCTAGTGCAGGAAGCGTCCCCACTGCTCGAAGGGCCATTGCGACCCCGGCGGCAAAGGGCCGTGCTTCGTATGCCCGTCGACGAACTGTAACAACGGTCTGGGTACCGGTGTCATCCAGCGGAGCGAACAGCAGCTCATCCAAGATGATCAGGTCGACCCGCAGCAGCAACTCGCTGATATTGCCAACGGTGTTGTCGGCCAGGCCGCGTTAGAAGGTTAGAATCAGCTCGGCCGCGTGAAGGCGGGCCTTAAGTCCGGCGTAGATCGCCACGGTTCCCAACCTGATCAGGGTGTGGGACATGCCGGTGCCGGCGGGGTCGTTTCTGTCCTGGTTCTCAACCGTCGCTCACGGGTCGTTCGATGCGGGCATCAGGGGTCCTCCGGGCAGCCGTCCGCCAATCCGTACTTGGCCTGCCATGAGACACCGACGGCGAAGGACCTGGTGGAGCAGATTTTCACACGTGAAGCGCCGATCGATTCTGGGTTAACGACATTACCGAGCACCGCACCTACGAAGGTGACTGTAGGAATAGCACTGTTCTATTGATTCGGCCGTCTCCGCACGGCTTCGCCTGCCACATCAGAAATCTCCGTAGGTGGCTGTCCAGTTTCCGTTCCGCTCGTATGTGGCTTCGGGGTACTCGGGTCAGCCGACAATTGATGACGAGGCGATCGCTCCGCATTCTCGGCGCCGTAGTACCCGTACCCGTACCCGTACGACGATCCGCCGCGCGTGGGTAACATCGTGAAGACAGCGCCCAACAGCGGGGCGCCAACCCCTTCCAGACTTTCGACCGCGTGCGCAATCTGCTCACGCTTCGTCTGACCAAATCGAGCCATAATTAACACGCCGTCCGAACCCGCCGCCAAAATGGAAGCGTCTGTAACCGCCAATAGGGGTGTCGAATCGACAATTACGTAGTCGAACTGCGCGCGAAGTTCGCCGAGCAGCTTTCTTGCCGACTGTGAGCCTAGTAGCTCGCTAGGATTTGGCGGCACAGCGCCAGAAGTGAGCACGGTAAGCCCAGGAAAGCGCGTCTTCTGCAGCGCTTCTTGAAGTGACGCCCTGCCGCTGAGAACGGTGCTGAATCCAACCGATCCGACTAGATCTAAGTAATTGTGCAGCATTGGTCGTCGCATATCGCCATCGACTAGAACCACGTTGTGCTCCGCCTCTGCTAAAGCTAGAGCAAGATTGATCGCCGTCGTAGATTTGCCCTCGCTTGGCATGGAACTAGTTAAGACGATTACGCGAGGCGGGTTGTCGACCGCGAGGAACTGCAAGTTCGTCCGAAGCTTTCGAAAAGACTCGGAAATTGCCGAATTCTCCCTGTCGAAAGAGATTGCTGGCTGCTTGCGACGGTCCTTGTCGAGCGGGATATTGCCGACGATCCCGGTCCCGGTTATATCTTCAAGTGTTTCTCGATCCTTAACTGTATTGTCTAAGAGGTCACGCAGCACAGCCACTCCAATGCCCAGCAGGATGCCGAGCGCCAATCCGATGGCAATGTTGCGCGCAGTCTGCGGAATTACTGGTTCATCGGGAACAGACGCGCGTTGCTCGACGACAACGCGTGCATCTGGAACCGTTCCGTTCTCTGGAGTCTCCAGCTCACGAACCATCGCGACGAACTCATCGGACAGCGTATTCGCGATGTCGCGAGCTCGGACGGCTGACTCTGCGAGCACGTCCACCTCGATCAGCACCGTATCGGGCTTTACACTCGCCTTGACGTGGCCCTGGAGGTCGTCGGCGCTCAAGTCTAGGCCAAGCTTGTCGATGGTGCGCTGAGCTACCGTCTCGCCCATAAGCAATTCGGCGTACGAGATCACTCGCTCTTGGGAGAAGCGATTTCCCTGATACATGTCGGATACCGAAGACCCAGCCGCCGTCGATACGAAAAGTCTGGTCGACGCTTGATATAGCGGCGTGGTAAGCAGCGACATAATGACCGCTCCCAAAACCGCTACCAAGGCCGTTACGAAGACAGTCAACCACCGAGAACGGAGCAGTTTTACAAAGTCCTGCAGATTCAAAGCTGCCCCTCTACTGCTGGTAAACGTAGCCACTGTCGAGCAGCGCAACGACCTGTCGCTATGTGCGCGGTGAAATTATCAACAATGCTTCTCATTCTAGCTAACTGTGTCAGCAGGACATGGGAGGAAAGGTCACCGGGGTTAACCGACCTAGCCTTCCTCTCGGATGGTCCATCTGCACCAATTATTCCGCGCATTGCGGCACCCTCACCTGAGGACTAATGGTTTCTACCAGCGGTTGAGTCGGTACCCGCGGCGCTCCTGGCACTGTCGGTTCCGACAGTTGGAAGCTGACGTCGGCGGACTGCCCAGGCGGAATAATCACTTGAACCTCGAACACCGGATGCCCATGTTCCCGGTTCAAGATCGCCGGAACACGCTCACCGTTCAGGATTACACTCGACAACTCCGCACCCTTCGTGGCGAAGAGACGTACTGAAGTGACGTTCGTGCCCCTTGGAACTCTGAAGAGCAACTCTGGCGAAAGACCTGGTGCATCAACAACGTAGTCCGGGAGGGCTTCATCCGGAACAGTATTTGTGAGCTTCACATTGACTGTGGACGCCCGCGTTTCACCTTTGCATTCGTCGGCGGCGTACTCGATCTCTGTATCTAGATAGTAGTCGAGCTTATTGCCGCCGAGGTTGTTGATCACCACCGCCGCATACGGAGCCTCATCGCCCGGAAGCACATGGGCCAACGGCGTCTCTTCCAGGAGCTCCTGCTCCTGCGGAGCCGCGCTCCATACCGCTATTCGGCCTTCAGTAACCGCTTTCCCCAGCGCGTCAAGTAGCTTTCGCGGTGACTGCACATTGCCTGTCATCTTTACTACCACCGCGGTGGCAATGTCCTGCAGGTATTGCTTCCGTGCGACCTGATCCGTGGGATACCGAGAGTAGGCAGTCGACTCAGTCAACTCAACGACATTCCCGCTCGAGATAATTTCGCCGTCTTTCAATGTCACGGGTCCCACCGCTCCCAAAATGTAGCTCAACGCCACAGGGTCAATAGCGATAACGCCATCGACCTCTATACCTGTTTCTTCCGCCCACATCGCTTTCCATATCTGAGCTGCGTACGGAAAATGTGGACTCAGGTTACTGTTGCGGAAGTCCGTGAAAGGCTGGGCGTAGCCGTATTGCTGATCGTATTCGAGACCAAGTTCGATCGGCGCCACTGCGTCTGTAAGGTCGGTATTTGGAGCCAATGTGTCGACGGTCGGCACACCATTGTCAAATCGCAGAATTCCGTAACCGCCGAGCAGACCCCCCGTCCCCCGCGCTTCGGCGTTGGTCTGGAAACCCATGAAGTATGTTCGCGGCCCGTCTGCGCCCATCATCGACGGCGCCAAGCGGGCAGCCAATGCAGCGTTCTCGATCACCGACGTGACGCTTGAGATCTGGTTTTGAAGTTGCGACCGTGCATCACGCATGAGGGCCATATATCTCGGATCTGAGATAGCGGCGGCATCGCCGTTGAGGCGTTTGGCATTCGCGGACAAATCGCTTAGTTGACGCTGTTGGCTGCGAAGTAGGGCGACATCTACGCGACCGTCGCGGTATAGGCGGTCGGGAGCGATGGCGATGCCGACATCGGCCGCGGGCCGCAATACATCCGATGCGAGTCCCATCACGACATCCGTGACTTGCTGACCAGTCCTGAAGGGGCTACCGAGCCAAGGCACTGCGGCAACCACATTCCACGCAATCGAATGCGTGGCATCGTGGGCCGCCTGAGCTTGCACGAGCGCCAACTTGGCCGACCCGGATGCAGCTTGGGTGTCCCCTTCTAGCAGAGCGCTCTTAGCGTCTTGGGCACTGCTTCGGGCTTGCTCGAGTTTCGTTTTCGCGTGGAAGGCTCCGATTGCCACCCAAGCACCCAATGCGAGAACGGTAAGGACCAGCAGAACCGCACCCAAAAGGAGCGCACGACTGCGGAGCGCCTTCGGCAGCCGCCGTCTGCCGTCCTTGAACGCCGCACCTGTTTCGTAGTCGTCGCCGCCAACATAGTTTTCATCTGACTGACGTCGCGGAAAAAATCGCACTCACAGTTCCCTGCGCAAGGTTGAAGCCTGCACGTCAAGAGTTCGACGTACAGGCTTCAACTTTATGAATTGGTGATTCTATCTAGCGACCGACGGCACTCAGCAAGCGCCCCGTGTGACCGTTCCGTATGGGCCTGCCGAGATTCCTTGGCCGTCGCGGCACGCGCTCAAGTTGAGCTGGCCAAAGGCGGCGCGCTGCTGCTGCAGTTGGGCGATCCTATTCTCGTAGAACGGTGCGAAGATCGAATCAGGGCGGCGGGCCAGCTTCGCCTCATAGATGGCGATAGTGGTATCGGTCCAGAAGGTTGCGCTTCTAGTGAAGGTGGCCGAAAGCTGGACCGAGGTGACCTGGAAGAACCAGATGAAGTCGCCGGGTGCTGCGGCAAGGTCGCCGACAACCTGATGCACCGGCGCAGCCGGAACTTGCACGGCCGGTGCGGCATTCGCGGCCACTGGAGCGAAAGCTGCGGAGGCGCCAACCGCGAGAGCGGCTGCACCGACCTGGAATTTGGTCGCGATGGCGTTCATTTTTGTCCCCCCAAGAAGGTTCGGTCCCTTGATGTTGCTGAGAGCTTCTCAGACTCCGAGGGGCCTGTCAACCGGAATGGCCGCTTCCGTCAGACTTTCTCCGCAAAACTGAAAGACGGCATGACCAGCAGCTCTCCGTTTTCAGCTACAGCTTAGGGCAGCCTATTCAAGTGTTGATCCGGCGTTTGGTTGCGGTTGCAATGACCGCCCCATTGAGATTTGCTACAGTGCGGTGCACACAACAGATTAGTGAGCCAGTGGCCTCTTCGCCAACCACAAGCCCGGTGGCTAGAAATAGCGTCATCTGCACAACGTGTGCAGGCCGTGCGCGATTGTTGGCCGAACGTCCTGCAGACCGGCTTACCTGCTCGCACCCTCAGAAGCACGGGCCGAATCGGATGGCGCCGCACTAGTCATCCCCGCTGTTCATATCTGGCCCGTCCGGTATCGCCTACATCACTTCCTAAGGGACTAGTAAGGGCCACCTGCTACGCGGAGAACGACCGCCGATACGATCACGTCATGACCAGCGTGACTGAGCCTGCCGCCGAGCATGAGATCGACATCCATACGACCGCCGGAAAGCTTGCTGACCTCCGCAAGCGCGCCGAAGAGGCGCTGCACCCGGTTGGTGAGGCCGCCGTGGAGAAGGTGCACGCTAAAGGCAAGCTCACCGCCCGCGAACGAATTCTCGCGCTGCTGGACGAGGACTCCTTCGTCGAGCTCGACGCGCTGGCCAAGCACCGCAGCAAGAATTTCGGCCTGGAGTCCAATCGTCCCACCGGCGACGGCGTGGTCACCGGCTACGGCACCATCGACGGACGCGACGTGTGCGTGTTCAGCCAGGACGCCACCGTGTTCGGCGGTTCGCTCGGTGAGGTGTACGGCGAGAAGATCGTCAAGGTCCAGGAGCTGGCCATCAAGACCGGCCGCCCCCTGATCGGCATCAACGACGGCGCCGGCGCCCGCATCCAGGAGTGTGTGGTCTCCCTCG
>MDTD01059045.1_pt1 | contig 93398 bp, 64 predicted proteins | sample 811221 | NCBI WGS metagenome assembly MDTD01 (sample SAMN05326646, study PRJNA326480) | marine metagenome | isolation source: seawater | place: Pacific Ocean: South West | collected 2011
CAGTTCCTGAGCGAAAATATCGACTACATCACTTACAACCGACTTGGTGACCGTCGTGACGGTGGCCCACTCGGTGAACAGTGGAAGAATAACTAGTCGTTTACCACGGCCAGCATTTTTTCGTAACCCTCGGCAACGACCTCGTACGGATCTGCGGCCCAGTGGTCTTCTCGGAATAGCTCCAGGGACAAGTAGCTCTCGTATCCTGTTTCACTGATGAGCTGGAGGTAACGGGATAAATCAAAGCAGCCATCACCGGGCCAAACGCGATCTTTGTCGTGTTGTATTTCACGTGCCGGCTCAGCGGGTACATCGTTAAAGTGACTCACAGCGATTTGAGATGCGGATAATTTGGAAATTGATTCTAAATCTCCTCCACCTCGGAAAATGTGAAACGGGTCCAACACGGTCGTCGCATCATTACGGCCGCTCTTCTCCATTACTTCCATGGCATCTTCGATCGTGTTTAACTGCTCAACAAACCCAAGGAATTCCATCGCGGGTTTGACTCCAAACGAGTCACCGAGTTCCAGTAGCTCACGGTAACGATTTGCTCCGGTGGTGTAGCAGGCGATGCCTCCGGGAGGGCCGGCGATGACATGCGGGGTTCCAATGGTCGCTGCTATTGCCAATCGTCGTTTGACTTCATCTATTGCTTTTGAATACGCCTCTCCTTCCGTGTCAAACCAATCCCCCAAATAGATACAGGTCGGTACGGCCAACCCATTATCATCTAACGCTTGACGAATATCATCGACACTTCCCTTCCCGGAGTTAACAAAGTCGTCTATGTGATCAAACCAGAGCTCGATGGCCACGAATCCGGTTGTTTGCGCGACATCAATTTGCGTCATGATATCGGTAGTCATGATCGTACTGGCATTTAGACATAATTTGAATGTTGACATAAGGCAAAACTCGATCGGAGGTTTAGACAGGATCGTTAATTCACAGTTTTCATTTTACTCGATTCCGGAGTTCCAGAGGTGTTCTGTAAATAGGAACCAGGATTTCGGATGAACTATGTACAGGGTAATAGTTGGATTCTTTCGTTTTGAGCGAACGAACAGTGGTGGCTCATCTTATCAAGTGATTGTGTTTGGTTGTTGATGCTACACAGCATCTCTAAAGCGAAATGTCACTTCCAGGTGTCGTGCTGTTAAATCACTCTGCTCCCACACCTGGTGGAATGCTTGGCACGTGTTTGGAGGCTGGGCAGCTAAGAACGTGCCTGATACCCCCCGAGAGAGAGGGGGACTTGGGTAATGTTGAAGTTAATTCTATAGTCATGTCGAAAAGACTTTTGGTAAGATAAAAAGACAAGGTTGACTTCAAGCATTTTGGATAGATTCAAGTGAAACGCATAGCCAATACTTTCTGTGACGGTCTCGCTCGCCGGAGCTTTCTTCAGATAGGAAGTATGGCCATGGGAGGCATTGCACTCCCTCAGTTATTGCAGGCCCAGGGAGAGAACCGCGGGCGACTCGGGCATAAAGCAAATATTATGGTTTTCCTGGCCGGTGGACCTCCTCATCTTGATATGTTTGATATGAAGCCAGATGCCCCGGAGGAAATCCGTGGTGAGTTTTCCCCTATTTCTACCACCGTGCCGGGATTTCAAGTCTGTGAGCATTTGCCAATGTTGGCTGCTCGTGCTCACCAGTATTCGGTCATCCGCTCGCTTTACGGCGCAGTGGATCGTCATGATATTTACCAGTGTCTGACGGGCCGAGTCTTTTCACCAAATCAACCTGTAGGTGGATGGCCCTGTTTAGGGAGTGTGGTTTCCAAGTTAAAAGGGCATGCTCAACGGGGAGTCCCTCCCTTTGTTACGATGACGCCACGGATGAAGTCCGGTGGTTGGGGGCGTCTAGGACCGTCCGGTTTCCTTGGGAAGGCACATGCTCCCTTTGCTCCGATTGCAGATGGAGCGGATAGTCTGACATTGCAAGGCATTCAGGCTGGGCACTTTTCGGGCCGCGCTCGGTTATTGGCTAGCCTGGACAGTTTGAAACGACAGGCGGAGCAGATTTCTGAATTTGATGGTGCGGATGCCTTTACAGAACAGGCTTTGGGGATTCTCACATCAAGTAAATTGGCGGAAGCACTCGATATCACTCAGGAGGACGATCGGACGCTGGAACGCTATGGCGGAGGTTCCTATGATAAGGCAGGATATGGCGACGCGTCACACTTACATAATCATGACCTGATCGCTGCTAGACGTTTGGTAGAGTCTGGTGTACGTACCGTCACGGTCAACTATGGTCGCTGGGACTGGCACGGCCAGCCTCACGGTACTAATTTTGAAAACGCTCGGGATCACCTGCCTTACTTCGATCGAGGTATTTCGGCTCTGTTGGATGATCTTCATGACCGAGGATTAGATCGGGACGTATCGGTCATCGTATGGGGAGAATTCGGAAGAACGCCTCGTGTAAACGCTAAGGGAGGGCGAGACCATTGGCCACGTGCGAATTTCGCAATGATGTTTGGTGGTGGAATTAGACCTGGACGTGTTATTGGTTCTACAAATCGCTATGCTGAAGAGCCCAGCGATCGTCCGGTCCATATGCAGGAAGTGTTTGCAACTCTGTATCACACACTTGGAATCGACACGAATACTGCAACGGTCAATGACTTGCATGGACGCCCACGCTATCTGATCGATCACACCAAATACCATCGGATTTCAGAGCTAATCTAAACTCCAGTGAATGACCTGTCGGTCGAAGCTACCCGAAACAAAGTGTTTGCTGTCGGGCGAAAAAGCCAGGCTGTAAACAGTATTTGTGTGGAGGGAAAATTGCTCTTCGAGCTTGAAGGTTTCCAGATTCCAGAGGCATATTTTAGCGTCCTGACCACCGCTGATAAGCCACTTCCCGTTCGGTGAGAATGCCAACCCACGGATATATCCATTGTGGCCACGGAAATTGGCGTGAATGTCGCCGGTGGTGCGATTCCAAACGGTTACTTTCCCACCACCACCAGCTGTAGCAAATAGATCGTTTGTGTGACGAGCAAAGGCGACGGCGTGTACGCCTTTATCGTGATGGGTTAGTTTCAGTTCGATTTCTCCTTGTGGATTCCAGATGAAAATCTCCCCTGCTTTATTACCAGCAATAATATGACGTCCGTCACGACTTGTGTGTAGGCTATGGCTTAATGCTCCCATGCCTTCGAGAGTACGTACCTGTCCGTCTATCGTCCAGACACGCACAATTTTGTCATAGCCGGTGCTGACGAAGTGTATGCCATCCTGACCAAGGAAATCGACGCTTTGGATATAGTCCTGAGAACCTCCCAGTGAGATTTCAGCTACCAGACTCGAGGTGTTTATGATCTTCACAACTTTATCTAGCCCGCCGGTGACAATGCGAGAGCTGTCAGGTGAAAAGCGAACAGCCGAGACCCCATCGGCGTGCAATTCATCGTATTTGCGAACTTTCCATTGCTGTGTATCCCAGACTAACAGGCGATGGCTAAGACTACCAGCAGCGATGTGCTTTCCATCCGGAGCGTAATCTACGCTATAGATTGCATTGGTGGAACCGTCAGGAAGAATTTGGTGGGATGCCATTGATATCTCTTATGAGTTAAATCCTGAACTGACATCTAATGACTCACAAGTTTCCTGAATCATATCAATCGTAGTTTGCGATAACTCGATTCCGTCCGCTCTGCGTTGAGCCCGAGTGTTATGCTCGATTTCACCAGGCATGAGAATTTTGTTGTTTTCATCCATCAGTTTGGCACTCTTTACATACTCACAATAGCGAGACACTTCGTTAAAGAAGTAATCTTCAGATTGTAACTTGCTGCGGTCCATAATGATCGACAGCATACCGTTACTGAGCTGGTGGGCCCGATCTGGATTAGTACAGGATCCTCCTGTTAACGCCCCGGCCATCATTTCAATGATCATGCTAAGCGCATATCCTTTGTGCCCGGCGATGGGGAGGATTGAACCGGCAGGTGGGCCGTAAAACGTCTCCGGATCAGTCGTTGGATTTCCCTCGCTATCAATGATACATCCTTCCGGGACCTGCTTGCCTGCATGTAATGCAACTCGGATCTTTCCTTCGGCAATCGTGCACGCTGACATATCTAAGATGAGTGGGAATTCACCTTGTGTTGGAACACCGGCGGCAAATGGGTTGGCTGACAAACGACGTTCGATGGCGCCGTAGGGTGCCACAAGATTTCCCATGCCACTGGTGTTTACGAAGTGCACGGAAACCATTCCGGCCTTTGCACACATTTCCGGCCAATCGCCAATTCGCCCCAAATGAGCACTGTCTTTTAGGGCAATAACCGCCACCCCATATTCTTGGGCACGGTCGATACCCAATTCCATGGCTTGCTGTCCGATCGATTGGCCAAGTCCAAACTTACCGTCGATGACGACCATCGACCCATTGTCGGTTTCGATGTCGATCGTTTGATTGAGCCGAGTTTTATCTTCCTGAATCCATTTGATATAAGTTGGGATTCGAATTACGCCATGGGAATCATGGCCTGATAGATTGGCGTTCACGAGTCGTTGCGCAACGACTTCTGCCTCAGTTGCGTTGGAGCCCACGGCCTGGAAAATACGGCGCGTTAGATCTACGAGAAAGTCTGCTTGATAAATCATAGGAGAATTGCCTTAAGCGATTTGGTTATCCGGTGGATTGGATATAGTTAACGAGGATGGAGGTTGATTGAGTTTAGGTTAATTGCGGGTCAGTTTTTGTAATGCGGGGCAGCCTTCGGGTGCGAGTCCTCTACCTCCGCCGGCGGCCCATACGACTTCAGTCAGGTAAAGATCGCCATTGGCATCAACACGAACATTGTGAGGGGCATAGAAATCACCAGCCTCAGCCGTAGCATCCCCGCCCGCAATTTGACATAGCGTCTTTCCCCGGTGGTCGATAATGGTCAGGCGACCTCCCGGAGCTTCCGCATAAGGCGGTTGGTTTCCTGGGAACATTCCCGCACGATATCCAAGTTCAAAAACATAGACTTCACCGTCAGGACCAAAGTCCAGTGATGCGGGTCGAGCGAATCCATCCAGAAGTCGGATGAAATCCCCTTCAGGACTGAAGATTTGTAGACGATCGTTTTCCCGGTCGGCGACCCAAATCTCGCCGTTGGCATGAATGCGAACGTCATGGGGGACTGCAAATTGACCTGGTTTGACTCCTGGGTCTCCCCAGCTTCGTAAGTGTTCGCCTAAGGCATTGAAGTGATGGATGCGGGCATTCCCGTAGCCGTCCGATACATAGAAATCACCATGGCTCGTTAATGCTAAATTGGTTGGGTAATTAAACGGCCCAGCGGAGTATTTAATATTCCGATAGTCTACATCGATGGCTCCGGTGTCGGATTTTTCACCTCGCGAACCCAGTTCCAGCAGCACATTGCCGTCGAGATCATATTTGGTTACGGTATGAGCATAATCATCCGTACAAAAGACTTCATCTTGTCCTGATATTGTCAGTCCATGAGGCCGAGCGAAATCAGTATCTCCCCAGTCTCCCAGGTACGCCCCTTGAGAATCGAAGTAAATCATCTCACGGTCGCCGCGATTGTAGACGTAGACATTGTTTTCAGCACTGAAATGAACAGCGACAACGTCGAGCCAGTTTACGCCATCTGGTCGTTGAGCCCAGTCGCTATTGGCATCAAATTGAAAGTCGCTGTTTCCTACGGTTTTGGAGGTTGTCATGTGTTACTCAAGAGGAAGTTGTCGGGGCATGGCGGCATTGGTTTCGACCAGCCATTGAGTCAATTCCTGGTTCAATCGTTTTGTTAGTCCAGGGCGTTGCTTGGCGATATTTCTGGTTTCACCAATGTCGTTACTTAAATTATAAAGCTCTAAGTTTCCGGTTGTGTAATGACGAACCAATTTGTAGTCGCCACTACGTACCGCTCCAGCTAGAGAATTGCCGCGATGCCATGCGTAGTTTGGGAAATGAAAGAAAATGCTTGAACGCCTTAAACGGTCATTGTGGAATAAAGGTATTAGCGATTTTCCATCGCATTGCGTTTCCGGAGATAAGCCGCAGGTATCGAGGATCGTCGGAAAGAAGTCCATGCTAATGACAGGTGTGTCATTAACTTGGTGGGGCTTGATAACTTCAGGCCAGCGGATCATTAATGGCACACGAATCCCACCTTCGTATATGTGGCCTTTGGACTCGCGCAGCGGTCGGTTGTCAGACACCCCGGCAAATCCCCCGTTGTCCGAGGTAAAGATTACAAGCGTATTATCAGTCAATCCGCGGTTTTCCAGATGATTCATTATTTTGCCGAAAGACGCATCCAACGCTTCAATCATTGCTCCATAGCGAGTGTCGTTGAGACCAGGCCCGTTTCTGTTTTCATACTTCCTTAGGAGCTTAGCAGGTGCTTCCATTGGCCAGTGGACTGAGTAATTCCAAAGGCAAGCAAAAAATGGTTGGACGTCTGACCGATCGATGAACTGGCAGACTTCATCGGCTAGGCGATCAGGTAGGGATTCTCCTGTCTTGCGATTGGTCAAATTATGAATCCTATACGGATCAAAAAACGTTGGAGGGCCTCCGTAGATGCACCCTCCGATATTGATATCAAACCCCTGGTTCTCCGGGTAATATTTCGCAGCGCCTTGCCCCTGCGGCCCAACTCCTGTGCCGGCGATATGCCACTTTCCAAAGAATCCGGTGGCGTACCCAGCCTCCTTGAGTCGTTCTGCGATGGTTGTGTAGGAAGGAGCCAAAGCATCGAACATTTCCGCTCCGGTATGACTTGCCCCGTCGGGGGTAAACTGTTCTCTGTCCGGGATGTGGTTGGTAATACGGAGGCGTGCCGGAGCCAGCCCGGTAATTAGGGCCGCCCGGGTTGGAGAACATACCGGCGCAGCTGCATAAGCACTGGTGAAGCGAATCCCCTGCTCTGCAAACCGGTCCAGGAATGGAGTTTCGACCAGTGTGTTACCCTGACAAGCCAGATCCATCCAGGCTAAATCATCGGCCATAATTAGCAAAACGTTGGGCGTTGAGGAATTAGAGCCCTCTGGTTGAATTTGTTTTTGTTGCTGCTGACCGTGTGCCCAAGCAAGTGGCTGAGATAGAAAGATCCCAACAAACAATAAGATTGATTTAAACATTGCCGGCCCCCCATACAGAACAATTACTTTTCGGTTTATTATAATAGATTGTCATAGTGGTGATTACCTAAGTCTTAGTTTGAAAGCGGAGTCTGGATATTGGCTCGGAAAATCCTTCTAGCCTCAATCGTAATAGTCGCGGGTATCCTTGGGGCATATGTGACGACCTTGATTTTAGAATCTCGTAGTACTCCGGACTATGCGGCAGTGGACTATGATCCTGCGTCAAATGCGATGAGCGATGTTGCAGCGATTATGGAAACACCGGAACGCGAATTTGTCACGATAGATCGTGTCACTCTGTCAGATGATGCCGTTGTGATTGCGATCGAAGTGGCCGGAAAGGCCTATGCATTTCCTAAGCTATTTATGGAAGGAGTTGGCGATCATATCGTGACTGACGTGATTGAAGAACTGCCGCTTGCTGTTACCTACTGTAATGAAACGGAATGTATTCGGGTATTTGCTGATCATGACTCGGATCGGAAGATCGAGTTGCACCAGCAAGGATTGATGAATGGTGGTTTAGCAGTGATTCTGGATGGGAAGATCTACGAACAGGATTCAAAAGAGATACCACTGGAAGACTATGACTATGAATTAAAGTCATGGTCGGAGTGGAAAACAGAAAACCCAGACGGGCTCGTGGTGACCGAAATGATCTGGGAGCAAGAATCTGAAAATGAAGGGTCTGCGGAGGCAACTCAGTTGTAAACTGAGTCATCAAAACAGTTCGTGAATCGGCTCGCCATGATAGATTTGATGTGGCCTGTTTTCCGCATCGTACCAGGCGGCAGTGGCCGGTATTCCAAGTGCATCGTAAATCGTGGCAGCCATATCCTCGGGAGTCTTGGGGTTGTCTACCGGATATCCTCCGTGCTTGTCTGACTTTCCGATGACATTTCCTCCACGTACACCTCCTCCGGCAAACCACACGGTCTGTAACGCTCCGTGATGATCGCGTCCCGGCAATTCGTAGTGACTGGGTAAAAGCGAGATTTTAGGAGTCCGTCCAAATTCACCAGCCATCACGATGAGTGTTTCGTCCAGTTCACCGCTGGCCTCCAAATCGTCAAGTAAGGCCGCGATTGCTTTGTCAGTGGGAGGGAATAGATTGTCTTTTAAATGAGGAAATGCGTTGCCATGCGTGTCCCAGGCTTCGTCATTTCCAAGGTTGACCTGGACCATGTTGACGCCGGCCGAGACAAGACGCCTAGCCATAAGTAATGACCAACCAAAGCAGTTTTTTCCATAACGCTCTTGGACTGGCTCTTCCGCATTGGTTACGTCTAAAGCGAACTGTACTTTGGGATCAGTTAACAGTGAAATCGCTTGTTGGCGATAACGGTCAAATTGTTCGGTTTGAGCTGATTTGTCTAGCCGGCGTTTTTGGTCGGTAACTGAATTCACCAGTTTCAAACGATCGACGAACCGACTCTCAGCAAGACCATGTGGAAGTTCAAGATTGGGAGCTTCGTATTTGCGAGTGAGGTCAACCTTGCGTTCCTGATGATCAAAGGCGTACTCCGGGAAGGCTCCGTAAGATTGTCGATGGAATGAGGCTGCTTCAATAAACCAGGGATTAGCCTCTTCGCCCATCTGACCTGCAAATTGCCCGGGGATTACCCGGCCGGATTGATGAACTAAACGCTCTGGAAGAATCGCGACAGGAGGTAGGTTGTTCTGGGGTTGAGTGACTGTATTTGCAATAGCAGCCATGGAAGGATAGTCGGTCGGTTTGGGAGCTGATGGATTAAACCCTGTCGGTACGTCTGTGCGGCCAGTCAGCATTATGTGGTGACCCTGAGAGTGTTCATTCCATTTATGCGTCAGACTACGAACGATGGACCATTGTTCGCTACGTTTAGCCAGTTCGGGAAGATGCTCACAAATTTGCAGGCCTGGAGTTGCAGTCGAAATTGGGTTGAAGTCGCCCCTGATGTCATCCGGAGCATCCGGCTTCATATCAAAGCTATCTTGTTGTGCCAGTCCACCCGAAAGAAAAATATAAATGACTTTCTTCGCTTGTGTACCGGTTGTGCCATATCGTTCTTGAATCGGCGCTGCCTGAAGAGCTGAAACATGGTTCATTCCCAGACCCAGGAGGCTGATACTACCAGCTTGAATGGCAAAACGCCGGCTTACTTTTGGGTGATGATATTGTTGACCGCTCATGACAAACCTGTTTCGAAAATAGGAACTCTCCTCTTATTGTATCGACAAACCCAATAATCATTCCAGAGTTTCTGCGGCGAGCAACAGAATAAGGAACGGTTTACAATGAAGATTGCTGCAGAAATCCCCCCACAGGCGGGGAGCCGTTGAGATAGTTTGCTTGGAGATAGTTATGAAACCTTTTTATACAAAGATAATATTAATTCTGAATTGTTTGCTCTTGGGTGAATTAAAGGGCCAGTCTGTAATGCTTGATTATCAGGATCACGTGGATCTTGCTTACTACCTAACAGAGCATGGGCAAAAGAGAGCGGTGAAAACTCAGACTGACTGGGAAATCCGTAAGCCTCAAATCCAACTCGGAATGCAAAAGGTGATGGGGCCGTTTCCGAAGCCAGATGAAAAGATTCCTTTGAGTTTAGAGGTTTTAGAGGAAGTTGCAGAATCGAGTTTTACAAGGAGGCTGGTCAGTTACCACACAGATTCGCTTAGTCGGCGAGTTCAAGCCTACCTGTTTCTACCAAAGGCCACAGTAAAGCTGCCCGCGGTTTTATGTCTACATCAGACTACGACAATTGGTAAAAAGGAGCCAGCCGGTTTGGGGGGGAACCCACAATTGCATTATGCACGCCACCTCGCTGAACGTGGCTTTGTGACGCTTGCCCCGGATTATCCTAGTTTCGGAGATTATCCATATCAGTTTCCTGCTGAGGATGGTTATATAAGCGGGACTATGAAAGCCATCTATGACAATCATCGTGCCATTGATCTGCTGCAGGAACTCAAGCAGGTGGATCCAGAGAATATTGGGTGCATCGGGCATTCACTTGGAGGCCATAACACAATTTTCACGGGCGTATTCGATACCCGTATCAAAGCGATGGTCAGTAATTGTGGCTTTACGCGATTTCATAAATATTACAATGGAAACCTGAAGGGTTGGACTAGCGATCGGTATATGCCCTTAATCGCAAAACATTACAACAGTAGTCCCGAGCAGGTGCCATTTGATTTTCCGGAACTAATTGGCTCGTTAGCACCTCGTGCCTTCCTGGCTAGTGCTCCTGTCAGAGATGGCAATTTTGAAGTGTCGGGAGTTAAGGAGACCATCGCGGAAGCGAAGAAAGTCTACCAACTCTATGGGGCGACAGACAACTTAGAGGCTATTTATCCGAATGCGGCGCATAGTTTCCCCGAAGAGGCTCGCGATAAGGCCTATCGTTTCTTAGACAAACACTTAAAAAAGGAATGACTAAAAAGACGGCCTTACAAACAGCCTTTTTTCCATGGCCCAGTAATGGCAACGGTAAATCCGGGAGTTTGAATGTTAGCAAACAACCATTTCCCGTCCGGGCTGAAGTTAGCTCCCGTCCATTCAGAACCTCGGAAGTCCCCCATTTTTTCGATCACCGCATTGTTTTCAGCAAACAAATGGATTTCCCCTTCCGGACTGAGTGCATGCAGACGAGGGAAATATCGCTTAAGCCCTTTGGGCGTTTGAACGGTTGTTATCCCACAATCTTCGCAAATGATGATCCCGCCACGTGCGCTGACGGCCAGATTGTCCGGCATATTCAATACCTGTTTGCTCGGGGATTCAAACACTAGACGCAATGTGTTTTCAGCAAGGTTAAGTTCCCAGATTTGCCCAGCTCGTGCATTGCCACCACTTGTGGAGTCGAAAAACATCGACCCACCGTAATACCATATGCCTTCCAGACGGTTGAAGTTTGTACCGCCTTTTTTTCGACCCTGTATGTAAACTCCCAGTGAGTTATCTGTCATGGGGGTATGGGCTAATTCGGGGTCGTCTATTTTTACCCATTCGAGATCACCAAAAATCGCTCCCGGTTTGACATCTTTCGACAAGTCAGGATGCCCTGGGACACGAAGCATTTCGAGTGTACCACCGTCATGTAGCTTCTCTTTGGTATTCGGAGTAAAGCGATAAAGTCCACTTGTTCCACGATCTTCAGTTTCATATACAACCGAGGTTTCTGGATCTACTGCGACAGCTTCATGAACAAACCGTCCCATGGCTTTGATCGGATTTGGGTTACCCTGTCCGTTGGTGGGGACCTCGAAGATCCATCCATGCGTCTTGGCGAATTGTGGATCGGAAGTGCTTTCCGGACCGTTGAGAGTTTCTTCGCAGGTAAGCCAGCTGCCCCAGGGAGTGACACCTCCCGCACAGTTTCTGATCGTACCTGATAGTGAGGCGCTGCTGCCGATGAATTTACCGGAACCGCTGTCAAACGTGACGTGTGTAGTGCCTCCGGGAGCTTGAGGGTTATATGTATTTTTATCGTCAGCGAATGTCTTCTTTAACCCGCCAAGTTCATGATTTCGGCAAAGGGTGAGGATGCCATTTTCATCATTGATAACGCCGGTCCCGTCATGCCCGCCTGGCGTCTTTTTGCCGTCCGACATTGTTTGGCCGGTCCAGCCATAGGTTTGATAGCTAAATCCCTCGGGTAGCTTTAATAGTGGTAATCCAGTTGTTAGGTCCCGAGTTGGTTTGATCTCGCCATAGGGAGAGGCTTTGTCCGATTTAGAGACCTGTCCAGCTTGCACATGATTCAATTTGCCCAGTGTGGCTATGATCGATGTACTGCTTATACCTGCGGCGGCCGAGGTTAGGAAATTTCGTCGACTAGATTTCATGATGGCCTCTGAATAAAGATTCGATTTTTGTGGCTTACTACCGAATTATATGGCGCAAGACATGATAATGTCATTGGGTTCGCATTAAGCTTTGGTTAATTATGATACAAAACGTTCGTGCTAAATGGCTCGTGGTAAACACGACAGGGTAGCTGCATTTTATTTAGTAGCCCGTGCCGACTGAGGGAAGCTGATCAACAAACTTAGCATCAACACGATGTAGCTCATCTATAGTCGCCTGTCGCAGTTCCAGCACCTTGGATTTAAACCGGCTGTTGTGAGCTAGATTCACTAACTCTTCGGGATCTCGCTGAAGGTCGTAGAGCTCTTCCGTCTCGCCTTGCACGAGTGTACGAATATACTTGAATTTTCCGTCTTTTAACGAGACCCACCACGGTACATTGTTGATATACAGATCATCACGCTCTGTGGGGATAGTATGCGTATCGGCTCCATACTTCTTGCCCGTCATGACAGTTAATGCGGTCTTGTTTGTTTTGCCTTGAGGCTTCTTCAGTAACGGGAGTAGGTTTCTGCCGTGCATAGCCCATGGTAAGTCCAATTCAGCAAATTCAAAAAATGTAGGTACTAGGTCGACGCCTGATACTGGAGTTCGACAAACCTTGTTCTCCGGTAAACGTGAGGGCATACTAACAATCAGCGGAGACCGGATGGTGGCATCATAAGGAGCTAGTTTTACACGGAATCCGTGCTGTCCCCAGCCAATTCCCTGATCAGCCGTAAATACCACAAGCGTGTTTTCCAGTTGGCCGGATTGACGTAAGGCTTCCATGATACGCCCGACGCCCTCGTCAATTGCCATGACTCCCTGATGATATTGCCGTACCCAGTCATTGAGCGTATTTCCATGGATACCTTTGGTGTCCACGGTTTGGGCGGTGAAACCATTTCCTTTCATAACCGGAGTTCCATTTTCGTCGGGGATCCAATGCTCGATCTTTTGCATCCAGTCAGGTTTGCCAGAGCGCGGAGGGAAAATGTCTTTAGGTACTGGAATGTTGACCTCGGGAAGGTCCTGCAGGTGGCGATCGGCGGGGGGAAACGGTCCGTGGACAGCACCATAGCAAAGCCATAGGTACCAGGGCTTATCAGGCGAGCGGTTATTGCCGTTGATGTAGTCGATCGCCCAGTTCGTGTAATTGTCCGTCGAATACCCTTCAGTCAGAACACCTTTGGTTCCGTTCTTTTCAATCAGTTGATTTTCATAATAGGCTCCGGCATTTTCGGGATATCGTGGCCGGTTCCAAACCAATTGGTAATCCCAGTCTCGCCCATATCCATTGTCCGTTCCCGTGTGCCACTTGCCTATCTGTGCTGTTTGATAACCATTGGCTCGAAATACGCTCGGCCAAAACGGACATTGCTCCGGATCATATTCGCTGCCTGGGTACTTCCCTTCCATCCGCATGGAATAAACGCCATGTTGCAGATGGCCTGTCAGTAGAGAGGCGCGAGAAGGCATGCACCAAGTACCTATATAGGCTGAGTCGAAACGAATCCCTTGTCTAGCCAACGCGTCGATGTTCGGTGTACTTACGAAATCATAGCTCCCCGGGTAACAACTGACCGTCCGATAGGATTGATCGTCAGTGTATATAAAGAGTATGTTTGGGCGTTCACTGTCTCCGACTGCATTAGATGAAAAGGCAGTTCCAGCCAAAAGTATCAGATAGAACATCCACGTTCGCATTGTTGATTATCTCCAAAAAGTAATAGCTACGCTAATATGTCGGTTGCCACCGTTCCGTGAACATCGGTTAAACGGAAGTCTCGTCCACCATACTGATACGTTAGCTGTTCGTGGTTGAGGCCCAGTAGGTGTAATAAAGTGGCATGTAAATCATGGATCGTCATGCGACCGTCAATCGCGTAATAACCGAATTCGTCGGTTGCACCATAACGAAAGCCTCCCTTAACTCCTCCACCTGCCATAAACATAGTGAAACCATCAGGATGATGATCGCGACCTATCGTCTCAGGACTCCCAACCTGTGCGGTCGGGGTTCGACCAAATTCCCCTCCCCACAACACCAGTGTGTCATCAAGTAACCCACGCTGTTTTAAATCCTTCAGAAAGCCCGTTATTGGTTTATCTATCTGGGCAACATTGATTTCATGCCCTTTTTTGATGTATGAATGTTGATCCCATTGTTCATTGTTAAACGGTAACGATCCGGCGTGACTTACCTGAATGAATCGCACACCACGTTCAGAGAATCGACGAGCCAAAAGTAACTGGTGTGCGAAATTCTGTGTCGTTGGGTCGTCGTACCCATACAACTTAAGCGTACTTTCTGATTCGTCCGCAAGGTCCATTGCTTGTGGCGCTTCGAGTTGCATGCGAAACGCCATTTCAAACGACTGGATCCGTGCTTCCAATTGGGAATTTTTACCTACTTGTTGCTGGTAGGTGGAATTTAATTGCTTTAGCTGATCAAGTAATATCCGTTGTTGGCGGCGACTACGTGACTCACTTTGCAGGAACTCAAACCGTGCATCTTTAGCAGGTGTGTTTGGGTAACCCGGAGTTCCCAGCGGTACACCCTGATGAATGTTTGGCAAAAACGCGCTGCCAAAATTGTCTACTCCCCCATGCAGGCTAGTTGGACATATCGTAATAAAGCTGGGGAGATTCTGGTTTTCGGTTCCTAGTCCGTAACTGACCCAGGATCCGATGCTGGGCCGAATGAGTGACTCAGAACCCGTGAATAATTTCATACATGCTCCACCGTGAGCCACATTGGTATCACACAGTCCGTGAAGCATGCATAAGTCATCCGCAACTTCGGGAAGGTTTTGCCAAAGTGAACTCATAGGTATTCCGGATTTTCCAGTTGGACGGAACTGCCACGGCGACTTGAGAAGGTTACCTCGTTTCCCAAACTTTACCCGCGTGCGTTCAAATGGAGGCTCCTTCCCGTCAAATTTCGTCAACGCAGGTTTAGGGTCAAATAAATCCACATGGCTCGGGCCTCCATGCATAAACAGAAAGATGATTCGCTTAGCGCGCGGTTCGAAATGTCCTCTTTGCGGCGCTAGCGGATTCTCTTTCGGATTTGCAAGAGAGGGTTGGGCCAGCATGGAATTCAGGGCCAGCCCACCAAATCCCAAACACCATTGGTTGAGAAGGCTCCGTCGGCTGAACGTCGTAGACTGAGTGGGTGTGGACATGAGATCAGTTTATATATATGAATTCGTTGGAAAGGAATAAAAGTTGACAAAATGCGCTCCAGGCATCAGCCTGTGCCTCTTCACTTTCCTTACCGTATTGATTGATAAAGCCAATGGCATCCATGACCTCTGATTCGGTCGCTATCCTGCAATAACACAGTTTGTATGCTAAGTTGACGCGTTCGATCGAATCCCCTGTTGATTTAGCAAGACGGTTGGCCATAGCCGTTCCCAATTTAGTGACCCAGGGACTGTTCATTAAAAACATGGCTTGTGTAGGCAACGTGGTTGTTTGGCGATTGCCCGTCGGGAATGCAGGATTTGGGAAATCAAAGAGTGTGAGCAATTTATATACGTTGGTTCGCACGATAGGTAAATAAACAGACCGTCGTTTGGAGTTTTCGTACGTTCGTCGATTTGCCATCAGAGCCTGTGGCGACGGGCTTAGCGTAGCAATGCCCTCAAACTCGGCTCCGCCAATGGTGCGATCTAACTCTCCGCTGACGCTTAACAATGTATCCCGAATCGCTTCGACTTCGAGTCTCCTGGGGGTATGCCGCCAATACCAGCGATTGTCGGGGTCAATGGCTGCAGAGGATTCATTAAAAATATGTCCCATACGATAGGTGGAAGATTCCGTGATGTGTTGATGAAGTGCCTTGAGGCTCCAGTCATGCTCGATTAGATAGTGAGCAAGATAGTCCAGTAATTCCGGATGGCTTGGTTCTTTACCCGAAGTGCCAAAGTTTTCAGTAGATCTTACCAGTGGTTTGCCAAAGTGCCATCGCCAGATTCGGTTACTGATGACGCGTGCCGCTAACGGCGTGTCGCTACTAGTGATTGCCTGAGCCAATTCCAAACGCCCGCTTTGCTGAGTCTCCAGTCCTGCTACTTCACTGCGAGTGAGAATTCTCGGAGCACGGCGAGCAACGACATCCCCCTTCTGTAAGTGACTGCCTCGAATGTGAATCTGCATATCGCTGACATCACCTTCGGCTGCTGCCATGGCAACAAGGGATTTTAGTTTTTCAAGTTGTTGGCGATTGCGACTGATCTCCGCATCAATTTCCACAATCCTCTTGTCGTCAGATTCGCTGAGTTCTCGTCGTAAGGCCGGCGCGAATAATAGTTTTGTAACGGCTGTGGCTTCAGGGTTAGTCAGCAATTGCGGCGTTGCTTCCCCTTTTCTTAACCATGCGTCAACAGCAGGAGTCGTGGCCGAAATCTGTTTAGCGACAGTTAACCAGCGGTTGAGGACTCTATGGTCAAGTTGGTGTTTTGTAGCAATTTCCATCAGAGATGGAAGCATGCTCTCCGCAATATGTGGGATTAGCCGTAATTTGTCCAGATGGACGGATACCTTCGACGCTTCCAATCTTAAGACATGATGTGGTTGAGACAGCTTAAGTTCCCCGATCGTTATCCATTTTTGGTTCTCCGGATTCCATCCCCCAGTCACTTCTTGGAATGCCTGATCGTCAATGAGCTTGTCGTCGATGATCAATTTCATGGGGCGGACAGCGTCCGAGGCGTAGCGAAACTGCAAGACGTATTTCCCTGGCGCGATGTCGTTAAGGTCATATTCGATGAAAGTCAATTCGTTGTTTTTCGATGTGGCGGCAATCCCAATTCCTTCGCCGTAGCCCTGATTGATCTGAGAGAAATCTCCGCGATCAAAATCCTCGGCTTCGCGGACGTGACCAAAGTCCTCTAAGACAGGTGAGATTGCGATTTGGTCAATATGTGACATCACATTTTGCACTTCAAAACGAAGTACATTGTTGCCGGCTTTGAAATTATATCGCCCCGAGACATGCCACTTTTGATTTTCCGGATTCCATCCGCCTGTCACTTCTCCAATGGCAGCGGATTTGACTAGAACGCCGTTGAGAAACAGCTTGCCTGGTCTTGCTGTTGCCGCCGCATAACGTATATCAAGTTGATACTTACCAGCAGAGGGAACGGAGATGTCATGCTCAAAAGTTTGGAGCCCAGAGCCATTTTTGTCAGAGATGATTCCGATTCCCTCACCGTAACCATCGGTGACAATACCGAAGTTTCCTCTGGCAAATGTTTCTGCCTGAACGCGTTGAATTTGGCCTCCGTCATTTAAATCCATGAGTTGTCCAACGGGTGACCATGGTTGGTCAGCCGATTCGGATAGCCTGATCCGTAATTCGGAATCCAGTTGAGTGTTTTGCCACCGAAGTACTTCCGGAACAAAAGGGAGATACTTTTGGGCATTGAGTTGAGCCAGCGCGCCAAGTTGTTGGCCACGATTCATCAGTAATTCCAGCCGATTTGAGTGAAGCAATTTGTTGCGTGCTATCAACTTTGGCTCTTGATCGGACTTTAAGCCAACGGTCGTCAATTGTGTGCTGCGAAGGATGCCTGCCATCGCGTAGTAGTCTTCGGTCGTGAACGGATCAAATTTGTGGTCGTGACAGCGGGCACATCCTACTGTTATACCCATGAAAGCTCTGCCAATAGTGTCGATTTGCTCATCCACAATGTCGCTTCGCTTCTTAACCGGATCCTGTTCGGCATCGATTTTAACGCCCAGTGCTAAGAATGTAGTCGCAATAATGTGATCGTTTGCTTGTTTCACACTTGTGGCATCTAAAAGATCACCGGCGACCTGTTGATGGATAAAGGTGTTGTACGGTGTGTCGCGATTAAACTGGTCGATGACATAGTTCCGGTACCTCCAGGCCTGTGGATATGGTTTATTCTCGTCTGCGCCGTTGGAATCAGAGTATCTGGCTACATCGAGCCAGTGTCTCCCCCACCTCTCGCCATAGTGCTCAGAGTTGAGCAGTTCCATGACCATGCTCTGAAACCCGTTAGGGTTTTGTAGTTGCAACTCGAATCTTGTTAGTTCTGCTGGAGTCGGTGGTAACCCGATGAGATCATAGAATGTCCGACGGATTAAGGTGGTTGGAGACGCCATTAAAGGCGTTGGTAGTCCATGCTGTTCGAGACGATGTAGAATGAACCGGTCAATGTCATTGGTTAACCAACTGTTGTCATTGACACGAGGAGCCGTGGTAGTTTGAAGAGGTTGGTAAGCCCAGTGACGCAAAGCCGAATCCCAATCAATTTCAGAACCTGCCACCAGTCCGTTTGTTTTGAAAGATTCAGGTGTTTGAGCTCCTCCTGAGACCCAGTGACGAAAATCAGCAATCACTTTATCTTGCAGTTTGCCCTTGGGCGGCATTTTAAAACTGTCGTGCTTTAATGCTGAAATTAACAGGCTTTCTTCAGGATTTCCAGGAACGATCGCCGGGCCACTATCTCCGCCCTGAATCAGACCGTCGTATGAATCAACGAAGAGGCCACCCTGAACCACATTGGCGCGTTGGCTGTGGCAATTGTAGCAGTGTTGAGACAATACAGGTCGTATTCGGTTTTCGAAAAAGACGAGTTGCTCGTCATCAGCAGATGCCACCTGCAGAATGTTTATTAGGCAGGTCACCAGCATTGTTAAGCGAAACTGGCTTGTCAGCTCGAACACCTTTTAGATTTCCCAGCCTTTTCGATAGTCTTTGCGAAGCAGGCTGTTAGCATCGTCTATGTTGATGACCTTTCCTACTTCCGGATCGTATTCGATCGTCTCGCCGACTCGGAATGCAACATTTCCTAGTAGTACTAATTCGGTGAACGGGCCGGCATATTCGAAGTTGGAACCGGTTCGACTACCTGTCTTGCAGGCCTGTATCCACTGAGCATGGTGGCCTGGAGAGGCTGGTAGATACGGCTTGGGGGCTTCTCCTGTGCCTTCGATGATGCTGGGGTTACCGCCGTGCGCACAGGCGATTCTACCCGTATCTCCTATGAACAGCGAGCCGTTCATAGGTAGTTGCTCAGCTACTTTTCCGTCCTGCGGTCTGGCTGTCCCTTCATACCAATACACATTAACCGGCGCGAAATCCCCACGGTTGCCGAATTCGAATTTAGTTATCATCCAGGTGGGGGCCGAGTCACTGTTGAGTGCCGGACCTTCGGAGGTGACTTTGACCTTTCCGCCTAATTTGAGACCCCAGAAACTAGGGTCCATCAAATGGATTGCCATGTCTCCGATGGCCCCACAGCCGAAGTCCCAGAATCCACGCCATTTAAATGGAGCATAGGCGGGATTGTAGGGCCTGGCTTTTGCTGGCCCCAGCCACAGATCCCAGTCGAGATGCGCAGGAATATCATGTTTGCCGGTCGGTGCGTTAACGCCCTGAGGCCACCATTTCCCCGGACGATCGGTAATGATGTGAGCCTCGCGGACTTGCCCGACCGCTTTTGTTTCCAGCATTTCCACCAGTCGTAAATAGCCCGGCGCTTCATGATTTTGCGTTCCCATTTGTGTGGCAAGCTTTTGCCTCTTCGCTTCAGCGGCTACGACGCGGGCTTCTTCGACTGTGTGCGTCAGAGGCTTTTCACAGTAAACGTGTTTCCCACTACGTAACGCTCGCAATGTGGCAGGAGCATGATTGTGATCGGGGACGGTGACAACAACAGCGTCAATGTCTGTGCGTTCGATGAGTTTGCGGTAATCCGTGTATTCAACAGCATTAGGGTGTCTGTTTTTTGCCCCAGCAAGGCGATTCTTATCTACATCACATACAGCAACGATGTTTTCACCTCCGACTGAGGCCAAATTGGATGCACCTTTCCCACCTACTCCAATGACCCCTAAGTTGAGTCGTTCATTGGCCCCTCTAGCGGACGTTGGGAGAATAAAAGGAGCCGAGAAAATCGCGGACTTCCTGGCAAACGATCGACGTGAGATTTTATGACTCATTAGATTCTCCTTGGTGATTTTTTGAGTTTAGCATTTTACTGACGCTTGGGGAAACAGTCGATTCGTAAGCGTTTTCTTCAAGTACTTTATGAACTAACTTGCCTTCCATGTCATAGATCAACACAGCAGGAATCGCATAGATTCCTAATTTTTCGTAGATGGCTTCGTCAGTAACGGTAGAGACTAAGTGCTCGACACTGTCTCCATGTTTCTTCAGAAACGGCTCAATGAATTCGATATCGGATTCTGGAGTTTGATCCGGGAGTCCGGCATAGTTGATGTTGAAGGAGACGCATTTGATTGCATCGCCATGTTTCTCTTGCAATTCAATCAGTCGAGGGAATTCCTGCATGCATGGAGCACAGTAAGTTGACCAAATGTCGATCACGACCACTTTACCTGAGTTGGCTTTGACTAATTGCTCGACAACGCTCCAATCCCCCATGCGAAACAAGGTGGCGTCATTTGGTGCGAGGTTCGACGCTTCTTGCTGTGGGGCGTCGGAGTTTGCCGGTTGCTCCTCGACGTCGACACTAATATTGTCTTCAAGGAATTGTTCGTCTTCAGTACATCCTGTTACCCCGAAAACCATCAAGGCGATTAGAATGTGGAAAGTGTGCCGTTTATGCATATATGAATCTCATAGGTTCGTAATGATTGATTTTCCTTAATCGATTATATTAAAACGCACAGACGAAGTACTAAACCCGAATGGTTTATTTAGAAATGGAGAGTGCACAAGTGTCTAAGTTAATGGTAATAGCTGGCACGATGGCGATCGCTTGTTTAACGACCATCGGTCTTGCTGAAGTCAAGTCAGGCCTGCAGGTCGGTGATTACGTCGATGCCTTTGATGTCAAGGATTGTTCGTCGGGATTGGCCAAAGGCGAAACGCTTTGCTACCGCTGAGTTTACGGCGGTCGTCCAGTGGTTGCGATTTTCACTCGCAAACTGGATGATAATCTGGTCAGTTTGACCAAGAAAATGCAGGCGAAATTGTACGAAAACTCGTCCAAACAATTACGGTGTTTTGTCGTCTATCTCACCGATGAACCCGCTAAACATGAAGAGACACTAGCGGCGTTGGCGTTAAAACATCGGTTACGAACGTTACCGCTCACGGTGTTTGACGGCAAGTCCGGTCCTAAAGAAATCAAGCTGTCGCCAAAAGCGGAAAATACCGTGCTGTTCTGGAAGGGCCTGCAGGTGAAACAGAATTTCGCTTTTGAAGAAGGTAAGATGGACGCGAACGCGGTTGAGAATGTCGTGCTTGGACTCAATAGCATTTTAGAATAAGACGCTTTAAGGAATGGATATGTCTGAATTACCTCTGGCAGGCAAGGTGGCCTGGATTACCGGCTCCTCGCGGGGGCTTGGGCGAGTAATGGCCGAAGAACTCTGTGAAATGGGTGCTTGCGTCGCAGTGCATGGGACACGGGAAAATAGCCCTGAAACATTTGGTGAAGGCCAGACCATGTCTCAGTTGGCTGAGGACATTGCTTCTCAGTATGAAGGCGAATGTATAGGCGTCTGGGGGGATGTCACTCAGGAAGAAGACATTCAGCGAGTGGCCGCAGAGATCCGAGGGCACTGGGGGCAGATTGATATTTTGGTGACTTGTGCCGGTGGTGACATAGGAGCTCAAGGGACCGGCTATGGTAGTCGTGGTGGAGCTCCTGACGCGGATGACTGCCTGAATATATCGTTAGATGACTTTCAAAGTGTGATGGATCGAAACCTGCTGGGGACTGTGCTAGCATGCCGAGAAGTTGTACCAGAGATGATCGAACGTAAGGACGGAGTCGTGCTGACCGTAGGTAGCATTGGTGCAATGTATGGACGCACCGACGGAGCTACTTATTCGATCGCCAAAGCAGCCGTACATCAATACACTCGTTGCCTCGCCGCTCAACTGCGAAGTAATAATATTAGAGTGAATTGCATCGCTCCGGGCCCGACGGTGACCGAACGCTTCGTGCGTATTCACCAGGTAGTTGAGAATGAACCTCGTCTGGTCGAAGAAGGTACACTGGAGCGATTTGGCCGTCCCGATGAAGTTGCCTCCGTGGTGGGGTTTCTCTGTGGCCCAGCAGGACGTTTTGTAAGTGGCCAAGTGTTGCGGGTCGACGGCGCCCTGCAAACGTGGGCAGGTTAAGAAGGGGGAGCTAGGTGGGGACGACGCTGATTGGCGGAGCGATTATCGCCTTTTTGATTTTTCTGCTTATGCTGTTACAACATTTCATGTTACAACACCGCCGACGCCAACTCCGCGAACGAAAGCAAAGAATGCACGACATTCGCTTCAAGGACTATGATTCCCCGAGTAAATGACCGTTGCCTTCTATTCCCCTCTGCTCTACGTATACTGACTCTTTGGACAAACACAGCCCTCCTCCCTTTTGATCTGGATTGTAATTAGGTAATGGACAACTCGTCATCGCGGTCTTATCGTGCCGCTTGCTTGAAATTAACCCTGACGTTGCTTGGCGTCTGGGCGTTCGTCAGTCTCGGTTGTAGTGTTTTACTGCGAACCTGGATGGATTCGAATATGCCTGCGGTAGGCCATGCTCCATTTGGCTTCTGGATGGCTCAGCAAGGCTCCATCATTTGTTTTGTGGTTTTGCTGATTGTTTATGCCGTCGGCATGAAACGGCTTGACGCCAGATATGGCTACAGCGAAGAGCAAGGAGCAAACGGATGAATCAGGATACTTTGAATTATATTTTTATCGGTTTGTCCTTCGCCCTCTATATTGGGATCGCCCTGAAGTCCCGAGCAAGTTCTACCAAAGAGTACTACACGGCAGGGGGAGGTGTTTCCCCGCTGGCTAACGGAATGGCAACAGCTGCTGATTGGATGTCAGCCGCAACGTTTATCTCGATGGCAGGTACTCTGGCCATTGGCGGATATGCAGGTTCTCGGTTTCTGATGGGGTGGACGGGTGGCTTTGTGTTGCTCACCGTCCTGATGGTTCCTTATCTACGCAAATTCGGTAAAGCGACAGTCCCCGATTTTATTGGCGATCGCTACTATTCCAAAACGGCAAGGTTCGTGGCAGTCCTTTGCGCTGTGTTTATTTGTATGACCTATATCATGGGGCAGATGCGTGGTGTGGGCGTCGTGTTCTCACAACTCTTTGGTGTTTCGATTGGAACCGGCGTGTTGATTGGGGCACTGATTGTCTTCTTTTATGCCGGAATGGGTGGCATGAAAGGCATTACTTATACCCAGGTGGCTCAATACTGTGTGATGGCTTTCGCTTATACAATCCCGGCTTTTTACATCGCCATTGCTCTGACAGGCAATTTTATTCCGCAGTTAGGGTTTATCGGAGAATACATTGCCGACGGGCCGCCCGTACCCTTCCTTGAGAAGTTGAATAACATCAATCAGGAATTAGGCTTTGCTCAGTACACGGATGGCAGCCTGTCCATGGTTGACATGTTCTGTATCACGACCGCCCTTATGTGTGGAACGGCCGGTTTGCCACATGTGATTGTGAGATTCTTTACTGTGAAAAATGTCCAGGCCGTACGTAAATCCGCGTGCTGGACTTTGGGGTTCATTGCCGTTATTTATCTCACGGCTCCCACGATTGGAGCATTTTCCCGAGTGAATCTCATTAATGAATTGCATGGCACACGGTACGAGGATGCACCGGAATGGCTAGCTCAGTTTGAAAAGACTAAGCAGATTACGTTTAACGACAAAAACGATGACGACATTATTCAGTACACCGGACCATTGGCCTATCGAACGTCTGATGGCAAACTCGCGATAGCCGACTCGAGTGCTGCTAAAGCAGCCATGGATTTATCTGAGAATGCCAGTGATCCAAACGAATTGGAATTTGGGGCTGATATTATGGTGATGGCCAATCCATATATGGCAGATGTGCCCCCATGGGCCATCGCGTTACTGATGGCTGGTTGTATCGCGGCGGCTTTGTCCACCGCCGCAGGGTTGTTGTTGGTGCTCTCGACCTCGCTCTCTCATGACCTGATGAAGAAAATTATCAACCCTGATATCACCGATCAGCAAGAGGTGATGTGGGCAAGGGTCGCCTCTTTTGGATCCTTGGTTGTTGCTGCGTACTTTGGTATCAATCCCCCATCGGCCTTTATTGCTAAAACGGTAGCGTTTGCTTTCGGCCTGGCTGCGTCGTCATTCTTCCCAACCTTATTGCTGGGCATCTTCTCGAAGAAGATGAGCAGGGAAGGTGCCATTGCCGGGATGGTTTGTGGAATCGGATTTACGTTTGGGTATATCGTCTACTTCCAATTCCTGGGTGGGGACGCGTCTGAATACTTGCTGGGAATTTCCCCGGAAGGGATTGGGACGTTGGGAATGCTCGTTAACTTTGCAGTAGCATTGGTTGTCAATTCATTCAGTCCGGAGCCACCTGCCGAAGTTCAGGCAATGGTCGAGCAGATTCATATTCCCAGCGGAGCGGGTGAGGCGGTAGACCACTGATGGGCAGAATGCCCAACTCAAGCTCATAGAGTTCGTAGGATTTCGCCAATGATGATAATCGTGACCCAGATAAAGATTGGGGCGATGCCCAAAACGCAAAGCCAGAAGATCTTCTTGTTATGCACGCCTGTGGCATCTTTTCGGAGATGAGCGTATTGCGCTGGTAATGGTTTCAGGCCTGGGATTCCTCCGCCAAATGGAGTTGCAGGTGTTTCAGGTTGAACGGCTTGTGTTGTTAGTTCGATGGCCGGGACGTTGAAGATCTGATTGCAGGTTGGGCAGACCGCATCCTGCCCTGCTAATTCGGCGACGTATTGCATTTGTTGGTTGCAGTGCGGGCATTGGATGGAAGGGGCAGTTGACATCGTATTACTTTGACTGGCGTTTAGTGAATAACGGCTTAAGTTTCACTCACTATTGTTCTTTTTGGAGGCTTGGCTGTCAAAACCAATAACCCCGCGACGAGCGGTAAAATAAAGAATCCCGTTAACGCTGGAACGGTTGAACCCAGATAATCACTCGACATGGCCAACGGTAGTGGGCCCAGTGCAGATCCGATCACCGCCAGACTCAACGCAGATCCACTGATGGCGCCCTGATTCTTACGCCCGTAATAATTCACCCATACAACACTGCCCACTGTACGAATGATTCCTCCTTGAGTTCCCAGCAGGATCGCCACGACAATCGCCATCCAGGGGGTCGTCATCGTCAGTAAAAGCAACATCGCTCCACTCAAAAGAAACATCGCGGTTGCCATTAGGTACCGAGCCTGAATACGTGTGGTCAGGTGTCCGGCCGTCAGACACGTGCCAATGGCAACGCAGGCCTGAAGCGCAAGTACGTAATATGGCTTGTTGTCAGGGACGCCGACTGATTGGAAAATCGTCTTCTGGTAAATGACGATGCCAGTCCCAACCAGTGAGGTCGAGGCCCAGCACAAAACGAGTTTCCAAAAGGTCGTATCTCGCAAAGCTTCACGGCGTTCCCAGTTGTCCCGCGTAATGTGAGGGGAGTACTTGGTTTCTTCTTCGGGCAGTGTTTGCGGGGCGTCGAATTGACAGTCCGGGAAGAGTCCTTCTGATTCCGGACGATTTCGTACTAACAAATAGGGGGGGATCACAAAGCAGAGCCCCAGAACCCAGGCGTGGGTAATCCAGGTATCCTGCCAGCTGGTGTTTTCAATCAGCCAGGCATTGGCGATCGGGACAGTTGCGACACTCAGTGCACCACCAATGCCAATCACTCCCATCGCAAAACCGCGTCGCTGCTCGAACCATTCGCCTACCAACCAGGCTCCTAGCAGACACATCAACCCCTGCCCAAAAATCCGAAGCAAGGATAAGCCAATGTATAAAGTCGAGAGATGTTGGACGTGAGACATTAATACACAGGTGGCGGCCAGGCAAACTGAGGTGAGTGGCAGAAAGAATCGTGCGCCGTAGCGATCTACATAAGGGCCTACCAAGGGAATCGCCAGCCCGCTAAAAATAGTGGCAAACATATATGCCAACATGTAATCCGTATCCTGAATCGTCTCCATGGAGGCGATCATGTCAGCACGAAAGACGCCGATCGAATGAGACTGCCCCGGACTCGACATGTAGATCGTCATGAAGGCGATGAGCAGTACCCACCAACCACGATGAACGCGAGGTGTTGCCTTCGAAGTTAGGAGGGGAGCGTCGGATTTCAACGTAGTACACTAATTAGAGGCGGCGTGGATAAGTTTCGTATTGTATCGGAAGAAAGGAAAGCTGCAGCAGGGAGAATCATTAAACAGACTCAAAAACTCATGGAATCTTTCTTTAGAGCACTACCGATCAGTTCAATTCGCTATGCGTTCACCTACATCTTGCTATAACAAATAAATGCTTACCTTTACTGAATCTCATCCGCGTGCTCGTATCAATCGCCGACAGGCCCTGTCGATGGCGAGTGCTGCGATGTTAGGCAGTGGTATGTTATCTGCCAAAGACTCGGAAGTGCAGTTTCCGGGATTTGGGAAAGCAAAGAGCGTCTTGACGATATTTGCTCATGGTGGGCAAAGTCAAATCGATATGTGGGACCCCAAACCAAACGCACCGGAACATGTGAGAGGTGTGTTTAAGCCAATTCAAACCGCCTTGCCCGGTGTGCATTTTACCGAGGATATGCCCGGTATTGCCTCGGTGGCTGATCGCTTTACGTTGGTTCGCAGTATGGCTCACGAAGATCTCGATCATGGTAGCGCGACTTATTTGTCATTCACCGGGCGGTACCACAGTGTCTTGAGTTCCAACCCACTTCCGAATCCAACTGATATTCCGTCGATGGGTTCGGTTCTCGAATACTTGCCTACAGATCAGCGGTTTCCCTATTCATCGGTCTATGTAAATGGGCCCGCATTGGTTCCTGAATTGCCGGCTGCCGGGCAGTATGGAGGGTTGCTCGGGAAAAAATATGATCCCTTAATGGTCGGTGACCCAACGGCAGACGAAATTGCTATTCCCGGACTCTCCTATAAGACGGCGATGTCGGAATCGAAGATGCGGGAACGGATGAGATTAAAGGATAAGCTCAACCACAACCTGCAGAGGCTTAATAGAAATCAACGAGTACAAGATAATGCCAGACTCTATGGGCAGGCGATCGATATGTTATCGTCTCCGGAGGTTATTTCCGCTTTTGATTTAAGCCAAGAATCGGAACAAGTGCGTGAAGCTTATGGACATTATCGTTCCGGACAAGCCTGTTTGTTGGGTAGGCGTTTGGTCGAAGTTGGTGTCCCTTATATCAACGTCATTTTTAATCACACGAATCGAGGACAGGATGCCGCTCCTGAAGCAATCGAGGAATATGGCTGGGATACTCACAACGATATCTTTGAAGCGATGCATAAATATCTGGTTCCGCGATTTGATAAGACGATCACCACACTCATAAAAGATCTGGATGATCGAGGCCTGTTAGAAACAACCTTATTGATCATTATGAGTGAATTTGGTCGCGCACCTGTGGTAGCTCCGGAACCCCGATTCAAAGGGAATAATGCAGGTCGTAAACATTGGGCCAGTGCTTATTCGATTGCCCTGGCAGGTGCGGGAGTTCAGCGAGGAGCGGTTGTGGGCGCTACGGATCGTCTGGGAGGTGAAGTTGTCACCGACCGCTATGCACCCTGGGATTTGACCGCCACGGTGTTCAATGCTTTGGGGATACCCAGAAGTGCCCATTATCTCGATCCGGTGGACCGACCATTCCCTGTCACGGTAGGTAAACCCATGGCAGCACTTTACGGGACAATTTAGTTTGTTGCTTTAGGTCGAAATTCACGTTAAGGCTTGAAGCCGAAAGACGCCGGCAGCTCGTCGCCAAAGCAAATCGACCGCAGTTATAGGATGATCAGGCAATAATAGCACACATAATTATTGTCTAGAGTCCTCAAAGCAAATGAGATAGACTAATCGAGCAGCGATAATCTAATTGAGGCTAAGCTGAGATACTTAGGGGCACAAACTCAGAGGACAGAGGAACATGGAAGAAAACGGATCTGGTGAAAGTGCAGTCGGTGAAGATTGCTCTGAGCTGAGAAAAGAAATAGAAGAATTGAAATTGAGGATCAAGCAGTACGAACAGTCGATCGCGAATCATCGTCGATTACTTCTGAGTCAACTCGAACAGTTAGATCGTCTGGAGTCGTAGGTTCGAGTTGGAGGCCAAATGAGAACGGAGATGCTACCGGTAATATTGCGTTCTCTTGTGGTCGTCACCAGTGGCTTTCTGTTGTGTTTCAAAACTGCCCGGTAAGCAGACGTGAAACTTACTCATATTGCACGGGTTCGGGAAAGTTTTCTTCAAGTTCATTGGCGAAATGCCAACGCCCAGGTTTGTATTTAATCGCGAGCTCGGGAGTCGTGTATTTAACGCCACCGGCATAGTGACTATGCACGGCACGGTCGAGTATCCCGGTGGTAAGTAATGTGCGTTCCACCGGGGTATGCGCTTTTCCGGTGTGGAAAAAACTATCGATTCCGCGGACAAGTTGTTCAAAGTGACGGTATGGATACTGCATTTCCATTTTGAACAACTGCCCCAACAATTGTTTACTCTTGTCGAATTCGATGGCGACCGACATCTGATCAGTCACCCCATTTAACATGCAGCACACCGCACGACTGCCGTCACGGTATTCGATCACGTAGATGGAACTGTCATCACGACGAATTCGTTGTTCCAAATCGTCCACTGATTTGTCGGCAGCTTTCAGTGCTGTGGCCACCGCTTTTCTTGACCACTTGCCTGCCCTCTCTGCCTCCCACATTTTGTCATAGGGAATTGCTTCGACACTGCGGACTCCCGTTTCACCACCTTTGCGTCGCTCCATTAAGCACTGAATCGTTTCGAGGGCGTGAAAACCATAGCTTTCCAGGCCTCCGAAGGCTACGCCGGTGATCGTCTTAATCTTAGAACTAACAGGAATGCTGACTGCTGGATACCGCCAGGCGAAAGGAAGCGAGGAGCCAGCTTGAAACGGTATTTTTAATCGCCGGGCGCGATCATACATCGCCTTGGCATCCTTCCAGTTCCAGCTCAGATGCTTGTCATTGAATACCGGTACGACTCGGCCTGTTTGTTCATAGGTGTCCGCGATCGCATCGAAAAACCGGCGTCTAGGGTATTTCACCTGATGAGTTTCCTCGGTGGATTCGTAATTCCCGTGTTCGCCGACACTCAGTACTGCATCGCATTGCAGTCGGTCTGTCCCAAGTGTCAACGCGTCGTGGATGTTGTCAAATATCGGTACGTTGTACTTTTCACTTTTAGCAACGGAAATGTCATTGCCAGTCTTTTGCTCCACGTACATGGAAACTAACTGCAGATCAGGCCCCGCTCCACCTAGATGGTCCCAGCCTTCCAGAAGTTTTGAAAAGATGACATCGCAATGAGAGTTCTTGAAGTATTGAGTGCCAATGCCTGCCACACGGAGCGTCTTGGGCTTGCTGATTCCCTGGACGGGGTGAAGCACACCGGTGGCGAGGGGAAGAGTCGGCAGCGTCTGAATTAAAGACCTTCTTGTGATCAACGGATTATTGCTCCTGAATCCAAATCATATAACTGTTTACCCACTGGTTAATAGGATCACCCATATTGCGGATTCCATATCCGTGCCCGCCGGTATCTCGGAAGAAAGTCCGGATTCTAACCCCGGCCTTCTTACACGCCGATTCGAATCGCAACGAGTTTTCAGCCAAGACGCCTTTGTCGTCCAATGCATGAGCTACAAACGCGGGGGATATGTTGGGAGTGATGTGTAACTCGGCCGAGTACTTGTTGATTTGGTCCTTGGTTGGTTTTTCGCCAAATAGAAGTTTCTGATAGCCGGCACCGGCAACTTCTGTTTGCATCGATAAGAGAGGGTAGGCACCGCCGAAGAATGCCACTTCACTGCTCAGTCGATCAATCCGGTCCTGATGATCTGGACGCTCCCCGATCGGGTGAATCAATGGAGTGACCGCCACAATACCACCGGCAGAGAATCCAAATGTTCCCACTCGCTGTGGATTAATATTCCAGTCGGAGGCATGAAAGCGAGTCAAGCGGATGGCACGGCGAATATCTGCCTCCATGACTTCGATGCCATTAAAGGTTGTCGAGGTTTTGGCATTACGGAACTTTAACACGAGTCCGGCAATTCCAGCTTGAGACAAAAGGCGGGCTAAATCATTCCCTTCCTTGTCAATGACAGCTCGGGTGAGGCCTCCGCCGGGAACGATCACCACGGCTGCAGTCGGCTCCTTCTGTTTATTGGGGAGATGGACGGTGAGCGTCGGTATGACAGTATCGGAGATGCTACGATCAATTAGTGTTTTTCCATCGCCACGCTCAACCACCTTTTCTTTGTCTTGAACGCCTTCGCTACCTGGTGCGGTGGATTCCCATAATCGTACTTCAAAAGGTGGCTTGATGTCGGCTGCAAGCAAACTGGTTGGGAGAATCAGTAACGTGCCAAGAAGGAATGAGAGTGTTTTCATTACATTGTCGTGTTGAATTGCTTGGGGTCGTATCTTGCTAATATAACGCCTTTACATCTGTAATTCGAACACGTTTGAGAGTGTGATTTCCTCTTTTGCTTGTGATGGTATGATAGAGGCCTGTCAATGACGAACTGGATTCTCTGGGAATTAGGCTTTTCACCATGCTGAAACAACTTTCGCTAATGCTCGTAATGGCGCTGAGCGTCGCCGTTCAAGGCGCAGACCGTCCCAATATTGTTCTGATCATGGCCGATGATCTTGGTATCGATAGTGTGGAAGACTACGGCGGGCGGCAGTATAAAACCCCTGTGATGACCCAATTGGCGAAAGAGGGTATGCGGTTTACACACGCTTATGCCCAACCTCTTTGCACGAATACCAGAATTCAGTTGATGACGGGGATCTATAACCATCGCAATTGGCTGGCGTTTGGAATCTTAGATCCTCAAGCCAGAACGTTCGGTCACATGATGCAGGATGCTGGCTATAAGACGGCGATTGTTGGTAAGTGGCAATTACAAAGCTACGATCCACCGGACTATCCGGGAGCTGCCTTTCGACGGGACAAAGGAATGCACGTTGATAAAGCCGGATTTGATGACTATTGCCTATGGCACACCCACCATACGGAAGACAAAGGTTCGAGGTATCCAGATCCCAAAATCAATCTAAATGGGGAGTACATTAAGGACACCAAAGGTAAGTACGGCCCGGATATTTGGGCAGACTTTATTTGTGATTATGTGAGTCAGGAACACGAAAAGCCGTTCTTTTTGTATTACCCAATGGCATTGCCGCATAACCCGTTTTCGCCAACTCCGGATTCCCCCGAATGGAAGGATGCCTCCAAACGACATGACGAAGAGAATCACTTTTACGGTGATATGGTGGAGTATACGGATAAGGTGTTGGGGCGAATTGTTGCGGCCATCGATGAAGCCGGTATCGGTAAAGATACGTTATTGATTTTCTATAGCGATAATGGAACCAATCAAAAGATTGAAACAGAAACCGCCTGGGGGTTGAGTCAGGGTGGCAAAGGCCTGTCGATTGATGCTGGGGTACACGTCCCACTCTATGTGCGTTGGCCGGGAACAATCAAAGCGGGAAGTGTGAACGATAAGCTTGTTGACTCCACCGACTTCCTTCCCACGATCATGGAAGCGGCCGCCGCTCCTGTTTCACCCAAATTAGAACTTGATGGAATCAGCTTCTACCATCAGTTGCTCAATAAGAAAGGCCCTGAACGCCCTTGGGTGTTTTACCACTATGATCCTCGCCCAGGCTGGGATAAGCACAAATTTACGCTGCATCGCTTTATCCAAAATCGTCGTTACAAGCTATACGACAACGGTATCCTGATTGATGTGAAGAAGGATCCTCTTGAACAACATATGATCTATGCAGAAGACGATACACGTGAGACAGCAGCCATCCGTAAAACGTTTGAACGTGTATTGGCAGAGAAACACGCGGAGTGGTTAAAGGCTCGCCCGGCGAACAACGATCGAGTTCAGTAGAGTATTGGGAATTGTAGATGGAACCGCCAGCTATGAAAAAACTATTTGTTGCATTGCTTTGTTTTGTGGCGAGTATCAGCGTTGTCAACGCGGAAGAGAAACGTCCGAATATCTTGTTTGCTTTCGCAGATGACTGGGGGAAGTATGCGAGTTGTTATGCCCAGGTGGATGGGCCGCATTCGATCAATACTGTATTTGAGACGCCCACGATAGATGCCATTGCTGGTAAAGGGACGTTGTTCAAACATGCATTCGTCACCGCTCCTTCGTGTACGCCCTGTAGAAGCTCAATTCTGTCAGGCCAGTATTTTTACCGTACCGGTCGAGGGGCCATTTTGCAGGGGGCCATCTGGGATCTGAATATTCCCACCTACCCGTTGTTGCTGCAGGATGCCGGATATCATATCGGGCAAACCTACAAGGTTTGGTCGCCTGGCTCACCAGCTGATGCTCCGTATGGTGGCAAAGCCACAGCCTTTGAGTCCGCTGGTGGGAAATTTAACGGATTCTCACAACAGGTCTACCAAATGGTGGCAAAGCAGGCCAAGAGTTCTGCTGAGGCAAAACAAGTTCTGCTGAATGAAGTCAAACAAAACGTTCAGGCATTCCTCGATGCCCGTCCAGATGATGCGCCGTTTTGCTACTGGTGGGGACCGACCAATGTCCACAGGAAGTGGATTAAAGGAAGTGGAAAAAAATTGTGGGGTATCAATCCGGATGACCTTCAGGGGAAGCTGCCTGCGTTTTTGCCTGACGTACCGGAAATTCGACAGGACTTCGCAGATTATTTGGGAGAAGCTCGGGCCTTCGATGCTGGTTTAGCGGCTGTGCTAGAAGTCCTGCAACAAACCGGAGAACTAGATAACACGATGATTGTGATTAGTGGTGATCATGGGGCTCCGGGATTCCCTCGAGGGAAATGTAATCTGTACGATTTTGGTACCCAGGTTCCGTTAATCGTATCCATGCCGGGACAATCTGCCCCGCGTGTTGTGGGCGATTTCGTGAATTTGATGGATCTGGCACCGACGTTTCTGGAAGTGGGTGGGCTAGAACCACCAGAAGTGATGACAGGAAAGAGTCTTGTCCCTGTTTTGAATTCAAAGAAAGAGGGGTTGGTAGATCTTTCACGATCGTGGGTAGTAACCGGTCGCGAACGTCATGTTGCCAAAGTACGCGATGGTTTTTTGCCTTATCCCCAGCGAGCCATTCGCACCAAAGACTATTTATATATCATAAACTTCAAGGCTGACCGTTGGCCGATGGGGGCACCAATGGCAGTTACTCAGGACTCTGCCCCTTCCACTGACCAGCTTGAGAATAACACGTTCATCTGCTTTGGGGATTTAGATGCAAGTCCCACCAAAGCGTGGTTGATAGAAAATCGTTTTAAGAGCCAGTGGCAACAACATTATGACTGGGCATTCGGGAAACGTCCTCCTGAAGAGCTGTACGTCCTGGCCGATGATCCGGATCAAGTTCATAATGTGGCAAAGAAAATGAAGTATGCAGAGGTGAAAGCTCAACTGAAGAGCCAACTGATGCAGGAATTGACATCGACCGGAGATCCACGGGTCACGGGCGATGGATCCACCTTTGATAAGTCACCGTTTACGGACCCGTTCAAACGCTAGTCCGAAGAAGTAATACGCAGCACTGCCAACGATAGATATTGAGTTTTTAGGGGATTTGCAATGAATAGAGTCTTACTAGCAGGCCTGTTCGTCATTTTGACCGCCGTCAATTCATCGGCCGCTGATAAGCCAAATATTCTATGGCTTACAAGTGAAGACCATGGCCCTGAAATGGGATGTTATGGCGATGAATTAGCCGTGACTCCCTACGTGGATGCGTTGGCAAAGAAAGGAATGTTATTCGATCTGGCTTGGTCCTGTGCTCCTGTTTGTGCTCCGGCCAGAACGACGATCATTACAGGTATGTATCCGCCGTCGATTGGCGGACAACACATGCGTAGCATGGTGTCACTGCCAGAGTATGTTCAGTTTTATCCCTGGTATTTGAAGCAAGCCGGATATTATACGACAAACAACTCAAAGCAGGATTACAACGTCAAGAAGACTGAACAAGGGTGGGATGTTTCTTCGAATAAAGCTCACTATCGCAACCGCGGAGAGGGGCAGCCGTTCTTTGCAATTTTCAATGTGACGATCAGTCATGAAAGTAAGATTCGTACTCGCCCTCACGAAAAGGTTTTGGATCCCGCCAAAGTGCGTGTACCTGCCTATCATCCGGACAATGCAGAATCCCGACAGGACTGGGCTCAATACTACGACATTGTCAGTCGCGCCGATAAATTGGCAGGCGAACGTCTAGCAGAATTGGATCAGGCGGGCCTTACCGACGACACCATCGTCTTCTATTACGGTGACCATGGAAGCGGTATGTCACGCTCTAAACGTTGGCCATACAACTCAGGCCTCTCCGTTCCAATGGTTGTATTCTTTCCCAAGAAATGGGAACATCTGGCTCCGAAGGAATACAAAACCGGAGGGACGAGTGATCGATTGGTTAATTTTGTTGATCTGGCACCGACCGTGTTAAGCCTGGCCGGAGTTAAGCCTCCGAAGCACATGCAAGGGCATGCATTTGCCGGTAAATACCAACAGAGTAAACCCAAATACATGTTTGGATTTCGGGATCGTATGGATGAGCGATATGACTTCATTCGGACAGCCACCGATGGACGTTATCACTACATTCGTAATTTCAACCCGCATTTTATCTATGGCCAGTACGTTGCGTATAATTTCGTGACTCCGTCCACCGCCGCCTGGAAGCGGGATTATTTAGCCGGCGAGCTGAATGAGGCACAGTCGGCTTATTGGCAGTTGAAACCAACCGAGGAGTTATATGACCTGGAGACAGATCCTGATGAAGTAAATAACTTAGTGGATTCGAAGGAACATCAGGCGATTTTGAAAGAATTGCGTGGAGCCTTATATGGGTGGTGTGAAGAGATCCGGGACGTAGGCTTCCTGCCGGAAGGTGAAATACACAGTCGCAGTGCTGATACATCACCGTATGAGATGGGCCATGATGATAAACGCTATCCGTTCCCAAAGATTTTTGAAGCCGCTGACAAAGCAACCCATCGCGATGAGGAAAGCCTGGGGCTCATGGTGAATTATCTCAAGGACAGTGATAGTGCAGTTCGCTATTGGGGAGCCGTTGGACTATTAAATCGGGGGAGAATTGCCTATGCCAAACAAGCAGATGCACTGCGGTCATGTATGGAAGATGAATCACCCTACGTACAGATTGCCGGTGCTTACGCTTTGGCAAAGTACGGAAAAGGTGAAGACGTGCGTCTTGCTACAGATCATCTGCTGTCGCTGACCGAATGGAACGCATCTCGGCCAGTCTTCGTCGCCCTGACGGCTTTAAATGCAGTGGATAAGCTGGATGGAAAAGCTGCTCATGCATTAGCTGACATCAAAGCGTTGCCACGTAAAAATGGAGCGTCCCCGGACCGTCGTTACAACGGCTATGTCAATCAGGTCCTCGGTAAAGTCATTAAAGACCTAGAAGAGTAACCCGACTGTTTGTCTTTGCTGAATTCGATTCCCCCCCCAAGTCTATTAGGATCACCTTTCATGTTATTACGCGTATTGGTCACCGCTCTGTTGCTGGTAATCTCCTCCACGTCGGTGGATGCTAAACCGAATCTGTTAATTGTCACCGTTGACGATATGAGCGCAGATTCGATTGGAAGCTACGGCTGCCCTATCGAAGGGATCTCTCCTCACATGGATGGGCTTGTACGGTCCGGTATGAGATTTCAATATGCCCACGTACAGGTGGGGAATTGCATGCCTGGACGAAATGTGATGTGGTCTGGCCTGTATCCACATAACAACGGCGTCGAAGGATTCTACCGCGTAGCCAATCCTCAGCACCAACACTTAGTTGACATGATGAAGGCGGCCGGTTACTTCACCGCCATCATGGGGAAGACCAGTCACTCGACACCTTATCACCCCTACCCTTGGGACGCCATTCTGGATACGGCAGAAGATGGGAGTAGTTATGACAAGAAGAATCCCGCTCACTTCGGTGAAGCGACGGCGCGGGGGATTGCCGCGGCAGTCGAGGCTGAAAAGCCATTCTGCCTGATGGTGAATGTTTCGGATCCCCATAAACCGTTCTATTCGGGGCCTGGCGACAAGAATCAACCGACTCTGGTTGTAAGTCCCGAAGATGTGCCTGTGCCCGGATTTCTATTTGATGACCCACAGGTCCGACAGGAACTTGCTCTGTATTACAGTTCTGTGAGCCGAGCAGATGATTGTGTAGGTGAAATCTTGCAGGCCTTGAAACTGTCAGGCCAGGAAGAGAAAACGGTGGTTTTGTTTTTGTCTGATCATGGCATGCCGTTGCCTTTCGCCAAGACTCAGCTTTACCATCACAGCACACATACCCCTTTAGCAGTACGTTGGCCGGGGGTCACCAAGAGTAACACCTTGGATGAAGAACATATGGTCTCTGCCGTGGATTTGACTCCTACGATACTGGAAATTGCCGGCGTCCAAGGACCGCGAATGGATGGGCGATCCTTTGCTTCCGTATTGAAGGGTGAATCGCAGGACGGTCGTGAATTTGTCATTAAAGAATACAACGAGAATTCAGGGCGGTCGCGAGATCCAATTCGGGCCGTACAGACAAAGAGATATTTGTATCTGGCGAATGCCTGGGCGAATGGCTCTCGAGTGTTTGCGACGGCGACAACAGGTACGCAGACCTATCGCCGGATGGCAGTTTTGGCAGAAACAGATGAGTTTCTTGCACGGCGATTGGCTATGTACAAACATCGCGTGCCGGAAGAATTTTATGATGTGGAAAAGGATCCGGATTGTTTACGCAATCTGATAGATAGTCCGATGCATCAACGCCTCATTCAGCAACAACGTGATCGATTGTTGGAATGGATGGAAGACACCAACGACCATATGCTTGATTGCTATAGGCATTTTGACGATGCCGAGGTTAGAGAAGCATATGTTATTGCGAAGGAGAAGGAGGCCACATCGAGGAAGAAGGAAAATTCAAAAGGCACTCCGAAGCCGGTTAATGCCAAACAGAAAATTTTTAAGGTCACTCTGCCCACTCCTATCTTAGCAGGCTCGAATGTGGAATATGTTGTGAATTACGATATTCCGGCATCACTGGGAGCACAGGGAATCACGATCACGCTCAAACAGGGCAAGGCCGGAGACCGTGTAGCACGCGAAGTAGCCATGATCCGCGGTAAAGGGAAATTGGTCGTGGAGTTTAAGATTCCTGACGCTCCGGTAGATGCGTTAGTCTCGTTTGCAACGTGGGTTGGCCCGGAGTATTCAAAAAATATTCAGTTTTATCACACGGACGCGATTCCGGTTAAAGCGAAGACTCCTTAACGTCACCGCATGAATTACGTTTACGCGTCGATGGCTTGAGTAATCGCCTGGCCGTGAACATCGGTGAGCCGGAAATCTCGCCCGGCATGGTGGTAGGTTAGCCGTTCGTGATCCAGGCCAAGCTGATGCAAGATGGTAGCCTGAATATCGTGAACATGAACTGCGTCTTCGGTCGGATGAAATCCGAAGTCGTCTGTTTTTCCCATTGAATAACCCGGCTTCATGCTGCCACCGGCCATCCACATCGTATATGCCTGTGGGTGATGGTCTCGGCCGTTACTTCTGCCCAGCGTCGGGTTCTGTTCCACCATGGGAGTTCGTCCAAACTCTCCTCCCCACACAACCAGTGTGTCCTGCAGAAGCCCCGTTCGTTTTAAGTCTTTAACAAGTGCTGCGGAAGCCTGATCTGTCTTGGTGCAATTACTTGTGCAGTTTCCTTTGACATTGGAATGGGCATCCCAGCCGCTGTGGAAAATATTGATATACCGTACGCCTCGCTGGACCATTCGCCGAGCAAGCAGACAAGCACGAGCAAAGGAGGCCTGTTCCGGCTTGCAGCCATAGAGATCCAATGTTTCCTGCGACTCTCGGCTGAGGTCCATCAGTTCGGGAGCGGACACCTGCAGCTTGGCAGCCATCTCGAACGAGGCAATTCGAGTTTGTATTTCAGGGTCTTGATATTTCTCAAGTTGCGTTTTGTTTAATTTGTTTATCAAGTTGAAAGTTGCCTGTTGTGACTCTTCGGCTAATCCATCAGGCGTTGACACATTAAGAATTGGCGGCCCCTGATTTCGAAACAATACACCAGTGTTCACCGTTGGTAGAAACCCACTTGAATAAAGGCCTGCACCACCGCTTAAACCACTACCTGTGTTCATGACCACGTAAGCGGGGAGCTCCTTGGTTTCCGCACCAAGTGCATACATTGCCCAAGAACCAACACTAGGACGCCCTGGTTGGCCAAAGCCGGTGTTAAAGAATAGTTGAGCCGGTGCATGATTGAATTGATCCGTTCTGACAGCCCGGAATATACAAATCTCATCGGCGATCGTGTGTAAATGAGGTAGAGCCTCGGAGATCTCCTGTCCACTCTTTCCATACTTTCCAAATTTGAATTGTGGCCCGAGTACTCCGGCATTTGCCTGAATGAAAGCGTAACGCTGATCTCCAAGTACAGAGTCCGGAAGGGGTTGCCCTTCGAGTTCTTTAAGGAGTGGCTTCTCATTGAATAATTCAAGCTGGCTCGGAGCTCCGGCCATAAATAAATGGATGACCGCCTTGGCCGCGGGAGTGTGGTGTGGGCGTACATGACCGGCTAGCGAGTCATCCGCTCCAGAAACACCGGCGTTGGTTCCACCGGCAAGAAGACTGGCTAAAGCGATCTTTCCGGTACCTACTCCGCAGTCTTTGAAAAAGTTGCGACGTGTCAGGTTAAGTGTTGAGTGTTTGGTATTCATAACTATGTCAGTTTTTGGTTATTGCTTCATCGGTGGAGAAAAGAGCTCGCACGATAACTGCCCAGGCGGTGGTCATCACACCTCGCTCGCTCTCCAAGCCGGAAAACTCTTTGGCTGAATCTGGATTTTCAGAGTAGTACTCGAAGGTTGAATTGAACACGTCTGTTACCTCACGTAACTCATCTGTGTTCGGTGGGCGTGAGTACAGACGCAGAAAGGCCATGCGGATGTTTGATTCAGTGTCTTGGTTGGATTCCGCAAGTTCCTGCCCGAATTGGCGAGCGATGTCCAGGAACATCACATCGTTTAATAAAGTAAGGGCCTGAAGTGCTGTGTTGGAACGATTGCGTTTAGAAGTGCAGGATTCTCCACTGGGGCCATCAAAAGTATTAAACATGGCAAACGGGACCGTTCGTTTCGTGTAGGTGTACAAGCTCCGGCGATAACGGTCCTCCCCAATACTCGCTATCCACTTGGGGGAACCATAGGCTGCGGCGCCGATACCGGCTGGCTGCAAAGGCTTGACCGGAGGACCGTACATTTTTGGCGATAGTAGCTTCGCGCTTTGGAGAATCGAGTCCCGGATTACCTCGGCATCTAACCGAGTTCGTGGGAAGTAGCTTAATAATTCATTGGACGGGTCAATGTTAATGGCATTCGAATTCACCACACTAGACTGCTGGTAGGTCGCGCTGGTCACGATGTACTTGTGTAGCCATTTGATGGACCAGTCATTTTTCAATAGTTCAATCGCAAGGTGGTCCAGTAAGTGTGGGTGGGATGGTGCATTGCCCTGAAAACCAAAGTCATCCAAGGTCGTTACAATTCCATTGCCAAAGAATGCGTCCCAGTGTCGGTTCACGACGACACGTGATGTTAAAGGGTTTTCTGCAGCCACAATCCACTGGGCAAAACCGAGTCGATTGGCGGGGGTACCGGTTTGGAATGGATGCAGGAAGTTCAAAGGTTGAGGCGTAACAGATTCTTTAGGGCTCAAATATTCGCCTCGGTGATGTCGGTGCGTCGGGCGAGGGTTTTCCTGAGGACGCTCTTGCATGACCATGGCACGTTGATACCCAGGTCGTTTTCTTAAAGTATTAATCCGGCCCGCCTGTTCTTTCAACTCAGGACTTTGCAATAAAAATTGAGTTGCTAATGCCTGACGTTGTTCCTCCGTTTGTTCGGAGTCAGGAATGTCTAATAGGTTTTCTGCAGCAGGAGGAAGCTCCTCGGCTGACAGAGGTTTGTTATCGGTTGCAATGGAAAGGCGGAATTTACCCAGAGAACTCGAAAAGTGGCGACCGAAGTGCATGATTATCGTCCAATCCCCGGCAGGGATCGGTTCGGTCGGTTGCAGGATCGCGATGTGCCGTTCGCCCTGCCCCTCGTGTACCGACCACCCAGTTTGGATATCACCATCGATCATTAGCTGGGCTGATGTGTCCTGATTGCCATAACGATTCTTGGCGTAACTATGGACGGCCTTTTCTAATTTAATTCGTTTGCCGTTGACCTGAATTTCGAACTCAGTGAGAAAGAAATCGCCAATCGTACCTTCGTAGTTGGTCATTCCCGGCCCGTAATTAGGGAGTCTGGGGTCGGGGAGTGCTTCCAGCCGTATTGCAGTGACGGCTTCAGTTTTAACCGGATATTCCAATTCAAAAATGTCATGCTTGGTTGAGTCGCCGGATGCAAAGACTACTTGGTTTCTTTCAAGTTGGAGGTGTGGCAGATTGGTTTGCAATGAAGCAGGGGAAATCGGCTGCCAATTCCGCTTGCGATTACGTTGAGAAGTTAGCCAGACGGTGAATTCCGCCTCAAGGTCTTTGCCAGATTTGATGTATTGCGTTCTGAGCTCAGAAATGAGGTCTTCTGCTTTGGCTAGATTAGCTTGGTGTCGCTGGTCGACGTCGGCATCTGGGATGTCCATTTCTGGTTCGTCCGTGTTATTCATGAAAGCCATGAATTCGTAATACTGGCGGTGCGTAATCGGGTCGTATTTATGAGTGTGGCATTGGGCACAGCCGGTGGTGAGTCCTAGCCACGTAGTGCCCGTTGTCGCAACGCGGTCGGTCATGGCATGGAACCGGAATTCAAGCGGGTCGATCCCACCTTCTTCGTTGAGCATGGTGTTGCGATGGAAGCCGGTGGCAATACGCTGTTGCGGCGTGGCGTTCGGAAGCATGTCACCAGCGAGTTGCTCGATGGTGAATTGATCGAACGGCATTCCGGTATTAATCGCTCGGATTACCCAGTCGCGAAAGGGCCACATATTTCGATCTCGATCTTTCTCATAACCATTGGTGTCAGCATATCGAGCTAGATCTAACCAGCGGCGAGCCCAACGCTCACCATAACGAGAGTCGTTTAAGAGCCGGTCCACCAAATTGCCGTATCTATCCTGATTCAATTGGCCATCATCGTGAAAAACGGTGGTCATTGCTGAGTCTAACTCTTTCATCGTCGGAGGGAGACCGATTAAGTCGAGATAGAGTCGCCGGATGAGCGTGTGGGGATCGGCGGTCTCGGATGGAGATAGATTGGCTTGCTTGAGTCGATAGATTACGTACTCATCAATCGGGTTGTTTCCCCAATCATGTTTTCCAGACGGGGCCTTGGTTGCTTGCGGAGCTTGGAAAGACCAATGAGGTTCCCATTGTGCACCCTGTTTAACCCAGGCCTTGAGCACCGTTATTTCATCCGCAGTCAGGTCTTTGTTGTTGGCGGCCGGCGGCATTCGGATGTCGGGATCTTCTGAGAGGATTCGGCTGATGATCTCACTCCTCTTTAGACTGCGTGGGACGACAGGAGAATGAGGAGCGGTTTTCTCTCCAAAAAGACCGTGTCGGGTGTCCAGTCGCATTTCGGTGACTCGAGCGTCCTCGTCCGGCCCGTGGCATTTGTAGCACTTGTTGGAAAGTATCGGGCGAATGTCTCTTGTGAAAGAGATTTCGTCGGCAATCCCAGTGGAGGGTTGTGCCAATGCCGTCAGTAGGATGGCGGCAGTTAAGGTGTTGATTTTCATGCCTGGGGAATCGTTTCGTGGAAGTCGCTAATGCCGCTGTTAAAAAGGACTTTGCCTTGCGGGAAAGGACTTTAGCTACCAAAGTAAATGTTGCATTTATTTTACAAGGACTAGGAAATCATAGAAACCAACACTCCCGAAATCTCATTTTGCAATTGAGGTATAATCAGGCTTTCTACACTCTCGTTTTTATTGTCCCGAGGAAACTCAATGCGTCTCCTAGCATACCTTCTCTCACTGAATATCTTGCTGTTATCGGCTGTTGCTGTGGAGCCCACAAGTTCTGAGATTCAAGTGATGGATAACTGGATTCGTGCGAGCTTTTACGGTGAGGAGCTCGAGTTTGAGCATGGCGGTTATCTCGAAGTTAAATTGGAACATGGCCCTCTATTAAAGAACATGGCGACGACCAAGGTCTACCACAAGCAGTTGGGTGACTTGCCTTTAAAAATAAACCGTAAAACGTATGACCACGGTTTGTATTTGTCATCAGCTGGCGAGATTCGGGTGGTGCTACCTGCACCGGCCAGTGGATTTGAAGCCGTATATGGTGTGGATAGCAATCGTGTAACCAGCTTTTACTCGAATGCGAATCGCGGTGCTGTTATTGGCGTAGTCTCTGCTGGCAGTAAAGAACTATATCGTACTCCTGTCATGCGAGAGGGAATGGCCGGACATCGTATCGATGTTGCGTTGGAAGGAGCCAGTTCCTTCACGCTGACTTCAGTTGGATTGCCCGAAGGTGTGATTGAGCGTGTCGATTTTAACCAGTCCGATTGGGCAGACGCTCAGGTGGAATTGATGGATGGACAAAAGATACGCTTGGGGAATCTTCCGGTCGCACCATTAGGGACCGCTCCACCGATGAGTCCGCCATTCTCCTTTTCTTATGGAGGTAAGAACTCTCGGGACTTTCTTGCATCTTGGGATAAAAAATGGAGCACAGCGGTTACTACCAAATCAACAGTGGAAAAGGTATTGAGTTATACCGATCCGAAGACTGGAATCGTGGTCGAATGTTCGTTGACCGTCAATCGTAAGCTACCAGTGGCGGAATGGGTCTTGGTATTTCGAAATCCAACGGAGCATCGCACTGAGATATTGGAAAATGTGTTGCCTTTGGATCTTGCCGTGGAGCGTGATAATGAAGGTGAGTTCACTTTGCACCACAGCAACGGCAGTCCTCATTCACTAGTGAGGATGTCAGATGAAACAGATTATGCTCCACGTCGAACCGTTCTGGGGCCCGAGTCCTCAAAGCAACTTGGCTCACTCATTGGTCTTCCCGCCAGTAATGATCTTCCCTTTTTTAATCTCGAATGGAATTCACGGGGTTCAATTTTCGCGATTGGCTGGCCTGGGCAATGGGAAGCCTCCTTTGTTCGTGATGCGGGGCGAGCTCTTCAGTTACAGGCCGGGCAGCAGAATGTCAGGTTTGAACTTCTGCCTGGCGAAGAGGTCCGCACGCCAAGGATTGCAATGTTAATGTGGGCTGGCGGGGACTGGCTGCGGGCACAGAATCTATGGCGGAAGTGGATGATTGAGGAGAATCTTCCTCGGACGGCCGATGGCGCCTTGCCGCCGTTTCAGCACAATGCCTCGAGCTCTGCTCATTATATCGAGAGTTCCGGGGCTACCGAGTCTAATCAGAAAATGTTCGTCGACCGTTATGTGGATGGTGGGATTAAACCGGACTACTGGTGGATTGATGCAGGCTGGTATAACTATGAAGACTATTGGCTGAATGTTGGAAGCTGGAATCCCAATACAAATCGGTTTCCTAATGGGCTTAAACCTATTTCAGATCACCTGCATGCTCGGAAAATCGATTTTATACTTTGGTTCACGCCGGAAATAGTGACGCGTGGAAGTGAAATTGATCGTACACAGCCCGAATGGTTGCTCAAAGGTGGGGCTGAATGGTGGATGGGGCATGCGTTGATTCAAGGAGAATATCCAGCGCACGTCAATGATTCCGGACTCACGCTTATGGAAGACGTCGCCGCCTTTGGGACGGGGAATCCGGACGCAACAGCTACCAGTAAGCAATCGTTGGCAGACGGTGATTGGCATTTGGTGACTGCGACAAGATTCATCAATCAAGAAGCAGGTAAGAGTGAACTGAAGGTCTATGTAGACGGCACACTGTCTGCCATAGCGATCTCAGACAATATCTCTGCGATGGATAAAAACGACTCATTCGGAGTGGGGCGACAATATCAAACGCGTGGGATCGTTGGTGAGATTGATGATGTGCGTGTTTACGACGTCGCTTTGGATGCCATACAGGTCGAACAGTTGGCATTACATCGGTTGGCTCTTGAACCTCTGCATTATTATCCATTTGATGGCAATGTCGACGATATGGCAGGCGGGATTCACGGTGAAAAAATAGGTGCCGGTGAGTATCGCTTCGTTAAAGGAGTAGGGCCTGAAGCAAGTCGGGCATTGGCGTTCAATAATGACTATGGTGTAAAGATTCCTAATTCCGCACATGAGAATTATACGCTGTCCTGTTGGGTTCGAATGGAAGCACCGCAAGCTCCGCCTTGGGGACGAGGGGATATGAGATTGTTCAATTTTGGCGATGCGGATGCCGCTCAATGGATCACCGACTATGTGGATGAACGTATTCATAGTCAGGGTGTGGATTTGTATCGCCACGATGGAATTCCACCTTTGTCCTACTGGAAGTCCAATGATGAGCCCTTGCGGCAGGGAGTGTCGGAAATGAAGCACGTGGCTGGTCTGTTGCAGTTCTGGGATACTCTGCGTGAACGGCACCCAATGCTACGAATCGATATTTGTTCTGGTGGTGGCAGTCGCAATGAACTGGAGACCCTCAGGCGGGCTGTGCCTCTTTGGCGAAGTGACTATGCCTACGAGACGACTGGAATGCAAGCCTTGAGCTATGGTATGGCGTTGTGGATCCCTTATTTCGGCACGGGGATCAATACGACCGATCCTTATACTTTCTGGAGTCAGCTTGCACCGGCGAATACAACAACGTGGGATGTGAGGCGAGATGACTTTGACTTTGAATCTGCACAGGAATTACTAGAGCAACGACGTGAAGTGATTTCGTATTATTATGATGACTTCTATCCGCTTACAGGTTACCGCACGGACAATGATGTTTGGATGGCATGGCAGTTTAACCGGGAATCGGAACAGTCCGGCGTGGTGATGTCCTTCCGGCGGCCAGAGAGTTTAGCTTCCGAGATGCAATTTAGATTGCGCGGTCTCGAGTCCGAGAAAATGTATGTTGTTGAGAATCTCGAAGGAAAAGTGATTCAACGCGCAACCGGTGAAAGCCTGGCTACCAAGGGGCTTACTGTTGCACTGCCCAGTCCCCGTTCCACGGCGATCTACAAGTATCGGCAAAGGTAATCAAAGGAAGCGATCGTTATGAAGTGTCCCAAGTGTGGTGCTGGCTTGACTGCCTTGCCAGTCGAAGATGTCACTGTCGATAAGTGTCAAAGCTGTGATGGGATCTGGCTGGAGTATGGTGAGCTTGAAAAACTTCGTGAATCCGGTGCCCAAAGGGTCGAGGAAATGCTGGAAGCAGAATTTGGAAATCCACCCGCTCCAATGACATCGCTAGACGGCTATTTGCGTTGTCCACATTGTGTGGATATAGGGTTGAGAACAAATTATGTTTCATACATGCAACCAGTAAAGATGGACCACTGCGTACAGTGTTTCGGTATGTGGTTGGACAAAAATGAGCTGGATAAACTACTTGAAGACAAGAAGCAACTAGATCAGGTCCAAGTGAATGGCGGAATGAAGGCTATGCTGGCCGGCATGATGGCACGCTTAAAAAAGTAATAGCCCGGCCTGTTTTTTGAAAACGGAGTTTCAGAGGATCTCGTGTAGGATACGCCCGCCTTCAGCAATCGGAACAGGACGCCCCTGAGGCCCGGGAAGTCTCGTTTCTAAAGAGATCCCCATGCGATTGTAGATTGTGGCAGCAATGTCGGCCGGCGAGACGGCGTCTTCAATTGGATAGGCGGCATGTTTGTCCGACTCCCCGAAAATCGCACCAGATTGAATTCCGGCACCAGCCATTAAGGCTGGGAAGCAGTAAGACCAGTGATCTCGTCCATCGGCTGAGCCTCGATTAAGAAATTTGGGAGTGCGGCCAATCTCGCCACATACGATGACTAACGTATCCTCCAGCATTCCACGTTCTTCCAAATCCAGCAGGAATGGAGGCAGGCTTCGGTCCAGGCCTGGTAAGAGATGGTCGCCCATGACTCGGGTCAATTGCCGATGGCTGTCCCAGCTAGTGGTGTCGTCCCCACGCACCGCCATGTCCCATCCCACCGATACGAATCGAGCTCCGGCCTCGACAAGTCTTCGGCTCATCAATAGCGATTGGCCAAACAAGCTTCGTCCAAATTTGTCACGTAATGCGTCGGGTTCCTGGGTGATATCAAAGGCATCTGCAATCTGAGCAGAATTCAGCATGTTCAATGCCTTACTGCGCAATGAATTGAACGCTCTTGGACCTTGTGCCAATTCCAGTTTGTCACGTTCCAATTCAAATTGGCGTTTAAGGTCGAGCCTGCGATTGAGGCGATCCAAGGTGATATCTGCGTTGCGTTTCAGGCCAGGTGGCTGGTAGTTCAGTTGTGAATCTTCGCAGTCCCGAAAGAATGGATTGTCCGTGGAATGAAGTTTTTGGATCTGAGTGGCCATGGGATTGAATTCTTTTCCCAGCCAGCCAGCGTATTGTCCGCTGTAGTCGTAACCGGCAAATCGACCGACCGTATTTGGAAGGTAGATATAAGGAGGGATAGCAGATGCAGGTTTTTTCGCTTGAATTTGATCCATGTACGAGACCACACTTCCAAATGCAGGCCAATCCTTCTCTGTGGCACTGACATTGGCAGACCCTCGATCAGCTGGAGGTAAGGCCTGACCAGTTTGGATGAAATGGCAACCGTTGTGATTGTTTTCACTGTGATTGACGGTCCGGATCAACGCGAATTTATCAGAGATGTCGGCCAGTTGGGGCAAATGTTCACAAAATCGTAAACCTGGAGTTTTCGTCGGGATTGTTTGGAACGGGCCACGGATGGTTGACGGAGCATCTGGGCGGACATCGAAGGTTTCTAGCTGACTCGGACCACCAAACAGGAAAACAAATATTACCGCCTTGGCTTGAGCATCGCGGTCTCCAGTTTGCCCCTCCGCCTGAAGCAGTTTGTCAAAATGTAAGCCCATCATGCCCGCGCCACCTACTTGAAGTAGCTGGCGTCGTGAGAAGCCGGAACGATTACCGAGTACTTGGAGCATAAAAGCCTTCGTGGGAGATCATGAAACTCTCATTAGTATAAGACGGATATCGGGATTCACGATACGCCCTCCCCTCTGAAGGACTATGGATTCAGACATACAAGGCAATATAAATTGACCTGCATTTAAATTGTTCCGATAATAAGTAAAATAGTTTGCAATGAGTTGTATGCCCTACTACAGGATTCAATAATGAGTGTTTATCGGCACCCACAATTTAGTCGTCGTATCGCCGTTCAGGCTGGTGCAGTCGGATTGCTAGGTTTAGGGATGAATCATCATAAGTCGCTACAGGCTGCAGATGTAAAGGCCTTTAACTCTCTGCCTGGCTTTGGTAAGGCCAAGTCTCTCATCTATATCTTTTTATCCGGTGGCCTAGCCCAGCAGGATAGTTTTGATTTGAAACCGGATGCACCGGATGATGTGCGTGGTGAGTTTAATCCTGCCTCGACAAAAACTCCAGGTACACAGATTTGTGAACATTTGCCTGGGCTCGCCTCGATCAGTGACAAGTGGTCAATGTGTCGATCGTTAACCCACCCGACCAATGGCCATACACTCGGACACTTCTTTATGTTGACCGGTCGTAGTGAAGCACCTGCGGGGTTTCAGGGTGATCGTAAACCAAGGCCAACTGACTGGCCGTCGATCTCATCTATTGTCGGAGATGCTTTGCCAGCACGGTATAACAACCTACCACCGTCGGTCGTGCTTCCGGAACGATTAGTACACTGGTCGGGAGGCGTTATACCAGGAGCCTATGGCGGGCTCATGGGATCAAACCGGGATCCATTTTTCATCGAAGCCTCACCATACGGAGATCCGATGTGGCGGGGAGCTTATCCGGAATATACCTATCCCAACCAGAGTAAGAAACCGCCAGCCAAAGCAGATGCACGGGTGTATCAGGCGCCAAACCTCACTTTGCCACACGGCATGAATAGTCGCAGGCTTGGCGGTCGATTAGGACTCCTGAATACCTTGGATGGCCAGCGGGAAAAACTCGAGAACTCGGCCAATGTGCTCGGCTATGACAGTAATCGCCAGCAGGCTATTTCGCTGTTGACGGATCACAAAATTCGCCACGCTGTGGATGTCACGAACGCCGATGAGAAAACACAGGAACGGTATGGCGCAAACAGCTTTGGTTGGTCGTTGCTGATGGCCAAACGTTTGGTCAAAGCGGGCGTTAATATGGTGCAGGTAAATCTTGGTAACAACGAAACATGGGATACTCATGGTAATGCGTTTTACCGACTTAAGGAAAAACTCTTTCCACCAACGGATCGAGCACTTTGTGCATTGATGAATGATCTGGAAGCAGACGGCTTACTGGATGAAACGTTGATCGTGATGGCTGGAGAATTTGGGCGGACGCCAAAGATTTCGTTGCTTAGCGATGTCTTTGATGATCCAGGCCGTGACCATTGGGGAGCCGTGCAGTCCGTATTTTTTGCGGGCGGTGGTATTCAGGGCGGACGTGTGATTGGCTCATCAGACAAAATTGCAGCCTATCCTGCCTCGGACCCTCAGACGCCTGAAAATATGGCCGCGACAATGTACCATTGCCTCGGTATTCCTCAGACTGCGGCTTGGCACGATGAAGAAGAACGTCCTCATCATATTTACCATGCGTCACCCATTGAAGGCTTGTTATAAATACGCCTGACCCACGGAATTGCTTTATGGTAAACACCTCGGAATCAATGCCTGCTTCTGAACTGCCTCCATTGCCGAATTCGCCCACTTGAACTCGTAATTCTATAAGTCCTAAAGTGCGAGAGGAGGTGCCATTTTACCCATTTGCATACCGGCAGGATAGAAAATTATGGGCTTTCGGGACTACGGATTTTGGAGTATAGATTATCGGCAAACTGCACCATGTACTGATAGTCCGCCCCCACCATGGCCCAGTGGGCTCCGGCCGCATGCCAGCGTTTTGCTGTGGCGGCGCTACTGCCCATTCCCACGCCCACGTAGATCCCGGCCTCGCGACATTTGTCGATAGAAATTTGCATAGCCTCGACGACAGTCGGATGGTCAATGTTTCCGGGCAGTTCATAGGAACCCGATAAGTCGTACGGACCAATCACTACTCCATCGAGCCCATCGATGGCCACCAACTCATCGATATTTTCTACGAGGTTGCGAGATTCTATTTGGCCGACAACAAAGGTTTCGGTGTTGGCCTGTGGTAAATACTTGTCATTTCCCAGACGGCCATAGTTGGTGCTGCGTCGCGGGCCATACCCTCGCGTCCCCTGCATAGGATATCGACAGGCGGCGACAAACGCTCTTACTTCCTCAACGGATTGAGCTTGTGGGAGAATGATGCCGTCAGCGCCGGCATCAAGGACTCGCTTGATCCAGGCGATCTCTCCGGAGGGGACACGCACTATGCCTGGGACGCCACAAGCGCGGCAGGCAATAATGTGGTTCACCATGGATTCAAAGTTGGTCGGGCTGTGTTCCAAGTCGATCCAGATGTAATCGGCATTTGCCGCCAAGGCTTCGGTAACGGAGGCATCTGAAAAACTCACCGTGGGACCAACGCATAATTGGCCGGTGTCCATCTTGGTTTTAAAAGCCTGAATGCTTTCGTACATGGTGCTCCTCTGTCTCTTTTTATGAAGACGTTACCAAGTCCAGCCGTCCTGAATCTCTGCATTGACCACTGCACCGTTGGGCCATTTGCCATGACGCAGGCTGGCAATGCATTCTGCCGCTTCGACGCCCATCATGAGGCGAGATAAGTGGTCTCCCGATCCGATGTGTGGACTGCATAAGACATTGGGTAGAGAAAACAAAGGATTGTCTGCACTAGGAGGCTCTTGTTCGTAAACATCCAGTCCAGCTCCGTATAAATGCCCACTACTTAATGCTTCATACAAGTCCGTTTCCACCTGGAGGGCTCCGCGAGCGGTGTTGATCAGGACGCTTCCCTGCTTCATCTTTCCAAGGAAGTCCGCATTGATTAGCCCCTTGGTCTGCTCAGTCACGGGACAATGTACGCTGATGTAATCACTGCGAGCCAGTAAGTCGTCCAGTTCAACCAATTCAATGCCATTCTTTTCATTGAATTCCTGATTGGGATAAAGCTCATACGCGATTACTTTCATACCCATCGCAACAGCCCGAACCGCTAGGCTGCGGCCAATCCGCCCCAGTCCGATAATCCCAAGCGTTGTGCCTCGGATCGGCAATGTTTCGGATTGAGGCCATCGGCCGGCACGACTGTGTTCGTCGTTGGCGAGAACTCCTTTGGCAATACCAAACATCAGCATCAATGCGTGTTCCGCTACGGATTCATGATTAGCATTGGGAGTGATACATACAGCGATGTTATGCTTCGTTGCTCCAGGAATGTCGACTCGGTCATATCCTACACCACTTCGAGCGATGACACGTAATTCGGGGCAGGCTGCCATCACGTTTTCGGTGATAATCGGGCCGCCGGCCAATACGGCATTACATTTTTGCAACTGAGCGATAGTCTCCTCTTCGCTCTTACCGCGACTAAAAGTCGAATCATCTGGGTAGATTACTTCAAATCCAGCTTCTTGTAGTACTTTGACGTATTGAGCATCCTTGAGGCCGATCATGTGTTCCGGATCGATAAGTACAACGTCGGTGGGCATCGTTTAATAACCTTCATGCAAGTGGTTAACTTTCGAGTGATAAGTATCTAATGTCCCCTTTTTGTGTCCTATAAACAAGACCACACGTGCCTGAGAGGACAGGCGATTTGCTATGGAGAAATCGTGCCAATGCAAATGACTTCTTTCATAGTTCGATGATAGAGGCGTCCATTCGCGTAGCTAACGGAATTGACCGTCCACGTTTGTCCGATAGGACCAAGGTCGTTCACGGCCAGGATCGCATCTGCATCCAAAGCTTTCGCATTTGCGTCGAGAATATAGACCAGCCCAGTCATCGATGTGAAGTAAATTCGATCATTGACAACGGTTGGTGCTCCCAGGAACGATTTGGTGAATCCTCCTAGCTTGATTCGTGGATCTTGCGCAACATCGAAACCTCTTGAGTTGCGAGTGTCGTTGGGTTGGACTTCGCCAAATGTCCATTTCTCGGCTCCACGCAACGGAGCGTCGACTTGACTTGGTAATTCAAGGAATTCAGTTTTACCGCTTTCGATATTGACTCGCGCAACTTGCCATGTATCTCGCACTAAAAAGTAAAAGTGGCCAGCAGCCACAATGTTGGTGTGTCGAAGATCGATGACTCCACCAATCGATTTTTTCACCTGCGTTTCGTATCCGTTGACTTCCTTATTCCAGAGCGTGGTAGTGGCTTGAGAGAACAGATCGTGTTCATGAATTTGTTTGCCTGTTTGAGCATTAAGCACGGCAAGCTTTAATTGTCCGGTCTTGAGCCAGTAAGCGTACTGGCTGTCCCAGTGTTGGTTAGCTAATGCTCCGAAAGGTATTTCTTCTTGAGGATCCCAGTGCCAAACTGCTTTGCCGGCCTTGGGGCCAGCGACATGGGTTAAGCTCAGACCATTGGGGCGTTCGGGAACCTCGTGAGGCCCTCCGCGACCTTGCAGGATGAACGGTTTATTGTTCAGTTGTCCTAAGATCGGAGTGTTGTAGTGCGTGATGGCGTCTTCTGCAATCCAATCCGTTTTGCCCGTACGTTTGTTAATCGCTCGAAGGTAATTCCACTTGCGTTCACCTTCCTTTGCTTTGCGTGGGTCACTTTCCGGCAATGGTTCGACATTGAGAATCCACTCGCCAGTGAGGATAGGCTCGAATTGCTTATTAAACGGAGCCTTGGCGGAAGGAGTCCATTCACGAAACCAAATCAATTTTCCTCGTACGGTCCAGCATCCCATGGACCCACTAGCGTTGACGAACCAAACATGCTTTCCATCCGTGATGGGAGTGGGTGAGCTAGAGTCGCTAAATCCGTAGTTGTACGGCCCTTCGACGGAGCCCTTTAATGGAACGCTCCATAGGATATCCCCTGTGTTGGCATTTAAACAATACGCAACAATGTCCGTGCCTTTGAGCGAAGGGAGGTTGCGAATCTTCTGATTCAGTTCGGCCAGTAAGTTTAGGAGGCGTTGGTATTGTTGCGAGTGCTCGGCTCGGATCTTATCCATTTGATTGGTAACGCGACGTTGCTCTATTTCCAATTCCTTTACTTTGGGGTGGAAGCGACGCACTCGTTCTCTGAGTTTCTGGACGTTTTGTGATGGATCCTCTTCGAGTAACATCTGAACGCGATTAACGATGTACTGTTCAATTTGTTTCTCATTATTGAGGAAGGTAGTCCGTAGAGTTTGGAATGCCGGATTAGTCTTGATTAACGCCTTATCGATGGATTCCTGTTGCACTAATTTGTCGGCTTCCGCATCTTCTTTATGCAGAGCCAATAAGTCTGGGTTGTCTTGAGGTTCCCAGGGTTTCATGATCGTTAGGAAAGCGAGGTCGTTGTGGACGGCGATCCCACTTTGACCTCCTTCGGGTAGAGTCGTCTTCCAGACGATGTTGCGATGTGTTCGCACACTGAATTTCAATGGCGGTTCAGGGCCTTCAACTTTCCAGGTTCCATCAGGACCGCCAGCCATCGGCCAGTTATCGCCGGCGTTTAATGAAGTTGTTAGAAACAGGGTGCAAAGAAAGAGAGCTGATTTAACGTTGGTCACAATAAAAGAATCCAATGGGAGATGAGAATCAAAACTGATAAGTACTTCGGGTTAACTAATTAGATCGCGGATGACATGAGCGTCATAGACATCGGTCAGGCGTTCGTTTCGTCCATTGTGTTCATAGACCAACTCTTTGTGATTGAATCCGAGTTGATGTAGGACAGTGGCGTGATAGTCCGAGTACTGGGTGCGGTTGACAACACTTCGGTAACCGAAATCGTCAGTGGAACCGTAAGTCTGTCCTCCGCGGATTCCTCCTCCTGCCATCCATACACTGAAACCGTATGGATGGTGATCGCGTCCTTCATTCCCTTTTGCTGCACCGCCCCGTAATTCGGCACCAGGAGTTCGGCCAAATTCGCCACCCCAAAGCACAAGTGTGGAGTCGAGTAGTCCACGTTGTTCTAGGTCCGTCAGTAACGCACCGACAGGCCCGTCGGTTTGTTGGCAGCAGCTTTTCGTGTTAGCAACATTGGAGGTATGTGTATCCCAAGGTTGTCCACTCATCATGATCTGAACAAAACGGACTCCGCGTTCGACTAAACGCCGCGCCATTAGACACCGTTTTCCATATGACTGGGTAGTCTTGTTGTTGAGTCCGTAGGCTTCCTGAGTTGCTGCGGTTTCACGGGTGATGTCGACCGCGTCCGTAGCAGCAAGCTGCATTCGCGCTGCTAACTCAAGGTTGTTTATCCGCGCATCCAGTTCCATTTCTTTCGGATGCCGGTCCAGATGTTTCTGGTTTAGTGTTCTAAGGAGATCGAGTTTGCGTTCACGGGTGCTACTGGAAATCGACTTGGTTGGCTGGAGATTGAGTACAGGCGAACCATTGCTTTTAAAGGCTGTTCCCTGATAAATCGGTGGTAACCAACCGCTAGACCAGTTTCGAGCCCCGTCGGTGCTCGGGCCACTTGGATCAGGCAAGGCGACATAGGCTGGAAGATTTTGATTAACGGTTCCAAGTCCATAGGCTGCCCAGGATCCTAGGGTCGGGCGGCCGGGAATAATCAGGCCTGTCTGAGCAAGCCAGATGGAGTGTTCGTGGTTTCGATGCTCACCGACCATCGACCGAATGACGGCTATCTTATCCGCGTGCTTGGCAATTTCCGGAAGCTGGTCAGAGAATTCAGTGCCTGATTCGCCGTGCTGATGAAACTTGAAAGGAGTGCCGAGCAGGTATTTGGTGCGTTCTTCGTCGTCTGCGACGGTGGCCGGCGGTGTTTCGCCGCTGTGCTTGTTCAACAGAGGCTTGGGGTCAAGTAGATCGACCTGACTTGGACCTCCGTGCATAAATAATTGAATCACAGCCTTCGCCCGCGGTTCATGCATGGGCATACGCGGTTTCAGGTCATGAATCTTTGTTCCAGCCTGTGTTTCCTCATGCAACAAGGAAGCGAGCATGGCACCACCAAATCCTGCCCCCATTTGCTTAAGCGTCTGCCGACGAGATATTTCGTAGTGTTCGCGTTGTGTGATTTCAATCATAGGGCTTTAGCCTGTTGGATTAGTCGACGTAGCTAAACTCGTTACTAGATAGTAAGACATGGCACAGATCGGTTAATGCGGATTTCATTACAGACCGCAAAATAGCTTTTTCACTACTGAGTGGTCCGTGGAAACCTGCCGTACTATCCCATGTTTTAACAAGGGTATTATCTGACTCGGTCGAGGTTAACACCCAATTCCAATCAAAGTTGTCGGATGTCAATTCGCCGTTGTTGTCTAGAAGGAATAGGAGTGATTCTCCCTGCTCTACTTTTCGAGAAGACAGGGTAAACTGCTCTTCGCCGTGAGCGACCACTCGTTGTTCTAACTGACCGTGCTGGGTGCTGATCACGGTGACGCGGACGCCATTTCCTGCTGGAGACCCATGATTAACGGTTCCCTGAATTTGGATAATCTTCGTTTGTTTGGGAGTCCAGCGGAGAATGACTCCCATGTGACCACCAGGATGTCCGCTTGTGGCATTCAAGCCTTCCCACATGCCTCCCATATAAGGATAGCCCGGCCCTAATTGCCATTGCTCGTTTTCAAAGTGAGCAAAGGGCTTGAAGACCGTAGCGGCAGGATCCGCCTCATTGAGATTGCCTGTTCCGTAAGTCCATGCCGAACTATCGCCAATCCTGGAGGAGTAGTTGTCGACTTGCATCGCTAAAAAGTCTTTTAGGGCCTTTGCTTCCGACATTGTTGGCTCTCGACCATACGCTTCCCGGACAGCTCTGTGGATTAAATCGGCCGACTCGCTTGCCAGCAGTTGTTCTGCAAACTCATCTGCAGCCTGATTAGCAACGTCGCTATTCATTAACGATAAAGCTTGGAGGGGAACGGTAGATTGGCTTCGGCGAGTGCAGTTTGTTTCAATGTCGGGCTGATCGAAAAGCTGGAGGATGGAAACTGGAGCCGACCGCTTGTTTCGAATGTAGATACTGCGACGTTGAGGGAATGATCCGTCTCCAACAATGACTTCACCGGAATCTAGGTTGCGAATGCCGTCCGGGAAACCATACATTTTGAAGTCGAGTGCTTGGGCGATAAATAACAGACTGTCCCGTAACGCTTCGGCTTCCAGTCTTTTGATGTTCTGACGCCAGAGTAATCGGTTTGTTGGATCTTGCTTATCCCCTGCAACTGCATGAGATGAGTCGCGAGTTGCGATTTGACGATACGCGTTAGAGGTGAGGATCGTTCGATGGAGGTGTTTAAGGCTCCATTGGCTATCTTCCAATTCCACTGCCAGCCAATCCAGCAGCTGTTTGTGCTCTGGGTTTTCTCCCGCCCAGCCAAAATCTTCGACCGTCGAGACAAGTCCTTCGCCAAAGTGATGTAACCATAGACGATTAGCAATGACTCGCGAGGTAAGAGGGTGGCGATCCTGTGTGAGCCAGCGAGCAAAGGCTGCTCGGCGTCCGGAGGTTTGCCGGGCTTCTGTTTGATCTTCCCACTTAAATGAAGTACTCGCTTGAATCATAGAAGGGACGCCGGGGTGGACTTCCTGCCCGGGTGTCTGCGCATCCCCGCGTAGTAGCAGCGGTGTATAGGGTTCCCCTTCCACATCATAGGCGGCATATACACTGTCGTAAGCATGCCGCGTGGAGTTGAGTTTGGTAATTTCGCTTTGCTTGGAATCAAGCAGTGTTTTGAACTCAGGGAAAGTTTGTGTGAGTGCTTCCTGAAGCTTGTCTGCTGGAGGTTTTAGAAATGGCGTGTATTTTTTGACTAGATAAGTTTGGATTTCAGTTCGTGATGATTCCGTTACACCAAAGGCTATTCGAACATCTTCACGCACTTGCTCATCGACCGATTCGAGGCGTTTTTTGAACAGGTCGCCTCGTTTGGCCTCTGCAGCTGTTGTTAGAAAATCCTGGATGTCTTTGACGGCGGAGTCGACCTCCGCGTCTCGGGCATTTTTGGCGTCAAGTTGTTTCTGGCTTGCAAGTAATAATGTGCGACTGGCAAAAGGGACCCAGTTGTCAGGGTTGTAAACGGACATCAGGATCGACTGGATTTCGTAATACTCCTTTTGGCTCAGCGGATCAAACTTATGATTGTGGCATTTGGCACATTTAAGCGTCAGTCCCATGAGGCTAGAAGTAACGATGGAAACCTGAGAATCAATCGTTGGGTAGTAATACAATCCATTGACGTTTTTGATCGTATTGAAATCTGGTCGACTGGCATCCGGTCCCGTACGTAGGAATCCCGTGGCGTCCAAAGCCTCGATCGTGGCTTGAGATAGATGGTCACTGTTTCGGAATTCCTGGTGGTAATCAGATAACTCATCTCCGGCAAGTTGCTCTCTAACAAACTGGTCATAGGGCATGTCGCGGTTGAAGGATCGGATGACATAATCTCGGTACCGCCAGATGAGCTGCCTGTCCTGATCAGCAGCGAGAACTCCTGCAGAATCACTGTACCCGGCGATGTCCAACCAATGCCTGCCCCAACGCTCGCCATAACGCGGACTGGCGAGAAATTGTTCAACGAGCTGTTCATAGGCATCCGGAGAGTCATCCTGTATGAAGTTCTCAATTTGTTTAGCTGTCGGAGGAAGTCCTAGTAAATCAAAGCTGAGCCGGCGAATCAGCGTTCGACGGCTGGCAATAGGGGAATAAGACAGACCATTTTCTTCCAGTTTGGCAAGCAGGAAATTGTCCACAGCATTGGCAATCAATTCTCGATTTGCCACTGCCGGAAGCGAGGCTCTTTTAGGTGGATAGAATGACCAATAATCGTAATCGTAATCGTCGTAGAATCCATTAGCTTCCTCCGAAGCAAGGACTTCATTGTCTTTTGCTTGAGCCCCGTCGTTGATCCACGTTCGAATTAACCCAACCTCTTCTTTACTTAAAGCCTCACCCTGAAGTGGCATCTTTCCGGAGCTGGTGACATCAAATAGCAAACTGCTTTCTGCCGCTGAAATTCGAATGGCAGGTCCACTCTTTCCCCCGCGAACAATATTTCCCCTTCGACTTAGGTCTAGTCCCCCTTTGGGGTTTTCGCCGAAGTGACACCCCGCACATTTGGCCTTAAAGATTGGCAGGATTGAATCCTCAAAGATCAACGCCTCGTCAGCGTTAGCGTTAGCGGCTACGACATGGAGGAAAATGCAAAGCAATGTAAAAAAGATTCTCATTCATCTATTCTACCAGTTCACCACTTGGAACACGACGGAAAATGAACCGAGCCATTGCCAACTGAGGATGTACGTGATCTGCGATTTAGTTGTCATACCGAAACCTATTCTGATAATCTGTGTTTAATAGGGAGTTGAGAATGATAAGGAATGTCAACGTGAATGTAAAAAGTGTATTTGTTTTTGCTCTGATCCTTGGAGTGGTAGCTGGCCCGGGCGAGTGTCGATCCGAGGAAAACCCAGCCGAACGTATTGTCTGGCATGCAAATTTGAAGCGAGGCTTGGCTCTGGCCAAACAAACGAATCGCCCCATTTTTCTCGTTTCAGGAGCTCCTTCCTGCCTAGGAGTCCCTGGCGTATGGTGACCTGGGTTTACTGGTTCCACCAGTCGGTTTCTCGTGCAGAAACCTGTTATTAAAGCCTCTCGCGAATGGATCTGTATTCGGTTGCTTACTTATGAAAGCGAATCCGAGTATGAGTTCATGGAAGAATTGCTAGGTGTCCAAAAGGGTACACTACCCAATACCGTGTTCTGTATGCTGGCACCGGATGGTAAGACACGTTTGTCCAGGCCTTCTCGGAGCCCCAGTTTTTTTCGGACGCCGGAGAATCTGGCTACCCAAATGCAACGTCTTGCTGCTGGCTATAAATCGACTGTTCCTGACTCGTTTGTGGCTCCTATTCCGTTAATTCATCGTGTTGATTTGGCTCTCAATGTTGCAGCCAGTGACAATCGGCCACTCATAGTCGCTTATCATTCCAACACTGATGAATTAAACACAATACTGAATTCGGTTAAACACGTGATTTGGGAACCGGAATTCATTGGCCAATTCATGATTGCGGCTACGACCCAACCTGAGGACTTGAAGCCACTGTCTGGGGGAACGGGTGAACCTGGGTTGTATGTCATTGAACCTGATGAATATGGCGTATCCGGAAAAGTTACCAGATTCGTGGACGCTCAAAAGGTTGATGTGTTAGCAAAAACCACGCTTGCTTTAGGGTTAAATTCGTTTCAGCCATTCGAGAAAAATCATCAGCAGCATATCCGCAGCGGATATTTGTTTGGAATTGAATGGGATACCGTAGTACCTGAATCTGACCCAATGTCTGTTCAGGCAAAGCAGCGTTACAAAGCACGTTTTAACAACAGGCCCTGATCTATGCTCGTTAAGTCTTATTTGGCAGTCGCCGCCATTGTTCTTGCAGTTTCATCTATAAGCCAAGGTGCTCCCCCACTCAACGATTCCCCGAGTCCGATTGTGGTCGCACATCGCGGACTGATATTGGATGCTCCCGAAAATACGCTCGCCAGTTTCAAAGCCTGTCTGGAGTTGGGGTTTGGATTTGAACTAGATGTGCAGCGAACACGGGATGGGCATTTGATGTGCCTGCATGACACAACTCTAGACCGCACCACCGATGGGAAAGGCCTGCTTGCCTCTCTTACCCGATACCAAACGGTGGGGTTAGACGCTGGAGAGTGGTTTTCACGCCGGTTTCGTAATGAGCGTCTGCCAGGGATTGATCAGGTGTTTGCTCTTATCGCCTCGTACCCAAAGTCGAATGCCATTTACGCAGTCGATATCAAATTGAAGGACAAACAAGTCGAGGCGGACTTAGTCCAGTTAGCGAAGAAATATGAGGTGCTAGATCGCCTATTGTTTATTGGTAACACGATTCAGGAGGAAGGCGTGCGAGAACGTCTTTGGGAAGCAGATAAGTCAGTGCAGATGGCTGCTGTTGCCCATAATTCTAAGGAGCTTCTGGTTTCACTGGCTCATCCACAAACGAATTGGGTTTATGTGAGGTACTTGCCGTCCGCAGAGGAAATTCTGAAAGTGCACAAACAGGGGAAGAAAATATTCATCGCGGGCAAGACGGTAGCAGGTCAAGAATCGGAGAACTGGCGGCACTGTATCCGGCACGGAATCGATGCCATACTGACCGACTACGCAATCGAATTAGGTCGTGAGATCAGACAATCGATTAAGTGAGCCCAGCTAATTCTTCGTCCGCAGTTCCAAATCGTTCTGCCTCTATTCCCATACGGTGAAGCATGGATAGGTAATATCGATTCAGATCGGTGTTTCGGTCAAAATCCAAATGTCGTCCGGTTTTGATTTGAAGGTTGCGACCGCCTGCGAATAACACAGGTAGATTGTCGGCGGAGTGTTCATGTCCATCTCCAAGGCTCGAGCCATAAACTATCATTGTGTTGTCTAGTAACGTCGAGCCTTCCTCTTCAATCTCTACCATTCGGTCCAACAGATAGGCAACTTGTTCGTGATGCCATCGAGTGACGGAGTTGTACATGCCTCGCTTTTCTTTGACACTGCTCCAACTGGTCAAGCCGTCATCGTCTTCGGTTTCCCCAGAGATATCGTGATAATGTGAAAGTGCATGCCAAGTGCCTTGAACACCATCAATGAAATTGAAATAGCGATTGCTTTGACCGTGATCCAGCATGAAAGTGGAGACTCTCGTGGCATCTGCCCAAAAGCCAAGCACGATCATGTCCAGCATTAGACGCATGTATTGTTCGTGGTCCTCGGGGATTCCGGCTTGTGGTCGTTGAAGTCGCTCGCGGAGTGACTGATTATCTCGAGCGCGGGCCGTCTGCTTATCTGAAAATCGGATTCTTCGTTCAATCGCCTCGATCGCAGTTAGATACTGGTCAAGTTTGTCTCGATCTTGGTACCCGAGTCGACGTTGTAGGGATTTAGCGTCATCCAAAATAAGATCCAGAACACTGGAGTCCGGAGCGTATTGCTCCGACGTGCGAAACATTTGGTCAAAGACAATACGGGGTTCGATTTCACGGGTTGCTGGTGTGTTTTCGTCCAGCCAGGAGATGGTATTGCGAGGTAGACTCTTTGAGAAAAAGCCTTCTCCGCGGACCGACAGTTGAAGGGAGGACAGTAGAGTGTCCTTGCCGACGTGCGTTGCGGCAAGTTGGTCCACCGACATGCCGCCGGCACTGACTTGCCGTCCCGAATACTCGCCTCCGGTGAGCCAGGTGGCTGTCCCGGCCATGTGGCCATTGCCACGCGGCGTCCAGATGTTTTCAGGAATCAGTAGATGTTGTTTATGTCGTTCCAGCGGCTGCATCCAGCTGTTTAGTTTGACGAGTGAACCATCCTTTGATACTTCCTCTGGTAACCAGCTACCTTCCGCCACACCGTTGGGGAAATACAAAAATGCCATTCGAGCCTGAGGTTGGTCTACTTGCGGATTACCTTGTGCGGTTTGCATGCACTCAAGCAATGGAAGTGCAAGTGAGACGCCTATTCCTTGAAGAGCTTTTCGTCGATTCAAATGCCAGGACTTTGCCATGTTAGTTATTCCGGTTCAGGCCCGGCTCCTCGCGCGCTTCATCAATCGATGCTTGCGGTAATCGTTTGTGTTGAAAAGGATAGCTGGTAATGATGCTGTTAATCAGAGTATGTAAACGAAAGTCGTCTGTTTCCAAGTCGCGATAGATCTTACGTATTGCCGGTTCGTCAAAGTACTCCAACTGTCTTCCCAGCCCATAGGATAGCAGTCGGCTGGAAAGCTGCCGTATGAATTCTTCGTGATACGCTTCGACAATTGCAAGCTTTAATCCAGCAGGGCCTTCAAAGGAAGTCCCGTCCGGGAGTTGTGCTTTGGCGACAATCGGCTTTCCTCGCGAACGTGTTTGATAACGCCCAAAGAAATCAAAGTTCTCCAGAGCTACACCCAAAGGGTCTATTTGGTCATGACAGGATGCACAGCGTGGATTGTCGCGGTGCAGAGCCAATTTCTCCGCCGTGGATAAATCTCTACGGCGTTCGACAGCCGGTTCGAATTCAGCGGCACCTGGTGGAGGAGGTGGAGGCGGAGTTCCCAATATCGTAGTGAGCACCCAGTTTCCCCGAACAATGGGACTCGTGCGACCAGGGAATGAAGTCACGGCATGCAAACTTCCTTGTCCCAACAGGCCACCACGGTGAGGTGATGTCAATTCGACCCGTCTTAGATGATCGCCAAGGATATTCGGAATTCGGTAATGTTGAGCTAACTCTTCATTAAGGAACGTGTAGTCGGCGAGTAAGAGTTCGGTGGCAGGTTTGTTGTGGCGAATCGTATGGCTCAGTAACATCGCAGTTTCTTGCCGCATTGCCGACATTAACGATTCAGTGCACCAGGGATTATCGATGGGATCCATGCGAATGCGAGTCCCCAAATGTTGGAATCCAAGCCACTGCCCACCAAATACAGACCCCAGTGTGTCTGCCTTAGGGGAGTTGAGCATGCGTTGGACCTGGTCATTCAAGACGGCTTGGTCGAACAGTTTCTTTTGTTTTGCTAATTCGAATAACTCCTCGTCGGGCATGCTTGCCCAAAGGAAATAGGACAGGCGATTTGCCAATTCGAATTGACCGATTCGGTAAGACTCATGTTTCGCACTTAACAACTCGGTCTTAAATAGGAATTGTGGTGAAATCAGGACTGTATCGATGAGACGTTTGTATGCCAGTCGTGGATCGTTTGTCTGGCCGTAAACTGCAATGAACAACTCGCGATATTTTGCTTTCTCATTTTCGGTGACCGGACGTCGGAAAGCCCTGGGTAAAAAGGTTTCGAGAAATGGTGCCGGTGTAACACGCGCGCCATCTCGTATGTTGATATGCAATTTGTTGTGGAGATGGCTATTGGATTCGCTTAATACTTCGTTACTGATCTCATCCGCAGCATGGACAAACCGTTCAAATAATTGCGGTTGTAGAAAAAGAGTGTTGGCTGAATTGTCAAAGCCACTTTTGCCACTTAAATCGGTAGGGAACTTAGAACTTGGACGGAGTGTTAATCCAAATAGGTCTGATACGGTATTGTCGTATTCGATGTTGGACAAACGTCTTGCGGGCTCGTAACCGGGATTGTCGATTTGCGAGTAATCAAATTGGTCAATTGCTCGTGTTAGCAGGTTGAGCAATTCCTGGCGTTCTTCGTTTGATGGCTGTGGCTCATCGTCCGGAGGCATTTCGCCTCCATCGATTCGATCCATCACAATTCGCCAAGTGGAAGTGTTACGTACGAGAGGAGTTTGCTTTAGGAGTGTAACGAGATCTACCTGCCCCTGAGATTCTTCCGGATTATGACAGGCGGAACAATGCTTCAATAAAAGTGCATCAGCGGTTTGGGCAGACGCAACACCGGCAAGGCTCAGTAGTAATGCGAATGTAATAGGGAGAAGTGGTTTCATGCGTCTTATTCTAGTTGATGAAGCCATCTCTTGGTGCGTGGATTTGATTCACTCTTTACGCAATGTGGAGAGAAATTTGTTTGGCTGAATTCGCTATAATGAAATGGAATTCAAATGCCTCGCCTATTTGCCCGCCTACCAAGATGACTTCTCAACTCAAAAAAACTGTGGCGTTTCTAGCCTTGCTGACTGCTTTCATCGGTACCCCCCTGCTCCAGCAGCTTCATGCGGATCAATTTTCTGACCATATCGAACCTTATGTTAAGAAATTCTGCATTGCTTGCCATGGAGCCAAAGACCCTAAAGGTGGTTTGGATTTAACAAAATTCAAGACGGACCGGAGTGTCATTACCAGCTTTCGCCGGTGGAACAATATCACAACGTTTATCCAGAGTGGTGAAATGCCACCCAAAGGTTCTCCTCAACCGGAAATCGAGGAAAGCAATGCTGTCGTGGCAGCAGTTAACGGGCTGCTGATCGAAGAAGCTCGCAAACATTCCGGGGATCCTGGATTTGTGCCTCCACGACGACTCAGTAATACAGAGTATGACCACTCAATCCGTGATCTGACCGGAGTTGACATACGACCAACCAGAGATTTTCCGGCCGATCCGGCAGGAGGCGAGGGTTTTGATAATACTGGGGAAGCCCTCAGCATGTCTCCTAATTTGCTCAAAAAATACCTGTCAGCTGCCCAGCAGGTGGCTGACCATATGCTATTAAAAACGGATGGTGCAACATTCGCTCCCACGCCAGCTGTCTCGTATAACGAGCGCCGAAAACTGACGGAGCTGGCGATCATTGATTTTTACAATCAACGAACGGTTGATGTGAGTGAATATGTAGAGGCTGCCTGGAGATTTCGCTATCTGGAACAAGACAAGGATATTTCACTAGAGAGCTATTCCAAGTTGAAAGGACTTAGTCCTAAGTACTTAGGGTTAGTTGGACAGACGTTATCCACGGCCTCTGCAGGACAAGGGTTTATGAAACAGTTAGGAGCGTACTGGGACGCCCTTCCTGTGCCGGTTACCCCTGAAGGACGTCCTCCGGAATTCAATGAGCTGATGAGCTTTATTGAATTTGGTCGCAAGACGTTAACTCCGCCCTTAAAGGGACTCATCAAATCCAATGCTGGTAACTGGCCGATTCACTGGCTGGACTTTCGTGCGAAGACGGCAGCTGTGCGTGACCAATTTGCCTTGGAACAATTGGAAAGTGATGTGTTGATCAATGTGGGGCGAATCCCGGTCTATAAGGATGATCAAGAGCCATATTCCATGTATGTCGAATTCGATCGAGGCTATTCCAGTCAGGATGGATATGTGGTCATCAAAAGGCCTTTGTTCAGCTTGGCTCAGATTTTGCCTCGCAACGAACAGGATGAAACAGAGAATCATAAAGTGGTGTCGTTGAAAACGATACTGGAAAAATACCACCCTCAACTGGCAGCCAAGCTGAAGTTTGGGAAGCATCCGGCCAACGCTTCCGAAGAGAATATCGAATCGGAATGGCTGATCGTCAAAACCCCGTTTCGCTTGGAGATCCCCTTTACCACGGAAATGCAAAAAGAGTTGCAGGGGAAACACCTGCTGCTGCAATCTCAGCTTGATAGCAAGAATAGCCGTGACGGCAGCGTATTTATAAAGCATGGCAACGGCCAGTCTCCGCAGGCCAAATTTGATAATCAGACGACACATCTCATCTATGCGGACAGCGAAGCCGCTAGCCGTTTGTCGGAATCGGTTGCCCCATTCTGTAATACGTTTCCTAATCGATTCTTCTATGTGGATGCGAAGCGAGGATTGGCTGCAGGTTTTCACCTGGTGGAAGGATTCTTTCGGGACGACAAACCGCTTATGGACAAAGTCCTGACCGACGCCGAAATCCGACAACTAAACAAGCTGTGGGAAGAATTGGATTTTGTTACTAACCGTACCGAGACACTGCTACGCGGATTTGTCTGGTTTGAGCGTTCAGAACGCCATGTACTTCATGGCCGTGATTGGGATTATTTGCGAGCTGAAGATCCGGCGTTGGTCACGGCAGAGATGTTGGAACGATTTGAATTGCAATATCTCGAAAAGATGGGTACACCAGCCAAGCCCGGGACCGAGGAAGAAAGACGACGAGTTGTTGAGCCGGCAACGCCGAGTGAGAAATTTGATATGGTTCATGGATTCTTTGAGGATATTCGCGCCGGCCTGAAGCGACAGCAGGAAGTACTGGCCGCCGCGGAGCCGAAGGGATTGAGCGACATTCTGGCGTTTGCCGCCCGAGCATACAAACGCCCTCTGAATGACGAAGAGACGGCTAGTCTACAGTCGCTGTATCAACTGTTACGGGAAGAAGGTCAGACAGTCGAGCAGAGTTTAAGAGGATTGGTGACAGCGATTTTGATGTCACCAGAGTTTATCTATCGATATAACGAAACTCCCAAAGGCAAAGGGATTGTTCCGTTAAGTGACAGAGATCTTGCAAGTCGACTTAGCTACTTTCTTTGGGCCTCTGTGCCAGATCCCAAGCTGTTGGAATCGGCTCAAGCACAACAGTTAGCCCACGGTGATAATCTTCAGCTGCAAGCAAACAGAATGTTGCAGGATGACCGGATTGGAGCATTGGCTAGAGAGTTTTTTGGCCAGTGGTTGCGATACAGAGATTACTTGGAAAAGGATCCAATTAATGCCGAAGCGTTTCCAGGGTATACGGATGAATTACGTCAGGCAATGTGGCAGGAACCAATCGAGCTTGGGGAATATCTCATACGTAATGACTTGCCGATCACGACCCTGATTTCCAGTGACACGACCTTTGTAAATGCCGTATTAGCAAAACACTATGGTGGTGAGGTTCAGTCGCAGTGGGCCCGAGCTCGTGAGGAACTCAAAAAACACATTCAAGTGACAGGTCAGGCACAGTTATCTGGTGACGAGTTAGATGCAATCTGGTTTGAAGTCTCTGGATTGCGTTCTCAGGGACGCGGAGGATTGTTTGGGATGGCTGTCGTGTTAGCTAAGAATTCCGGCGGTGAGAGAACCAGTCCAGTCAAGCGTGGCTTCTGGACCGTGCATCATTTGCTCGGACAGCATTTTCCCCCACCGCCAGCAGATGTTCCAGAATTGCCGGAGAACGTCCATGAAGGCGAGTATTCATTGCGAGAATTGTTAAACGCTCATGTTTCAGACGCATCCTGTGCCATCTGCCACAAGCATTTTGATTATTTAGGATTGGCTCAGGAAAGCTTCGATCCGATTGGTCGATTTCGTACCAAAGATGCGGCAGGTAGGCCGATCGACGATGCAGTTACCTTGCCTGATGGAGAAACTGCTAAAGGCGTGGAAGGACTTATTAGGTATATTCAGGAACACCGAAAAGATGAGTTTGTCATGACATTCTGCCGCAAGTTTTTGGGGTACGCCTTGGGGCGAAGTGTGGAATTGTCCGATCAACCGCTTTTGGATGAAATGCAGCAGACGCTGGAAGAGAACGATTACAGATTTTCGGTGCTGGTCAACAAAGTAGTTACCAGTCCCCAGTTTAGGAATCAACGAGCTCAAGACTTTGTCACAGCGACTAAGTAAAGCCGGCAACAGTAAGTAAAACGGTCGAGAGTACGTAAATCGGTCGATAGATAGAACAGAGAGACTATAATTAAGTTGGTTGAGTCCAACTCAACTTAAACGACGCGGGTCCAGTCAGGAATCTTAATGACAGGGTCTGAAACTTCCGGAGGAAGAAAAGAAGATGGTTCAGTCCAAGATATCACGACGTATGGTTTTAACTGGCTTAGGTGCTAGTGTCGCCCTGCCCTGGCTTGAATCCGGCAGATTACTTGGTGTCGAAGAATCTAAAGTTCCACCCAAGCGATTTGGTTTCATGTTTTGGGGGGATGGTATTCATCCCGCTGAATGGTGGACAAAGGGAAGTGGAGAAAATCTAGAGCTTGGGCCGGTCTTTAATAGTCTGGAAGACATTAAAGAACAGGTGAACTTTATTCATGGCTTGAAGCACCCTAGTAACGTTGTCGGCGGTCATGCAAAAGGTGCGGCAGGAATGCTGACAGGTCATGCCCCTCAGGGTGGACGGGATATTGAAGGGGAAGTTAGTCTGGACCAGGTTCTGGCAAATGCTTGGCAGGATGAGACAGTATTGCCTAGTTTAGTTCTGGCATGTGAGCGACCGGTGAGTGGATTTCATGAATCCGGGTATTCGATGATGTATGCCAGTCACTTGTCTTGGAGCAGCCCTGTTTCGCCCGTACCCAGCGAACTGTATCCCGCACTTGCATTTGATTCATTGTTCGACAGTAAAGGCAGTAAAACACATTTAAGTGTGTTGGATCATGTCCGCGAACAATTGGGTGATGTGGCTCGGAAAGTTTCCTTTGCTGATCGCGCCAAGATTGACGAATACACGGCGAGTGTTAGAGAGGTTGAACAACGCCTTGCGAAAATGCAAAAGCGTAATGTCGAAGAAACTGCTGATAACGCCGCTAGTCCGAATGCCGAACGGCCGAAGGATGGTATTCCGAATCAGCTGGATGAACATGCAAAGCTGATGTGCGATATTATCGCTCTCGCGTTCCAGACGGATCGCACACGCGTCAGCACGCTGGTGATGACGAACAATCTATCCGGACAGATCTACCCGTTCCTTGGTTTGAATGTCGACCATCACAACTATTCCCATAGTTGTCACAATGAAGAGTTCGCAAAGATTACTCGCTTTTGGGTTGAGCAATATGCTTATCTGGTGAAAAAACTCCATGGCATGCAGGAAGGTGACGGAACCGTCCTCGATAATTGCTGCCTGATGGCTGCCAATGAACAATGGACGTTCCATAATGGTGCTAAAGTGCCGTTGCTCATGGCCGGTTCGATGGGAGGCAATTTCGATACAGGTCGTACTCTCGATTTTGACAAAGCAGATAACGACAAAATGAGTTCCCTTTATCTGACCATTTTGGAACGCATGGGATTGGGACGTGAGTCTTTCGGCAATAGTTCACAGGCACTGACTGGGATTTAAGAGTGAACTAGTCAAGCCTATGGCTGAATAAGTTTCAGTAATGCTTGCTCCTCTTTGCCTAAGCGAATGATTGGGACAGTGATTTGTTCACTAGCTTCGGTTTCAAGAATTACATGGGATTTTGAAATCGAAACAACCTTTGCGTTAATCGAGAAACTGCCAGAATCGTCTTTCCATTTTCGAGTAGCCCAAGGGTTGAAATCAGGCAGTTCGAATTCACTGCCCTCAAGGCGATATAGCTCCTGCAAAATCAATTCTCTTTTTGCATTAGTCTGACTGAGAAGTGCTAGCCTCGTAAGCGCATGTACCGCTTTTCCTTTTCCTCCGCGGGAATATTGGATTAGGAATGCCCTTTCGATGTCACGTGCTTGTTTGATTGCTGAAGTGAATTCGGCTTCTTTCTCGACTTCTTTGAGAGCGTTTCGATATTTGTTCTGTAGTGCCGCGTCATAATGATAAATTCTCTGGCCCAGAAGTAGCATGAAAAGACATTCCAATTGAGTCTCTTCAGAATCCAACTGCGATTGAACCGATTCTAGGTCTTTTAGACCCTTTTGGCTTAAATTCGTTAGTAGTTCACTAGCCTGAATGCTGGCTTCTGAAAAGCCGGCGTTGGGGCCGAGAAGCCCCGCCTTAATCGAAGGCTGTAAGCTTATGAAAGTGCGATATAGATCGCCGGCTTCGAAAGCAGTTTTTGCAAGAGCTGTAGCGGCACTTAGGCTATTCTCTTGTGCCGGCGATAGAATTCGACCTGCTTGGCGTAATGCTTCCCGCATCACGGCTGGTAATTGGTCTCCGGGGAGACCTCCGCTTGCGCCATAGATTTGCTTGTTGTCTGCACGAATCACGTAGACAAATGGAAGGCTGTTACCCTGAATAGGAAATTTACGTCGAACCTTGTTCGCGTCCTCAGAGTCTACATTGAGTTTAAGTGGCACGAACTGTACCACGAATGGTCTAAGAGCGGGTTCGGTTACAAAACGTCGCTCTAAAACTTTGCAACTTGGTCAGCCATCACGACCGAGCATGATGAACATTGGCTTTCCCGATTGTTGTGATAGTTTTTGCGCCTGTTCAAAGCTGGTTTGTGCCATCGCAGCTGGAAGGACCAATGAGCTTAGGAAAAACGCGAGTGAGAAAACGGATGGTTTCATGAGTTGGCTTCCAGATATTGAATATGAGATTATCGCCTGACACTAAATAGTATCTTCAGTTAGGAAATTAGGAAACCTAAAATTCGTAACGGATTTATCATGCCTGTCGAAGATTGTGTTCTGTAGGGCGTCGCAGGGATTATTATTTCGGCATTTAGATTGTTTTGGTGTCCGTGTTTCAAAACGGCTAGAATGTTGGGTATGAAATTTGCTATTATCACATTTGTATTGCTTTTTACCACGCTCGTAAATTCTCAGGAGCCGTTGGCTGGTGGTGTGCGGTATGAACATCTCAAGATTCCTATGCGGGATGGCATTCACCTTAGTGCCCATGCATTTTTTCCCTCTGGAAAAGGTCCCTGGCCCGTGCTGTATGAACAACGCTATGCCGATGCATCCAGCCGTGGACATCAGGAAGCTTTTGCTGAGATAGCTCAATACGGCTATGTCGTCGTGTGTGGAAACTTTCGCGGAAGCCAACAGTCCGAGGGGACGTGGATTGGTTACCGGAGCCTAAGTCTCGGCAAACATAAAGATGGCTATGACGCGATTGAGTGGTTGGGGCGACAAGACTGGTCGACAGGTAAGGTGGGGACCTTTGGTAGTAGTCAGGCGGGATACGCACAGAATTTCGCTGCTGTAAGTCGTCCACCCAGTCTGGTCGCTCAATATATGATTGATACCGGATTGAGTTTATATCAGGAAGGCTATCGTATTGGTGGTACAACACGCCCGGAGCGATTTAAAGGCATGGATGCAGTATGCCGGGAGCCCGAGCATAATCAGGCATTGATGCGGGAATGGTTTGAGCATCCTACCTTTGACCGATACTGGAAAGCCGAAGATACGTCGCGACATTTTAGAAAAATGAATGTCCCCTGTATGACTATCGGTAGTTGGTATGACTTTATGAATCAGGGCTCCATTGCCAGTTATATTGGACGGCAACATCACGGAGGACCACAATCACGAGGGCAGCAGAAGTTGCTCATCGGGCCTTGGCTGCATGGTCGTTTTAATAAGGGGGCATCAGTCGGCGAACTCGTTTACCCGGAAAATGCTGCGGTTGATCTCGCTAGGCATATGGTGAGTTGGTTTGATTACTACCTTAAGGGGAAATCCAACGGTGTCGATCAATGGCCTACTGTTGAATATTACGTGATGGGAGCGGTTGGCGAGCCGGGGGCTCCTGGGAATCAATGGCGAGAAGTGAAAGACTGGCCTAAGACGAGTCAGACGCAACGGCAAGCTCTGTATCTCCACGAGTCTGGAAGTTTGCATTGGTCACCGCCCAATGCAAAGAGCCAAGGGATGGCTGAATATGTTTCGGACCCGTTCGCACCGGCTGAAATTCCCGGACGAAGCTTTCCGGGGGCCAGGGATGCCCGAGCCTTTGAAGCACAGAAAAATGTGTTGGTTTTCGATACGCCAGAGTTCACTCAGCCGATGGAGCTAACCGGTGAGATTAGTGCCAAGTTGTTTGTAACTAGTACGGCGCAGGATACGGACTTCATTGTTAGAGTCAGTGATGTCTATCCGGATGGCCGCTCGATCCTGATCGTGGATTACATTCAGAGAGCTCGCTACCGACAAGGTTTTGAAAAACAGGTTTTACTAGAGCCTGGCAAAGTTGCAGAATTGGAGTTTCATGTGGGATACCTGAGTCAGATTTTTAACGAGGGTCATAAGTTGAGAGTGACGATTGCCAGTACAGGTGCTCCCCTCTATGAACCTAATCCTCAAAACGGTCGGCAAGCAACCATCGAATTTCCCAGCGATGCTCAAAGGGCGATCAACACGGTGTATTATACAAGGCCATTCCCATCCCATATCAAAGTTCCGCTTCGCGAAGCAGTGTATGAAGGAGAATCAAAATGAAGAGACGAGAGTTTTTAGGCGCGAGCGCTAGTGCGTTTGCAACAGGTGCCGTGGCGTCGAGTTCTACTGCAGCCTTGGAGTTGTCGATTGCTGCGGATGCAGTCTATGACATGGGCAAGCGTCGGGAATTATTTGTTGACGAATACCTTGTGGATACGCTCGAAGGCGACCTTAGCTATCGCTTGCACGCTCCTCAAGCTCAGGAACTAGTAATCCGCCAGGACAAACCGTGGGAAGGGAATGCGAGTAGCTATCACACAGTATTTAAAGATGAAGACACATACCGGATGTATTATCGGGGGCATGACTTCACATTGGAGGGTGGGCGTTTAGGTTTCACACATGGAGAGTGCACTTGTTATGCCGAAAGCAAAGATGGGATTCATTGGGATAAGCCAGAATTGGGTTTATTTGAGTTTGATGGGAGTAAGAAGAATAATATCGTTTGGATGGGCGCGGGGAGTCATAACTTCAGTCCATTCGTAGACGAACGTCCTGATTGCCCTGAAGAGGAGCGTCTGAAAGCCATTGGTGGTTTGGCTCATAACGGTGGTATGCGGCTGTTTAAGTCAGCTGATGGGATAAAGTGGGAACAAGTTGGTGAGCAAGCTGTCATAACTGAAGGGGCATTTGATTCTGCCAATATTGCATTTTGGGATAAGGCACTTGGTAAATATCGAACGTACTTCCGAGTATTTACCGCAGGCACAACCACAGCCAAGGTTTGGAAACCTGCCGGGATACGTGCCATTCGCACAGCCACATCAGATGACTTGGTGAACTGGAGTGGCTTTGAAAATTTGACGTATGGCGACTCGCCCCCACAGCAAATGTATACGAATAACGTCGTGTCTTATTCACGAGCGCCACATATTTTGATGGGCTTTCCAATGCGGTATGTTGAGCGAGGTTGGAGTCCGTCGATGAAGGCATTGCCGGATTTGGAAAACCGGGAACTTCGTTCACAGGCGCATCTGCGTTACGGCACCTCCTTGACCGAAACGCAATTTATGACAAGCCGTGATGGAGTGGCATTTACACGCTGGGATGAAGCGTTCTTGCGGCCTGGGGTGGAACGTAAGGATTCCTGGTACTACGGTCATAACAACGTTGCGTGGAATATGGCGTTAACCAGCAGTCGGTTTGAGGATGCTGAGGATGAACTGAGTTTCTATGCGGAAGCTGGAGGCTGGCATGGCTCAGGGAAAACGCTCACAAGGCATACTTTAAGGCAGGATGGATTTGTGTCGGTCCACTCGACACTCAAAGGGGGGCGTTTGACGACCCGTCCTATCACCTTTTCTGGCAGTGAATTGGAGCTGAATCTCAGTACGTCTGCGATCGGGTATGTGAAGGTAGAGTGTTTGACACCGACTGGAGAAGTGATTGATACGTTCGGAATTGAACAGGCAGATGAAACATTCGGTGATGCGTTGGATCGTAAAGTGACCTGGGAGGAGCGAACAGGGTTAAAGAAACTGTCCGGCAAACCAATCCGCCTGCGTTTCACACTTAGTGACGCCGACCTGTATAGCTTTAGATTTGTTTAGGAGTGCATCAAGTGAAGGAGTTAATACTCAGTCTCTTGTTGCTCGTAACGTCTGCGGTAATAGTACAGGCCCGGGACGTCCAGAAAAAACGTCGGGATGCAGTTCTTAATGATAAGAAACACTTCGACATCGATAGCTATTGGGTCTACGACGACTTTGAAAAGGCTCAGGCTGAAGCCCAAAAGATCGGTAAGCCTTTACTGGTCGTATTCAGGTGCTTGCCTTGCGAGGCTTGCCATTCATTTGACGAACACTGGACGACTACTCAATTGCTGGGATACCTCGCCTCGAGGCACAAGTCCGGAGAAATGGCGCCGATGGAATTCCTCCGTGGAGGACAGAGATATCGAGTGTAAATCAGGCAACAGTGACGGCAGCAGTTAGACTATTAGAGAGCTTGGCTTAGCTTCGGCTACCCCGGCCTCGTCCGCTGCTACCTCGGCTACCGCCTTGGCTCCGCCCGCTAGCTCGACGATCACTGGCGCGTCCACGACCACCGGACCGGCGTTCTCCGCCGCGTCCACCGCCTCGACGTTCGCCATCCTCCCGACGGGATCCACCGCGACGATCTCCATCACGACTTCGACCACCACCGCTGGATCGGCGTTCACCATCTTCCCGCCGGAATCGACCGCGACGATCTCCACCTCGGGAATCTCCTCGACGATCATTAAATCGACGGCGTGGAGGTTGCTCAGGCGGTTCCTCAAGTCCCTTCACCCCTTCGGCAACATGGCCCTTGTCCGTCTTCACTCGTTTATAAGACACTCGTTGTCCTTCACCAAGTGAATCAAACCGCCAACGTCCAAAGACACTGGTCATGTGAAAGTAGAGCTCTTTACCCGACTTGGATTTGATGAATCCGAATCCTTTTGAAGAAAGTTTGACAATGACTCCCTCTGATATACGAGCACGTTTAGGTGTGGGACGAACCTTCATCTTGCCTGGCCCGGAGTCCTCGGATCGCGGGGGATTCTCCGACTTGCGAAGCGACCGCTTTTGCGGTGGCTCGGGCTTGTTCTGCTGCCCTTCTGTCATGGGGATCTCCAATAATTCCGCGAGCTCATCAGTGGGCTCAGGTTCAACAATGTCATCAATGGTCGACGGTTGTTCTTCAGGTATTACTTCCTCGTCCAAGGAAACTTCAGTGTCGTTATTGGCTTCATCGGCGATTTGCACGTCACTGCTTACAACTTCCGACTCCGAATTGTCAGATTCAACGCTTTCCTCGGGGGTGTTGTCCTCTTTCCTGGCTGTCTTTGTTGCAGAATCTCCCGGATTGTTCATGACTGCAATTGGGAATCCGATCAACGCTTCAATTTCCTTCAGGGCTCCCTTTTCATGAGTCGCACAAAAAGAAACTGCAACCCCCTCCGCTCCGGCTCGACCGGTACGTCCGATCCGGTGGATGTAATCCTCGTTTTCAAAAGGAAGGTCATAATTGAAGACATGGGTAATTCCGTCGATATCGAGTCCCCGTGATGCCACGTCGGTCGCCACAAGGATTTGGACTCTCTCCTTGCGGAATTTATTGAGAATTCGCTCTCGCTGGGTCTGGCGTTTATTACCGTGAATTGTGTCGGTCTTAAATCCTTTTTTGTTCAACCATTGAGTGATCTTATCCGCAGTATGCTTCTTGTTTACGAAAACAATGGTTTGTCCTGGCGTCAATTCGTGCAACAACCGTAATAGCAGTGGCCTCTTTTTATTGGTTTCCACATAACAAAGATGCTGTTCCACGGTGTCTACAGCAGGGTATTCCGGAGCAATGTCCACTCGGAATGGATCGTTGAGTAACCCCCGCGCCAGTTTAGCCACTTTCTGATCAATCGTCGCAGAAAAAAAGAGTGACTGGCGTTCGTCCGGCAACTCATTCATTATGCGTTCGAGGTCGGGAAGGAATCCCATGTCCATCATGCGGTCGGCCTCGTCCAGCACAAAGTGTTCAAGTTGCGAGAGTCGTATGGCTTTCTTTTGCATTAAGTCAATAAGACGTCCCGGAGTCGCGACGACTATATGAGTCCCCCGTTTTAGGGCTTTGATTTGCCGTACCTCAGACACGCCACCATAAATCAAAGTATGTCGTAGGAATAAATGCTTCCCGTAAGTTTCAAGGCTTTTTCCAATTTGAATTACTAGTTCCCGGGTCGGAGCAAGGATAAGTGCTTTTGGAAAGTATGCTTTTGCTTTACGGTTGACCTGTCCCAGTGCATCGAGAATGGGAAGCGTAAACGCAGCGGTCTTACCAGTTCCTGTTTGTGCACATCCGAGAATGTCCTGCCCTTCCAGAGCTGGTGGTATGGCCGCAGCCTGAATAGGAGTGGGCGTCTGGTAATCGACTTCGCCCAACGCCTCTTGGAGTTGGTTGATAAGATTGATTTCACTGAAATCCATACGGTGGGAGCCTGCCAGCCTGCGCAAAAGAGGGGGGGACAAAAGACCCTCTGACTATAGCCTCGCACCAGAATCCCGGATAGTGCAAACAACAGTGACTTACCGAGCGAACGACAACCACTGTTTTAGTTGATCACCTGCAGCCACCAGGGACGTTTACCCGTTTCAACCGTGCCAGTGCGTACTAGAACTCCTGTTCGCCTATTGCGGGCAAAGATCGCGAGTTTTCCTGAATCCTGTCCGCCGGCATAAAGCCACTTCCCATTAGGGCTAATTACAAAGCTTCGTGGATTTGGTTCGGTAGGATAAATTCCCACTCGAGATAATTCACCAGTCTTTGGGTGAACCTTGAAACATGCCAGACTATTGTGGCCCCGGTTTGCCACATACATGAAATTCCCATCTTTGGAAAGCGTCATCCGAGCGGTTGCGCCTTGGCGATCCGGCCAGTCATCCGGTACGCTGGAAATCGTTTGTATCGTCTGCAGTAATCCATCAGGGCGAATTTTGTAAAACACGGCCTTGTTACCCTGTTCATAGTCCCCGTAGAGCCAAGGCTTGGTAGGATGTGACGCCAGGTGTCTGGGGCCGGTGAATTCTTTCGATGTCAGGACCCCATTTTCGAGCAAGGTGAGATGGCCGTTCTGAGCATCAAACTCAAACTGAAAAATTTTATTTGGGCCAGTGTGGGGGATATACACAAAGCGATTGTCGTTGGTGGCTGCGACTCCGTGTGCATTTAAGGCGGTCTCCCCAAAGAAACTTGACTTCTCACTTAGGTGTCCAGTCGAATCCACATGATGCACGGAAACTCGGCCCGTGTGATAGTAAGCGGTGATCAGCCACTGACCGGAATGGTCCTGCCAATGGTAGGCAGGGTCTTGGTCTACCTCAATCGTGCTGATGTGCTCTAGTTCGCTCGTGCCGGATTGAATGTCGTAGGAGACTAATCGCCCCACGGTTCTCAAAGATAGAAACAGCGTACTGCCATCCTGAGACACGGACATGGGACCAGGGTCCGCCTCTGTCTTATGGTTGCGTAGATGAGTTAATTCACCCGTCCTGCTATTAATATCGTAAACCGCCAAATGTTTTTCATCTGGTAGGGAAACTAATAGAAAGGGCTTTGCCAGAAGGGAGGATGAGATAGCAAAACAGAGTAAAAATGTAACGAGTCGATATGGCATGCCGAACCTTATCCCAATCAGGTGAGTAGAAGTGACGGTGGGTTAACTTAATATGTCATGGATGACTTCGCCGTGCACGTCGGTGAGGCGGAAGTCGCGTCCGGCGTAGCGATATGTGAGCTTGGTATGATCTAATCCCATCTGGTGCAGTAGAGTCGCATGCAGATCGTGAAAATGCACTTTGTCTTCGACAGCATAATAGCCATATTCGTCTGTCAAGCCATGTTGGATTCCTGGCTTCATGCCTCCGCCGGCAAAGAACATGGTACATGCGTGAGGGTTGTGGTCCCGTCCATCTCGGCCACCTTGCGAAACCGGTGTGCGCCCGAATTCGCCACCCCACCAAAGAATAGTATCTTCCAATAATCCGCGTTGCCTTAAATCGGTAAGTAATGCAGCAATGGGTTGATCGACTTCCATAGCATTACTGCGGTGGCCGCCAGCAAGATTGCCATGTTGATCCCATTTGTAACTGTGAGAGAGTTGAATAAAACGAACGCCAGCTTCAGCGAAGCGACGCGCCATCAGGCACTGCAGTCCAAAATCCTTGGTCGGACCATTGTTAATGCCGTACATATTCAGAGTGTCAGCAGTTTCATCAGAGATATCCTGTAATTCAGGCGCCTCCGTCTGCAATCGAAAGGCCAGCTCAAACGACTTAATGCGGGATTCCAACTCTGAATCTGGGCCCGTTGTCGTTAGGTGTTTTAGGTTGATGTCCCGAAGCATCCGTTGTTCGAGTTCCTGGATGGCAGTAGGGGTCGTCCCTTTAATGAATGGAATCTTCGCGTTTTCGCTTGCCGTACCAGCATTGCCAATCGGTGTACCTGCGTAGAGTGCGGGAAGAAAGGCGCTACTCCAGTTATTCCCTCCTCCATGGGTCAGAGAAGGACAGATGGTAACGTAGCAAGGAAGATTCTGGTTTTCATTTCCGAGTCCATATCCGAGCCAGCTACCCATACTCGGACGAATAAACGTATCGCTACCTGTGTGAAGTTCAAGCAGAGCAGCTCCGTGCCGGGAATTTGAGCCATGAACTGACTTTACGAAAGTCAATTCATCGACATGTTTGGCAATGTGAGGGAAGATCTCACTGACCCACATGCCCGACTCCCCATGCTGTTTGAACTTAAAGGGAGACTTCAGTAGATTCCCAGTCGGTGCAGAAACCACGCGGGGCTTGTCAAACGGTACAGGCTTGTTATCGTCTTTGGCTAGCTGGGGCTTGTAGTCAAATGTGTCAATTTGACTTGGGCCACCATGCATGAATAGGAAAATGATCCGCTTCGCCTTAGCTGGAAAGTGTGGTTGACGTTGCAGTAGGTTTGGCTCTTCGGCATTAGCAGTCCCCTGCCCCATCAAGCCGGCCAGAGCTACTGAACCAAATCCAACAGCGGTGTTTTTGAGTAATTGTCTTCGTGTTACCATCAGGCACACCTTTGATCAAAAATACTATTCGATGTAAATGAATTCATTCGACGAGAGTAAAACTCGGCATAGACTTTGCCAGGCAAAGAGGCTTGCTTCTTCGGCAGAAATGCCGGTTGAAACGCTCGCTTCACTAACCTGTTGAATGTAAGCTTGTGCGCCACTTATTTCTTCCGGGTTTGGGCTGCGGCCCATAATGAGATTGTAAGCTGTTTCCAGGCGTTTGCTTGAATTGAGAGGCAGTAGTCGTTGGCTCAAGGCGGCGGTCGCCTCATCGACCAAAGAACTATTCATCATCAATAACGCCTGAGGGGCGACCGTGGTAGTGGCTCGGTCGCCGTTGGAAACTGCCGGGTCTGGGAAGTCGAGAGCCTGTAAAACTTCGTAGACAGAACTGCGGATGACCGGTAGGTAAATGCTACGGCGTTGATTTTGGAATTCGTTGGTTAGATTGGATCCAGACGTTGTTACGTAGGCACGATTTTTGACACGCAATAAAGTACCTCCCATGCGATTGTCGAGTCCCGGGCCTAAAGTGAGCACACTGTCGCGTACCTCCTCGCCGGTAAGCCTTCGTCGATTGAATCGCCAGAGCAGTTTGTTTTCCGGATCCGTTGCCATACCTTGCTCGCTATAAGCCGTACTCATCTGATACGTCGCCGAAAGCATGATTTGACGATGTAGAGCCTTCAGGGAACCATTGCTCTCACCAAGCTCCACAGCCAGGTAATCCAGTAATGCAGGATGGGTGGGGAGCTCACCTAATGTGCCAAAGTTGTCGACGCTCGAGACAATACCTCGCCCGAAGTGCCATCTCCAAACCCGATTTGCCATGACTCGGTTGACCAGAGGGTTTTCAGGAGAAGCCAACCATTGGGCTAATTCCAATCGTCCACTTTGCTCAGTGATCTTATGCTGAGGCACCGGGCCTTCGATGATCTGAAGCATGCGGCGTGGGACTTTCTTACCCAGCGTAATATGGCTCCCACGAAGGTGGATTTCGAGATCCTCACCCGCCCCTTCGGTCACTCCCATAGCCATTTCAAATTCAGGACGTGCTTCCTCCAGTTCGGCTATTTGTTGAGTAAGTGAAACCCGCTGCATTTGCAGATCTTCAGGATAGGCTGATGCCGGTATCGTTTTAGGAGTAACCGCTGGGAATTCTGCTTTGGAAATCTCATCATAGACATCCTTGTACACCGCTTTTGCCGAGTCATCCAAATGCTTGAAAGCATGGTTAGTGTCGACAATGAGGCGGCGATATAAAACGGCTACTTCTTCAAGTGACTTTGGCGGGGCCTGCCGGAATATATCCTTTATAACCGTAGGAGTCTGTGCTCCCAGTCCGCCATCTGACTGCAGTTCGGTTAAGATAGGCGCCGAGGCTTCTGGGAAATTGTCGCCAGCAATGGCAGACAGTCTAAGCCAGGCGGCAAGGAATGGGTGGGACTGTAGTTTTGTTTCATCAAGTGTTTTGAGATACCATAGCCAACCACTGAGGAAGCTCTTGTTAATGTCGAACTCTAACGCGAAAGCAGATAAGCTTGGAGGCATTGATTCATTTTGTGTCTGTTGCTCTCGATTGAGAATCAAAGCAAACTTATCGATGTGCGGATAAACTTTCGGTGAATCGATGGCTAGTGTGTGTTTTCCAGCTGTGAGTTCCAGCTCGATTTCGGCTACCCAAGTTTGTGTATCTGGATACCAGCTGCCCGTCACTCGACCTAATACTCCGTCTGCCATGGCTTTGCCATCAAGCTTAATTCCGACGGAACGGGAGTCTTGTGCGGCGTAGCGAACTTCCATCGTGTACGAGCCTGGTAACGGCACTTCGATTTCGTATTCGGCAAATCCACCAGACCCGCCACTTGCCAGAATACCAATGCCTTCCCCATATCCGTTTGGTACGATCGTCAGATTGGTGCGATGGGCAGCCTCGGCTTCGACAAGCAAGTATCCGTCAGCAACAATAAATGGAGAGTCTTGTTTTGTTTGAGCTGTCAATCCATGCTTTGCAAGGTGAGAGTCCAGGTCACCTATGTGACTGCTTGCCAGAAGATATTGATCAGCTTTGTGAAGTAGTTCCTTCTCCACAATTTCGACGACCTTACTGTTGAGAGCCGTTTGTTTGGCTTTCGTCGTCTGGATTTCCGCGTTGATACGATCGATCTCTGCCTGTGTTTGTTCGGATACCAATGGTCTTTCAAACCAGTCGGCTACGACGTTGTAGTTCTCCATCGACTTGGTGCTCTTAAAGATTCCTGCCAACGCGTAGTAATCAGCCGTTGGGATGGGGTCGAACTTATGGTCGTGACAGCGGGCACAACCTAGGGTGAGTCCCATGAACGTTTGCCCCAGAGTGTTTACCTGTTCGTCGATGATGTCCATCTGCATTTTGACTGGATCATCTTCAGCAAGCATCTTAGGGCCAATTGCGAGAAAGCCTGTGGCTCGGAGTTGGTCAGTACCTGCGAGCGGGTCATCGGATGGAGGCATTAAGTCGCCTGCGATCTGTTCTTGGACAAACTGACCATACGATTTATCTAAATTCATAGAGCGAATGACATAATCTCGATATTGGTAGGCGAACTCGTAAGATAAGTTTTCGTCGAGGCCGTTAGAATCGGCATATCGAGCGACGTCCAGCCAATGGCGTCCCCAGCGTTCTCCATATCGAGGTGAGCTTAGTAGCCGATCGATCAGTTGAGGGTACGCATCGGGTCGGTCGTCTTCAAGAAAGTTCTCAATCTCTTGAGGAGTTGGTGGCAGGCCGAGTAGATCGAAGGTCGCACGGCGAATGAGCGTTCGTTTGTCGGCTTGAGGGGCCGGTGTTAGTCCCGCTTCTTCAAGTTTGGCGAGTGTGAAGAAGTCAATTGGCGATTGGATCCAGGGGCGATTTGCAATCCTTGGGAAGGCAGGACGGACGGGAAGTTGAAAAGCCCAGTACTGTTTTTGTTCTTCAGTAAATTCCGCGATTACGCTATCAGCACTTTGCCCAATGTTGGCGACGATCTCCATGGACTCGTTGGGCCAGGGTAAACCCAGCTCAACCCAACGTGTGAAATTGATGACGTCCGTTGTCGACAACTTCGCTTTTGGCGGCATCTTAAGAAACTCGTCGTGCTTAATTGCACTGATTAGCAAGCTTTCTTTGGGATTGCCTGGTTTCGCTGCAGGACCGAATTCTCCTCCAGTTAAAAATGCCTCGCGAAATTCAACGCTAAATCGACTTTCGGGATCTTCGCCCGAGTGACAGTCCTGACAATGAGTAACCAGAATGGGACGGATTTTCGATTCGAAAAACGCGATATCTTCAGCACTGAATTGCTCTTGCGCAAGTAGAGTGCCGGAAAGTAAGAACAACACAGTGAGTGGGAGGATTCGATTCAACATACCATTTATTATAGGCCGGAATTGAGCTCGAATGCGTCCCCAATCTACTTGGTATATCGCGTGTGGCTATTTCTTGCGAGCCGGAATGACTGTGAAAAATCCGATCATCATTTCTTCCCAAGTTTGATCGCCCCAAGTGACCCATTTGGTGGGTTCCGGATTGGCAGGGTTTTCAGGGGAATTATCGAAATGCGCCGTGCATTCTATGACTGTGCCACGAGGGAGAAAGACGGGAGTAACGAAACGATATTCATGTTGCCAGTTGAAGTCGTAGAAAGGAACGCTCAGGAGAGTCTTGGTTGTTCCGTCCGGCAGCTTCGCTTGATACATAAAGTCTTTACCTCGCACGTGCATGTGCGGCATTAAGGCCAGAAGTTCTGAATCTTGTTGGATCGTACGTTTGGCAACGACTTCGTGCCGAGTGGCCTTAGGCGGAATTCGGAATGAGAAATTTAAGGCCGCATTTTGGTTTGCTTCCCGCTCTGGAGGCGTCTTGCAAAACTTCACTGCAAATTCACTCCGATCCACTTCCTCTTTTCCAGTCGGCGTGTAATGAAGTTGCCATACGAGTTCCGATCCTGCTGGCAATTTAATCCCAACGCCCTCCGGAAACATTGTTGGTTCTTCACCAGGAGCGAATCCTCCCAAACTCTGGAGACGTTTGACCTGTTGGCTGCCTTTGGGGCGATGGTACACGATGATGTGATGGACGGCCTTCCAGTTGCCTGGACGAGCCTCGGCTGCCTGAATCCACACAGCTTCTTTGAAATTGGTTGGAGTGACAAAGTATTGATACGCCACTGTCCCGTTTGCCTGGACCTTAAACTCATTTGGCATGGAGAATACATGATCAGGTTCGCCAATTTGCCAGCCGTCAGAGTATTCTGGGGTGGCGGGGATTTTGCTGGCATCGCCGAGTGGCATGCCATTGTCAATCCAGGAAGTTAGCAAGCTGATTTCAGCAGGCTTCATGTGAAGCTCGTTTTCGAACTTACCGAATCGAGGGTCAGCATTCCAGGGAGGCATGCGTCGAGTTAAAACCGTTTCCTTAATCATCTCGGACCAGTTTCGAGCATCCTCATAGGAAAGTAACGAAAAAGGGGCGGCCGTGTTCGGTCGATGGCAATTCTGACATCGAGTTTGCAGGAGCTTGGCAATATGACTCGCATAGGTGACGTTTCCGTTCTTAGCGAGGTCTGACTTTCTAGTGATCCGGCATCCTTCTGGTTCGGTGGTTTTTACGCTCGGCAGGTTACCGTCGAGTAGTTCCTTGAGTGCTTCTTCTAAATCTGAACGGTTCGCTTCAGCTCGCTTGAAACGATATCCTATTCGGTCGTCGATACGTCCTACATATTGAATTGTCCGACGGCGATCCAAAATGAATGCTTCCGGCGTTCGTGTCGCTCCGAGTATATCCACACTGATTTGATCGTGGTCGATAAGGACGGGGAGCCGCAGTTTATACTCGCGAGCATGTCTCTTAATCTCGTCTGCCGAGTCGCTGAGGTTGGCATTAATGATGACAAACCGTACTTTCTCTTTGGGGTACTTTCGGCTTAACTCATTGAGTTGTGGAATATAACTGTTACCGATTGGACATTCTGTTCCCAAAAATACAAAAACTAAGAAGTCAATTTCAGGGTAGTCAGCTAATGCGATCTCTTTACCCGTGACCGAGGGCAGAATGAAGTTGGGGACTTGTCGACCGATTAATTCGTCGCGAGGGGTATCAGCTCCCCGAATTTCACAGAGTGAAGCAAGTGTTAAACAGGCCAATAGAAGTAAAGAGGTTTTCATGTAAGTGCCGTATAGAGAAGAATAGATTAAATAAAAGCGAGACTTGGTAGCTTACTTTACTGGTGTTAACCGAGATTGGTAATCCACTTTCATTTTGACTCCGTCTCCTTCCAGAGTCGCTTCCCATGTCTCATTGTTGCGAGTCGCCATGCTAAAACGGTGGTTTTTGAAAAGAGCTTTGATCTCTTCCTGAAGTCCCATTTCTTTCAGGGAGTTATACAGGCGTTGTTCTGATCGATGCAATGCCTTTTGAGTATGGTAAATCGTCATCAAAGCGTCACGTACTTTCAATGTTGGGTCGGTTGGCATGTTGCCCTTAAACTGCCGAGCCTTGGTAAACCAAATGTACCCCCATCGTTCAGGGCGATGCATATCTATAATTCCTTGAGGAGACCATACCCAGTTGTCTTCCCGCTCTCCTTTCACTTTCTGGTACTTGCCGTCTACAATTTCATGTTTCCATTCAACGCGAGAGAAATTCATTCGCCAGTGGTCTCCTTCTTTGGGAGGTGAGGCTTGATGAGCGAATTCTGCAAGCACCTTCCAGGGGATTGCCACCTCCACACTCCAGAATTTGTCCGTGTCGGAAGGGTCGTCCAGTGTGCCATTGATGTGGACGGCTGTTTTTAATCCGGGGATTTCCCAGCTGTTATCGGCTGGGCCGCCGTCCTTGTATGGTTTAGCTAGGAAGAGATCCCAACCGGTATTCAAGGCGTTCATCTCAAATTCATAGTACTCGTGATTGTCGCCATCCGGATCGATGAATATCTCGATGTCATTATCATGAAAGATCACGCTGTCGTGCTCGGTAAGCGTGCCCCAGACATGAGGTTCTTCCATCAGACAGGCGAAATATAGGTAGCGGTTGTCCCATAGGAGTTTGAAACGAGTGTCGAATCGTGGCTTGGGCTTTACGTCACCTTCGATATCAGAATGTGGTTCAGACCATTTAGCGTTCTTCCAGGCTCGCTCATCAAGTTTTCCGTCAATCTTGATCTTTCCCGCAGCCTGCGTGGCCACGTAGTTCAAGGGAGTAATCTTCCGCATCTTCTCCCAGTCTTCGCGAGTGTCAGCAATGAGGGAGGATGCGAATAGGCCCAAGAGAATGCAGTTGATACCGCAGAATGTGAGGTGGTTTTTGTGAGTGAGCATAAAGGTAGCCTGGGGAAGGTGTGGTTATTCCTTGGGGACAGAGACGATGATCTCAGCACTGTACACAGCACTGGGGTCATGGCGTTCCTCGAACGTCTTTTGTAAGGTGGACGATTGCCGAGCCAACATACCTTTAAACAAGACTTTACTGTCATGAAGTACGGTGACTTTCTTGGAGAAATCGATCATGTCATCGTTGACACGAAGACGTAACTCAGCAACGTCACTGTGTTCAATAGTAAAGGTTTGGTTGTCGTGTTTCACTCGGACCAACGCTCGGGCCTGTTTGAAATCATCATGGACTGCCAGCCAGTAAAATCGATTGTGCGTTACATCGTCCTGTTTCCAGACGACCAGATCTGGGGTCGATATTCTTGTGTACTTGGCCATCCATGGAACGGCGACTCGGTCTTCCAGATTCATCCAGTGCCCTTTACCGGGATGGATTTTGACAAAATTCACATAACCGCCGGGATCCTTCTCATGCAGTTCTGCAAGCATCGTTTTCCATTCCGCAGCCTTTTTGTTGCGGTTGTAGCTACTGTCATTGGCTCCCATGTGTAATGTAAAAGGAAGATTGCGAAGGCCGTCGGGTTGGGTTTCATTAGGGTGCCCTGCCATCATTGCCGCAGCTGCCAAGCGGTCTGCAAGTCGAGGAGCGAGTTGGTAAACGCCATCACCTCCGGCCGAATAACCCATGATGTAGACTCGGTTTGGATTCACATCTTCGAATAGCATCATGTTTTCAATGACACGCTGAAAAAATCCGTCGATATGGCCTTGATGCCAAAGATTCCAAGTGTTGGTCGGTGCTCGTGGAACAAAGTACACTCCCTCTTTCGGAGTGTAGAGGCGTTTCTGATTTTCGTATTGCCCATCATTCACGGCAGCTGGAGCTCCTCCTCCGCCATGCATTGAGATAAACAGACTACGTCCGCCCTCGGGTTTTTCGCCATGGATTTTGTACCAGAATGGCATAGAAAGGTCGCCTATCTTTAGGACTCGGCTTTCATGCTCCTGTCGTCGTCTATCCTTTTCCTTTTTGGAATAGGTAGTCCATAGTTGTTCAGTAAATTGTTTGGCCTCTTTTTTCGTAAGAGATTTGTTGGAGGCAAGTGAGTCATCGCTGGTAGAGATTACACAGCGAGAATCTTCAGAGTCAGTAGGGGGACTCTGAGCTTTGGGTTTTGCTTCTGGGAGATTAAATGTGACGAGTTGATCCCGACGTTCGGCTTTGACTTGGATAGTTTGGGTTGCATCGCCCTGCCCTATTTTTACGTTGTATGTTTTGCCAAGCTTGAGTGGAATGCTAACGTGATCATTTCGGTCAAAACTCTCGTCGTTGGTGTGTCCTTTAAATAATTCCTTTCCCTCGCTATCCGAAATGGTTAGCGGTATTTGTATTCGCTCAGTACCGCCTTCCTGAAAAGCGACAAACATAATCCGCTCTACGCCTTCAGGGAGTTCCTCTTTAAGTTGAGTGTATCGATCGGTGACATTAACTGCATTGACGTATCTAGCACGCGCGTCCCAAACCATTGGGAAGTGAATGGGAGTCCGTTTATAAGAGGTTGCATAGATGGCATGAATTGGATTATCCCGGAGGGCAGTCGAGGCGCGGTTCACAAACCAACCTTTGTTTAGGTCTTTTCCTGTTGCTTCACACGCTCCGGTGAAATGCCAGCCGTCATCATAAACTTCCACCCAGCTGTGGTTGCCCGATCGGTTTGACCACAGTGGAGTACCCACAAAACGAGCAGGGATCCCCACGGCCCGACATGCATCGATGAGAACCACGCTAAGTCCGGAGCATGAGGCTACACCTTGCTCGATTGACTCACTGGGGCTTTGATCCGGTCGTTTTCGCTGAGTGGAGTATCTGACTTTTAGTTGGTTGAAGACGTTGTTGTTGAGAATGGCGGCGGCCTCACTAGGAGTCTTGGCATCCTTCACCAAGGATCGGAAACGATCGTAAAAATCAGAACGCCAGTCTTCTCGAGTTTCAGTAATGCTGGCATAAGGAAGGATGTTGTTGAGGAATATGGCCTTAGGGACCTGCTCGTGCCATGAGGAATCTATCCAGGCTTGGTAAGCCAGTTTGACATTGGTTAGAAGGAAATCAGCCTTGAGTGTGGATAAATCCCGTTCGGGCATGTAGCGAATCAGGAATTCCATACCTTCGCGTTGAGACTGGGGGACCTGCTCTAATGCTCGTTCCAGTTCGGGCCGATTGTCCCCTGCTCGTGCTAACGCAGAGTCAAGCAAGTCGTCTGCCTGTACGCACACTGTAGTCATCAGCAAAAGGATCAAAGATAAATATCGCATTCAAAATCTCTTCTTGTTTATTTGAATTTACAAGTCGTCGCTTCGGCTGTTCGGCCGACGCAATTGTAAAGAGTCTCGCTTGATCCGACTACGTCCTTCGGACTACGACGGACAAGCTCCTTTTACATTTAACCAATTAACGATTGGGGCAATTGAACAGGTAAACATTTTTCAATTGTTACAATTGAGCTCAAGCGTTATTTAAATAACGAGCGATGTCTAATTGTCTAAATTTGCAAAGGTATCTCTATTTCACTCGAAACGCCCGAGTGTTCACAATTTCTAATATTAAACTCTGCAAACCGTTGCCGGTTTTGCGGTTGATCTCTACTAATGCCTGTAATTCCACTTTTTCTACATAGCTAGGCACGCGGCCAGTGGCGTATTCCAGTAGTTTTTCAGCGAGGCATTGTGAGAATTGATCAATATTGTCCACTACGTATTGTTTCAGATCGTGAATGTCCCGAAACTCTGTTCCATCTTTGTAGGTGCCTTGAGGATCAATCGCAAGTCCTTGCTTGAGAATTGGTTTACCTTGCGAATCTTCAGCAAAAAGCGGGTAGGATGTTCGCCATCGACCGACCGGATCAAAGTTTTCCAAGACGAATCCTATTGGGTCGATGCTACGATGGCATGCAGCGCAGGCCGTGTCAGCACGGTGAGCGGCGAGTACTTCTCGGATTGTCCGGGCATTGGCAGTGTCCGGCGTTATCGCGGGAACATTGTTGGGTGGTTCAGGTGGAGCATCGCCCATGATATTTTCAAGGACCCAAACTCCACGTGTGACCGGTAAGGTGTCAACGCCATTGGCGGTCGCCATTAATACACTTGCTTGTCCTAACAAACCACCATGTGGTGAATCCTCAGGAAGTTCTACCTTTTTAAATCCTCCTTTTACATTGGGGATGCCGTAGATTTGTGTAGCGAGTGTTTCATTTGCAAAGGTGAAATTCGGCTTAATGAGAGTTTCCAGAGATAGATTTTTATCTAGGATGTGTTTAAAGAAACGCTGTGACTCTTCTACCATTGCAAGGTGGTCATTTTCCTTGAAATTTGAGATGAGTCGCGTGTCCGGCATAATGTCGCCTAAGTCTTGAATGCCAAGCCACTGTCCTAAGAAATCATTCGCAAAGTTGTTGGCCTGAGGACTAGCCAGGAGCCTTCTAGCCTGAGCGGTTAAGACGTCAGGACGTTTAAGTTCACTTGCATTGACTATCCGCATCAATGATTGGTCAGGCGGAGCATTCGTTAAAAAGAAAGCCAAGCGAGCGGCCAGGTCGTGTGCGTCTAACTCGCCGGTCTGGTGACCGCGATAAAGGAACTGAGGTGACATCAACGATGTTCTAAGTCCAAGGTGGATTCCCTGAGCGACATTGTTAGTTCGGGTGATTTCGGCAGAGGTTATCTCTGTGAAGTATGCAAGGTCACGTTCTGTGGCAGGCCGGCGGAAGAGACGGGTCAGGTAGTTTCTATAGAAGGTTTCCAGTTGCTCGGTGAGGTCTTCGCGGTCGATCGCGTTGTCATCGGCCAATGGGCCAAGAAATTCCTTGGTTTTGGCTTGCTGCTCCTTCTGGGCAGGGGATTGAATGGTCTTCAGTGGGCCTTCGATTGTGACAGCGTGTAATTCAAGAGCTGGTCCTTCTTCATAAAACTGAAACACCATGGTTTCACCGTAATTCCCAGGGTTGGAAGCAAGTGACTTGGCAAGCTTCTGCATTGCCGCCTCTGAAGTGTCAACGGTCGTAAGATCCAATTCTCCACTGTCTCTGACATTCTTGACGCGAGACCACCCGAGGCCACCACGTCCACCATTGGATTGCGGGGCAGCTTTCCAGCCTGCATATAGTTTGGGGTCCGATTGAAACATACGTAACGTTAACGCTTCTAATTCCTTTTTGTCGCCAGAGACGGGGCCGTTGGCGAAGAAGAACACTGGGGTTTCCTGAGGGTATAGCTCGGCGATGAATTCAAATTCCTCGGGCATTTCCTTAGTAATGTCAAAGGTAGCCAGAAGACGTTGGTTTAGCACCGGTTCACTGTCTTTGCCGTTGAGACTACGAGCCCGAACTTCTAGTGTCATTGGACCGTTGAAATTTCCATATCCTGAGTTACTTGAAGCTAGCTGAGACGCGGATACCTTGATGCGGTAAGTGCCAGCGTGCCGAGCCTCCCATTTTTCCGGCCAAGTGGTACTACGAAATAGCACATTCCAGTTGAATGCCAAGCGCATCGTCCCGTCAATGACAGCTCCAGAAGAATAGCTGATCACTAAGTCTTTGGCCGACATTTCGGTCTTGGTGAGATTTGGTGTTTTCCCCTTAGGTGGAAGAATGTGGTCGGCTATTTCAATGGCGCTATTGAAATAGGCCTCCATTAAAGGCGCGGATATGACGAGGCCTTCAGCGGAGTTGTCAAAGCCATGCTCAACTCGATCCTCAGGAAAGCTGTTAGGTAGCTCGTACTTGTACCCAAACAATGAATGGATTGAGGAGGCGTACTCACTACGACTCAGCCTCCTCAGCAGAGTGCCTCCAAAGCCAGAACGCTCAGTTAGGCCGTTATGGAGACTAAGACTCGCCACCTTCCGAGTTTGATCGTCAGGATCGTCTGCGTCGGCAGGTGGCATCTGACCATTTTGAACTACTTTCAAAGCTCGTCGAAGCGTCTCGGATTCATGTTGCCCCAACTGGACCTGAGTCGACCAGCGATCAATATGCTCGAACGAAATCCCATTGGCGGCGTCCTCGCCAGAATGACAGCTATTACAGTAGGTTTGGAAAAACGATACGGGTAATTCGGTTGCCTGTGTCGCTGGGTTCGAAAGTAGCAGACATCCTACTAGAGCAAGCCAATAATCCCTGAACTGAATGCCAACCATGATTTCCGAAGTTCTGATTTAGACCAAGTGTTCGTTTAAGTTATTCTTGGCGTTGGAGAAATTACTTTTTTCCAGTCCAAGTTGCTGCATCATGGTGATGTAAAGATCACCCAGAAGTGCTGAGTCATCTTTGGGATCGAAGGCTAAGTGTTGGCCATGGTTCAAACCGCCCCCGGCTACAATCGTAGGTAGATCCCGGTTGGAGTGTCGACTAGCATCGCCCATGCCGGTACCTAGAAGAACGAGCGTAGAGTCTAACAAAGGTTGGTTATTGGCATCGGTTTTCTGTTTCAGTTGTTCTAGAAAACGGCCAAAGGATCGCATGTGCTCTAATTCCACTCGGACAAGATCACGGATTTTGTCCGGGTCGTTTCCGTGGTGACTCAAGGCATGGTACCCTGCTCGCAATGTGCGGCCGTCCAGGGTGAACACTTGCCCCAGGCCACCAATATTCATTGTGATTACGCGTGAGGAATCTGTTTGTAGTGCCAATGCCATCAGGTCGTACATGACGTTTTCACATTCAAGCATGAGTGTCGGTGCAATGGGGTCATATTTCGGAAGCTCGTAATCGACATTGGCTACCGGAGACGCTAAGTTCTCCCTTTGTTTTGCCACCCGTTGTTCTACGTCTCGTAACGCACTGAAATACTCATCAAGCTTTCGTTGATCCTGTTTGCTGACACGTTGCCTGAGTCCCCTGGCCTGTTCCCGAACGCTGTCTAAAGCACTTTGACCGGAGTCTAAAAGGTAATCGAGCCGTTGGCGGTCAGTCGGAGAGGAAAACAGCTTTTTGTAGAGAACGCTGGGGCGTTCAATCATGGGCAAGGCGATGCCTTCCTTGGAAAAGTTCATTGGACGACTGACTTTTCCAGCGCTGATTTGCAATGATTCAAATCGTGACTCAAGACTGATTTTTGGAGCGACGATTTGGTCCAGCGATATTTGATTGTTTTTCTGGCCGGCCAGGAAAGTGCTCCAGTTTCCGTGCCCATTTCCAGCTCGGTGGTCCAGCCCGGAAAATACAGTGAAATCATCACGTAAGTGATCAATCGGTTGCAGCAATTCGGAGGTCTCGTAGTTGAATCCACTTGCTTGTGGATAGAACGCCTTTTGATGAAACCCTAAATATGTCCCAATGCAGACGAGTCGCTGGGCCGGTGACGTACTGGCTTTACCAGCATGAGCGTTGCCGGATTCCAACAGTGGTAAGGCCACTGTGATCCCAGCTGCCTGCAAAAAACGTCGTCGTGTATTTGAGTTGGTTCGCATGACAATTGTTGTAGAGTTATAGCTCGAATTGTTGATAATATAGGTATAGTACATTATCGGTAAAAATGAAGTATCCGTCTATGTGAAGAGTACTGAGATGCTGAATATCAAATCAAATACAGAAATGAATCGCCGCAGTTTGCTCCAGGTAGGCACTGCCGGCATTGCTGGACTCTCGTTAGCGCAAGTAATGGAAGCCAGAGCATCTAGTCAGTCACGGTTTGTAAAAAACCGTAGTGTGGTTGTCCTCAACCTACAGGGCGGCCCTACTCAATTTGAAACGTTTGACCCTAAAATGGACGCGCCATCTGAGATCCGTTCCATATTCGGTCAAATTTCAACGTCGTTACCGGGAGTGAATTTCGGCTCGCAGTTCCCACGCATTGCCCGGCATGCTCACCGAATGACAGTGGTGCGGTCTTACCGACATGGTATCTCCAGTCACGGTCCGGCGGCGTATCATGTAATGGCCGGCGGGAATTCGACTGGAGCACAGATGGGAGCCGTTTATACCCGCGCCGGTGGGCTTACCAATCCAGCAACCGGGATGCCACGAAATATGGTTGTTACAGCGGAAGGAGTTGGAGAGACCTACAAGGGTATTTATGCCTCTGTGGAACGCGTATCTCAGACAGGCTCGTTACCTGCTTCTTACAAACCATTTAATCTCGGAGGTGGTGGTGAATTAGTGGACAATATGAAGCTGTCTCTTGACCCGTCGCGTTTGGGGGATCGGCGAGGTCTGCTTACCGAATTGGATAGCCTGAAACGCAAGGCAGATCAGAGTGGTCTACTTAAGAGTGCAGATAAATTCCAGCAACAAGCTTTTGATGTGTTAATCAAAGGTGTTTCCCAGGCTTTCGATCTAAACCAGGAAGATCCTGCTCTAATCGAAAGATACGATACAGTTGATTTCGCATCGAAGCCTGGTGTAATGGCTCGTAATGAATACGCAAAGCAATTCACCCCAATCGCGTTAGGGAAACAATTGCTAATGGCCCGCCGGCTTTGTGAAGCAGGTTGTGGGTTCGTGACTGTTTGCTGCGGCGGATGGGATATGCACGGTGGCGGTAAGGAATTTACCATGGTCGATGGGTTGAATACACTGATGCCTGCTGTTGATCGAGCCGTGTCTGCCTTCATCGAAGATATACACCAACGCGGATTGCAGGACGAAATCCTGCTGGTGATCACCGGTGAGTTTGGGAGGACGCCACGTATTAATAAGAATGGCGGACGTGATCATTGGGGTAACCTCTGCCCAATTGTGTTTGTCGGTGGTGGGCTACCAATGGGACAGGTGATAGGTCAGTCTGATAAGCATGGTGGTGAACCGACGTCAGATCCAATCTCCAGCTCCAATGTGTTATCAACGGTCATGCACTATCTATTTGATGTCGGTGAATTGCGAGTGCAAACCGGCATTCCTAAAGAAGTTGAGTCCTTAATCGTCGACGGGACTCCAATTGCTCAGCTGATCAGCTAGCGAGGCGATAACTGACGTGTCTCTCTGGCCGGAGCCCAAGAAAATAATTTATTGGTAATGCGTCAGGCACTCCTTTAGAATTGCCCGTACCTTAATATCACGTCATCTGGACTTGGAAGGGGCTTCAATTTGTTTGCTAGGCTTGGCGTTGCCATTCTGTTGGTGATTTTTGGTGCGAATTTATCCTGGGCAAATCATGTATTGTTTGTGGTTGGTCCAGATAGTCATGGTCCTGGTTCTCACGAGCCGATTGCCGGAGCTCGCCTGCTAAAGTACTGTATCGAGAATCTGCCAAAACTCACTGGGCATACCGCAGAAGTTGTGTCTAAGTGGCCCAACGAATCCCAGCAAGCAAAGGCTGATACCGTGGTCTTCCTGGGAGACACCTTTCCGGCGAATCGGTTCGAGGACGCCGCGCGAAATCTGGCAGACCTGCATCGCATGATGCAGCGAGGTTGTGGAATTGTCTGCCTTCACTATGCGACCGGCTTGAAAAAAGAAGACGTAAGTCCGACTGGTGAACATCCACTGCTGGGGTGGATGGGAGGCTACTTCGCCAACCCCGGCAGTACGCACCATGTGTCGTACGCGCGGGTATTTGATAAAGCGAAAATTACGCCGGGTAAAACAAAACATCCAATCCTTCGGGGTTGGAAGGAATTTGTGATACGTGATGAGCCATACGGTAACAATTACTTTGGCCCTCATGACAATAAGCCCGCACCCAATGTTACGATCCTTGCCACGTCGTTACAGCCACCAGAATCCCCTAAAAGAGAAGCCGTTGCCTGGTGTGTCCAACGCGCGGATAAGGGACGTGGATTTGGAATTGTGATGCCTCACTATTATAAGAACTGGTCGCATGATGACCTGCGTACTTTCGTCCTTAACGGGATTCTGTGGACCGCCAATATTACGCTCCCACAAGAGGGAGTTAAATGCCCCGCCCCGGATCTAAAATCTTTTGGGCCTAAATCGGTAGAAGCTAGATGAAAAATTTATAGGTTTGCCATGCTATCGCAAAGTCAGATTACGGTATGTTTATCATGCCATTTCATCCACCCACAAAGCCACTGGCGAAGTCCTACGAAGAAGATCTTGAGTTGATCGTAATTGCGGAGCGACTTGGGTTTAAGGAGTTCTGGATCGGTTAGCATCACACGATGAAATATGAAAATGTCGTGATGCCGGAGTTGCTGATTGCACGGGCACTGGCTAAGACATCAAGTATTCGCTTTGGATGTGCTCCCGTGTGCCTGCAGCAACATCACCCGACTCAAGTTGCAGGGCGTCTGGCACAGCTAGATCATATGTCCGGTGGTCGCCTCAATCTGTGTTTCGGCGCGGGTAGTGTGACTGCCGATTTGGAAATGTTCGGAGTTGATCCGCGGAACAACTCGAAAATGGTTGTCGAATCTCTGGAGATGATCCTGCACCTGTGGCAAAATGCCCCCCCTACCATTTGGATGGAGAGTTTTGGCAAATTCATTTGGAGAAGAACGTTGATGATGAAACCTTAATTGGCTTTGTACCACGCCCGTTACAGGATCCGCTGCCGGAAATTCTCATGCTGGGAATGAATAGGAATTCTTCTACGATGAAATATGCAGGGGCCAATGGACATGCCCCCTTTTGCCATTGTCTGGTGACGAGCAATGTAATTGCAGATAACTTCAGAACCTATGAAGAAACAGGCGAGTTTGGAACGCTGTGCCTGATGAGCGATGACTGGGATGACAAATCAGCTTGGCTGCGGAGTATGGAACTTTTTGCCGATGAATTA
>MDTD01051583.1_pt1 | contig 93035 bp, 84 predicted proteins | sample 811221 | NCBI WGS metagenome assembly MDTD01 (sample SAMN05326646, study PRJNA326480) | marine metagenome | isolation source: seawater | place: Pacific Ocean: South West | collected 2011
GGCCCGCTGGTGCTGTCGGCGGGCATCCACCTGGCGGGCCTGACCCAGGCCACGCCGCCCGCGGTGCTGGTCGCCGCCGCACAGGTGGTGCTGGGCGCCGCGATCGGCAGCCGTTTCCACGGCTATCGCTGGCGCGAGCTGGCGCACACCCTGAAGGAAGCGGTCGGTGCCACGCTGCTGCTGCTGGCTCTCACCGTCGCGGCCGCCTTTGCCGCCGCGCCGCTGATCGGGCTGCCGGCCGCGGTCGTCGCCCTGTCGATCGCGCCCGGCGGGTTGGCGGAGATGGCGCTGGTCGCCCTCGCCCTGGATACCGATACGGCGTATGTCACGACCATGCACATCTGGCGTATCGTGCTGGTCATTGTCGCAGCCCCGCTGTTCTGGCGCCTGTCCCACAGGCGTTGATGCACAGGCGTTGATGCACAGGCGCTGACGCGCCCAGGGAGCTTAGGCAGGGACCGGTACCGTGGCGAAACCGCACTACATTCCGAAGATCGCCGTCGATGTGGAGATCGCGCTGAACGACGGCTCCATCCATCGGGGACAGGTCTATATCGCTGCGAACCAGCGGGTGCTCGACATGCTCAACGAGGCGAACGGCTTCTTCCCGTTCCGGGAACAGAAGAGCGGCGAGGTGACCCTGCTTTCGAAGTCCATCATCGCCGCGGTCACACCGCTCGATCAGCGCGGCTGACCGCCGCCTCGTCGGATTGCGGCAGCCGGCCGGACGCCGGCCCTGCACAATCCAGCACCCGCCCCAGCAGCAGCGCCAGCGGCAGCGCCCGGGCCACCAGGAAGACGCTGACCGCTGCCCAGAGACGGTCGTTGCCCATCTCCGCCGGCAGCAGCGCCCAGGTGGCGAAATAGGCCGCCAGGGCCGCCAGCATCCAGTTCCGCATCTCCCGGGTCAGCGCCGCGCCGACGAAGATGCCGTCCAGCTGGAAGCTCCACACCCCCAGCAGCGGCATCAGCTGCATCCAGAACAGCACGTCCAGCGCTTCCGCCCGCACCGCCGGCAGGGAGGTCAGCGCGCCCACGATCGGCGCGCCCAGGGCGAGGTAGACCAGGACATAGGCCAGCGCTGCAGCTCCTGCCCACAGGCTCGAGACCAGGATCGCGTGCCGCACATCCCGGCGCCGCCGCCGGCCGATGGCGCGTCCCACCAGCGCCTCGGCCGCAAAGGCGAAGCCGTCCAGCCCGAACGCCAGGAAGATGAACATGTTCAGCATGATGGCGTTGGCGGCCAGCACCACCTCGCCCAGCAGGGCGCCCTGCTGCACCAGGAAGCCGATCGCGACCAGGATGCAGAGGGTGCGCAGGAAGATGTCGCTGTTCAGCACCACCAGGCGGCGCATCGCCGGCAGGTCGAAGACCGGCGCCGCCGGCCGCCGGGCGTGGCTGCGGCGGGCCGCCCGCCAGACCAGGGCGGCGCCGAGCAGCGCGCCGAAGCTCACAGACAGGGCAGAGGCCAACGCCACGCCGGCCACGGACCAGTCCAGCACCACGACGAACAGCAGGTCGAGGGCAATGTTGCCGACATTGATCAGCACCTGCAGCAGAAGCGGCGTCCGCGTGTCCTGGCGGCCGATGAACCAGCCGATGACGCAGAAGTTCAGCAGCGCGCCTGGCGCCCCCCAGAGCCGGATGGCCAGGTAGGAATCCGTCAGCGCGGCGACCTCCGCGCCGGGGGCGTAGACCGCCAGGCCGAGCCAGCGGATCGGCCATTGCAGGGCGATCACCAGGAGGCCGAGGGCCAGGCCGATCGCCGCCGCGCGCAGGAAGATCGCCTTCACCAGTGCATCGTCGCGGGCGCCGTAGGCCTGCGCCGTCAGGCCCGTGGTTCCCATCCGCAGGAAGTTGAAGCTGAAGAAGACGAAGGAGAAGATCGTCGTCCCCACGGACACCGCGGCAAGGTATTGCGGCGCCTCCAGATGGCCGACGACGGCGGAGTCCACGGCGCCCAGCAGCGGCTCCGTCATATTGCCGATCATCACCGGCCAGGCCAGCGCCAGCACCCGCCGGTGCCAGAGGATGTCGCGTGGCCGCATCGTCAGATCCCGAGACGGTCGCGCGCGGCATACCATCCCATCACCGCCGGCAGGTACCAGGCGGCGCCGCGATGCAGCGGATGGGTCGGAAACGGCAGGTCGTCGAACGCGGTCGCACCGTCGCTGCGGCCCATCAGGCGCAGCGCCGCCTTGGTGCCCAGATGCACCGACATCGACACGCCGGAACCGCCATAGCCGCCGCAGGCGACCACGCCTGGCAGCGGCTCGGCGATATGCGGCAGCTTGTCCAGGGAGAAGCCCAGCATGCCGGTCCAGGCATGGGTGACCGGCACGTCGGCCAAGCCCGGAAGCAATTGCCGCATCTCGGCTGCCAGCCGGCGTGCGCAGGCTTCCGGCCGGGCGTCCAGGATCTGCGGCCGGCCGCCGAACAGGATCCGGCTGCCGTCGGGCGAGGGCCTGTAGTAGTGCAGCCGCCGGTAGCCGTCGACGATCATGCGGCCGCAGGGGATCACCGACCGGACCCGGTCCGCGCCGATCGCGGCGGTGGCGATCATGTAGCTGCCCACCGGCACCTGGCGGCGGCGCATGTAGCGGAAGCTTTTCGGCGACCGCGCATTGCTGGCCACGATCACCCGGCGCGCCCTGATGGTGCCCAGCGGCGTGGCCAGCCGGTAGCCCTCCCCCGCCGGGTCCGGTTCCAGGCGGTAGACCGGGCAATGCGGCACGATCGGCACGCCGGCCCCCTGCACGGCACGGATCAGCCCCTGCACCAGCTTGAACGGATGCAGCCCGCCGCCCAGCGGCCAGACCAGGCCGCCATGATAGCCGCTGGCGGCCAGATGTTCGCCCAGCGCCGCCGGCGGCACCGGTTGCGGCGCGATTCCGAACATCGCGGCCAGAGGCTCGGCGGCGCGCTGCATCGCGACGTATTGCTGCGGGGTCACGGCGACCTTCAGCCGGCCGCAGCGGTCATAGTCGGCGTCGATCCCGGTCCGCTGCAGCAGGGCCTCCAGGCTGCCCAGGGCGGCACGGGCCTCCTGCGCCAGGGCGGCCGCCTTGCTGCGCCCGAAGCGGCGTTCCAGCGCGAACCAGTCGTGCGACAGCTCGGCCCCCGCCATGCCGCCGTTCAGGCCGGACGCCGCCCGGCCCGGCCGGTCGGCCTCCAGCAGGACGACGTCACGCTTCGCTTCCGCACAGGCCAAGGCGGCGGCAAGGCCGGTATAGCCGCCGCCGATCACGGCGATCTCCGCGCTGGGGGGCGGATCCCGGGGCGGAACGGCTGCGGCGGGCACCTCCTGCCACCACCAGGGCGTGAAGTCCGGCGCGTCGGTCATCGGCCATCCGGACGGTTGCGTCCGTCGGCGGCAGTCGCCAAGTTCGGCGCATCTGATATTGCAGGCACCGGCAACGGGAATGCTCCGGCCGATGCCCTTGCGGAGACTGACTGAGAATGACCACAGACCGCACTGCCGAAGGCCGGGCGGAACAGGATGCGATCGCGGCGGCATTCGCGGCGCATGACTTTGCCGCGACGGCATTCCGCACGGAAATCGTCGGCCCGGACGGCGGAAGCGAGCGCATCCAGGTATCGGGCTTTGCCTGTGATGGACTGGGTGTGCATGAGGATGGCGACTATTGGCGCATCGTGGCGCTGGGCACCGGGGCGCCGCTGGGACTGATGCCCACCGTATCCGCAACCATCGACCTGTGCACGCAGATCCTTTCCATCGCCGACTACGACCCGGCCGGCGATGCCGCACCCGAATCCGGGGTCTTCGCGCGGATCCGCGACATGCAGGCACAGATCGTGGCCGAGGAGGCCGAGGCGCTGCGCCAGCGGGCCGAGGAACTGGCCGACGAGATCAGCTATCTGGAAGAAAAGGCGAACGACTTCCAGGCCAGGGCCATGTTCGGTGCGCTGCCGAACTTCGGCGCGAAGGACTGACCGGGCCGGCCGCCGGGACGCATCGCGGTCGGGACGGGTCCCGATCAGAGTGTGTAGATCGATCGAGGTTGCGCCTGAAGGCCCCTTGATTCTGCACGGTTTCCCGCAACAGAAGCCAGAGAGTCTGGGCATTCAGGTGCAGCCCCTCAGGGCAGATCGCCGGGCGCGGCAACCGGTTCCGGCAGCCCGAGATGGCGCGCCAGAAGAATGCGGCCCGCCTCGAAGGCGTAGGAACTCTCGCCCGCATCCAGGTCGGCCGGGACCAGCCGCAGCAGTTCCGCCGGCGGGAATGCCCATAGCCGGTCCCATTCGAAGGCATCCGCCGCCTTTGCAGCCTCTGCAAGGACGCGGTCGGATTCGGCATCCAGGTCCGCCAGGAACACCGCGTGCTGGTGCCCCGCCGGCCGCTCCCCCAGTCCCAGAAGGCCGACATTGCGGGCGACGAAGCCGGTGCCCAGTTCCTCATGCAGCTCGCGCAGCGCCTCGCCTGCCAGGTCGAACGGGCCGCTGCAGGCCGGCGGCTCGCCGAAACCGCCGAAGAAGAACAGGCTGCGCTGGGCGATCGAGACCCGCTCGGACCGGCGTGCCAGGATCAGCCGTCCGTCCGCTGTCCGAGGGATCACCGAAAGCCCGATCGGGCCGGGCAGACGCCTGCGGTCGGCCGGCGGCAGGTCCGGTGCGCGCCGCGCCGCCTGGAAGGCGAAGCGCATGGGCGCCAGCCGGAAGTCGAGCCCTTCCCCCTGCCCGCCGCCGCTCCAGGACAGCAGGTGGAGGATCCGGCCGTCGAAATCGCCCGGATGGCGCCGCAGGTGGTTCAGCCAGGCGGCCTCTGCCGCGTCGGCAAGATCGGGCGGCGCTTCGGCCGGCCGGTCGAGTTCGACCACGCAGTGCAGGGACTCCGCCGGCCACCAGCCGCTGCACAGGATGCGTCCGGCATCCGGCGGCGCGGCGGCGGTCAATGCCGGCACACCGGCGGGCCGAAAGTCCCTCAGGCCGCGCCGGCTGCGGACTTCTGGGCCAGGGCGATGCCGTCCTCGATCGGCGTCGGCCGGAAGGTCGGGAAGGCCTGCTGGATCGCCGTGATGTCGAACGGGCGATAGCCGTTATGCGGCATCGGCCCGCTGCGCGGCGAGCCCTCGATCGCCACCTCGCGGCCGGCGGCAGCAACCGCCAGTTCCGCCAGCCGCCGGAACGAGGTCACCGTGCCGCTGGCGGCATTCAGGATCCCGGTGCTGCGGTGGCACAGGATCAACCGCGCCAGTTCGGCCACGTCGTCGACCAGGACATGGTCGCGCAGTTCCTCGCCCTCGCCGAACAGGCGGATCGGGCTGCCCTCGTTGGCCAGGCGGCGGAAGCGGTTGGGGCCATAGCCGTTATGCGGATCCGAGGCACCGTAGATCAGGGTGGGCCGCAGGACACAGAGCGGGGTCTGCGGCAGGTTGCTGCGCAGCATCACCTCGCGCGCGACATGCATGGCGCCGTGCAGCGAGCCCGGCGCCGCGGCCGATGCCTCGGTCAGCGGCACCGGAGTGTCGGCATAGACCGCGTCGGAACTGACATAGAGGAGATGCGCCACCGGCGTGGCCGCGACCGCACGCCAGACGGCATCGCCCATGCGGATATTGTCCAGCAGCATCGCATTGTCCTTCACCGGCGCCTTGGCCGAGACGAACATCAGCGCATCGCCGGGCTTCAGCTGCGCCGACAGGCGGTCTGCCGCATCGTCCGCCAGCAGGTCGACCTCGCCCCGCCCCAGCGCCAGCACCGCGCCGCCCGCGGCCTTGAGGGCGGCGGCGGTGGCCGCGCCGACGAAGCCGCCCGCGCCCAGGATGACGGTCCGCTCCGGCAGGACCGGGCTCTTCTGTTGATGCTGCAGCATGGTGCCTTCCGACATGGTCTGTTCCCGGCCGGAGGGGTACAGGCTCCGCTGCAGGGATGCAACGCTTCTACGCCAATCGTCGTAAGGCGCGCCGGTTTCCACCGCCGAGATTGGACTCGCCGCGGCAGTTTTGCGAGAGTGCAAGCGTACCGGAACGATAATGGACCCCCTGCGCCGGGGCCGTGCGGGGTCCTGCCGGAGCCATCATGAGGGGCACCCACGGTGCCGCTTCCGCCACCTTGAGGAGGAACGACGGGGATGAACAGGATTCTTGGGATTGCGGGTGTGGCCGCAGCGTGTCTGGCGCTGGCCGCCTGCGGCACGCGGCTTGAGACCGCAAGGACTGTGGTGCCGTCGGGCACCGATTTCGATACCGCGCTTTACGGCGAGTATATCGAGCTGTCGACGTTCGAATATGGCGAGTCCGACTACGGCGATTCCGACTACTACGCCGACCGGGCGATCATGGTTGCCAAGGGCGAAGCCGTCGAGCCGACGGCGATGGATGCCCGGATGCTGCCCGCCGGCACCGAGGGCGACCTGTCCAACGCGCGCCAGCGCCTCGCCGCCGCCCTTGCCAGCGGCGCCAAGCAGGGCAGCCCGAAGCCGGCCGCCCGCGCCCAGGCGATGTTCGACTGCTGGATGGAGCAGCAGGAAGAGAACCGGCAGCCGGCCCATATCGCCATGTGCCGCGAAGAGTTCGAGAAGGCGATGGCGCAGCTGCAGCCGATGAAGAAGCCGGATGCCAAGAGCTACCGCGTCTACTTCGCGCATGACAGCAACTTCCTCGACCAGGCCGCGGAAGAGACCATCGCCAATGCCGCGAAGACGTTCGGCATGGACGGCTTCGCCAATGTCGCGCTGTACGGCTACACCGACACCTCCGGCGACGTGACCTACAACGAGGACCTGGCTGCCCGCCGGGCGGCTGCCGTGAAGGGTGCCCTCGAGGCCCGCGGCGTGCCGGCCAGCGCGATCAAGATGTCGGTCCGCGGCGAGTTCACCCTGCCGAAGCCGACCGCCGATGGCGTGAAGGAGCAGAGCAACCGTCTGGTGATCATCCGGACGGCGCCGTAAGGCACCCTCCGGACCCCGGGCGGTGCCTTGCGGCGCCGCCCGGGGACCAACCACGCGAGAAGGCCCGGCACCCAGGTGCCGGGCCTTTTTTGTGCGCCGGTTCCCGGGCTGGCGCGTGCGCTACCGCCCCGGCGCCGCCGCCAGGTCCAGGTAGAGCCGCTCCAGCCGCGCCACCACCCGGGCACTTTCATAGCGCTGCCATGCCAGCGTCGCCGCAGCCCTGCCCATGCCCGCGAGCGCGTCGCGGGATGCCAGCATGTCGCGCAGCCCCTCCGCGATGCCTGCCGGATCTGCGGATGCCAGGAACGCCCCGCTATCCCCGGGCTGCACCACGAGCGGGATGCCGCCAACCGGCGTAACCAGCGGCACGGCGCCGGCAGCCATCGCCTCCAGCAGGGAGACCGGCATCCCCTCCGTCGCGCTGGGCAGCACGAACAGCAATGCCTCCTGCAGCAGGCGCGCTTTCGCCGTGCCGGAGACATAGCCCGGAAAGTCGATCGCCGCCGCGGCCGGCGACGCGGCGGCAAGCTCCCGCCACGCCAGGGCCAGGGGCCCGTCGCCCGCCATGGTCAGGCGAAGATCCGGAAACGCATCGTGCAGGCCGCCGAACGCCTGGATCAGCTCCGCGCCCCCCTTGCCAGCCACGAAGCGCGACAGGAACAGGATCCGCCGGCGCGATCCGTCGCCCGCCGCAGACCCTGCCGGCGGACTGTCCTCGAACAACCGCCCGTCGAACATGGTACTGCCGGTTTCCACGCGCTCCGGCTCCAGCCCGATCCGGAGCAGCGTCTGGCGGTAGGGTTCGGCCAGGACCAGGACACGGGTGGCGCCGCGCAGGGCGAATTTCAGACCGGCGCGCAGCACGGCACCCGTCACCCCCTTCGCAAGAAGACGCCGTTCGGTGCCCTGCCGCCAGCCGTGAAAGGTGACCACCACGACCCGTGGCCGCCGCAACCGCGCCAGCGTCAGGAACAGCGCATCCCGCGGCAGCGCATACCCGTCCAGGGTCGGGTTTACATGCAGCACATCCGGTCGGCTGCGACCGAGCAGACGAACCACGAAACGGAAATAGTCGCACAACATCCGCCAGGCCGAATGCCGCCCTTCTCCTGCCCGCCGGCCGATCGCGAACCTCTCTCCCGCCACGGCGGGGGACAGGCGGTGCAGGATCATGCCGACATATTCCGCGACGCCGCCCGGCATCTCCGCCGGCGGCGAGAGCAGCAGCAGCCGAAGCGGCCGGGACGGCGGTTCGGCTGCGTCACGGCCCGGAATGGGATCAGTCACTGGGGAAGCAGGTCCATGTCGAATGGCGAAGCGGAGCAATGATAGGCCGCCGGCTCCCCGGGTCCATGCCCGGGCGAGAACGGATCACCCGCGCCAGAACCGCGGGTCGAGCACGATCAGCACGGTGAACACTTCCAGCCGGCCCAGCATCATGGCAAAGGCGAGCAGCCACTTCGCCGCATCCGGCAGCCCGGCGAAATTGCCCGCCGGGCCGATCACCGGCCCCAGGCCGGGGCCGACATTGGTGATCGCGGTGCTGGCGGCGGTCAGCGCGGTGACGAAGTCGAGCCCCATCGCCCCCAGCAGCACGGTGACCAGGGCGACGGAGCCCAGGAATGCCGCCAGGAAGCCCAGCACCGCGAACGGCACGTCGTCCGGCAGGCGTCGCCCGCCGTAGCGCAGCACCACCACCCGGTGCGGGCTGGGGGTGCGGGCCAGATAGGCGCCCAGCGACAGCCAGAGCACCTGCAGCCGGTAGACCTTGATGCCGCCGCTGGTGGACCCGGCACAGGCGCCGGAAAAGGTCAGGACGAAGAACAGCGCGACGAAGAACGGGCCCCAAAGGGTATAGTCGGTGCTGGCGAAACCGGTCGTCGTGACGATGGAGACGGTGTTGAACGCCATCTCTCGCAACGCATCCAGCGGCGCGTAGGACCGGTCGATGACCAGGGCGGCGGCTCCGATCAGGATGATGACGAACAGGCTGGCCAACAGGCCCCGGACCTGTGGCTCGCGCCACAGCGCCGCCCTCTCGCCGCGCACCATCCGGATATAGGCGGCGAAGGGCAGCCCGCCGGCCAGCATGAAGACCACCGCCACCCACTCCGCGCCCGGCTCCCGGAAATGGCCGAAAGAGGCGTCGTGGGTTGAATAGCCGCCCGTCGACAGGGTCGAGAAGGCGTGGCAGAGCGCGTCGAAGGCGGACATCCCGAAGACCAGGAACAGGGTTCCGCAGGCCAGGGTCAGCAGGCCATAGACCGACAGGATCCAGGCCACCATCGAGAACGCGTTGGGGACGATCTTCTCCGACCGCTCCGAACTCTCGGTGCGGAACAGCTGCATGCCGCCCACCCGCAGGAAGGGCAGGATGACGATCGCCATGACGATGATCCCGATGCCGCCGATCCACTGCAGCAGGGCCCGCCAGAACAGGATCCCGCGCGGCAGGCCGTCCAGCCCCGTCAGGACGGTCGAGCCGGTGGTGGTCAGGCCCGACATCGATTCGAAGAAGGCGTCGGTATAGCTGATGCCCAGCCCGATCAGCGGCAGGGCGGCGAAGGCCGGGATCGCGACCCAGGTCGCCGCCGTCAGGACAAAGGCGTCGCGCACCTCCAGTTCGAACGGCCCCGAGGCCTGGCAGGAGATGATCAGGTAGCCGCCGGCGATCCCGGTGACCGCGGCGCCCAGGAGGAACGACAGCCAGTCGCGGTTGCCGTCGGCCAGGTCGAAGACGGCCGGAAGCAGCATCAGCAGCGCGAGCATGGCCAGCAGCAGGCCGATCACGAAACCGACCGCCCGGTAGCGGAGCGTCATTCCAAAGCCATGCCGTTCGTCCCGAGCCGTTCCGCCAGGGCCCACGCCGCCGCCCGGCCCCAGCCAGGGGAAGTACCGGCGGGCGGGAGCGAGGCCATGTCAGCGCCTGCGGGGAATTCGATACGCTCTTCGCCGGCACTCCGCCAGGGCCCAATCGGCGGCGCGTCCGGGTCCCTGCCCGATCTGCGCCCGGCCATGGCCCACTTCCCGCCGAATTCGCCACGTATGTCATGGCCTCGCGCATCACTGTGACGTCCGCCACAGGAACTTTGCGCCTGCCAGCCTATTTACCTCTTGGGGCTGCCCTGACAGAGCGGAAGACGACGATGGGCTACGCGACACAAGTCACTGCCATCCGGCCCGGCGCCTGGCAGATGGAACGGGAAACGGTTCCGCAGCAGCACGACCGGCACCGCCCGGCCGGAGGCGCCAGCCGCTTCGCGGCCACGCTGGACCAGGCCGTCGCCGGCCAGGATGGCCCTGGCCGCCGTTGGACCGAAAACCCTATCGGCGGCGGACCGCTTCATCCGGCGCTGATCGGTGCCAATGTCTTTTCCGGACAGGTCGCATCGACAGCGCGCGGCCAGCCTGCCCCTCGCGACCCCTATCGCGCCTGAGCGCGGCATCGGTCGGCAGCGACCAGGCCGGGAACCACGCACGCCGTCACCCGTTCTTGCGGGACGCTGCGGAGCCAAGGCGCCAAGCAGGAGGTGGACAGACCATGTCGAGCAGATGCAGAACCGATTGCCGGCGCGGCGATCCACGCCGGCGGCCGAACGGCGGTATCGCGGCCATGATCGCCGTGACACTGGCGCTTGGCCTCGGCGTTGCAGCCGCCGGGCCCGCAAATGCCGCACAAGGCAAGGTCGCCGGCGGCCCGTCTCACTGTCCGCCCGGACTGGCCAAGAAGGGCTGCGTGCCGCCGGGCCAGGCAAAGAAGTGGCAGGTGGGTCAGATCCTGCCGGCCGACCTGCCCTACTCCGTCATTCGCGACTATCGCCAGCCGCCGCCCGGCGCCGTCTATGTGCGCGCCGACAACGAGGTGCTGCTGATCGGGGCGGCAACCCGCCGCATCCTGGAGATCATCAGCGACTGAGGTTTCGGTTGGTCCGGGCGGCCGGACTTGAACCGGCACGGCATAAGCCAAGCGATTTTAAGTCGCTCGCGTCTACCAATTCCGCCACGCCCGGGGGCTCGGCTCCCTGCTCCGGGAGAACCGGATTATCGGGCAGCCCCTATTGGCGCGTCCAGATGTCAGGACTTCAGGATGTCGCGGTCGGCGGCCGGTCAGCGCCGCAGGCCGCCGCTCCGCCTGCGGACCCGCGTGCCGCGGCCGGCGCGGCGCAGCGCCGCAAGCGCAGCGAGTTGGCTCGCCCGGTGCCGAGCACGCAGGATGGCGTCCTTGCCGGCGGCAGACCTGGAACTGCCTGGACGGGTGGAAATCGGTTGGCGGCCGAAGGCCGCGCGGCGAATGGCGTTCATGCTGGGCCGCCTTGTGGCTGTCTGCCCGGCCCCGCCTGCGGCGATGCCGGGTGCGTACAGATAATGCTGCGCCGCAGCAGACACAATCCCGCAGCGCAACACCCAAAGGCGGAAGTCTGGCAGACCAGTATTGAACGACCGTTAACGGCCGCTGGCCATCGGTCGCTGCCTACCGGCTGAGACTGCCGCGGATCGCGCTCGTCGCCGACTGGCAGGCAGCGGTGTCGAAGCGGCTGCGCGCCTCGGGATTGTCGAACGGCCCGCCCTGTGCCGGTGCCGGAATCGAAAGCCGCCTCTCGATCCCCTGGTAGCCGGTGCCGTCGGCGCGGACGGCGGTGCAGGCGATTGCCATCTTGTATGCGCCGTTCACCGGCAGGTAGCGCCCCGTGGCCCGGTCGTAGCCCTCGACGATATAGTGCAGGTCGGGCTTCAGTTCGCAGGTGGCGGTGATCGCTTCGGCGGCGGAGAAGGACGACTTGCGGCCCTGCAGGTGCGCCGTAAAGGTCTTGCTGACCGGCGAGTCGGCCGACTTCTGGAACGTAACCGGCATGGTCGTCACGTTGCGTGCCAGCCTTTCGTCGCTGCAGTTGAAGCTGGTCAGCTCGGCCGCCTGGGCGGCCGGAGCGGCGATGAAAGCCGCCAGCGCCACAGATGCGATCGCCGGGACGGCCAGAACGGGCCTGCGGATGGCCGGGACGTTGGGCATGGGGATCTCCTTCCTTCGCTCTCCTTCCAGGTGATGCGCCGGCCGCGGAGCCCGTCCGTGCCGCCGCCGCATCGTCGACAATGTCAGGCTTCGCAGGGGAAGCGTTCGACCGCGTGTCCGAAACGCGGCGTTTCCGTGGCAGCCGGCTGAGCCGATCCGCTTCAGGCCGGGGGATCGCCCTCGTGGGGGCTGCCGCCGAGTTCCACGATCGATGCCTTCAGTTCTGCCACCGCGCTGTCCAGCCGGGCCGCGTCGGTGCAGCGCATGACGATCGAGGTGCCGAACCGTTGCCCCCGGTAGAACGGGTAGGAGCCCATGTCGACATCGGCATAGCGCGCCTGCAGGGCGCCCAGCGGCTCCGCCAGCCGGCCCTCCGGCAGTTCGCTGGAGATCGTGCGCGACAGCAGCGGCGCGCCGCCGGCGATGTCGTGGCGGCAGCTCTCGAACATGGCCCGGAAGATCGCCGGCACGCCGGCCATGACGAAGACGTTCTCCACCCGGAAGGCGGGCGCGGTGGAGATCGGATTGTCGATCAGGCCGGCGCCGTCGGGGATCCGGGCCATGCGCAGCCGCGCCGCCGTCAGCTGGCCGGGCTCGTAATGCGCCTCCAGCAGGGCACGGGCATCGTCGCGGATGTCGATATGCAGGCCGAAGGCCGAAGCGATCGCGTCGGCGGTGATGTCGTCATGCGTCGGGCCGATCCCGCCGGAGGTGAAGACATAGTCGTAGCGGGCGCGCAGGGCGTTGACGGCGGCGACGATCTCCTCCGTCACGTCGCGCACCACGCGCGCTTCGGCCAGGCGCACGCCGAGCTCGTTCAGCCGCCCGGCGATGTAGTGCATGTTGGCGTCCTGGGTGCGGCCGGACAGGATCTCGTTGCCGATCACCAGCATCGCCGCCGTGACGATCTTGCCTTCCTCTGCCACCGGCCCCTCCCCTTCGTTCTGTCGCGCCGCCTTGCCTGAGGCGGATGTAGCACCGCCGCCCCGGATGGCAAAGCCGGGATGGCCAAGCGCCAGCAAAGGGTTGCATGGCGGCTTGCCATCTCCGGCCGCCCCTGGCACTGGAGGGCGATGCGCTTTCCCGACCCGCTTCGCCCCGCCCGCCTGCTGCGCCGCTACAAGCGGTTCCTGGCCGACGTGCAGTTCGACGACGCGGACCTGCCGGAAACCATCCATGTCGCCAATCCCGGCGCCATGCTGGGCCTGCTGGCGCCCGGCCGACGGCTCTGGGCGAGCCCGGCACGCAACCCGGCACGCAAGCTGCGATGGAGCTGGGAGCTGGTGGAGGCGGATCCCGCGACCGGTGCCGGCCTGGTCGGCATCAACACCGCCTGGCCCAATGCGCTGGCGGCCGAGGCGGTGGCCGACGGCACGATCCCGGAACTGGCGGGCTATGGCGGCCTGCGCCGCGAGGTCCGCTATGGCCGCAACAGCCGCATCGACCTGCTGCTGGAGGATCCGGCACGGCCGCCCTGCTATGTGGAGGTGAAGAACGTCCACCTGAAGCGGACCGGCAGCGGCAGAAATGGCGCCGCGGAGTTCCCCGACTGCGTCACCGCACGCGGCGCAAAGCATCTCGACGAGCTGGCGGAGATGGCGAAGGCCGGCGCGCGGGCGGTCATGCTGTTCGTGGTGCAGCGGGAGGATTGCGACGGTTTCCGGGCCGCGGCGGACCTCGACCCGGCCTACTGGCGCGCCTTCGCGGCGGCGCAGGCGGCTGGCGTCGAGGCGCTGGTCTATGCCTGCCGCATCTCTCCGGAAGAGATCAGGGTGGACCGGCGGCTACCTGCGGAATGGGAAATCGGATAGCGCGTCGTCCCGATTCGGCGCCGTGCCGATTGGCACCGGAGCCGGGCATGCACTAAATAGGAACGCACGGCTGGCGGGCGGGGGCCCGGCCTTGCCGGCCAGGGCAAGAAGGACGATCGCAGGCATGAACTACATCACCGCCGAGGAGGCCGAGAGCCGCACCCGCCGCTCGAATGCCATCAAGCTGCACGGCCCCGAGGAGTTCGAGGGGATGCGCCGCGCCGGACGGCTGGCGGCGGAATGCCTGGACATGATCACCCCGCACGTGCAGCCCGGGGTCAGTACCGGCGAACTGGACCGGCTGTGCCATGCCTTCATCATGGACCATGGCGCGATCCCGGCGCCGCTGGGCTATCGCGGCTTCCCGAAGTCGATCTGTACCAGCATCAACCATGTCGTCTGCCACGGCATCCCGGGCGAGAAGCGCCTGCGCGAGGGCGACGTGATGAACATCGACGTCACCGTGATCCTGGACGGCTGGCACGGCGATACCAGCCGGATGTTCTTCGCCGGCGAGGTGGGCGTCCGGGCGCGGAAACTGTGCGACATCACCTACGAGGCGATGATGCGCGGCATCCAGGCGGTGCGCCCCGGCGCGACCCTTGGCGATATCGGCCATGCCATCCAGAGCTTCGCGGAAGCCAACCGCTTCTCCGTCGTGCGCGACTTCTGCGGCCATGGGCTGGGCCGCGTCTTCCACGACGCGCCCAACATCCTGCACTACGGCGAACCCGGCACCGGCACCGTGCTGCGGGCCGGCATGTTCTTCACCGTCGAGCCGATGGTGAATGCCGGCAAATGGCAGGTGCGGATGCTGTCCGACGGCTGGACCGCGGTCACTCGCGACCGCTCGCTCTCCGCGCAGTACGAGCATTCCGTCGGGGTGACGGAGGACGGGGTGGAGATCTTCACCACCTCCCCCGCCGGCCTGCACCAGCCGCCCTACGCCTGAGGGCGGTACCCCGGCCGGCGGCGCCGCGCAGCGACATCCGGCAATGGCCGGCCGGCGACGACAGAGCGCCGCGGCGGAGGCGCCATTGCCGCTCCTGAGCGGCGGTACACCAGTCACCGAGGATGCCCGGAAGACGGCGGATCGCCGCGAAAAGGCCGGCCATCGCGACCGGCTTAGGCAGCGGCTGCTGGACGGCGCCGGCCCGGGGATGCCGGATTACGAGATCCTTGAACTGCTGCTGTTCGGCGCCAATGCGCGCCAGGACATGAAGCCGCTGGCGAAGCGCCTTATCAATAAATTCAAAAACTTATCCGGCGTTCTTTCCGCTTCTCCTGAAGAATTGGCCAGGGTGGAGCAGTGCGGGACCGCCGCCATCGCCGTCCTGAAGGCGGCGCAGCAGGCCGGCCTCCGCCTGCTGCAACAGGAAATGCTTGCCGCCGACACGCTGAGTTCCGAGCAGGCGGTGATCGACTATTGCCGCGCGAAGATGGGCCTTGAGCCGGTCGAGCAGTTCCGGGTGATTTTCCTGAACGTGCAGAACCAGGTGATCCACGACGAGGAGCAGCAGCGCGGCGTGGTCAACCACACGCCGGTCTATACCCGCCAGGTGGTCAAGCGGGCGCTGGAGAAAGAGGCCTCCGCGGTGATCATGGTGCACAACCATCCCAGCGGGAACCCGGCCCCGTCGCAGGCCGACATCCAGATGACCCGCACCGTCCGGGACGCGCTGAAGGCGGTCGACATCGTGCTGCACGACCATCTGATCATTGTCCGCGGCGGTCACCTGAGCTTCCGCGCCCAGAAACTGATCTAGCCGAACGCTATTCCGATTTTCTCCGTCACTCCCGGCGGTGGAGCGGTGGACAGCGAGGCCGGGGTTCCCGGATTTCGTCGCAGAAAAATGCCATAATATGTTGATATTGAATAATTATGCCAAATTGTATGGGGCATGAACGGTCGCCGATCTGTTGCCTGTCATCCCGATTGAGTCCCGGATCCGGTCGGTCTTATTATGTCTGAATGTATATAACGTTAGGAGAACCCCCGGGGGGCAGAGGGATGCGGTCGATCATCTGGAAGCGCGGCATGGGCGCCATCGGCCTGCTGCTGGCCGGGATGACGATGGCGGCCGTGCTGCCGCCCCTTCCCGCCACGGCGGAGGCGCGGGTCGCCGTGGCCGCCAATTTCACCGCCGCGGCGCAGGAGATCGCCGGCGCCTTCTCGGCAGCGGGCGGCGGCCGCATCAGGCTCAGCTTCGGTTCCACCGGCCAGCTCTACGGGCAGATCGCGCAAGGCGCCCCCTTCGACGTCTTCCTTGCCGCCGACGCGGCACGGCCGGCGCGGGCGCTGGCCGAGGGCCTGGCCGTGCCCGGCAGCGGCTTCACCTATGCCGTCGGGCGGCTGGCGCTGTGGAGCCGCGACCCCGGCCTCGTCAGGGGACCGGAAACACTGGCGGCGGCCGGCATCGGGCCGCTGGCGATCGCCAATCCGGAGACGGCGCCCTACGGGGTCGCGGCGGTGGCGGTGCTGCGGGTGCTGGGCCGCTTCGACGCGTTGGAGCCGCAGCTGGTGCGCGGCAGCAACATCGCCCAGGCCTACCAGTTCGTGGCGTCCGGCAATGCCGAGCTGGGCTTCGTTGCCCTGTCGCAGATCGCGGGCCAGGATGCCGGCTCGCGCTGGCTGGTGCCGGCCGACCTGCATCCGCCGATCCGGCAGGACGCGGTGCTGCTGCAGCGTGGACGCGACAATCGCACCGCGACCGCGTTCCTGGCCTTCCTGAAGGGCCCCGAGGCCGCGTCGATCATCGCGCGCTACGGCTATGACAGCGGCGAGAGATGAGGGCGGTCACGAATCAGACCGGCAGGCAGTGACGGCCCCTGCCGCCGGTCGCGCGGCAGTTCGGGGCGGAGGACGGGACGGGCGTGAGCGGGATCGGGCCTGAGATCTGGGATGCGGTGCGGCTGACCATCGCGCTGGCCGCCGTCACCACCCTGATCCTGCTGCTGGCCGGCACACCGCTGGCCTGGTGGCTGGCCCGCTCCACCGCCCGCTGGAAGGAGGTCGTCGCCGCGGTCGTCGCCCTGCCGCTCGTCCTGCCGCCGACCGTGCTGGGCTTCTACCTGCTGGTCGCGCTGGGTCCCGACGGGCCCGGCGGCGCGATCGCCGGGCTGTGGGGCGCCCGCACCCTGGCCTTCACCTTCGAGGGGCTGGTGATCGGCTCTGTGATCTATTCCCTGCCCTTCGTGGTGCAGCCGATCCGCAATGCCTTCGAGGCGGTCGGCGACCGCCCGCTGGAGGTCGCGGCAACCCTGCGCGCCTCCCCCGCCCGCGCCTTCTGGAGCGTCGCCGTCCCCCTCGCCCGGCCCGGCTTCCTGACCGGCGCCGTCCTGGGCTTCGCCCATACCGTCGGCGAGTTCGGCGTGGTGCTGATGATCGGCGGCAATATCCCGGGCGAGACCCGGGTGCTGTCGGTGGCGATCTACGACTATGTCGAGACCCTGCGCTGGCAGGAGGCGAACATCATCGCCGCCGGCATGGTCGCCTTCGCCTTTGCCGTGATCCTGGCGATGACCCTCCTGGAGAAGCGCCTGCGGCGGGTCGGGCGATGACCGGGCCACTGATCGACATCGCCTTCCGTGGCCGGCTGGGCGGCTTCGACCTGGATGCCGCCTTCGCGGTGCCGGCGCGCGGGGTAACCGCCCTGTTCGGGCCGTCCGGCTGCGGCAAGACCAGCGTCCTGCGGTGCATCGCCGGCCTGCAGCGCCTGGCCGGCCATTGCCGGGTGGCGGGAGAATGCTGGCAGGACGAAGGGCAGAACGGCGGCGCCTTCCTTCCGCCGCACCGCCGGGCGGTCGGCTATGTCTTCCAGGAGGCGAGCCTGTTCGCGCATCTCTCGGTGCGCCGCAACCTGCTCTATGCCAGCCGCGGCCGGCAGCCCGCCGCCGCGGAAGGCGGCATCGGCTTCGACGAGGTGGTCGCCCTGCTGGGCCTGACGCCGCTGCTGTCTCGCGCTACCGCGCGGCTGTCGGGCGGCGAGCGGCAGCGGGTCGCGATCGGCCGGGCGCTGCTGTCGCAGCCGCGGCTGCTGCTGATGGATGAGCCGCTGGCCGCCCTGGACCGCACGGCAAGGGAGGAGATCCTGCCCTTCCTGGAGCGGCTGCACGCCAGCCTGTCGCTGCCGGTGCTCTATGTCAGCCATGACATGGCGGAGGTCGAGCGCCTGGCCGACGGGCTGGTGCTGATGGCGGCCGGCCGGGTCACGGCCAGCGGCCCCCTCGCCCGCCTGCAGACCGATCCGTCGCTGCCGCTGGCCCTGCAGCGCGATGCCGCGGTCAGCCTGGAAGCGCAGGTGACGGGCCACGACCCGGCCTATGGCCTGGCGCAGCTGGACCTTCCCGGCGGGCGCTTCCTGGTACCGGTCGATGCCCGGCCCGCCATCGGCAGCCGGCTGCGCCTGCGGATCGGCGCCGGCGATGTCAGCCTGGCCCTGGAACCGGTGCGCGGCACCACCATCCTGAATGTGCTGCCGGCGCGCATCGCCGCGGTCGCGCAGGCCGGACCGCACCAGATGTTGGCGGTCCTGGCGCTGGGCGCCGACGGCGACGGCGCCCACCTGCTGGCCCGGGTCACCCGGCGGTCCTGGGAGGCTCTGGACCTGAGGGAAGGCCTGGCGGTCCATGCGCAGGTGAAGAGCGCCGTGCTGGCACCGCGTGCAAGCAGCGAACCGGATGCCGATGCCGATGCGGCGACCAGGGCCGGCCCGATTGCCGGGGCGGTGCCGCTGCGATAGACAGGACCGACCGGCCGCGCATCCCCTTCACCGGCCGCACCACCGGATGCAGGAGGACGGAGCCGATGCCGTCGCTCAGCCTCAGGATCGACCTGGACCCCGACGGCCGGATCGGTCCGGGCAAGATCGAGCTGCTGGAGCAGATCGCCGCCTTCGGCTCGATCTCCGCCGGCGCCCGCGCGATGAACATGTCCTACAAGCATGCCTGGGATCTGGTGGAGGAGATGAACCAGATCTTCGGCAAGCCCGTCGTCGCCGCCCAGACCGGCGGCCGTCGCGGCGGCGGCGCCCAGCTGACCAATGTCGGCCTGGCGGTGATCAGCCGCTATCGCGCCATCGAGCGCGCCGCCACCACCGCCGCCGCACAGCACATCGCGGCGCTGCAGGAGGAAATCGACGCCGCCTGATCTCAGGCCCCAGATAGCTGTCCGTTTGGCGGCTGCCCGCCGGGCGGGGTCAGGAAGCGCTGCATGAAGACGAGGTCGAGCCAGCGGCCGAACTTGACGCCCACCTCCCGGAAATGCGCCACCTCCACGAAGCCGAGCCGCCCGTGAAAGCGGATCGAACCGGCATTCGCCGCATCGATGCCACCGATCATCACATGCATGCCCAGTGCCGCCGCGCGCGGGAACAGCCCCTCCATCAGGGCCCGGCCGATCCCGTTGCCGCGGCTGCCGGCGCCGACATGGACCGAATGTTCGACGGTGTGCCGATAGCCCGGCCAGGCGCCGCGCCAGGGACCGAAGCTGGCAAAGCCGGCGCCCCCGCCGCCGCCATCCTCGGCGACCAGGACGGGATGGCCGGCCGCCTGTTTCGCCGCCAGCCAGGCCTGTCGCTCCGCCAGGTCGACCGGCACCTCCGTATAGACCGCGGTGGAACTGGCGATCACCTCGTTGTAGATCGCCAGGATCTGCGGCAGGTCGGCCGCGTCGGCATCCCGGATGGTCGGCATCCTGCCTCCTGTCGGGCGGCCGCGCTGCACCCGCCGCCGCCGAAGCTGCTATAACCCGAGGCGCGCCGGCACCCTCGCCCAGCCGGTCGCCCAATCGCCCGTCGCCAACTCGCCCGTCGCCACGTCAGGACCGCATGCCATGATTCCCCGCTACACCCGCCCGAAGATGGCCGAGATCTGGGAGCCGGAAAACAAGTTCCGCATCTGGTTCGAGATCGAGGCCCATGCCTGCGACGCACAGGCGGCGCTGGGCGTCATCCCGCAGGACGCCGCGAAGGCGGTCTGGGAAAAGGGCCGCTTCGAGGTCGAGCGGATCGACGCGATCGAGCGGGAGACCCGCCACGACGTGATCGCCTTCCTGACCAACCTGGCGGAGCATGTCGGCCCGCCGGCCCGCTTCGTCCACCAGGGCATGACCTCGTCGGACGTGCTGGACACCTGCCTGGCGGTGCAGCTGGTGCAGGCCGCCGACATCCTGCTGGACGACCTGGACCTGGTGCTGGCGGCGCTGAAGAAGCGGGCGCTGGAGTTCAAGGACACGCCCTGCATCGGCCGCAGCCACGGCATCCATGCCGAGCCCACCACCTTCGGCCTGAAGCTGGCCGGCCACTATGCTGCCTTCCAGCGTGCCCGTGCCCGCATGGCGCAGGCCCGGAAGGAGGTCGCGACCTGCGCGATCTCCGGCGCGGTCGGCACCTTCGCCCATATCGACCCGAAGGTGGAGGCGCATGTCGCCGCGAAGCTGGGCCTGGTGCCGGAGCCGATCTCCACCCAGGTGATCCCGCGCGACCGGCACGCGATGTACTTCGCCACCCTGGGTGTGATCGCCAGCTCGGTGGAGGCGCTGGCGACCGAGATCCGCCACCTGCAGCGCACCGAGGTGCTGGAGGCGGAGGAGTATTTCGCACCGGGGCAGAAGGGCTCGTCGGCCATGCCGCACAAGCGCAACCCGGTGCTAACGGAGAACCTCACCGGCCTGGCGCGCCTGGTCCGTTCCGCCGTCACGCCGGCAATGGAGAACGTGGCGCTGTGGCACGAGCGCGACATCAGTCATTCCTCGGTGGAGCGGGGCATCGGCCCGGATGCGACGGTGCATCTGGACTTCGCCCTGGTGCGCCTGGCCGGCGTGGTCGACAAGCTGGTGGTCTATCCGGAGAACATGGCCCGCAACCTGAACCGGCTGTCGGGCCTGATCCATTCGCAGCAGGTGCTGCTGGCGCTGACCCAGGCGGGCATGAGCCGCGAGGATGCCTATGCCAAGGTGCAGGGCCACGCGATGGCGGTCTGGCAGGGCAAGGGCGAGCTGCTGGCCCTGCTGCAGGCGGATCCGGAGGTGACGGCCCACCTGCCGGCGGAGGACCTGGCCGCCCTGTTCGACCTGAAGCACCATCTGCGCCATGTCGACACGGTGTTCCGCCGGGTGTTCGACACCGGCCAGGGCAGCGAGGCAGCCGCATGATGCCGGGAAACCGGCACTGCCGGAGCCGATAGCGCAAGGATCGCGTCAGGCCGTCCGGGAAACCTGCTGCTGCGGTCTTCGCGGCGGCGACGGCGGCCTCGCGCCTGGGTTCTGTCGCCGTTGCGCCGTCTCGGCAACGAAAAGGCGAAGGGACAGGCTGTCCAGCTCGCGGACAGATCTTCTGGCCCGCGCATTCCCGGGACGGCCCTCCCGGGATGACCGGGCCTTGACACATCCCGACACTGGCCTCCGACCGGCCAACCGGCGAGCATGGGCCGCGCGGACCGGACAGCCATGTCGTGGACGCGACCGCGCGACGGCCGGACCGCACCAGGCGCCCGGATACCCCAGGCAAGAGGAGACCAGCATGCCCAGGACACAGCGATCGCCGAAGCTTCTGTTGGCACTGGCGGCGGCAGCGGCCTTGATCGGATCTGCCACCGTCGCCGCAGCGCAAGGATGGGTCGTCGCGACCATCACCCCCGACCAGTCGGGGACCATCTATCTGGCGGTGGAGAACGAGACCTCGTCACCGCTCGCGTTGACGGTCCTGACGATGTCCGGCGCGACATGGGGAGAGGGAGGCGGCCCGAGCCCCGGATCGGAAGTGGGCGCAGGATCGACGGCGACCTTTCCGATGCAGGTGACGGGTGGCGACACGTCGGGTCTGTTCGGGAGGGTCGAGGCGACGGGCGGCGAGGCAGGCGTCATATTGCTCTGGGACGCCACCGGGTCGAGCGAAGTCGGCATGGCGGCCGAGGGCTCTTCTCCCGCGATCACCCTTTCGCAGCGCATCGACAACGGCAACACCATGGTGTTCCACCTGTCCGGCCGGTAGCAGGCCGTCAGGACGGCGACAAAGCGACCCGACGGCAAAGGACGGCCCGACTCCAAAGGACGGGCCGTGCGCCGCGGCGTGGTCGCGGCATCGGGCGCGGCGCCACCATGAATCCGGTCATTGCGCTGATACGGGCCGGCCCGGACACGGCCGCCCGACCCGAAGCAGAAGCGCAATAGGGAGCACCGCCATGCCGACCAGGTTCTTCGCGATCGCGATCGCTGCGGCGGCCATCGCCGCAGCCCCAGCCGGCGTTCCGTCCGCCTCCGCGCAGGAGACGCAGGCGCCGGTGGTGGCCGTGAACCTGAGCAACCTGACGATGGCGGACTTCACCATTGCCGAGGCCGGCCTCGAGGGCGGCCACTGGCTCGGCGATGCACCGCAATACGGCCAGGCGCTGCCGATGTATGAGGCGGACCTGATCCGGGCGCAGTCCGACGGGTCCGCCGGCGCGGCCGGACAGTCGGGTTTCATCGTCCTGTCAGGCTATGGGAGGCCGATTACCCTGCGCTGGTCGCTCGACAGGCACGGCAAGCTGGGTATGACCTTCGCGGGCAACGAAAAGGTGAACGTCCACGCGGTCCAGGTGGCGAACCTGCCGCTCCTCAACTTCACCCTGGTCGACAGGGAATAGCGGACCTGTATCGAGCTGCCCGACAGAAACCGTCCGCCGGCCCGCGTTCTGCCGAGCGGTGCCGCACCGCCCTGCCGGCCGCCGCCAGGGCAGCCGGCAGGCGCCCCGGTGCTACTTGCTCTCCAGGATCTGCTGGCGCGCCGTCTCGAGCAGTTCCGCCATCTGCCGGCGGATCTCGTTGTCGGTGACATGGGCGGCCGTCTTGTCCAGATCGCCGCGGACCTTGCGGAAGACATCCTCCTCGCCCGGCTCGTCCAGGTCGGCCATCACGACCTCCTTGGCATAGGCCTCGGCATCCGCACCCGACTTGCCCATCCGCTCCGCGACCCAGAGGCCGAGAAGCTTGTTGCGGCGGGACATGATCTTGAAGGTCGTGGCCTCGTCGTGGACGTACTTGGCCTCGTACCCCTTTTCGCGCTCGTCGAATGTGGACATGAAACACTCCCGCTGAGAGCCGGCCGCGCGCGGTCGTTGCGCCGCGCGCCGGACCGGGCCTGAACCTGGACCTGAAGGCTGGTGTGCCATATCCCGCAGGCCGCAGCAAATCAAGCATATGCTGAGCGCCCGGAGGGCTGTCGCGCCGTCGCCGGAGCCTTGTGCCGGCAGTGTCGAAATGCCATTATGATTTGATGCCGGTGGTCTGGTCGGAACATTCCGATTGGACTGCCGGCTTTGTTTACCCGTGCGCAGCGTCAGCGCCGCCCCGGCATGTCGAGACCGCGCACAGCGCGGCCGGCGCCGGCGGCCGAGCCGCGACGCGCGCAGCAACGATCAGGATTCGCCATATGTCCCGCCGCCGCCGCGTCTACGAAGGAAAAGCCAAGGTGCTCTACGAGGGTCCGGAACCGGGCACGCTCGTGCAGTACTTCAAGGACGACACCACCGCGTTCAACAACCAGAAGAAGGCCACGATCACCGGCAAGGGCGTGCTGAACAACCGGATCTCGGAATATCTGATGACCCGGCTGAACGATATCGGCATCCCCACCCACTTCGTCCGCCGCCTGAACATGCGCGAGCAGCTGATCAAGGAGGTGGAGATCATCCCGCTGGAGGTCGTGGTCCGGAACGTTGCCGCCGGCTCGCTGTCGAAGCGGCTCGGCGTGGCGGAGGGCACGCAGCTGCCCCGCTCGATCATCGAGTTCTACCTGAAGAGCGACGAACTCGGCGACCCGATGGTCACCGAGGAGCATATCACCGCCTTCGGCTGGTCGAACACGCACGAGCTGGACGAGCTGATGCACCTGGCGCTGCGGGTGAACGACTTCCTGTCCGGCCTGTTCCTGGGCATCGGCATCCGCCTGGTGGACTTCAAGCTGGAGTTCGGCCGCTACTGGCATGGCGACGAGATGCGGATCATGCTGGCTGACGAGATCAGCCCCGATTCGTGCCGCCTGTGGGACATCCAGACCAACGAACGGATGGACAAGGACCGCTTCCGCCGGGACCTGGGCAATGTCGCCGAAGCCTATCAGGAGGTCGCCCGGCGACTTGGCATCTTGCCTGAAAGCGGCCCCCGCGATATGCCCGGCCCCAGCACCATGCAGTAACCGGCCGCCCGCCCCGTCCCGGGGCGCCCGGGGGTCCGCCCCGGGGTCTTCGACAGCGCCGGCAACCGGAAGGCAGGTCGGCCCATGAAGGCGCGCGTGCATGTCACCCTGAAACCCGGCGTCCTGGACCCGCAGGGGCGGGCGATCAACCATGCCCTGCACAGCCTGGGCTTCGACCAGGTCGGCGATGTCCGCCAGGGCAAGTTCTTCGACATCGACCTGGGCTATGACGACCGGGACGCCGCCGAGGCGGCGGTGAAGGAGATGTGCGAGCGGCTGCTGGCCAACCCGGTGGTCGAGAGCTATGCCATCGAGATCGATGCCTGAGCTGAAGCAGCGCAGTCCCTCCCCCTTTCCTTCCCGGCAGTGAACGGACGCCCCATGAAAGCTGGCGTGATCGTCTTTCCCGCCTCCAACTGCGACCGCGACGTGGCGGTGGCCCTGGAGCAGAGCACCGGCCGGCCGACGACCATGGTCTGGCATGGCGAGACCGAGCTGCCGCCGCTGGACCTGATCGTGGTGCCGGGCGGCTTCTCCTACGGCGACTATCTGCGCTGTGGCGCCATCGCCGCGCATTCGCCGATCATGCGCGAGGTGGTCGCCCGCGCCCGCGCCGGCACGCCGGTGCTGGCGATCTGCAACGGCTTCCAGATCGTGCAGGAGGCCGGCCTGCTGCCCGGCGCCCTGCTGCGCAATGCCAGCCAGCGCTTCGTCTGCCGCGACGTGCACCTCATGGTGGAGCGCAGCACCGCACCGTTCACGTCGCGCTACAATGCCGGCACCGTGATCCGCATTCCGGTCGCCCATCACGACGGCAATTTCTACGCCGATGACGAAACCCTGGCGGAACTGCAGGGCGAGGGCCGCGTGGTGTTCCGCTATGTCACCGCGGACGGCGCGCGCGATCCGCAGGCGAACCCCAACGGGTCGCTGGACGACATCGCCGGCATCTGCGATCCGAGCGGCCGCATCCTCGGCATGATGCCGCATCCGGAGCGGCTGGCCGACCAGATGCTGGGCGGCGCGGATGGCCGCGCCATGTTCGACGCCGCCGTGGAGCATCTGTCGTGACCGCCGCCACCGAAGTGACCGCGGAGATCGTGCGCGAGCACGGCCTGACCGAGGCCGAGTACGAGCGCGTGCTGGAGATCATGGGCCGGGCGCCGAACCTGCTGGAACTCGGCATCTTCTCCGTCATGTGGTCGGAGCATTGCTCCTACAAGTCGTCGAAGCGCTGGCTGAAGGAACTGCCGACGAAGGCGCCCTGGGTGATCCACGGCCCCGGCGAGAATGCCGGCGTGATCGACATCGGCGAGGGGCTGGCGGCGATCTTCAAGATGGAGAGCCACAACCACCCGTCCTTCATCGAGCCCTATCAGGGGGCGGCGACCGGGGTCGGCGGCATCCTGCGCGACGTCTTCACCATGGGCGCGCGGCCCGTCGCCAACCTGAACGCCCTGCGCTTCGGCAGCCCGGACCATCCGAAGACCCGTCACCTGCTGCGCGGCGTCGTCGCCGGCATCGGCGGCTACGGCAATTGCGTCGGCGTGCCGACCGTGGGCGGCGAGGTGAACTTCCACGACAGCTATAACGGCAACATCCTGGTCAACGCGATGACCGTGGGCATAGCCCCCGCCGACCGGATCTTCACCGCGCAGGCGAGCGGCATCGGCAATGCCGTCGTCTATGTCGGCTCGAAGACCGGCCGCGACGGCATCCATGGCGCCACCATGGCGTCGGCGGAGTTCTCCGAGGATGCGGAGGAGAAGCGGCCCACGGTGCAGGTCGGCGACCCGTTCACCGAGAAGCTGCTGATCGAGGCCTGCCTGGAACTGATGGCGACCGACGCGATCGTCGCGATCCAGGACATGGGCGCGGCGGGCCTGACCTCGTCGTCGTTCGAGATGGCCTCCTCGGGCGGGGTCGGCATCGCGCTGGACCTGGACCGGGTGCCCTGCCGGGAGGCCGGCATGACCCCCTACGAGATGATGCTGTCGGAAAGCCAGGAACGGATGCTGATGGTCCTGGCGCAGGGCCGCGAGGCGGAAGCCGAGGCGATCTTCCGCAAGTGGGAACTGGACTTCGCCGTGATCGGGCATCTGACCGACACCGGCCGGATGGTGCTGCGCTTCCACGGCGACACCGTGGGCGACCTGCCGATCGACCCGCTGGCCAAGGCCTCGCCCGAATACGACCGCCCCTGGACCCCCACCCCGCCGCCCGCCTCCGTCGAGCCGCCGGAAGCGCCGGGCGGCCTTGAGGACGCGCTGCGCACCCTGATGGGCTGCCCGGACATCGCCAGCCGCCGCTGGATCTGGGAGCAGTACGACCACACCGTGATGGCCGACACCGTGCAGCGCCCGGGCGGCGACGCGGCGGTGGTGCGGATCCACGGTTCTGCCAGGGACGGTCATGCCGGGCGCGGACTGGCAATGACCACCGACTGCACGCCGCGCTACTGCCGCGCGCATCCGGAGACCGGCGGCGCGCAGGCGGTGGCGGAGGCCTGGCGCAACCTGAACGCGGTCGGCGCCCTGCCGCGGGCGGTCACCGACAACATGAACTTCGGCAATCCGGAACGGCCGGAGGTGATGGGCCAGTTCGTCGGCTGCATCCAGGGCATGAAGGCGGCCTGCCTGGCGCTCGACTTCCCGGTCGTCAGCGGCAATGTCTCCCTCTACAACGAGACCGATGGCCGGGCGATCCTGCCCACCCCTGCGATCGGTGCGGTCGGCGTGATCGACGACCTGTCGCGCACCGCCTCGGTCGCGCTGAAGCGCGACGGCGACGTCCTGCTGCTGGTGGGCGAAAGCCGCTTCCATCTGGGCCAGTCCCTCTATCTGCGCGAGGTGCTGGGCCAGGAGGCCGGGCCGCCGCCACCGGTCGACCTGCAGGCGGAGCGGCGCAACGGCGACTTCGTGCGCCGCGCGATCGCGGAACTGGGTGTCGACACCTGCCACGACCTGTCCGACGGCGGCCTGCTGGTGGCGGTCGCCGAGATGGCGATGGCCGGTGGCCGCGGTGCGGCACTGGACCGGCCGGCCGGCATCGACCCGGGGTCGGACGCGGCGCGCCTGGCGGCCTGGGCCTTCGGCGAGGATCAGGCGCGCTACCTGCTCGCCGTTCCGGCCGACCTGGCGGAGACCGTGGCGCAGGCCGCCGCAGCCGCCGAGGTACCGGTGGCGGCGGTCGGCCGGGTGACGGCCGAGGCGGACGCGAAATTGACTGTGACGGATGCCTTCACCATATCCGTCGACGCGCTGGCCGATGTGCATGAAGGCTGGCTGCCCGGCTACATGGCGCGCTAGCCCAGGCCCGGGCGGAACAGGTTCAGGAACGGACGAAAGACGGGGACAGGCGATGGCGATGAGTGCGGGCGAGATCGAGCAGCTGATCCGGCAGGGAATCCCCGACGCCGAGGTGCGGATCGAGGACCTGCGCGGCGACGGCGACCATTATGCGGCCCATGTCACCTCCCCCGCCTTCAAGGGCAAGACCCGGGTGCAGCAGCACCAGATGGTCTATGCCGCGCTGCAGGGCCGCATGGGCGATGCCCTGCATGCCCTGGCGCTGCAGACCTACGCTCCCGACTGACCCCTCCACAGCCCCGCACCGGCGCATCGAAACACTTCAGCAGGAAGATCCGAGATGAGCGAGAACACCGTCCACGAGCGTATCCGTCAGGAGATCGAGACCGCCCCGGTCATGCTGTTCATGAAGGGCACCCCGGTCTTTCCGCAATGCGGCTTCTCTTCCGTGGTCGTCCAGGTGCTCAACCATATGGGCGTGAAATTCAGTTCGATCGACGTGCTGACCGATCCGGAGATCCGCCAGGGCATCAAGGAATTCTCCAACTGGCCGACCATCCCGCAGCTCTACGTCAAGGGCGAGTTCGTCGGCGGCTGCGACATCATCCGCGAGATGTTCGAGACCGGCGAGCTGCAGCAGTTCCTGGACGACAAGGGCGTGCCGACCGAACGCGCGGCCTGAGCGGCGACGGACCCTACCTGCCCTGTCATCCTCGCCCCAAGACGTGTGTCCTGCGAGGCGAGGACCCATTCCGCCGGCGGCGAGGCTCCGCAGGGCCGGCGGAATGGACTCTCGGGCCCGGCCCGAGAGCGACGGCCGCGTTGCTCCCCCTACCCCTCGAACCCCGCCCCCCGGGCGGCGTCCAGGGTCTGTCCCGGGCTGCAGCCGTAGCGCGCCCGGTAGATCTGCGCGAAACGGCCCAGATGGGCAAAGCCCCAGCGCAGCGCCACCGCGGTGACGTTGCAGCCGGGCGCGGCCGACTGCAGGTCGCGATGGGCGCGCTCCAGGCGCGCGTCGCGCAGGAACGCCATCGGCGTGGTGTCGCGATGGTCGCGGAATCCCTGCTGCAGGCCGCGCATGCTGACGCCAGCGGCCCGTGCGATATCTTCCAGCGCGATCGCCTGTGCCAGGTTGGCCATGATGAAGGCCTCCGCCCGCCGCACCTGCCGCGGGACCGCAGCGCCAGCCGCGGCGCCGGCATCATCCGCATCGGCATGGTTGTGCGGCACCGCCTCCAGCAGCCCGGCCATCACCGCCGCCTCGATCTGCCGCCCCATCAGCCCGCCGGTGCCGATGCTCGGCGTGCCGGCATCGACCTCCGCCACCAGGTGCATCACCAGCCGCCGCAGACCGGCGCCTTGCGGCCGGGTCAGGTCGAGGCCGCCGAGGAAGGTCAGCGGCTGGCGCAACGGCGTGCCGCGCTGATCGGCCAGGAAGCCCTCGAGCGCCTGCCGGTCGATCCAGACCAGGACCTGACGGCATTTCTCGTCCCAGATCATGCGGGTCGGCAGGTGCGGGTTCAGCAGCGCGGCGCGGCCGGCATGGGAACAATAGTCCTGGCGGCCGTTGACGATCGCCGCATTGCCCGACAGCGGGATCTGCAGCAGGAAGAAGTCCCGCAGCTCGCCCGGCGCGATCAGCGCCTTGGCGCCATAGTCGATATAGTTCAGCGACAGACGCTCGCCCGGATAGTGGTGGTGCCGCGCGTCCAGCCGGCTGCCCCGGCCGATCGTTTCCAGCCGGTGCGGGCAGAAGACGCGCGCCACCCGGTCGCGCGCCTCGTCGAGGTCGCGGCTGCGAAACAGCATATGCCCGGCAAGCGGTACGGTCTGTTCGGCCGTCATGGCGGATCCCGTCCCGGAACGGCAATTCCCCGACAACCGTAACAATCCGTCCGCCGGCTGGTAACAATAATTTCGCAATCTGGACAGCGTTTGCGGAATCCGGATAGCCGCCCCGCTGCCCCGCCCCGATCCTTTCCCCAACGCAAAGCAACGGGGAGCGGTCTGATGAAGGGGCTGGACGGCAAGGTGGCGATCATACCCGGCGGCGCGACGAAGATCGGCGCGGCGATCGTCGCGGCGTTCCGCGCGGCAGGCACGAAGGTGATGGTGGCCGACATCGCCACCGAGGCGGGCAAGGCCCTGGTCGCCGACGGGATCGCCTTCCGGCAGACCGACCTGCGCGACGACGACCAGATCGCGTCGCTTGTGCAGGCCACGAAGGACACCTTCGGCCGCATCGACTTCCTGGTGAACGTCGCCTGCACCTACCTGGACAATGGCCGCGATTCCACCCGCGCCGAATGGCTGGAGGCGCTGGACGTCAACATCGTCGGCTCCGTCATGCTGATGCAGGCCGCGCGCGAGGAACTGGCCCGCAACCGCGGCGCGATCGTCAATTTCGGCTCGATCTCCTCCAGGATCGCGCAGACCGGCCGCTGGCTCTATCCGGTGTCCAAGGCGGCGATCCTGCAGCTGACCCGCAACCAGGCGATGGACCTGGCACCGGACGGAATCCGGGTGAATGCCGTCTCACCCGGCTGGACCTGGTCCAACATCATGGACGACCTGACCGGCGGCGACCGGGCGAAGACCGACCGGGTCGCCGCCCCCTTCCACCTGCTGCGCCGCACCGGCGACCCGGAGGAGGTCGCCGGTGCGGTGCTGTTCCTCTGCTCCGACGCGGCCGGCTTCATCACCGGCACCGACATCCGGGTCGACGGCGGCTACACCGCCATGGGCCCGGAACGGGCGGAGCCGGCCATCCCGCTGCTCATGGAATAGGGCGGCCACGAAAACAACCCGAACAGGCGAGGCAGAACAATGCGCAAGATCACCATCGTCGGCGGTGGCCAGTCCGGCCTGCAGCTGGGACTGGGACTGCTGAAGAACGGCTATCAGGTCCGTGTCGTACAGAACCGCACGGCGGAGGAGATCGCCACCGGCAAGGTGCTCTCCAGCCAGTGCATGTTCGCCAACGCGGTGCAACACGAACGCGACCTGGGCATCGACTTCTGGACGGACGACTGCCCGCCGGTGGAAGGGATCAACTTCATGGTCCCCCACCCCGAACTGCCCGGCGAGAAGGTGATCGACTGGGCCGGGCGGCTGGACCGCAACGCCTATTCGGTCGACCAGCGGGTGAAGATCCCGCGCTGGATGGCGGAGTTCCGGAAACTGGGCGGCAGCATCGTCATCAAGGAGGCAGGCATCTCCGACCTGGAACTCTACGCCCGCGAGGACGACCTGGTGATCGTCGCCTCCGGCAAGGGGGAGATCGGCCGCTTGTTCGAGCGCGACCCGGACAAGTCGCCCTACGACAAGCCGATGCGGGCGCTGGCCCTGACCTATGTCACCGGCATGACGCCGCGGCCGGAGCATTCCGCGGTCTGCTTCAACCTGATCCCGGGTGTCGGCGAGTATTTCGTCTTCCCCGCCCTGACCACCACGGGCCCGTGCGAGATCATGGTGTTCGAAGGCGTGCCCGGCGGGCCGATGGACTGCTGGGGCGAGGTGAAGAGCCCCGACCAGCACCTCGCCGCCTCGAAGCGGATCCTGGAGACCTTCCTGCCCTGGGAGGCGGAGCGCTGCCGCGAGGTCGCCCTGACCGACGACAACGGCATCCTGTCCGGCCGCTTCCCGCCCACCGTCCGGCATCCCGTCGCCACCCTGCCGTCGGGTGCGCGGGTGCTGGGCCTGGCCGACACCGTCTGCCTGAACGACCCGATCACCGGCCAGGGCTCGAACAATGCGGCAAAGGCGGCGGCGGTCTACCTGGAGCGGATCCTGTCGCACGGCGACCGCCCTTATGACGCGGCCTGGATGCAGGGCACCTTCGATGCCTACTGGGACTATGCGCAGTGGGTGACGGCCTGGACCAACATGCTGCTGTCGCCGCCGCCGCCCTTCGTGCTCGACATCATGGGCACCGCCTGCCAGGTGCCGGCCCTGGCGCATCGCATGGCGAACGGCTTCGACGATCCGCGCGACTTCTTCCCCTGGTTCGCCGACCCCGATGCCGCGGCCAGCTACATGGCCGAGCTGAAGGCGGCCTGAGGGCAAGGCGGAGGGGCGCGACGATGGGCATGGCGGTCGATCCAGACAGCTTCCGGGCGGCGATGGCGCGCTTTCCCGGCGCCGTCACCATCGTCAGCGCCCGCGCCGCCACCGGACGGCTGGGCCTGACCGCCACCGCGGTCTGTTCCGTCAGCGCGGAGCCGCCCAGCCTGCTGGCCTGCGTCAATCGCCGGACCGGCACCTGCGCGGCGGTCGCCGACAGCGGGCTGTTCAATGTCAGCCTCCTGCCGGACCCGTCGGATGCGCTGGCGATGCGCTTTGCCGGGGCCGACGGCGCGACCGGCGAGGAGAAATTCGCCCTGGGCGACTGGATCGAGGATGGCCGCGGCCTGCCGGTGCTGCGCGACGCGCCGGTCGCCTTCTCCTGCGAGGTCGGCCAGCGGGTCGAGGCCGGCAGCCACGCGATCTTCATCGGCCGCATCGTGGAGATCCGCCAGGCCGACGGCGCCGCCCTGCTCTACGAGCGGTCGCGGTTCCACCGCCTTGTGCCGATCTGACCGGCGCGGGCCGGCCGGCGCCGGCCCGCCGCCCCTTCCCCTCAGATCGGACAGCTCACCGTTTCGAGCTGCAACGCGGCCAGCATCCGGCCGAAGCCGATATACTGGCCGGCCATCATCATCAGCTCCAGGATCTCGCGGTCGCTGAACTGCGCCCGCAGGTCGCGCATGGTGTCGTCGTCGAAGGCGTGGTGATTCTCCGCCATCAGTTCGGCCAGCCGCACAGCGGCCTTCTCCCGCGGACTGAAACTGCCGCCCTCCGCAACCATGTCGACGCCGCGCGCGGCCTCGTCCTCGGTCACATGGTCGGGGTCCAGCCGTGCGGCCTTGCAGGTCTTGCAGCCGTTCAGGGTGGCGATGCGCAGCCGCACCAGTTCCTTCAGGCGCGGCTCCAGCGCACCGTCCACCCCGTCGTTGGAATGGAACGGGTAGTAGAAGGAGAGATAGCGCTCCAGCAGGTCCGGATGGGCGGCGAAGGCGCGGGCGACATGGCGGGTGGACCAGTCGTCGGTCCGGGCGCCGTCGTGCATCTCCTTCAGGAAGGCCGGCAGGGTCTCGGCCTCGGCAAGCGGCAATCGGGACATGGCGAACCTCCTCAGGCGTTCTGCGGATGGATGGTCTGGACGTTCTCGGTGTCCAGCGCCGACCAGTCGTCCAGGCGGCCGTAGAGATAAGGCAGGAACGCCTGCGCATCGAGCCGCGCCAGCGGCCGGCAGGAGGTGATCAGGTCGCCCTCCAGATAGGCGGCGCCGCGCAGTTCGACGATCTCCAGGTCGGACAGCGGATCGTGCACCGTATGGCCGAGCGCCAGGCTGCCGCGGCCACGCCGCTGCACGCTCAGGCTGTTGCGGAACTCCGCCAGGGTCAGGACCGGGTCGTCCTCCAGGCCGATGCCGGTGCAGGACGGGGTCGCCTTGATGTTGAAGTTCACGCCCTGCGCCTCCGCCGGGCCCAGATCCTCCGTCAGGTCGGCCTTGATCTCGATCAGCCGGCTGCCGCCGCGCTCGACGAAGCCGTGCATGAAGCTGCCGCGCCGCTGCAGGGTCGTGCTGGCCATCTTCTTCGGCTCGCCGAACAGGTCGCGGCCGAAGATGATCGCATGGTCCTGGTCCATGTACATCGACAGGACATAGGGCCCGACGATGTCCTTGTGGCGGGCCATGACGTAGATCGCGCCGCCGGTGAAATCGGCCACGCAGTTCGACCGCCAGCGGCCCACCATCGCGGTGACCAGCGGCTCGTCCGCCGGCTCCAGGCCGGGCGGCAGGATCGCCGCCACCGTCTCCTTCCGGGTCAGGAAGTCGATCGACAGCATCTCCGCCCCCACGAAGCGCGGCGCGCTCAGCACCGCCTGGATGCGGGCGATCTCCTCCTTGCTTTTCACGAAGCCCATGGCTGTTTCCTCCATCCTTGTTTCTTGGCCGCCCGAGCGCACCCGGAGCGGCAGGTCGGATTGTCCGACAATTCCGTAGGATAACAGCAACCCTTTCCGGCAGCGACCCGGGCCGCAGGGCCTGTCGACACATGGCTGCAATATGGGCCGGCTAGACTCTCCCGATTCCAGTCCCCTACCTGCAGGACCCGCCATGCCGCAGCAGCCCCGGAAACTGATCGCCATCCTGGTCGACGGTCTGAGCGCCGACTATTTCGACGGTCATCGGCAGCGGATGCCGCACCTCTCCGCCATGGCAGAGGACGGCACCCGGGTCATGCGGCTGGCCTCGGCGGTGCCGGCGACCTCCATGCCCGGCCGCGCGACCATGCTGACCGGCGCGCCGCCGGAACGTCACGGCGCCTGGGGCAACCACATCTTCGACGGCCAGAACTTCCGCTGCGCCCTGGCCAATGACCTGCAGGTGCCCACCATCGCCGGCCGGGCGAAAACCGCCGGACGCGACGTCGCGGTGGTCGGCCACGCCATGGTGCATCCCGGCGACGCCGGCTGCTTCTATCCGCCCTGGTGGCTGCGCGGCTTCGTCCATGGCAGCCGCTTCGCCAAGTCGGCGCGGCTGGACGGTGGCATCTATACCGACCAGGTGCTGGACCCGGACGGCCGCCTTGCCGCGGCGATGGTCGCCGAGGGCCCCTTGCTGCTGGCCGCCGACGCGGCGGAGGATGCCGGCGCCGCCCTGATGAACGGCATGCATAACGACCAGCGCACCCTGGCCGCGGTCGCGGCGCTCGCCTGCTCCGACAGCCCGCCGGACCTGATCCTGACCGAGGTGGCGATGACCGACGCCATCCAGCACCTGCATGGCTTCGCCACCGACCCGTCGCACTGGGCCTTTGCCACCGCCGACCTTCTGATCGGCTCCCTGCTGCAGCGGCTGGAGAAGGCGGGCCGGCTGGATGACTATGTCGTCGCCGTCTGCAGCGACCATGGCCATGCGCAGATGGACACGGCACTCTATCCCGGCGCGATCCTGCCCGACCATCTTTGGGAGGCGGAGGGCGCGACCCTGCACGTCGTCGCGCGCAGCACCGCGGAGCGGCAGGAGGCGGCGGAGCGGCTGGCCCTGTTCGGCGTGACGGAGCTGCATAGCGCCCATGTGCCAGAGCCACACCGCGACCAGATCGCCACCTTCGTCGCGCCGGACCGCCACAGCTTCGAGGAGAAGCCCGCCGGTTTGGCCGAAGAGCAGACGATGGGCCCGCCGAAATACGTCTCCACCCACGGCCTGCGGCCCGGCGACCCGGCCGACGACCGGTTCTGCGCCTTCTACGGCGCCGGGATCGAGCGCGGCACCATCGACCGCGCGGAGGCGGAGGATTATCTGCCGATGCTGGCGGGCATCCTGGGCCTCCCCGCCACGGCCGGCGACCGGCCGGACCTGCTGGCCTGAGGCGGGCCGGCCTTCAGGCGCCGTCCCGCCGCAGCCGTTCCCGCCTGTCGAGCCACCAGCCATAGGGCTCCGGCCAGGCGGCGAAGCCCGCAGCCGGGTCCAGCTCACGTTCCGCACGCAGCAGCCAGTTCGGGTCGACCATCGCCTCCCGCCCGATCGCCACCAGGTCGGCATGCCCTTCCGCCAGCACGGCCTCCGCCTGGCGGGCTTCCGTGATCAGGCCCACCGCCATCGTCGGTAGGCCGGCCTCCTGCCGGATCCGACTGGCAAAGGGCACCTGGAAACCGGGCCAGCGCGGCACCCGTGCGGCGGTTGCCGAAGCGCCGATCCCGCCGGCGGAACAGTCGATCAGGTCGATGCCGCGCGCCGCCAGCGCCCGCGCAAAGTCCACGGAATCCTCCAGGGTCCAGCCGCCCTCCTCCCAGTCGCGAGCGGAGATCCGGACGAACATCGGTCGCTGCGCCGGCCAGGCACCGCGCACCGCTTCCGCCACCTCCAGGGGAAAGCGCATGCGGCCCTCCCGGTCCCCGCCATAGCCGTCGCTGCGGCGGTTGGCGATGGGCGACAGGAACTGGTGCAGCAGGTAGCCGTGCGCACAATGCAGCTCCACGATGTCGAAACCCGCGTCGAGCGCCCGCAGGGTGGCCGTGCGCCAGGCTTCCCGCAGCCGGGCCATGTCGTCGCGGTCGAGCGCCCGCGGCACCGGCCAGTCCGCGGCCGCCGCCAGCGCCGACGGGCCGGAAACCGGCCAGGGTGCCTCGCCGCGCGCGCGATCGGCCTCTCCCAGCGGCCCGTTGCCATGCCAGGGGCGCTGGGTGCCCGCCTTGCGGCCGGCATGGCCGAGCTGGATCGCAGCCGCAGCGCCATGCGACCGCAGGAAGCCCGCGACGCGCCGAAGGGGCGGCACCTGGCCGTCATGCCAGAGGCCGACATCGCCGTGGGTGATCCGCCCATCCTCCGCCACCGCGGTGGCCTCGACGAACACCGTGCCGGCGCCGCCCAGGGCGAACTTCGCCAGATGGGCCAGATGCCAGTCGTTGGCAACGCCGTCCAGCGCCATGTACTGGCACATCGGCGAGATCGCCAGCCGGTTGCGAAGCTCCAGCTCCCGGATCGTCAGCGGCGTCAGCAGGACCGGCCGCGACGCCGCTGGGTGGCCCGGCGCGCTCACGGCACGATCCGGTCGCGACGCAGCCCGGCCAGGATGCGGAGCAGTGCTTCGCCGTTGTCCTCCCGCCCCTCGAAGCCCAGCCGGCGCGCCTTCTCCATCGCCGAGACATCGTCCCAGGTCACACCGAACAGGCCGTCGCCATAGGCCCAGCTCACAAGCTGGCCGAGGTCCCGCACCCGCAGGCCGTGACGATCGCAAAGCGCCGGCCATGCCGCTTCCAGCGGCTTCATGCGCCTGGCCAGCGGGACCGGGTCGGGCGGCGCCGGTGCCATCTCGAACAGTGCCGCGACCGAAGGCCAGAGATCGCACCAGCGGAAGCAGTCGCCGTTGACGATATTGATGTCCTCGCCGGCACAGCCTGGCTCCCCGGCGGCCCAGAGCAGGGCGTCGGCCAGCAGGTCGGCGGTTGTCGCCTGGGAGCGCTTGCGGAAGTTCGCTTCGCTGCCGGGAAAGGCCAGCGGCAGGCCGGCCTCTTTCAGCAGGGCCGCATAGACCGCGATCAGGGTGACCAGGTTGTTTCCCGATCCCTCCGAGTAGCCCCAGACGGTGTGCGGCCGCAGGCTGCACCAGGACCAGCGCCGGCCGGCGGGCGCGGCCTCCGACCTTGTCCGGACCAGGTCATGCTGGTCGAAATAGAATAGCGGGCCGGCACCCGGCGGGTCGTCTTCCCGCGCCGGCACCGGATAGGGGCCAAGGTGACAGCCGTACCATTTGGTGCCGTGCACCAGGATGACCCGCTGCAGCCCGGGCGCATGGCGCTCCAGCAGGTCCAGGGCGTTCGCCAGCAGCCGGGCATTGCGTTCCGCCTCCGCCGTCGCATCGGGGGCAGCGACCTTCGCCGCCACGAACAGATGGGTCACCGCCCGCAGGCTGTCGGCATGGCGGCAGAGATCGGCCCGGTCCAGCAGGTCGGCCGCCAGATGCGTCACGCCTTCGGATCCCTGTGCCCGCCGCGACAGGCCGATGGCCGACCAGCCGGGACTCGCCTGCAGCCGCAGCGCAAGGTGCCGGCCGACGACGCCGCCATCGCCCAGGATCAGCGCCGTGCCGGTCATCGGCCGCGCCGCTGCTTCTGGTCCCGGCAGTCGCACATGCCGGCCCGCTGCCGCGGGTCCTCGCCGTCGGCGAAGATCGCCGATTTCCGCAGCTTCTGTGTCGCTGTCAGCGGCAGTGCGTCGAGGAACAGCACCCAGCCGGGTGCCTTGAAATAGGCCAGGCGTTCCAGGGCATGCCCGGCGATCTCCGCCGCCAGGCCGGGATCAGCGGCTATGCCGTCGCGGGGCACGATGCAGGCCAGCACCTCCTCCTCCCGCAGTTCGTCGGGAATCGCGAGTACCGCCACCTCGGCGACGGCGGGATGGCCGCGCAGACAGGCCTCCACCTCCGCCGCGGCGATGTTCTGGCCGCTGCGGCGGATCATGTGCTTCTTGCGATCGACGAAATGATACAGCCCGTCGGGCGCCCGCCGGACGATGTCGCCGGTGTGGAACCAGCCGCCGCGCCAGGCCTCTTCGGTGACCGCCGCGTCCTTCCAGTAGCCCGCGAACAGGCCCCGGCGCGGATCGGGCCCGGCCCGGCGCAGCAGCAGCTCGCCCTCGCTGCCGTCGGCGACGGGGCGGTCCTGGTCGTCGACAACGGACAGTTCGATGCCGGGCAGCGGCCGGCCGATGGTGCGGCTGTCGGTGCCGCGGGGCTCATGGTTCGCAGCGGTCGCGATGCCGACCTCCGACATGCCCCAGACCTCGACCATCGGAAAGCCGAAGCGCCGCTCGAAGGCGTCGTGCTGTGCCGGATCCAGGCCGGCGCCGACGCCGAAGCGCACGCGATGGGCGCGCTCCGCGTCGCAGGGCGCGGCGGCCAGCAGGACGGGGGCGACGATGCCCAGATAGTGGATGATGGTGGCCCGGGTCTGTTCCAGCTCCTGCCACCAGGAGCGCGGGTGGAAGCGGTCGGGGAAGATCATCGCGTTGCGCGACAGGATCATCGCCGGGTTCGAGATGCCCAGGCTGTTGGCGTAGAACAGCGGCAGCGGGTTGTAGAGCCGCTCCTCCTCCGGCCGCACCTGCATGGCGCCGCCCGCCTCCAGGTAGCGCTGTCCGGCGAACAGGAAATAGGCGTTGCTGAGCAGGCAGCCCTTCGGCATTCCCGTCGTGCCGGAGGTGTAGAGCAGCGCGCCGGGGCTGTCCTCGTCCGGCAATCCGTTGGCGGCCGGCCGCCGGGCGCGCGGCAATGCGTCGGCGAACCCCTCCGAGCCGATCACCGGCGCCCCATCCCGCAGCCCGGCGGACACGGCGGCCAGCCCGTCCTGGCGCTCCGGCAGCGCGACGGCGAGGTCGGCCTCCGAATGCGCCAGAAGGAAGGCCAGATCCTCCGCCCGGTAGTCCGGATTGACCGGCACCGCGCAGGCGCCGAGCCGGATCAGCGCCAGGAAGTGCAGCATGAACTCCGGCCGGTTCTCCAGCAGCAGCGCCACCCGGTGGCCCAGACCGTAGCCCTGCGCCGCGTAGCTGTCCGCAAGCCGTTCGACCCGCGCCGCGGTTTCCGCATAGCTCCAGTCCAGGCCGTCCGGCAGGTAGCCGCGCTCCGGTCGCGCCGGCACCACCAGGCAGGACAGGCCGCCGGCCTGCCGCACGGCGGCATCGAATGCCGCCGACAATGTGCGGAAGGACGCGCCCGCCATCGTCAGGCCGCGGCCGGCTGAAAGGTCACCTTGCCGCTGGCGTGGAAATGCGGCCGCATCCGGTCGCCGATCGCGACCTCTTCCGGCGCCGCCTCGATGTTCGTCACGAGGCGGATCCCCGGTGCGTCGTCGAACTCCAGCAGCGCGATGATGTAGGGCAGCCTGTCCTTGTAGGCCGGGTCGAAGGCATGGCGCACGACGGTCCAGGAGAAGACCGTCCCGGTGCCTTCCACCTTCTGCCAGCCGATCTGCCGGCTGCGGCAATGCGGACAGGCCTTCATCGGATACCAGTGGAAGCGGCCGCAATCCCCGCATCTGGGAAAGGCGAGCGCGCCCTGGCGCGCCGCCTCGAAGAAGCCGGAGAATTCCGGTGCCTTGATGTCGATTTCGTCCATCCCGCTTACCTTCCCAGCAGAAGCACGCCGTAGTCCGGCACCGACAGGCCGCTGACCAGGCCCACTTCCGGATCGGCCACCTGCGCCTCCCCGGCATCGCCGCGCAGCTGGCGGACCGCCTCGATCACATGCTCGGCGCCCAGCAGATAGCTGTAGGAGAGCAGCCCGCCATGGGTGTTCACCGGCAGCCTGCCGTGGGTGGAGGTGCCGCGTTCCCGCACGAAGGCACCGCCCTCCCCCAGCCCGCAGAAGCCCATGCTCTCGATCTGCATCAGGCAGGAGATCGTGAAACAGTCGTAGATCTCCGCGAAATCGACATCCGTCAGGCTCAGGTCCGCCGCCTTGAGGGCCCGCTGCGTGGCCTTCGCGGCGCCGGGAATGCGCAGCATTTCCGCCCGTTGGGTGAAGATGTCGTCGCCGCTGACCGCCTCGCTGCCGAAGCCGCAGCCCAGCACCCGGACCGGCCGGTGGCGCAGGTCGCGCGCACGTTCCGCGGTCGTCACGACGAAGGCGCAGACACCGTCGGAGATCACGCAGCAGTCCGGCACCCGCAGCGGGTCGGAGATCATGCGGGTCGCGCTGTAGCTCTCCATGTCGAGCGGCCGGTCGAGCTGGCTGCGTCCGGTGCGCAGGGCATTGCCGCGCTGGGCGATGGCGATCTGCGCCAGGTCCGCCGACGTGGCGCCGTACTCGTGCATGTAGCGCTGCGCCCAGAGGGCGAAATAGGACGGCTGCCCGTTGAATCCGTACGGCTTCTCGAAGGCCAGCTTCGCCGGATAATAGTCGTGGAAGCCGTAGGGACCGCCGGCCCGGCTGCCCCAATCCACGCCGAAATAGCACAGCACGGTTTCCGCCAGGCCCGCCTCGATCGCCGCCTGCGCCACCAACGGCGCGCAGACGATGCCGGTGCCGCCATAGGAGATGCCGCCGTCGAAGCGGCGCTCGATGCCGAACTGGGCGGAGATGTATTCGTGCGGCACGGTGCCCGGCATGATCATGCCGTCGGTGACGATGCCGTCGATCGCGCCCGGGTCCAGCCCGGCATCGGCGATCGCAAGGTCGATGGCATCCACCGCCAGCGCCCTGATGTCCTTGTCCGCACGGCGGCACGGCGGCGTCTCGCCGATGCCGACGATGGCAATCTCAGTGGCCATGTTGCTACTCACTCCGTCACGCGGGCCGGGACGGGGCTCCGACGGCCCCGCCCCGGCAAGAATCCAGGCCGGATCGCGGCCTATTTCGGGAACTTCTGCTCGTAGTCGGACTGCGGGATGTGCTTCGCCAGGGTGTCGCGATAGGTCTGCAGGAACGCCGCGACATCGGCGTCGGTGCGGGCCTGCCGGCTCTCGATCCAGTCAGCCTTCAGCTGCTCGTAATCGATCGCCTGCTTCCAGGCTGCGACCTCTTCCGGGGTGAAGCGGTAGAAGTCGACACCCAGTTCCTGGGCCTTCGCCACCGTGGCGGCATCGCCCTTGCGCACATACTCGATCGATTTCGCCGGAAACTCGCGGCGCATCTTGGCGATCTCGTCCTTCACCTTCTGCGGCAGGCCGTCATAGACGTCCTTGTTCATCGCCAGGCCGCAGGTGTAGTAGGTGCCGATCCCGGGCGCGACGATCGTCTTGGTATGGGGCAGCCAGTTCTCCGGCCCCGGCATCCACAGCGGAATGCCGGTATAGCCGTCGATCGCTCCGGTCTGCAGGGCGGTGTAGATGTCCGCCGTGGACATCGGCACGGGGATCATCCCGGCGGCCTTGCTGACGATATTGCCGACCTCGCCATAGGCGCGGACCTTCAGGCCCTTCAGGTCGGCGGCAGAGGAAATCGGCTCGTCGACGCCGATGATCGTGGCCGACGGCGCGTCGAAGGCCAGGATGACGACGTTCTGCTTCTCGTATTCCTTCTGCAGCGGCGGATAGCTCTCGTAGAGTTCCGCCAGGGTGGCGGAGACGGCATCGCCCTTCTCCGTCACGTAGGGCATCTCCGCCATCGAGGTCAGCGGCAGCGCGGCGGGCGTGTAGCCGGTGCAGAAATAGCCGACATCCGCCAGCCCCTGGCCGATGCCGGACAGATGTTCGCCGGCCTTCATCAGGGCCGACATGTACATCTTGTCCTGCACCTTCACCGCGCCGTCGGTGCGTCGGCTCAGTTCCTCCAGATAGCCCTCGTACTGCAGGTTGGAGCTGGAGCCCTGGGAGACGTAGGTCGAATAGACCAGGTTCGTCTCCGCGCCCGCGGTCCCGGCGGCGAGCAGAGCCGCCGCCGCGGCCAGGGCCGTGACTGCCTTTCTGGGATGCATCTCGGTTTCCTTCCCTTGGTTGTTCGCCCGGCGCCGCGTCGCGGTCATCCGAGCATCAGTTGCGGCAGAAGCAGGGAGATCTCTGGCAGCGCGACCAGCAGGGCCAGGGTCACCAGCTCCAGCAGCACGAAGAAGCCGGCGCCGCGGAACACCGCGGAGATCGGCATCTCCGGATCGACAGCCTTGATGACGAAGACGTTGACGCCGAGCGGCGGCGTGATGTTCGCCAGCTCGCTCATCTTCACGACGATGATGCCGAACCAGACCGGGTCGTAGCCCAGCGCCGTGACGGTCGGGAACACGATCGGCAGGGTGATCAGGCAGAGCGAGATCGGCTCCAGGAACATCCCCAGGGGGATATAGGCGGCCAGGATGATCGCCAGGATCACCCAGGCCGGCAGGCTGCTGTCGGCGACGATGCCGCCCAGCAGCCGCCCCAGGCCGGACAAGGCGATGTACTGGCTGAGCAGCCCGGCACCGATCAGGATCAGGAAGATCATGGCGCAGCTGCCGGCGGCCTCCCGGCCGCTCGTCAGCAGCTCCCGCCACTGGAAGCCCTGGCGCGCCAGCACCATTAGGAACGCGGCCACCGCGCCCACGGCGGCCGCCTCGGTCGCCGTGAACAGTCCGGAATAGATGCCGCCCACGATCACCCCGAACAGCACCGCGACGCCCCAGCCGTCGCGCAGGCCGGAGACCCGCTGCCGCCAGCTGAAGCGCTGGTCCGCGGTGGGCATCAGATCGGGCCGCAGCCGCGCCAGCAGGTAGAGGCCGACAGAGAAGACCAGGCCGGTCAGGATGCCGGGCAGCACGCCGGCGACCAGAAGCTGGCCGATATCGGTCTGCGTGATGATGCCGTAGACCACCAGCATGATGCTGGGCGGGATCATGATCCCCAGCAGCCCGGCGGAGGCGATGGTCCCGGCGCTGACGCTGCGGTCGTAGCCGAAGCGGCGCATCTCCTTCAGCGCGATGCGGCCGACCGCGGCAGAGGTCGCGACGCTGGAGCCGGAGGTGGCGGCGAAGGCGGCGCAGGCGAAGACGGTGGCCATCGCCAGGCCGCCACGCAGATGGCCGACGAAGCGGTTGGCCATCTGGTAGGCACGCGCGCTGACCCCGGCCTGGGTGGCGAAGGCGCCCATCAGGATGAACAGCGGGATGGTCATCAGCGCCAGGTCGGTGACCTTGCCATAGGGCATGTGGCTGAGCGCGGTCATCGCCACCGGCAGGCCGCGCAGCGCGACCAGGCCGGCAAAGGCCGCGATCAGCAGGACAAAGGCGACCGGCAGGCCGACCAGGATGCCCAGCACGAAGACGGCGACGACGATCAGATGCGAGTCCAAGGTCAGCCCCCCTTCCCGCTTCCGGTGGGGCGGATCGCGGCCCCGAGTGCCGCCAGCAGGTGCACCAGCAGCTGCAGCCCGAACAGCACGAAGCCCAGCGCGATCACCGCCCGCACCGGCCAGAGCGGGAACGGCAGGGTGCCGACCTGGAACTCCATGCTCTGGTAGCTGTGCCAGGCGAGGCCGGTCGTGGTGACCGCCAGCAGGGCGGTGAAGCCCAGGCAGAGTGCCAGGGAAATCACGTCGGCCCAGCGGCGGACGGCAGGCGGCAGCATCACGACCAGGGCCTCGATCGCGACATGGCCGCGCCTGCGCTGGGTGTGGGCGATGACCAGGAAGACCAGCAGGGCCAGCAGCACGCCGCCCGCCTCCGCCGCGCCGACCAGCGCGAAGCCTGCCGCGCGGGCGACGACGTCCGCGGTCACCACCAGTGCCAGCAGCATCAGGGCGAGACCGCCGACGATGCTGGCTGGCTCCACCAGGGCCCTCACGGCGCGGTCAAGCATGGCCGCCGGCCTGTGCCGCCCCGTCTGCCCCGCCGGCTTCGGCAGGGAGTTCGCCGCCGGCGCGCAGCCTGTCCACCACCCGTTCGCGCAGCAGGAACTTCTGCACCTTGCCGCTGGGTGTCAGCGGAAAACCGTCGAGGACGAGCAGGTATTCCGGATGGTACTGCCGGGCCAGCCTGTGGCTTTCCAGGTGGCGGCGCATTTCGGCGAAGTCGAAGCCTTCGCCGGGATGCAGCTGCACGGCGGCGCAGGCCTTCTCCTGGAAACGGGGATCCGGCACCGCGACGACCGCGGCGCGCAGGATCGCCGGGTGCCGGTGCAGCACCTCCTCCACCTCCACCACCGGGATGTTCTCGCCGCCGCGGATGATGATGTCCTTGCTGCGGCCGGTGATCCGGATATGGCCGTCGGCGGAAAGCCGGGCGCGGTCGCCGGTGCGGAACCAGCCGTCTGCGGTGAAGCCCGCGGCGGTGACCTGGGGGCGCAGATAGTAGCCGGCGAACATCGACGGGCAGCGGCAGACCAGGTCGCCTTCCGTCCCCGGCGCAGCCTCGCCGTCATCCTCGTCGAGGATCCGCACCTCGTTGCCGGGCAGCGGCGCGCCGTCCGATTCCGCCGCCCGTTCCGGCGCCTCGGCCAGGCCGGTCAGGGTGACCAGCCCGACCTCCGTCATGCCCCAGCCGGTGCTGACCGTGCAGCCCAGCCGCGCCCGCGCCCGGTCGAGAAGCACCCGCGGGATCGGCGCGCCGGAGCAGAGGAAGGCCCGCAGGCTGGCCGCGCCGCCGGCAGGGCCGACCGCATCGACCAGGTCCTGCAGGAACGGGGTGGCGCCCATGCAGAAGGTCACCTTCTCCCGCTCGATCAGCTGCAGCGCCTCCTGCGCGTCCCACCGTTCCATCAGCACGAGGGCGCCGCCCACCAGCAGCGGCAGCTGCCCGCCATAGACGAAACCGGTCTGATGGCCGAAGGTCGAGGCCATCAGCACCACGTCGTCCGGCCCCATGCCGTGATCGGCAGCCAGCGCCAGCGGCGGGCAGATATTGGTGTTCGCGGTATGCATCACCCCCTTCGGCTCGCCGGTGGTGCCGGAGGTGAAGACGATCTCGGTGACGGTGTCGGGATCGGCCGCCACCGGCGGCGGCGGATGCCCGCCCTGCAGCAGCGCCTCGAAAGGCTGTCCCTGGGCGCCCGGATCGCCGACGACGAACAGGTGCCGGAGCCCGGGAAGATCGCGCCGCAGGTCCTGCGCCATGGTCCGGAAGTCATGACCGCGAAAGCTGTCCGGGATCACCATGGCGCGGGGCTGCACCAGGCCCAGCATCAGGCGCAGCTCGCGCTCCCGGTAGATATGCGGCAGCGGCACGCAGACCGCCCCCAGCATCGACAGGGCATATTCCAGCAGCGGGAATTCCCGCCAGTTGGGCAGCTGCACCGCGACGATGTCGCCGGCACCGATCCCCGACGCGGCCAGGCCGCCGGCCAGCCGCTGCGCGGCTTCCAGTGTCTCGCCATAGCTCAGCCGTCCGGCGCGGTCGACGATCAGCCTGCGCTCCGGCGCCTCCGCGGCGCGGGCGGCGAGAAGCTGATACAGGGTCCGGCCCGGCCAATGGCCGGTGGCGCGGTGGCGCGCGATCACGTCCGCCGGGAAAGCCGGACGGGTCAGCGGCTGCCGGTCGTCGGCATGTGGTTCGCGATCCGGCTTGGGGGGCTGGATCACGCGACGGTTCCCTGGATGCGCAGCGGAATGCTCACGGGGCGGTTCCTCCCGGACGGCCGTTTGTGCTGGCGTCCGTTTTAAATGAATTTATGTTCAGTTTAATATGCGCGTCAAGCGGCGCTGCGACGGAAGGGAGATGCAAAGGCGATGACGGAGAGGGAAACAGGCCCGAAGCCGCTGGACGGCCGGGTCGCACTGGTCAGCGGGGCGACCTCTGGCATCGGCGCCGCGGTGGTCCTTGCCCTGGCGGCGCGGGGCGCAAGGATCGTCGCCCTGGGCCGCCGCCGGGACCGGCTGCAGGAGCTGCACGACCGGCTCGGCCCGGCCCGGTGCCATGTCCTGCCGGCCGACGTGGCGGATGCCGCTCAGCTTCGGGACGGACTGCTGGCCCTGCCGGCGCCATTCGCTGCGCCCGACATCCTGGTCAACAATGCCGGGGTGGCGCTCGGCGGCGCGCCGGCGCATGAGGCGGATCCGGAGGACTGGCGGCGGATGGTGGAGACGAATATCGGCGGGGTGCTCAACCTGACCCGCCTGCTGCTGCCGGCGATGACGGCGCGGGACTTCGGCGACATCGTGAATATCGGCTCCATCGCCGGGCGCTGGCCCTATCCGTCCGGCAATGTCTACGGCGCCACCAAGGCCTTCGTGCACCAGTTCACGCAGAACCTGCGGGCCGACCTGCTGGGCCGCAACGTGCGGGCGACCTGCGTCGAGCCCGGAACCGTCCGCACGGAATTCGCCGCCGTGCGCACAGGGTCGGCGGCGGAAGCCGCGGACTTCTACGCCAGGCCCAACCTGATGGAGGCCGAGGATGTGGCGGAGATCGTCGCCTTCTGTCTGACCCTGCCCCGCCGGGTGAACATCAACATGATCGAGGCCATGCCGCTGGGCCAGTCATTCGCCTTCCCCGCCTTCGCGGAGGGCATGGCGCCGGCAACCACGCCGGCGGACTGGCGGCCGCGGATCGACGGAACGGCGGGCGAAGAGCGGTGAGCGGCGGCAATCCCGCCCCTCCCGGCGCCGGAAAAGGCGCGCCCAGCCGCACCGCCCCGGCGGTGCCGCGCCGGCGCGGCCGGCCGCCGCAGCCGGAAGCGCTGGAGGAAAGGCGCAAGCAGATCCTTGCCGCCGCGATCGAGATCTTCGGCCGGCGCGGCTTCCACGACGCGACGATGCAGCAGATCAGCCGTGCCGCGGGCATCAGCGTCGGCCTGATCTACCAGTATTTCCGGGACAAGGAGGACCTGCTCCACGCGGTCATCAACGGGATCCTCGATTCCTACCTGCGGGAGATCCCGGCCGCCCGCGCCACCGAGACCGATCCGCTGAAGCGGCTGCATGCCGCCGTGCGCGCCTATTTCCGGGTGGTGGACGAGCATCGCGCGGCCGCCCTGATCGGTTATCGCGAATCCCGCGTCCTGCCGCGCGCCCGGATGACGGAAATCATGGCGCGCGAGCGCCAGACGACAGGCCTGATCGCGGAATGCGTGACGGAATGCCGCGATGCCGGCGTGCTGGAAGTCGAGGACGTGGAACTGCTGACCTACCAGTTGGTCGTCTACGTCCATGCCTGGCCGCTGCATGCCTGGCGGCTGGAGCCGCAGCCCGGCGGCGAGGCCTATATCCAGCGCGGCCTGGCGCAGATGCTGCGCCCGGTTCAGCCGGCGCCGCCATCCTCCGCGCCGCCCTCCGGCTCCGGTCGCCGGAAGCGGTAGCGGAAGTCGCAGTAGGGCGCGCCCTGCATGATGGTCTGGGTGCGGCGGAACTCCACGTCGGGGGCGCCGACCTCCGCCATGTCGAAATCCAGGTCGCAGAGCAGGAAGCGGCCCAGTTCCGGCTCGCCCAGTTCCTTGAAGAATTCCGCATAGCCGCAGCGGGTGACGTTGTATTCGCGCACCGTCCCGTCATCGACCAGCATCTCGCGATCGATGGTGGTGCCGATGCGCGGCCGCAGGTCGTCCCAGATCGCGTCCCACTTCTGGCGCGCGCCGCCCGGCTTCTCCGCCGCGATGCGGCGCTGCAGGTCCCGCGACCAGTCGCGCAGCGCCTTCTCCGCCAGGCGGTCGGCCTCGACCTTTCCCATCCGCTCACGCAGTGCGCGGAGCAGCGGCACCAGCACCTTCGCCTGCAGCTTCACCTCGTCGAGAAGTGGCAGCGGCGGTGCGGCGGCAGGGTCAGCCGTCATAGCCTTCGATCACCAGGATGTCGCCGTCGGAATAGGGCGTGCGCATCGACTTCGCGGCCTGGTACTGGTCCGACTTATAGGCCGCCAGGGCGGTCTCGTAGCTGTCGAACTCCACAACGACATGGCGGGAGCGCGCCGATCCCTCCACCAGTTCGTTCTTTCCGCCGCGCACCAGATAGCGCCCGCCATGCGCCTCGATCGCCGCCTGCGCCGCCGCCATGTAGGGCCGGTAGCTGTCCAGGTCGTGCACGTCGATATGGCCGATCCAGTAACCCTTGCTCACACGCGCCTCCCGTATTGCCGCCCGCGCCGGGCGCCGCCAAGGTCCGTCACGGGATGATAGGCAGCCGCCCGCCAAGGGTGCAATCGGCAGGGGGCCGCCAATCATGCTCGTGCGCCCCTTCGCCTCCGCAGCGGTGGAGGCTTTCAGCCCTGCCCGGCCTCCGCCATCCACCAGGAGATGTCGCCGCTTTCCGGCCTGGTGCGGCCGAGCCAGTCCGTCACCGCCGCACGGTCCGTGTCATTGCGGTTCTGGCTCAGCTTGCGGATCGCCAGGAAGCCGGTGGCGGCGAAACGGAAGCCGGCAATGGCGCGGGCCAGGCCATCGACGAAGTCCGCCGGCGCGTCGGCGACCGCCCAGTCGCCGCCGGTCGCGCCTTCGTAATCGGCAGCCTGGATCTCCAGGATCCGGTGCAGGTCGGTCTCCGCCACAAGTTCCGCGCTGCCGTCCAGATGCGCGGCGACATAGTTCCAGGTCGGCACCACCTTCCCGCTGACCGGCTTCTCCGCATAGACCGACGGGCTGACATAGCCGTTGGCGGGCACGAACATCGCCCGGGCGGCAACGGGGCCTGCCTGCATCGCCAGGAACAGCGGGTTGTTGCGCAGCAGGTGTCCGACCAGCACTGCGGTGCCGTCGCCGCCCTGGGCGACCAGGGTCAGCGGCAGGTGCACGGTCAGCAGGTCGCCGTCATGCACCGCCGCCAGGGTGGCGAAGCGGGTCGCGGCGGCGATCTGCAGCGCCGCCTCGCGGTCGGCACCGGCGAACTTGGCAGGCGGATAGCTCATGGCACTGTTCCCCTTGGGCCCCGAAACGCAAGCGGCGCCCCCGGGTCCGGCCCGGGAGCGCCGCGAACTGCGTCGGTGATCTTTCCGGACCGCGGCCCGGCCGGACCTACCGGCTGTAGTACTCGACCACCAGGTTCGGCTCCATCCGCACCGGATAGGGCACGTCGGAGAGCTGCGGCGTGCGCAGGAAGGTGCCCTCCATCTTGGAGGTGTCGAGCTCCAGATATTCCGGGATGTCGCGCTCCGGGCTGTCCAGCGCCTCGAGCACGATCACCAGCTGCTTGGAGGCGTCCTTGATCGAGATCTTGTCGCCTTCCTGCACCCGGTAGCTGGGGATGTTCACCCGCTTGCCATTCACCCGGATATGGCCGTGGTTCACGAACTGGCGGGCGGCGAAGACGGTCGGCACGAACTTCAGGCGGTAGATCACGGCGTCCAGCCGGCGCTCCAGCAGGCCGATCAGGTTCTCGGAGGTGTCGCCGCGGCGGCGCACGGCCTCCTGGTAGATATTCTTGAACTGCCGCTCGGTGATGTTGCCGTAGTAGAAGCGGAGCTGCTGCTTGGCGGCGAGCTGCACGCCATAGTCAGACGGCTTGCGGCGGCGCTGGCCATGCTGGCCCGGCCCGTGCTCGCGGCGGTTAACCGGGCTCTTCGGCCGGCCCCAAAGGTTCTGGCCGAGGCGACGGTTGATCTTGTATTTCGACTGGAGCCGCTTGGTCATGGGACGGCTGTCCTTTCCGTATTGTTGTTGCTTCGGACCCGCGCGCCCGGGATTGCCCACTCTGGACTACCCACTCTGGGCGGCAGCGGATTGCGCCTCGAAGGCCCGCCCGGGCCGGTTCGGCCGGGCGCCGTCCGTGCGGCAAATAACGGACGGCGCGGCAGTGCAGGACTGCCGCGTGCGAGCGCGCCTTTTACGCGGCGGCGAACGGGATTGTCAACACGGCCGGCCGCGGCATCAGCCTTCGCCCCTGCCCTCCGGCTCCTTCACCCTGCGCCCCGGCCCCGTCGCCCTGCCTTCCAGCGCATTCGCCTGGGCCAGGTCGCCGACCGCGACATCGGCCCGGAATTCTTGCGCCGCGCGCTCAGCCGCCGCCCGCTCCGCCGCCTTGTGGGCGCGGCGGTCGCGGCGCCAGCGGCCATGCGCCAGCGCCTTCACGATGCCGCGCCAGGTCTGCACATCCTGCTCGAAGACCGGGCGGCGCTGCAGGAAGTTCTTCACGTTGCGCATCAGGGCCGGCCGCTTCTCCTCGATCCGGTCGAAGAAGCCGCTGGCGACCATCTCCGCCTCGAGATGGTCGAACAGGCCCTGCACCTGCTCCTTGGTCGCCGGCACGGCGCCGCCGGTCTCGAAGCGTTCCGCCGGGGTGTCGTCACCGGCGGTGTACCATTCATAGCCCAGCAGCAGCACCGCCTGCCCCAGGTTCAGGCTGGTGAAGCCGGGGTTCAGCGGCACGGTCACGATGGCGTCGGACAGGACGATATCGTCATTGTCCAGGCCGGTGCGCTCCGGCCCGAACAGCAGGCCGACCCGCTGTCCGCCGGCGATCTCGGCACGGGCCCGCGCTGCCGCCGCACGCGGGGTCAGCACGTCCTTCACCATGTCGCGCGGCCGCGCGGTGGTCGCCAGCAGGCAGGAGAGGTCGGCCACCGCCTCCGCCGTGGTGGCGAAGACGCGGGCGCGGTCGATGACGATGTCGGCGCCGGCAGCAGCGGAGCGCGCGGAGGGGTTCGGCCAGCCGTCGCGGGGCGCCACCAGGCGCAGGTCCGACAGGCCGCAGTTGAGCATGGCGCGCGCCGCGGCGCCGATGTTCTGGCCCAGCTGCGGCGCGATCAGAATGATCGCCGGCGCCGTATCGACACCGTCCGCCCGGACATCGCCCTTGCTGAGATCGGTTCCCGCCATGGCCTGCGCAGACCGGCCCGCGGCCGGGGTCAGGCCCCCGCCAAGCGGGCCGTATGGCCGACCCGGCCGGGCGGCGCGCCGGCCCGGTAGAGCTTCCAGATGATGGAATCCATCAGCGCGTCGAAGCTCGCCTCGACGATGTTGGGAGAGACGCCGACGGTGAACCAGCGGGCGCCTGCCTCGTCGGCGCTCTCCACCAGGACCCGGGTCACGGCCTCGGTGCCGCCGTTGAGGATGCGCACCTTGAAGTCGACCAGGCGCAGCCCCTTCAGATAGCCGGAATAGCGGCCCAGGTCCTGCCGCAGGGCATTGTCCAGCGCGTTGACCGGGCCGTTGCCCTCCCCCGCCGACAGGATCGTCTCGCCGTCCACGATGCACTTCACCACCGCCTCGGAGACGGTGGTCAGCTGGCCGCGCGCGTTGTAGCGGCGCTCCACCAGGGCACGGTAGCGCTCCACCTGGAAATAGTCCGGCACCTGGCCCAGGGCGCGGCGCGCCAGCAGTTCGAACGAGGCCTCCGCCCCGTCATAGGCATAGCCGGTGGCCTCGCGCTCCTTCACCTCGTCCAGCAGGCGGTTGATGCGCGGATCCTTGGGGTCCAGGTGGATGTCCAGCTCCCGGAAGCGGGCGATGACGTTGGACCGCCCCGCTTGGTCGGAGACCAGGATCTTGCGCGCATTGCCGATCGTTTCCGGCGGCACATGCTCGTAGGTGCGCGGGTCCTTCTCCACCGCAGAGACATGCAGCCCGCCCTTATGGGCGAAGGCATTCTCGCCGACATAGGCGGCATGCCGATTCGGCGCCCGGTTCAGCAGTTCGTCCAGCAGGCGGGAGACGGAGGTCAGATGCGCCAGCTGGTCGGCGGAGACGCCGGTGGTCAGCATCTCCCGGAACGGCGGCTTCAGGATCAGGCTGGGGATCAGCGCGATCATGTTGGCATTGCCGCAGCGCTCGCCCAGGCCGTTGATCGTGCCCTGCACCTGCCGGGCGCCGGCCTTCACCGCCGCCAGGCTGTTGGCGACCGCATTCTCGGTGTCGTTGTGGGCATGGATACCGATCCGGTCGCCACCGAAGCGGGCGACGGCGACAGCGGTGATCTCCGCCACCTCGTGCGGCAGGGTGCCGCCGTTGGTGTCGCACAGCACCAGCCAGCGCGCGCCAGCATCGTAGGCCGCCGCCAGGCATTCCAGCGCATAGTCCGGATTGGCCTTGTAGCCGTCGAAGAAATGTTCCGCGTCGAACATCGCCTCGCCCTTGCGGGCCTTGACGGCGGCGATGCTCTCGCCGATCAGGTCGCGGTTCTCGTCCTGGCTGATGCCCAGCGCGACGTCGACATGGAAGTCCCAGGTCTTGCCCACCAGGCAGGCCGCGTCGGAATGGCTGTCCAGCACCTGCGCCAGGCCGGGGTCGTTGGCCGCGCTGCGGCCCGGCCGCTTGGTCATGCCGAAGGCGACCATCCGGCCGCGCTTCAGCCCTTGCGGTGCGCTGAAGAAGCTGCTGTCGGTCGGGTTCGCGCCGGGCCAGCCGCCCTCGATATAGTCGATGCCCAGCCGGTCCAGGGCGGCGGCAATGGTGCGCTTGTCCTCGACGGAGAAATCCACGCCCTGGGTCTGCGCGCCGTCGCGCAGGGTGGTGTCGAAGAGATAGAGACGCTCAGCCATTGCCGCTTTCGAAGCCTGATCCTATGCGGTCACGCGGGCCTTCGCGGCCGGGTGCCGGAACCTGATGTCGGGGTCATGCGCGCCGGCCCTGCAGGCGTGCAAGAGCCCGGTCGCGGCCGATCAGAGGTAGCACCTTCTTCAGTTCCGGTCCATGCGGCCGCCCGGTCAGCGCCAGCCGCAGCGGCATGAACAGGCCCCGCCCCTTCGCCCCGGTCTGCGCCGCGACCGCCTTCGTCCAGGGCCCCCAATCGGCCTCCGCCGGCTCGCCCTGCGGCAGCAGCGCGGCGGCGGCGGCGGTGACGGCCGCATCCTCGATCACCGGGTCCAGCGGCTCGTGGATCACCGCCCACCAGTCGGCGGCGTCGGCCACCCGTTCCAGGTTGCCGCGCACCGCCTCCCAGAACACGGCATCGGCACCCGCCGGCAGGCGCCCGGCCACCGCCTCGAACGGCAGCTCGTGCACGATCTGGGCGTTCAGCGCACGCAGTTCCGCCGGATCGAAGCGCGCCGGCGCGCGGCCCAACCGATCGAAGGCGAAGCCCGCCACCAGCGGCGCCAGGTCCGCCAGCGGCTCCACCGGGTCGGCACTGCCCAGCCGCGCCAGCAGGGCGGTCACCGCCGCCGGCTCGATGCCCTCCTCCCGCAGGGCGGCGAGGCTCAGACCGCCCAGCCGTTTCGACAGCGGCGCACCGTCGGCGCCGACCAGCAGCGCCAGATGCGCGAAGGCCGGCGGCGTCGCCCCCAGCGCGGCGAAGATGTCGACATGGGCGGCGGTGTTGGCGACATGGTCCTCGCCGCGCACCACATGGGTCATGCCCGTCTCGATATCGTCGACCACCGCGGTCAGGGTGAAGAGCGGCCGGCCGTCGGCGCGCAGCAGAACCGGGTCGGAGAGCGAGCCCAGGTCGATCTCCACCGGGCCGCGCACCAGGTCGGTCCAGCCGATGCGGCCGTCCGACAGGCGGAAACGCCAGTGCGGCGCCCGCCCCTCCGCCTCCAGCGCCGCGCGCTGCCCCGCATCGAGCTTCAGGGCGGCGCGGTCATAGACCGGCGGCGCGCCGCGGGCGCGCTGCAGGCGCCGGCGGCGCTCCAGTTCCTCCGGCGTCTCGTAGCAGGGATAGAGCCGGCCATCGGCCTTCAGCCGCTCCACCGCGGCGGCGTAGAGGTCATGGCGGTCGGACTGCCGGATCCGTTCGTCCCAGTCCAGCCCCAGCCAGCGGAGATCCCGTTCGATCGCGGCGGCGAACTCGGGTGTGGAGCGCTCGGTGTCGGTGTCGTCCAGGCGCAGCAGGAAGCGCCCGCCCTGCTGCCGCGCGAACAGCCAGTTGACCAGCGCCAGCTTGGCATTGCCGACATGCAGCAGGCCGGTCGGGCTGGGTGCGAAACGGGTGCGGACGGTCATCGGCCCGGTCTCCAGGGAATGCCTGCAAGGATGGGATAGCACCGGTCGCGGCCGAAGGCGGTGCGGCTGAACCGCGGACCGGGCGGCGCCCGGCGGCGGCAGGCCTCTCCGGCGATCAGCGCCGCCTCGTAGGCCGCCGCCTTGCCGCCCTGCGCCGGCATCCCGCCGTCCAGCAGGGACGCGAGCACGGCATCGGGATCGGCATCGGGATCGGCGGCGACCGGATCCGCCAGCACCGCGTCGGGGATCGGTGCCGCCTGCCCGCTCCGGCTGCCCGGCGGCACCTGCCGGTTGCGCCAGCGGCCGAGGCGGCGCAGCTCGCCCGCAAACAGGTCCCGCAACGGCGCGTACGCCCCTGCGGTATCGGCCTCGCCGAGCGCCAGCCGGGTCTTGTCGCAGCTGGCCAGGTCCAGCACTCCGGGGCCAGGCCTGTCGTGCAGACCGGCGGGTCCCAGCACGTCCTCCGCCAGGGCTGCCAGCAATGCCGTACCCGGCTGCGCCGTGCCGCAGATGAAGACGCCATGGCCGCCGCCCTTCGCCAGGCGGTCGCCCAGCGCCAGCATCAGCATCCGGTACAGCGCCGCCTCCCCTTCCGGCGGCGGCTCCAGGGCACCGGTCTCGCAGACCCAGCGGCCTTGTTCCCCGCGGAACAGGGCCGCGACATTGCCCTCCGCAAGCGCCGCGCCCTGGACCGCCAGGCCGCAATCGGCGTTCAGCACGAAGGCGCCGCCGTCGAACAGCGCTTCGTCCTGCCCGCCCAGCAGGTTCAGCCAGGCCAGCGGCAGGCCGGTTTCCGTCACCCGCGAGACCGCCAGGTTCAGCCGCAGGTCCGGCATGCCGGCCAGCCAGGGGGAGGCGCAGGGTGCCAGCAGGATCTCCGCGCCGGTCTCCTTCAGGGTTTCCGCACAGTCCGGATCGTCCAGGTCGCCGCCGACCAGCAGGCCCAGCGGCACGCCGCGCACCGGCACCGGCCCGGCCGGCGCCCCGGGATGGAATGGCGCCACCGGGTGCTGGGCGACGCGCAGATCCGCCACCTGGCCCTGGTCGAGCACAAGGACCGCGTCATGGACCCGGTCCCCGTCGCGCCAGGGCGCGCCGACCAGCAGCGCCGGCCCGCCATCCGCCGTGGCCTGTGCAAGCTCGCCGACGGCGTCCGCCACTGCATCCAGAAAGCTGCCGTGCCGCGGCAGGTCGGCCAGCGGCGCGCCGGTCAGCGACAGTTCGGCGCAGGCCAGCAGGTCGGCGCCGGTATCGGCGGCCGTCCGGCGGGCGGCGGCGATCGCGCCGACCGTGTCGGCGAGCGCGCCGAGCCGCGGGTTGATCTGCGCCAGCGCCATGTGAAAAGAGTCGCGCATCCGGTTCGCCAGGAAAAGAAGCCATGCGGCAGGGAAACCGGCGAAGCAGTACCCGCAGCACCGGCCGATGCGCAATCTCGCGCCGTCGGGAATCCGCCGGCGGCGTCTGGCGCGGCGGCCGCCGGGACGCTACATCCGACCCTGACCAGGCCAATGCCCGACCATGCCTGCAACGAACCCGGGGGAGACAGCATGACCACAAACCGTCAGTGGCGCCTGAAACGGCATCCGGAAGGCATGCCCGGGCCGGAGGATTTCGAGCTGGTGGAGGAGCCGCAGCGCGCGCCCGCCGACGGCGAGGTCGCGACCCGGGTGCTGAACCTCAGCATCGACCCCTATATGCGCGGCCGCATCGCGCAGGCGCGGTCCTATGCCCGCGGCGTCCAGGTGGGCGAGACGATGGTCGGCGGCGCCGTCGCGCAGGTGACCGAGAGCCGCTTCCCCGGCCTGCAGCCCGGCGACATCGTGGAGACGATGGGCCATGGCTGGCAGACCGCCGCCACGCTGAAGGGCGAGGGCCTGCGGCGGCTCGACCGCAGCGCCGGCCCGTTCGCGAAGCTGCCGTTGAGCTATGCCAACGGCATCCTCGGCATGCCCGGCGCCACCGCCTATTTCGCGCTGCTGGACCAGGGCAGGCCGCAGGCCGGCGATACGGTCGTGGTCTCCGCCGCCGCCGGCGCGGTCGGCCAGATCGTCGGACAGATCGCGAAGATCAAGGGCTGCCGCGCGGTCGCCATCGCCGGCTCCGACGAGAAGCTGGCCTATTGCCGGGAGCTCGGCTTCGACGCGGGCATCAACTACAAGACCACGACCGACCTGGGCGCCGACCTGAAGGCGGCCTGCCCCGACGGCATCGACGTCTATTTCGACAATGTCGGCGGCGAGATCCACGATGCCTGCATGCAGCTGATCAACCTGCATGCCCGGATCGTGATCTGCGGCACGATCTCCAACTACAACCGGATGGGCCAGCCGGACCTCGGACCCCGCAACCTGCGGCTCCTGCTGATCACCCGCTCGGTGATGAGCGGCTTCCTGTTCACCGACTATGCCGACCGCCTGGACGAGGCGGTGAACGACCTGGCCGGCTGGCTGATCGAGGGCCGCATGGTCTATCGCGAGGATGTGCTGGAGGGCTTCGAGACGATGCCCGGCGCCCTGGCCCGCGTGCTGCGCGGCGAGAATTTCGGCAAGCAGATCATCCATGTGGCCGACCCGGACTGACATCGCCCGTGTCGCCGTCGCGGCGGCACTGCTGCTGGCCCCTGTTCCAGCGGCGGCGCAGCTGGGCGACAAGCCGACCGCCAATTACCGCGCCGCCTTCGCCGAGGCGCTGCCGAAGGCGGAGGCGGGCGATCCGCGGGCGCAGGTGCAGGTCGGCCGCTACTACCTGAACGGCCAGGGCGTGGCCGCCGAGCCGCAGGAGGCCGCCCGCTGGTTCCGGGCGGCGGCGGAGGCCGGCCGCATCGAGGGCATGAAGTGGCTTGCTGATATGTACTTCGCCGGGGTCGGCGTGCCGCAGAGCGATGCGGACGGCGTCGACTGGCTGACCCGCGCCGCCCTGGCCGGCGATACCGATGCCCGCGCGATCCTGGGGCGGCTGTACTGGACCGGCGAACAGGCCGGCCAGGACCCGGTGGCGGCCTGGGCCTGGCTGACCCTGGCGGCAGAAAAGACGCCGATACCCGGTGCCGCCGAGGCGCGACGGCTGTTGCCGGACGTCGAGGCGGCGATGAGCGACGACCAGAAGGCCGAGGCCGCCGCCCTCAGGGACAGGCTGGCCGCGCTGGAACCCGACTGACGGCGGGCCGCCGCCGCACCGTCGGCACATTCCGACACAAGAAAGCCTGCATCAGACAACATTCCCGCCCCATTGCCCCGCTGCAATCCACCGGTCGAGGAAAGATGGGGGAGCAGCGATGGCACGGGAGGATTGCATCGCGTTCGTGGACCGCATCCGGGCCGATGCCGACCTCGCCCGGCTGGTGGCGGAGCGCGGCCGGGACCGGGCGGCATTGCTGGCGATCGCGCAGGCGCACGGCTTCCAGGTGGAGGAAGCAGACCTGGATGCCTTCGCCGCCGAATATGCCCGGCGGGAGCGGCCGCCGGACGGCGGCGGGCGCTCCTGATCAGCCCCGGCTCAGCAACCCGTCGGGCGAGGCGGCATAGCCGGTCAGGGTGCGCTCCGCATGGCGCAGGCGCCAGTTCAGCATGCGGCCGGCCATGTCCAGCATCGCCGGCGCATGGGCCGGGTCCTTCGCCAGGTTGGTGAACTGCCCCGGATCGGCCTGAAGGTCGAAGAACAGCGGCTCCAGCCCGGCGAAATGCACGTATTTGTGCCGCTCGTCCTGCACCACCGCCAGGGCGCAATCGTCCATCGACAGGCCCAGCACCTCCTCCGGCTTCGAGTAGAAGACGTTGCGGAAGTCGAACTCGTAATGGACCTCCCGCCGCCAGTCCGGCGGCGCGGCACCCTCCCGCAGGAAGGGCAGCAGGGAGCGGCCGTCGCAGGCCCGCGGCACCGGCCGGTCCAGCCAGTCCAGCACCGTCGGCATCATGTCCACCGTCTCGGTGAAGGCCTGCACGATGCTGCCGCGGGTGGCATCGGCCGAGGCATCCGGGTCCCGGATGATCATCGGGATGTGAAAGCTCTGGTCGAAATAGCCCATCTTGCCCAGCAGGTGATGGTCGCCCAGCTGCTCGCCATGGTCGCAGGTGAAGACGACCAGGGTATCGTCCCACTGGCCGCTCTCCTTCAGCCAGGCGATCACCCGGCCCAGCTGGGCGTCGATCTCCGAGATCAGGCCGTAATAGGTGGCACGCATCTGGCGCACCTCGGCCTCGTCCATGTCGCGGCCCAGGCCACGGCCGTTGTGGAAGAAGGACTTGCGTTCCACGGTGTCGAGGTAGAAGCGCAGCAGCGGATGCTGTTCCGCCTCCGCCGCCGCGCTGGCGGCGCGGACCGGCGGCGGGCAGGCGGCCGGGTCGTACATGTCGTGATAGGGCGCCGGCGCGGCGAACGGCGGATGTGGCCGCCAATAGCCCAGGTGCAGCATCCAGTTCTTCCCCGCCGCGCTGCGCAGATAGTCCAGGCCGCGCTCGGTGAACCAGACCGTGTCGGACAGATGCGCCGGGATCCGGCTGGGAGAACCGGTGGCGCCGGGCAGCTCCGCCGCCTGCCCTTCGGGCAGCCAGATGTCCCAGGGATTGTCGGGCACGGCATAGCCCTGCGCCGCCACCCAGGCGAAGTAATGCTCCATCTTCAGGCCCCAATGGCCGACCTGGCGCCAGCCGTCCATCACGTCGCCCAGCACCCGGAAGCCCGGATCCTCCGCCGGCACCCGGCGCGGGTCCGGCGTGGTGGTGGTATAGCCGACCAGGGCCGGGTCGTAGCCGGCGCGGCGCAGTTCGTGCGCGATGTTGCTGTGGCGGGCATCCAGCGGGATCGTGTTCTGCACCGCCCGGTGGTTCATCATGTACAGGCCGGTCAGCAGGGAGGCGCGGCCCGGGCCGCAGGGCACGGCCTGGGTATAGTGCCGGGCGAAGGTGACCCCTTCGGCGGCCAGCGCGTCGACATTCGGCGTGTCGATCAGCGGATGGCCCAGCATCTTCAGGGTATCCCCGCGCCACTGGTCGACGACGATCAGCAGCACGTTGCGGCGCTTGCCCATGGCGGTTCTTTCCTGATTGGACGGAAGGCTATTGGAGGGTCGGGTCGAGCCGGTCGCGCAGCCAGTCGCCGGCCATCGAGATGGAGAAGGTGGTCAGCACGATCACCACGCTGGGCGCCAGCAGGGTCCAGGGCGCGGTCTGCAGATAGTCGCGGCCATAGCCGACCATGTTGCCCAGGCTGGTCATCGGCGGCTGCACGCCGAGCCCCAGGAAGGACAGGCCGCTTTCCAGCAGGATCAGCTCCGGGAAGGTCAGGGTCACGCTGACGATCAGGGTAGAGGCGATGTTCGGCAGCACGTGCAGGACATAGACCCGGAACGGCGAGGCGCCGATATTGCGCACCGCGCCGGCATAGCCCTGCTGGTTGGCGGCGATGGTCAGGCCGCGGGCGATGCGGGCCGCCCGCTCCCAGCCGTAGAAGCCCATCAGGCAGACGAACAGCGCCAGGGTGTTGCCGAAGAAGGCCAGCACCGCCAGCGCCAGGATCATGAACGGCATCGACGCCTGGAAGTCGATCAGGGTCAGCACCACCTGCTCCACCCAGCCCCGGAAATGTGCCGCCAGGAAGCCCAGGACGACGCCGATGAAGGCGGAGATCAGGGTCGAGGCGAAGGCGATCAGCAGGCTGATGCGGATCGACACGAACAGCCGCGACAGCACGTCCCGGCCCAGTTCGTCGGTGCCCAGCAGATGCTCCCAGCTGCCGCCCATGAAGACCGGCGGCGCCAGCCGGGCGCGCAGGTCCATCGCGGTGAACTTGTAGGGCGCCAGCCAGTCGGCGAAGACCGCCACGAACAGCATCGCGGCGATCCAGACCAGGCCGAACAGGACCAGCGGCGGGCAGGCCTCGAAGAACCGCGCGATCCGCCCGCGTTCGCCCGGCGCCTCGGCTGCCCCGGACAGCCGGTCCAGGCCGCCGGCGTCGTCGACGCTCGCCATCTCAGCCCCCGGCCTTCACGGAGCGGCCGCTGCGCAGCCGCGGGTCGATCCAGCTGTACAGGGCGTCGACCGTCAGGTTCGAGGTGATCATCGTCGCCGCCACCAGCAGCAGGATCGCCTGCACCACCGCCAGGTCGCGATTGGCGACGGCGGAGACCAGCAGCCGCCCGACGCCGGGCCAGGAGAAGACGCTTTCCACCACCACCGCGCCGGCGATCAGGCTGCCGACCATGAAGCCGACCACGGTGACGGTGGGGATCGCGGCGTTGGGCAGGGCATGGCCGCCGACCACCCGGCGCCAGACCAGCCCCTTGGCGGAGGCGGTGCGGATATAGGGCTGGCCCAGCACCTCCAGCATCGCGGAGCGGGTGAAGCGCGCCAGGATCGCCGCGCCGCCCAGGCCAAGGGTCAGCACCGGCAGGATCGCGTTCTGGATCTGGAAACGGCCATCCTCCCCCACCCCGCCGCTGGGCAGCCAGCCCAGGTTGACGGCGAAGAGCAGGACCAGCAGCAGGCCCAGCACGAAGCTTGGCATCGTGTAGCCGGCCACCGACAGCGCCATCACCGCCCGGTCGGCGAGCGAATTGCGGTGCAGCGCGGCGTAGATGCCGGCCGGTACGCCGATCGCGATCTTCAGCAGGAAGGCCGGGATGGTGATCGCCAGGGTCGCCGGAATGCGTTCGAACACCAGGTCCAGCGCCGGCCGTCCGTCGCGCATCGACTGGCCGAAATTGCCTTCCGCCAGGTTGATGAAATAGCCCAGATACTGCTTGTAGAGCGGCGCATCCAGGCCCCAGCCCTTGCGGAACGCCTCGATCGCCTGCGGCGGCGCCTCCGGCGACAGGATCAGCAGCGCCGGGTCGCCCGACAGCCGCAGGATGATGAAGGCGAAGCTGAGCACCAGGAAGATGGTGACCAGCGCGCGGAACCCGCGCAGGCTCAGATAGCGCAGCATCGGATGAGTCTCCGGCTCGGGTTCGGTTGAGGACTGATGGCGGCGACGCGACACCGCGATGGGCGCAGGGTGACGCACCTGCCCCACCTCTTGGCGTCACCCGCGGACCCAATGTTCGGTTTCTCTGGCCGCGGGTCCATGGTGCCGCGGCCCAACGGTTTCAGGCATGTCCGACAGCTATTGAGGCAGGCTTCGACATGGACCGCCGGGACAAGCCCGGCGGTGACGAACGATGGTGGGAGTTGGCGCCCCGCCGACAGCAACTGCATCCCCCTCACGCCGCCGCGCTCGCGGCCGGCGCCAGCAGGTGGCAGGCGGCGCGGCGGCCGCCGCCGACATCCGCCAGCGCGGGCCGGACCTCGGCGCAGACCGGCTTCGCCCAGGGGCAGCGCGGGTGGAAGGCGCAGCCCGACGGGACCTTCGACGGGTTGGGCGGGTCGCCCTCCAGCACGATCCGCTGCGCCCCTTCCTTGCGCCAGGGCGAAGGGATCGCGGAGACCAGGGCCCTGGTGTAGGGATGCGCCGGCGCCTGGAACAGATCGTCCGGTGCCCCCTGCTCCACGATGCGGCCGAGATACATCACCGCCACCTCGTGGGAGACCTGGCGCACCACCTTCAGGTCGTGGCTGATCAGCAGGAAGGCGACGCCGAAGCGCGCCTGCAGATCGGTCAGCAGGTTGATCACCTGCGCCTGGATCGAGACATCCAGCGCCGAGGTCGGCTCGTCGCAGACCAGCAGGCTGGGCTCCAGCACCAGGGCGCGGGCCAGCACCACGCGCTGCCGCTGGCCACCGGACAGTTCGTGCGGATAGCGGCCCTGCAGCCGCGGGCTCAGCCCCACCGCCTCCAGAAGCTCCGCCGCCCGCGCCCGGCGCTCCGCCCGGCTGGCGCCGATGCCGAACACGGTTAGCGGCTCCGCCACCTGCGACAGCGCCGGCAGGCGCCGGTCCAGCGCCCCCAGCGGGTCCTGGTAGACCATCTGCATGCGCCGCCGCAGCGCCCGCCAGGTGCCGTCGCGCCGGGCGGTCACCGCCTGGCCTTCGAAGCGAATCTCGCCCGCGGTGGCAGCCTGAAGGCCGAGCACCGTCCGGGCGGTGGTGGACTTGCCGCAGCCGGACTCCCCGACGATCCCCAGGGTGCGTCCGGCGGGCAGCGCGAGGCTGACCCCGTCGACCGCGCGCAGGACGCCGGGCCGGCCCAGCAGCCGGGCGGCAAGGCCGTCATCCGGCCTGCCCGGCAGGCGCACCGGGAAATGGCAGGCCAGGTCCCGCACTTCCAGCAGCGGCCCGTCGCCCGTCCGCGGGCCGGTCGTGGCGGTCACTGGCCGCCCTCGGTGGTGGCAAGGCAGGCAACCCGGTGTGCCGGCGCCACCGGCGCCAGGGCGGGATGCAGGACGGCGCAGCCCTCGTCCGCCAGCGAACAGCGCGGCGCGAAGCTGCAGCCGCGCGGCAGGTGGCCCGGCTCCGGCACGGTGCCGGGAATCGCCTCCAGCCGCCGCCGCGGCGCCTCCAGGTCCGGCAGGGCGGCCAGCAGGCCGGTCGTGTAGGGATGCCGCGGGCTGTCGAACAGGGTCCGCACCGGTGCCGCCTCCACCACCCGGCCGGCATACATCACCATCACCCGCTCGCAAAGGTCGGCGATGACACCCAGGTCGTGGGAGATCAGCACCAGCGCCATGCCGCTGTCGCGGCGGATCTCCTGCAGCAGGTCCAGGATCTGCGCCTGGATGGTGGCGTCCAGCGCCGTGGTCGGCTCGTCGGCGACCAGCAGGTCGGGCGCACCGGCCAGCGCCATGGCGATCATCGCCCGCTGGTTCATGCCGCCGGACAGTTCGTGCGGATAGGCGTTCAGCCGCTGCGCCGGATCCGGGATATGCACCCGGTCCAGCAGGCGGCGCGCCTCCGCCTGGACCGCCGCCCCCTCCAGCCCGCGATGCAGGCGGATCGCCTCCGCCAGCTGGCGGCCGATGCGCTGCACCGGGTTCAGGGAGGAGGCCGGGTCCTGGAAGATCATCGCGATGCGCCGGCCGCGGATGCGGGCGATCGCCTTGTCGCTAAGATCCTGGATCGGCTTGCCGTCCAGCAGCACCTCGCCGCCGATCCAGGCCCGCCGCCCCAGCAGGCGCAGCACCGCCAGCCAGGTGACGCTCTTGCCGCAGCCGGATTCGCCCACGATGCCCACTGCCTCGCCGGGGCGGACATCCATGTCGACGCCGTGCAGCACGGGCACGTGGCGGCGGCCATTGTCGAAGGCCACGGTCAGGCCCGACAGGCTGACCAGCGGCCGCGCCGCATCCGGCACCGGCCCGGACACCGGTCCGGACACCGGTCCGGACACCGGTTCTGGGGCGGGGCCGTCCGGAAACTGCCGGCTGCGCCGGCCATCGTTCAGTCCCAGCCGCTCCGCGGTCGGGCGCCGGGCGGTGGCGGCGGCCGCGGATCCCTCCGCGGCCGCCCCCCGGCCCAGCCTGCGCTTCAGCAGGGCCCGCATCCGATCACTCTCCCGGCATGCGGAAGTTGTCGGCGCGGAAGTCCATCGCGAAGGTCGGCGACCAGGTCCACTCGATCGCCTTCGGCTTGCCGTAGAACACCACGTTGCGATGCAGCACCGTGAAGGCCGGATCTTCGCGCTCGGCGATCTCCAGCATGCGGCGGAACGCCTCGCGGCGCTTGGCAGGGTCGGTGCCCTTCTCCAATGCGTCGGAGAGGGTGTTGAACTCCTCGTTCGTCCACTCGCCCAGCTGCTGCTGCACGCCGTTCGGACCGTGCTGGTTGACGATGGAGGAAACCGGGTCGCTGAACGGCGCGGAGTTCGACCAGTCGCGGATCGCGCGGTTGCCGTCCCGCTCCATGATCTGCTGCCAGTTCTCCTTCATCTGCAGGTCGACGTTCAGGCCGGCTTCCTTCCACATCTCCGCCAGGATCTGCGCGGTCAGGACCTGGTTGGTGTAGTAGTTGTTCAGCACCCGGAACGGGATCGGGGAGCCGTCATAGCCGCTCTCGGCCACCAGCTGCTTCGCCTTCTCCAGGTCGTATTCCGGCACGTCCCAGTCGGCGTGGAACATGTCGTCGTAATATTCCCACTGCAGGCCCTTCGGAACGCTGGTGCGGCCGCCCCACAGCGCCTCGACGATCACGTCGCGATCGATCGCATGGGTCAGCGCCTGGCGCACCTTCGGGTTCGCCAGTTGCGGATGGTTCTTGTCGAACACGATCAGGCGGTGGTTCAGCACCGGGCCGCCGACGATCTCGAACTTCGGATCGGCTTCCACCGTCGCGATCTGGTCGGGCGGGATGTCGGTGGCGAACTCGTAGTCGCCGGAAAGCAGGCCGTTCACCCGGGCGGAAACCTCGGGCACCACGACGTAGCGGATCTCCTTCAGCGGCGGCTTGCCGCCGAAATAGGCGTCGTGGGATTCCAGCACCAGAACGTTGTCCGGCTTGAACTCCTTGACCTTGTAGGGGCCGGCGCTGACCGGGGCCTGCGCCCAGCTGGACCAGTCCTTGGCCGCCAGGAAAGCCTTCTTCGACACGATCTGCGACCCCTGGCGGGCCAGCCGGCCTTCCATGGTCAGGTCGGGCACCGCGTTGACGAAGCGCACGGTGCGGTCGTCCACGATCTCCACCCGCTCCAGCGCCGGCCACAGGCGGCGCGCGATCGCCGGCACTTCCGGCGGCAGCTCCGGGCCGCTGGAGCCGACAACCGACTTGCTCTCGTCGGCATCGATGGTCTTGGTCGGGCCGTCCATGCCGGCCGGCTGGGTGGTGCCGAACATCCGCTCCGGGCCGAAGGAGAAGACCACGTCTTCCGCCGTCACCGGATCGCCATTGTGGAAGGTCACGCCCTCGCGCAGCTTCAGCTCCACGGTGCGGTCGTCGATCCGGGTCCAGGATTCCGCCAGGCCCGGCACCGGCGACAGGTCGCCCTGGCGGTCCAGGTCGATCAGCGGTGCGAAGATCATCGGGAAGACCCGGGCGCCGACATTGCTCTGCTCGCGCAGCGGCGTCAGGGCGCCGGAATTGACGACCTGCTGCACGGCGACGGTGATCGTCGGGCGGTTGTCCGCTTCGGCGGCCCGGACGGGCCCGACAAGGGCCGCGACCGACGCGGCCGTCGCCGCCGACAGGCCGAGCGCAAGCGCGGCCCGCCGGCTGAGGGTAAGGAGCTTCATGCTGCCTCCAGCCTGGCTTGGGACGTCGCCCCCGGCGGGCGCGTCTCAGGCTCCGATTACGCCGGGACCGTTGCAGGCTGATTGCGCGGGTATGACAGGATGGAAACGTTTCCGCGACTCCCTGTCGCAAACAAGGATTGAATTCCTGTGCGCGGGATCCGGCACCGGCCGCCGCCCGTGCGGCGGTGGACAACGGATCGGCTGGACCACAGAATGCCGATGGGCCGCTTGCGTCGAACGTCCCGCCTGTGCGGCAGCAACCGCCGGCGGGAAGCCAGGCGCTTTCAGGAGAGGCCCATGCCCCGCCAAGGAATGACCCTATCCGCCGCGATCCTCGCACTGGCGATGCTGCCCGCCATGGCCGTTGCCGAAGGCAAGGGCCTGTGCGGCGCCCCGGTTCTGGAAGGACATGACCGCAAGGTCGTCTCCCTCGACCACGGGAAGAAGGGTGCCACATTGCTGGACAGCCGGGTCGGGCGCATGGAAATGCGCACCGCTGACGGCATGGTCGCCGGGGAAGCGATGTGGCAGGCGACGATGATCCGCGGCGCCACCGACACCCGCAGCGACGCCTATATCAGCGACCATGTGTTCCAGGACGATGCCGGCGTGCTGTTCGGACGGGCCCTGCACGACTACGCCATCGACTTCCACAATCCCGAGCATCGCCCGGACGAGGTCGAGGTGGCGATCCTCGGCGGTGTCGGCGCCTATCGCGATGCCCGCGGCACGGTCGAGATCAAGCTGCAGGGCAAGCCGCCCCGCTACCGCTTCCACGTCGTCTGCGAATAGAGCGTCAGCGAACATTTCCCCGCCGCCGCCCGGCGGCAAGGTCCAGCTGTTTCACCGTCCTGCCACGATCCCCGGCTCGCGGGCCGGGGACGACGGAAGCATGGGGAGCAAGGCAAGGCCGGGCGGCGACGCGCCTCCCGCCCCGCACGCGCCATCGGGCCTGACCCGATGGCCGCGACGATGCCGCCGCCCCTACTTCCGCCGCTTCAGCAGGAACTCGCGGCCGACCTTGACCTGTTCGCGGCCGTCATAAGCGATGATGTCGGCGGTGCAGTAGGTCTCCGTCCAGCTTTCCGGCAGGTAGGAGCCGGTGCCGATCATGTCGACCGGCGCCTCCACGGAGGCCATCACCTTGCACTTCGCCGGCGAGAAGCCGGAGGACGCGACGATCGAGGCCTTGGAGAAGCCGGCCGCATCCAGCTCGTCGCGCAGGTGGAAGATCGCCGCCGCCGAGACGCCGGTGCCGACCAGCCAGCGCAGCTCCGTCTCCGTGCGGTACTGGCGGATCGCGTTCGGCGCGTGGCGTTCCAGGATCGCGTAGGAGGTATAGGGGTCCAGCCCCTCCAGGTAGCGGCTGCCATGGGTGTCGATGCGGACCGCCAGGCGGCCGGCCTCCACCAGCTCCGGGAAGCGGTGGCAGACCGCCAGCGCGTCCGTCACCTCCTGGCCGAAATAGTCGACCAGCACGGTGAGCGAATCCTGCGGGTAGCGCTCCACGAACATCTCGGCCGCCCGCACGGTGGAGCCGGCATAGCCGATCAGCGCATGCGGCATGGTGCCGAAGCCGCGCTCGTTGCCGAAATAATGCGCGGTGGCGTCGGTGGCATTGCCGATGAAGCCGCAGGCATTGCGCGCCTCGCGCGCCGCACGGCTGCCGACGGAGGCGGCATAGGCCATCATCTCCGCCATTTCCGCGCCGGCGCAGTGGCGGGCATCCATCGCCAGGAACTTCACGTTCGGCAGGTCGCAGCACATCGAGAAGGCGTTGTAGGCCGCGACGCAGGGCGGCCCCAGCTTCTGCAGGTACAGGGTCTCCAGGTCCACCAGATGCGCCATCGAGCCGGTCAGGTAGACCAGCGGCTGGCCGGCGCCGACCCAGGCGCCCTCCTCGTACTGCAGGTCGATGCGGAAGCTGGTGCCGCGGGCGCGGCTCACCTCCTCCAGCCAGTCGACCATCAGCCGCGGGCAGAAGATGACCGGGCGCCGCATGAACACGGCATAGGTCACCTCGCGGTCGCCGAACGCCTCAACGACCTCGCGGGTCTTCTTGAAGTAGACGTCGGTGCGGGCGGCGACATCCTGTTCCAGGGCCGCCGCCCGGCCGTTCTCAACCGGCTTCAGCGGGGCTGGTGCCGACACGGTCGCGCTCCTCCTTCAGAAGGCCGGAGATCAGGAAGGCCAGCTCCAGCGCCTGGTTGGCATTCAGCCGCGGGTCGCAATGGGTGTGATAGCGCGACGACAGGTCCGCCTCCGCGATCGCCTGGGCGCCGCCCAGGCATTCGGTCACGTCCTGGCCGGTCATCTCGAAATGCATGCCGCCGGCATAGGAGCCTTCCGCCGCATGCACGTCGAAGACCTGGGTCACCTCCCGCCAGATGCGGTCCACCGGCCGGGTCTTGTAGCCGTTGGAGGAGGTCAGGGTATTGCCGTGCATCGGGTCGCAGGACCAGACCACGGTCCGCCCCTCCCGCTGCACCGCGCGGATCAGCGGCGGCAGGCCCTCGGCCACCTTGTCCGCGCCCATGCGACTGATCAGGACGATCCGCCCCGCCTCGTCGGTCGGGTTCAGGATGTCCAGCAGGCGGATCAGCTCCTCCGGGTCCAGGTCGGGGCCGCACTTGATGCCGACCGGGTTGGCGATGCCGCGCAGGAACTCGATATGCGCGCCGTCCGGCTGGCGGGTGCGGTTGCCGACCCAGACCAGGTGGGCGGAGGTCGCATACCAGTTGCCGGAGGTGGAATCGACCCGGGTCAGGGCCTGCTCGTAGCCCAGCAGCAGCGCCTCGTGGCTGGTATAGAAGCGGGTCGAGCGCATCTCCGGCGTCGCTTCCGGCGTGATGCCGCAGGCCTGCATGAAGCGCAGGCTCTCGGTGATCCGCTCCGCCATCTCCCGCCAGCGGTCGGCCTCCGGGCTCTGCGACACGAAGCCCAGGTTCCAGCGATGCACCTGGTTCAGGTCGGCATAGCCGCCCTGCGCGAACGCGCGCAGGAGGTTCAGGGTCGCCGCGGCCTGGTGATAGGCCTGCATCTGGCGCTCCGGGTCCGGCCTGCGGGCCTCGGCCGTGAACTCCATGCCGTTGACGATGTCGCCGCGATAGCTGGGCAGCTCCACGCCGTCGATCACCTCCGTCGGCTTCGACCGCGGCTTGGCGAACTGGCCGGCCATGCGGCCCACCTTCACCACCGGGCAGCCGGCGCCGAAGGTCAGCACCACCGCCATCTGCAGCAGCACCCGGAAGGTGTCGCGCACATTGTCGGCGCCGAACTCGGCAAAGCTCTCCGCGCAGTCGCCGCCCTGCAGCAGGAAGGCCTCGCCGCGGGCGACCCGCGCCAGGTCCTTCTTCAGGTTGCGCGCCTCGCCGGCGAAGACCAGCGGCGGCTGCTTCGCCAGCCGCCCCTCGACATCCGCCAGGGCGGCGGGATCGGGATAGTCGGGGACCTGCTCCACCTTGCGGCCGCGCCAGCTGTCGGGGGTCCAGTCCTTCGCCGCGCCGCTGGCCTTGGTGACGGCCATCTGGGCGCCTGACATCGGTTTCATGTTCCGTTTCCTCGTCCGGGCCGCCCGGCCTGTCCTGCCGGCGCCCTGCTGGCACTCCCCGGATATATGGGAGCGCCGGATTGCGACCGCGACCGGCCCTGCGGCCGGGTTACTCCGCAGCCTGGGCGGTCGTCACGGTCTCCTTGTTGCGCATCGTGACGAATTCTTCTGCTGCGGAGGGGTGGATGGCAACCGTTGCGTCGAAATCCGCCTTGGTTGCGCCCATCTTCACCGCGATCGCCAGGCCCTGCACGATCTCCGCCGCGTCCGGCCCGACCATGTGGCAGCCCAGCACCCGGTCGCTGTCGGCATCTACGATCAGCTTCATCAGGGTCTTCTGCGCCATGCCGGTCAGGGTGTTCTTCATCGGCGTGAAGGTGGAGCGGTAGATGTCCAGCCGCGCGAAACGCTGCCGGGCTTCCGCCTCGGTCAGGCCGACACCGCCGACCGAGGGCTGCGAGAAGACGGCCGACGGCACGCAGTCATGGTCCGCCTTGCGGTCCATGCCGCCGAATTCGGTATCGGCGAAGGCATGGCCCTCGCGGATCGCCACCGGGGTCAGGGCGATGCGGTCGGTCACGTCACCGACGGCAAAGATGCTGGGCACGTTGGTGCGCGAATAGGCGTCGACCTTCACCGCGCCGTTGGGACCATGCGCCACGCCGGCGGCGTCGAGGCCCAGGCCGGAGGTATTGGGGCGCCGGCCGGTCGCCGCCATCACCAGGTCGGTCTCGATCGTGCTGCCGTCGACGAAGCTGGTCTTCAGGCCGCCGGTCACCCGCTCCACCGAGACCGGGTCCGCCTGCAGGCGGATCTCCAGATGGCCCTTCTTCAACTCGCCATGCAGGTGGTTGCGGACATCCTCGTCGAAGCCGCGCAGGATCTGCTCGCCCCGATAGGCGAGGGTCATGCGCGCGCCCATGCCGTGGAAGATGCCGGCGAATTCCACCGCGATATAGCCGCCGCCCAGCACCAGGATGCGCGGCGGCAGGTCCTCCAGGTGGAACGCCTCGTCGGAGGTGATCATCAGCTCCGCGCCGGGGATCTGCGGCTTCCAGGGATGGCCGCCGGTGGCGATCAGGATCTTGCCGGCGGTCACCTTGCGGCCGGTGACATGCACGGTATGGGGGTCGGCCAGCACCGCCCGGCTGTCGAAGATGGCGACGCCGGCGCTCTCCTGCCCCTTGCGGTAGAGCCCTTCCAGCCGCGCGATCTCGCGGTCCTTGTTGGCGATCAGCCGCGGCCAGGAGAAATGCGCCGGGCCGACATCCCAGCCGTAATGCGCCGCCTCGGCATGCTCCTCCCGGAAATGGGAGGCATAGACCAGCAGCTTCTTCGGCACGCAGCCGCGGATCACGCAGGTGCCGCCGAAGCGGTATTCCTCGGCGATGGCGACCCGCGCCCCGTGGCCGGCCGCGATCCGGGCCGCGCGCACGCCGCCGGAACCGCCGCCGATGACGAAAAGGTCGTAGTCGAATTCAGCCATGGCCGTCCTCCGCACGAGGCCGCGGCCCCGGATTCACATCGCCGGATCTGCCGCCCCGGATTCGATGGCGGGCTTAGCAACCCCCGCGACAGGCCGCAAGCCTGCGCAAGCCCCGCCTAGCGATAGGTATCGCCGTCGCGGTGAAGGTCTATGGTGACGGGGCGCTGCGGCCCGGTCTTCGCGCCCCTGCCGCCCTTGCCGGCCCTGGTGCCGCCGCCGGCAGTGGCGCCGCCCGCAGGGCCGCTTGTCGACGCTTCGGAGGCGCCGGTCCCCACGGTGCGGGCCTTGTCGCCACGCCGCTGCGACCAGCGGGCCTCGGCATCGCGGGTGGCACGGTGGGTGACCAGGTTGAAGCCGACCGCCAGGATCACGCCGATCAGCCAGATCACCGCGATCGTCACGAAGCCGAGATCCTGCAGGAAGCCGAACACGCCGGCGAAGAAGTCGGCGAGGTCCTGCGCCTCGAAGACGCTGCGCGAGAGCCAGACCAGCAGGTTCCCCAACAGCTCGATCAACGCATAGAAGGCCAGGCAGAGCAGGGTCCAGACGATCACCATGACGGCGGAGATGCCGCCGACCATGCGCCGCAGCGGACCGCCGTCGGGCATGCCGCCGGTCCCGCCCTGCTGGCCGAAGCTGCCGAAGCCATCCGCCCCTCTCGCCCGATCGCCGGTTCCTCCGGTCGGGCCCTGATGTCGCGTCGGTTCCATCGCCGTCAGGCTCTCTCATCGTGGTGGCGCCGGCAAGCGGCGCCGAGGCGGGAACCGGTCTACCCCGTTGCGGCTGTTCATCGCAATGCGGCTGGCGATACGGGGCGGAGTCCTGGCGGCCAGGAGGCACGCAGCCGCCCGACGGCGGCGCCGGGGCGGACGGCAGATGGCGGGACGGATGCGGGGCGGTCAGATCGAGAAGGTCAGGCCGCTCGGGTCGGTCAGGCCCTGCAGGGTGAACAGCAGGTTGCCGTCGCTGTCCTGGATCTCCACCCAGGTGGTGCCCTGCACGGCACTGACCGACCGGTTGGCGCCCTCGAACTGCAGGCTGTCGCCCTCGGCCAGGCTGAAGTCGGTGATCACGTGGCTGCCGAAGCCGGCGCCGTAGCTGACGAAGGTGTCGCCGCCGGCCCCGCCGGTCAGCGCGTCGGTGTCCCAGATCCCGACCAGGGTGTCGTTGCCGGCGCCGCCGCTGACGGTGTCGTAGCCGGCGCCGCCGTCGATCCAGTCGTCGCCATCCTCGCCGTACAGCAGGTCGTTGCCGCCATTGCCATAGACCCGGTCGCTGCCGATGCCGCCATTGGCGGTATCGTCGCCCCACAGCGCGAAGATCTCGTCATTGCCGCTGCCGCCGTCCAGGCTGTCGCTGCCGGAGCCGCCGGTCATCGTGTCGTTGCCGGAGCCGCCGATCAGGGTATCTGCATTGGCGGCGTCGTAGCCGCCATCGAGCACGCCGGCCTGCACATAGGTCTCGACGCTCCAGAGGCCGACCAGGATGTCGGCGCCGTCGCCGCCTTCCAGGCTGTCCGCGCCGACGCCGCCGTTCAGGGTGTCGTTGCCGCCGCCACCGAAGATCCGGTCGGCGCCCGTATTGCCGTAGCCGATGTCGCTGCCGTCACCGCCCTGCAGCGTGTCGTCGCCCGTCAGCCCCGCCAGATAGTCGTTGTCGTCGCCGCCATCGATCTCGTCGCTGCCATTGCCGCCGAGGATGCTGTCGCCGCCGCCGCCACCCCGCAGGGTGTCGGAGGCGCTGTTGTCGGTGCTCTGTGCCGCGGGGCCGGCGGACCGGAAGGTGTCCAGGTCCCAGAGCCCGTACAGGCTGTCGGACCCGTCGCCGCCCTCGATCAGGTCGGAGCCCGAGCCGCCGTTCACCAGGTCGTCCTGGCCGCCGCCGTAGAGGCTGTCGCTGCCGCTATTGCCGTACATGACGTCATTGCCGCCGCCGCCATAGCCGATATCGCCGCCGGTCAGGCCGGCGATATAGTCGCCGCCCTCGCCGCCTTCGATCCAGTCGCCGCCATTGCCGCCATAGATGCTGTCGGCACCGGCGCCGCCGCGCAGGGTGTCGGCGCTGTTGGCGTCGAAGGTCTGCGCCGCATCGCCCGCGGACAGGAAGGTCGCCAGGTCCCACAGGCCGTAGATCGTGTCTGCGCCGTCGCCGGCATCCACCAGGTCCGACCCCGTCCCGCCATGGGCCTGGTCGTCGCCGGTGCCGCCGAACAGCCGGTCGTTGCCGGCATTGCCGTACAGCAGGTCGGCCTCGGCATTGCCGTACAGGACATCGTCCTGGTTCAGCCCGGCCAGCAGGTCGCCGCCCTCGCCGCCCTCGATCCAGTCGCCGCCATCGTCGCCATACATGCTGTCGGCGCCGCCGCCGCCGGTCATCACATCGGCGCCGCCCTCGCCATAGGCCAGGTCGCCATCGTCGCCGCCGTCCAGGCTGTCGTCGCCGAGACCGCCGCGCAGGGTATCGCTACCGGCCATGCCCATCAGGGTGTCGTTGCCGGTGGTGCCGGACAGCGTGTTGGCACTGGCATCGCCGACGAACAGGTTGGTCGGCGTGGTCGGCGTCGGGCTGCCGCCGCCGCCGCCGCCCGGCGGGCTGGCGATCCCCAGTGCGGCCAGCGCGGCGTCGGCCTGGATCAGGCCATAGCCGGTGCCGGCATCCCAGCCGGTGTCGAAGCCCGCCGTGTAGGGATCGTCCATGTCGATGGCGGTGGCCTGCAGCACCTCGTAGATGCGGCTGACCGTCAGGCTCGGGTCCAGCTGCAGCATCAGTGCCGCCACCGCCGCGGCATGGGGCGCCGCGGCGGAGGTGCCGTAGAAGTTCGGCAGGCCGTCATTGTCGGTGTCGGTGCCGAAGAAGGTCGTATTGGTGCCGTCGACGGCCGTGATGTCCGGCGTGGCGCGGACCTGCGGGCTGGCCAGCCGGTTGCCGGCGGTGTCGAACAGCACCGTCGTGGTGCCGGCGGAGGAGAAGCCCTCGATCTGCGGCGGCGAGGTGCCGTAGGCCGGCGTCGCCCCGTACCAGGCGGCGCCGACGGCCTGCGCGCCGGCCGCCGCGGCATGGCCGTAGACCGTGCCGCCGCCGCCATATTCCACCGCCTCGAAACTGCCGAAGGCGGCATAGCGCATCAGCCCGGGATCGGCACCGGAATAGTTGCTGATGGAAAGCTGCAGGTAGGGCGAGGAGGTGGTGTTCGTGAAGGTGAACACCTCCTGCGGATCTCCGCCGAGATTGTTCCTCCAGCCGCCGCCGCGCAGGCTGCCGTTGGCATCGAAGACGTGGATGTCGATGTCGCTGGTGGAGCCGCCCGATGCCGCGCTGGAGGCAAAGCTGTTGAACGGCTGGTCCCACTGGAACGACAGCGCGAAGGCGGCGCCGACCGGCACATAGATGGTCTGGGTGGTGTCGACCCCGGCGCCCGGGTCGAAGTCATGCAGTTCGCCCAGGCTGCCGCCGCCCAGGATCAGGTTCTGGCCGCTGCCCTGGAAGGCGCTCTGATAGCCGTCGCGGGCGATGTTGCCGGCGGACGAGAAATAGGCCACGCCCTGTGCGGCGACCGTGTCGATCGCCTGCGCGATCGGGCCGTCCTGGAACATCGGCTCGGCGAAATAGATGACGTCGTCGACGATGACGTCGGCACCGGCCGCCGCCAGGTCGATGATGCCCTGCGCGAAGCTCGCGGCGCTGTCGAAGGCGGTGTGGAACAACAGCTCCGCCCCCGGCGCGAGGTCGTGGATGAGCTGCGCCATCGCCCGGCCTTCGTCGCTGCCGGTATCGTCATACTCGTCGAGCACGGTGACGCCCGCCGCGGGCAGGTCGCCGCTGGCGATGTCGGCCGCGGCCCCGCCCAGGCTGTTGTAGCTGTCCGACAGGATGCCGACCCGCAGGCCGCTGCCATCGACCCCGTAGGTGCTGCGCGCGCTATCCACCCGCATCGCCACATCGGCCTGGTCGGCGACCGAGCCGGCCCAGGTGACGGCCGGGGGCCCGCCGGCCGGCCAGCCGGCCTCCTCCGGCAGCAGGCCATAGTCCCTGGCGGCGGAGGCCGTCAGCGCCACCGGCGCGGCACTGGAGTCCAGGCCCTCCAGCAGCATGGGCTTGCCACCCGCGGCGGCGCCGTCGGGCGCCACCGCGCCGGTGCCCGGCGGGACGGTGGAGGGGATCGTCGTCATCGCTGTCGCGGATGCGGGCGCGGCGGGATCGGCCGCCGCGATGCCGCCGCGGGCCGTCATCCCGATGTCGAACGGCAGCCCGATGTCGACCGCCATGCCGATGCCGACCGCCGGCAGGCTGCCGGCCTGCGGCCCCGCACCGGGAAACGCAGGGTCCGTAAGGGCGGGATCCGCCGGCGCCGGTTGCAGGGCGGCAAAGGTCAGGCTGCCCGCGGATCCGGCCCGCGGATCCGCCCAGACGGTCGCTCCGGCTTCGGTCGCTCCGGCCTCGGTCGCGGAGGACAGATGCGCCCCCTGGAACCGCCCGTCCATCGTCCAGGGCGCATCGAACAGCAGGGGATCCGCGTCATGGCCCCATGCCGACCAGCCGCCGTCGGACATCGCCCCAATGTCTGAATCAGAATGCTTCACGATTGTTTTCCCGCGCCCGGGAGCGGCCCCATCGGGGACCGGCAGTCATGCAACCGCGCCATCGCTCGTCTCCCCTCCCTCCGGAGCGGTGTCGGCTCCGCGAGAAGTCGGCGGCCGGATCCGATCCGGCCCTCGCCGCCATGGCCCGCGCGGTACTTGTCCCCGCCATCATGCCAGAAGACTCCGGGGGTGGCGATCACACTTGCCGGAGCGCAGCGGCCCTCCCCTCTGAAGATGTGCATGGCCGCCTCCACGGTCCAGCCCGGTCGAGGCGGACAGGCGGCCGGGCCTGACCGGATCTGTCAGGGCGACACACCCGACGCCGGGCCATGAACGGCAGCCCTGTCAGTCCTTCGGCAGTGGCGGCGGCGTCCAGGGCGGGTCGGCGTGGCGCACCGGCGCGCCACCGATGGCATGGGCATAGCCGCCGGGGAAGCTGGCGAAGGCCCGCACCTCCGCGATCGTGCTGCTGTCCATGCCATGGCCGGTCAGGGTGAAGCCCGACGGCACCCGCCCGCCGATATCGGCGCGGACCAGGTCGGGGGTCACCGAGGTCCAGTAGGCATCGCCGACGAACAGATGCACCCCGTCGGCCGGCATGCCGGTCTGCGGCTCGACCACCCAGCCGGCCACCGACGACAGGCCGTTCGCGTCCAGATGCACCCGTTCCAGCGCACCGACGGTGCCGGGGCGGAGCGGCACTTCCCGCCCGCCGGGCAGGCGCAGGGTCGTGCCGGACAGGCCGGCATCGAGGCGCGCCTGCGCCGCCGCCACCGCCTGGTCGGCGCGGCTTGCCGCCAGCAGCAGGGTCGCGCCATAGGCCGCCAGGACGATGGCGCCCGCGCCGGCCAGGCAGAGCCCGGTGCGCCGATGGCCGCCGCCGCGGGCCAGCAGCAGGGCCAGCAGGGAGGCCAGCAGCAGGTAGTACACCCACCAGGCCAGGCGCACCGGCCAGGGGTCGTAGTCGAACGTCACCCGCACCTCGCCGGCCGGCAGCAGGATCGCCTTCTGGGTAAAGTCCGCCCGCAGGATCGGCACCGCCTCGCCGTTCACCCGCGCGGTCCAGAAGCGGTCGTCATTGTCGCGCAGGAGCAGATAGGCCGGTGCCGCGGTCTGCACGTCGAAGACGAACCGGTCCGGCGCAAAGCTGCGCAGGACGATGCTGTCGCCGCCGCCAGTGTCGGCGACCGGTGCGACCGTCGGGGATGGCGGCCGGTGCAGCAGCATGCCGGCCGCCGGCAGGTCCGCGGCGTCGATATCGCGGATCGCCGCGAACGGCACCTCCGCCACGTCCCGCTGCAGGCTGGCATCCGGATAGCGGCTCATGGTCCGGATTTCCGCGTTCCAGTTCGGCAGCAGGGCCTGCCGCTCCGGCCGCGATTCCAGCACCAGCCAGGGGCGCAGGCCCAGGATCGGCCCGACATAGGCGTTGTGGATCACCCCGGCATAGGCGCCCGGCCAGTTCTGCCCGGCGCTGTCGATCGGCCGCAGGACGTCGATCTGCGGCAGGCTGTGCGGCCCCTCGTTGCGGAACCAGACCAGCCCGCGCTGCCAGTAGTGCGAACTGCTCAGGGTCAGGTCGCAGGCGACCAGCAGCAGGAAGCCGATGGCCATGGTGCGGCGGGCGCCATAGGCGCGGGGGAAGGTCATCGCCAGCGCCAGCAGGCTCAGCGCCGCCAGGAAGATGCCGATATGGCTGAGGCTGTGCCGCACCGCGGCGAAGACCGGCAGCATGCTGGCCAGCAGCGCGGCGGCCGCACCGGCGGCCAGCAGCACCAGCAGGAGGCGCAGCCAGCCATCGCCCGGCATGTCGCGCCGCCGCAGCAGCGCATCGATGCCCAGGCCGGCCGCGATCAGCAGGAACAGGCTGGGCACGTCGCGCGGCAGGGTGTTGGCGATGGTGCGGATGTTCCGGAACACCGCGGCATTGTCCATCAGCGCCACGATCGCCTGGTTCTCCCGCGTATAGGCGACGAACAGGGCGCAGAGGAACCAGGTCAGCAGCAGCACGGCGAGCCAGCGCAGGCGCTCGCCGCGCAGCAGCGCGACCAGCAGCAGCGGCAGGGTCGCGATGCCCAGGTAGCGCTGGTCGATGCCGGCGCGGTTGATGTCGCCCAGGACGTTCTTCAGCCCCAGGCCGGCGTCGTAGAGGTCGCTGAACGGCGCCCAGGTCAGCAGGATCGACCAGCCCTGGTGATGTGCCATCAGGCTGCCGAAATTGCCGCCGGCATCGGTGTCCCAGTCGACCGGGCCGATGCCCAGCACCCGCAGCAGTTCGCCCAGGTGGAACATCACCGGGGCGGTCAGGGCGATCAGCCCCGCCAGGACAGCCAGGATCGCCACCACCAGGAAGACCCTGCCCCCCGGCTGGCGCCAGAGCGCGACATGCAGTTCCCCGACGCTGCGCAGCACCGACGGATGCACCAGCAGGATCAGGAAGATGGCGGCGAAGAACCACCAGACGGCGACCTGCAGGGTGGCGTAGCTGAGGCTCGCCGCCCCCAGCGCGGCGAACAGGTAGACCAGCTTCAGGCTGGCCAGGTCGCGCCGCTCCACCAGCCGCACCAGGGTCCAGAACAGGAACAGGGTCGGCGCCATGTTCTCCCACAGCACCGAATCCCGAAAGCCCTGGAACGGCATGGCGCCGAGCGCGAAGCCCAGCATCACGAAGATCCGGGCGGCACGGCTGCGCAGGATCTCCCGCGACAGCAGCCAGGCGCCGGTGGCGTTCAGGACGAAGCACAGGATCGTCTTCTGGAACACCAGCACCTGGTTGACCGAAAGGTCCAGCAGCGGCGCCAGCAGGGTGAAGGGTCCCAGCCAGAGCAGCGACCAGGGGCCCAGATAGTTGAACCAGCCGACCGACAGGTTGACATAGGCCGGCCAGCCGCCCAGCGCCGTGGGGTCCCACCACAGGAAGCTGCCATAGGCCTTCAGCGCGTACAGGGCCAGATGGTTCAGGGACCAGAGGACCTGTGTGTCCCCGCCCATCACCGTGTCGTCGCGGAAATAGAGCCGGGCGAACAGGACCGTGTAGAGCAGGGTCCCCAGGCCGACCAGCAGCAGCCCCTCGAGCCAGGCCCGCCCGCGGCCGGCAGCCGCCCCGGACGCTATCCCCTCGCCCCCCGCACCTGCCTCAGGCTGCGCCACCGCTCCGCCCCCATCGCCGTGCGGACGTTGCCCGCCCGCCGGCCGCAGCGCGGCCGACCATGGCTTCAGGCCGCCTTTTCGGAGACCTGCCGCTCCAGCACGTCGAGCGTCGAGGACGGGCGCTGGAACAGCTGCGCGACCGGATCGATCGCGTCGACCTCCAGCGCCAGCCCGTCCGGCATCTGCAGGAAGTCGGCAACGCCGTCCTGCGCCGCCGGCGCATGCGGAAAGTCGCGCAGCACACCGAGCCAGTGCCGGGCCGCCCCCTTCGGATCGCCGGCATCCCGCAGGGAGCGGGCCGTCGCCATGTCGGGATGGGCTGCCGCAGCCCGCCGATAGGCGCGCTGCAGCCGGTCCGCCAGCAGCAGGTCGGAAAAGGCGCGGTCGTCCCACTGGAACTCGGCCGCCCAGTCGCCGTGGCGGCCGCCGCGGAAATGCCGCTTGCCGGGTTCCGGCGGCTTCACCGGGTCCCAGGACTGCGCGGTATTCCCGTGAAAGGCCAGGATCCGCTCGAAATAGCGGCGCGGCGCAGTCTTCAGGTCGTCGAACAGAAGCAGCTGGATGTCCAGCTCGCGGGCCGGGTCGGCATAATATTCCAGCCAGGCCTCGACCCAGTTCACCGCCAGCGGCAGGAAGGTGCGGACATGGAAGGCCATCTGCCGGTCATGCGGCCAGTCCCACAGGTCGACCGGCAGGCCGTAGATCTTGCTGTGATAGCCGCGGGTCTCCGCCCCCATCTTCCGCAGATGGTGCACCCAGGAGACGGTGGCGTCCCGCGGATCGCGCAACAGCACCGTCACCTTCGCCAGGCCGGCATCCTTCAGCGCGGTGACGTTGTGGAAGCTCGGCAGCATGTGCGCGCCGAACAGGAAGCCGTCGGGGGCGAAGCGGGACAGGGCCTGCGGGCGCAGCATCTGGCTGGTGAAGTCGCCGGCCGAATAGAGCGTGTCGATGCCGAACTCGCGCCCGCTCCAGTAGCTGGTCCAGCCCGGGCTCTCGTCGGTCTTCGGCGTCGTCTCCAGTCCGGTCAGCTCGGCCAGGGTCTGCCACGTATAGGTGGTGCCGCTCTTCGGCAGGGTGACGAAGAACAGGCTCGGCTGCTGCGTGCCGCTCACTTCGGCCCCATCCGCTTGCTCCTCACTCACTTATCGACATCGCCCATGCAGAGATACTTCACTTCCAGGTAGTCCTCGATGCCGTATTTCGAGCCCTCGCGGCCCAGGCCGGATTCCTTGACGCCGCCGAACGGCGCCACCTCGGTGGAGATGATACCGGTATTGATGCCGACGATGCCGTATTCCAGCCCCTCGGCGACCCGCCAGATCCGGCCCATGTCGCGGCTGTAGAAATAGGACGCCAGGCCGAACTCGGTGTCGTTGGCGGCCTGCACCGCCTCCTCCTCGCGCTCGAAGCGGAACAGCGGCGCCAGCGGACCGAAGGTCTCCTCCCGTGCCACCTTCATCTGCGGGTTCACGCCGGTCAGCAGGGTCGGCTGGAAATAGGTGCCGCCCAGTTCGTGCCGGCTGCCGCCGACCACCACCTTGGCGCCCTTGCCGACGGCGTCGGCGATATGCTCCTCGACCTTCTCCACCGCATGCATGTCGATCAGCGGACCCTGGTCTGTCTTGCCCTTCAGGCCGTCGCCGACCACCAGGCCCTTCACCTTGTCGGCGAGCTTGGCGGCAAAGGCGTCATAGACCTTGTCCTGCACGTAGATCCGGTTGGCGCAGACGCAGGTCTGGCCGGTATTGCGGTATTTCGAGGCCATCGCGCCGACCACTGCGGCATCCAGGTCGGCATCGTCGAAGACGATGAACGGCGCATTGCCGCCCAGTTCCAGCGACAGCTTCTTGATCGTGCCGGCGCACTGCTTTATCAGCAGCTTGCCGACCTCGGTGGAGCCGGTGAAGGTCAGCTTGCGCACGATCGGGCTGCCGGTCAGCTCGCCGCCGATCGCCTTGGAATCGCCGGTGATGACCGAGAATACGCCCTTCGGCACGCCGGCCCGCTCCGCCAGTTCCGCCAGTGCCAGGGCCGACAGCGGCGTCTGCTCCGCCGGTTTCAGCACCATGGTGCAGCCGGCCGCCAGGGCCGGGCCGCATTTGCGGGTGATCATCGCCGCCGGGAAGTTCCAGGGCGTGATCGCGGCGCAGACGCCGATCGGCTCCTTCGTCACCAGCACCCGCTTGTCGTTCGCGTAGGTCGGGATCGTCTCGCCGTAGACCCGCTTTCCCTCCTCTGCGAACCATTCGATGAAGGACGCGGCATAGGCGACCTCGCCCTTCGCCTCGGCCAGGGGCTTGCCCTGCTCCGCCGTCATCAGCACCGCCAGGTCGTCCTGGTTCTCCATCATCAGGTCGAACCAGCGGCGCAGGATCACCGCCCGCTCCTTCGCCGTCTTGCGGCGCCAGGCCGGCCAGGCCTTGTCGGCGGCCTCGATCGCCCGTCGGGTCTCTGCCGCACCCATGTCGGGCACGGTGGCCAGTTCCTCGCCGGTGGCGGGATTGGTGACGGCAAAGGATTTGCCACTGTCGGCATTGGTCCAGGCGCCGTCGATATAGCACTGGCTGCGCAGCAGGCTCTTGTCGGAAAGCTGCATGGGTTTCCTCGCTTGGTTCTGGTGCGGCGCAGGGCCGTAGGGGGCGGGAGCGGCGGGCATTCTTGCGCCGCGCCCGGACCCGGGTCAACGGCTCCGGCCCGAAGGTCCCGCCGGCCCGGGCTCCGGCCTGGCCGGCGCCGCCGCTCGCGCCTGTCAGGCGGCGGCCGGCGCCCGCCGCAGGGCGCGGTCGTCGATCGGCAGGTTGATCAGGCCGGCCGCCAGCCCCAGCACGACGGAGAGCCACCAGACGATCTGGTAGGAGCCGGTCTCGTCGAACAGCAGCCCGCCCAGCCAGGCCCCCAGGAAAGAGCCGACCTGGTGGCTGAAGAAGACGATGCCCGCCAGCATCCCCAGATAGCGCACGCCGAAGATCTGCCCCACCACGGCGGTGGTGACCGGCACGGTCGACAGCCACAGGAGGCCCATCACCGCGGCGAAGATGAAGGTGGAGGCGACCGACAGCGGGGTCAGGACGTAGACCGCGATCACGACCGCCCTGCCGAAATAGATCGCCGACAGGATGTAGGGCTTGCGGTAGCGCCCCCCCAGCATGCCGGCAGCGAAGGAGCCGATCACGTTGAACAGGCCGACGATGGCCAGCGCCCAGGCGGCAGTGCCGGCCGACAGGCCGCTGTCGCGCAGGTAGGTCGGCAGGTGGGTGCCGATGAAGGTGACGTGGAAGCCGCAGACGAAATAGCCCCCGGTCAGCAGCCAGTAGCCGCGATGGCGCATCGCCTCGCCCAGGGCGATCCGCCAGCTGGCGGCGGAATCGCCGCCGGCGCCCTCGCTGCGTCCGGCCAGCGGCAGGGCCAGCGGCACGATCAGCAGGGTCAGGACGCCCAGCAGCAGGACCGCCGTCTGCCAGCCATAGGCGGTGATGAAGCCCTGCCCCAGCGGCAGCAGGGTGAACTGGCCGAGGGAGGCGATGGCGGTGCAGATGCCGAAGGCCAGGCTGCGGCGTTCCGGCGGGAAGGCCCGCGCGACTGCCGCCAGGACGACCGAGAAGCTGGAGCCGGCGATGGCCAGGCCGATCAGGAAGCCACCGGTCAGGGTGATCTCCAGCGGCGTGGTGCTGGCCTGCATCAGGTACATGCCGACGGCGTAGAGCAGGCCGGAAACGATGATTGTCCGCGCCGCGCCGTAGCGGTCGGCGATCGCGCCGGTGAAGGGCTGGGCCAGGCCCCAGAAGATGTTCTGCACCGCGATCGCGAAGGCGAAGACCTCCCGCCCCCAGCCCATGGAGCCGGAGATGTCGTCGAGGAACAGGCCGAAGGTCGCGCGGGTGCCGATCGACAGCAGCAGGATGACGGCGCCGCAGGTGATCACCAGCGCCGGCACCCGCCACCACGGCAAGGCCCGCGCCGCCAGGCTCTCGGTCATGGTTTTTCGCTCCCCCTCGGGTGCCGCTGCCGTCCGTAGGGCGGCAGCGGCCCGGATCATCGTTGTCGCCGCGGATGCTACTCCCGCGCCGCCGCCGGCGGCAGCGGAAAGACCAGGCAGGTGGTCGAGCCGGTGGCGTAGAGGCGGCCGTCGGCACCGGTCAGCCGGCCTTCCGCCACCGCCAGCTGGCGGCCGACATGCACCACCTTGCCCACCGCCCGCACCTCGCCGGTCTGCGGCGTCATGGCGCGGATATAGTTGATCTTCAACTCGGCCGTCGTATAGCCGATCCCCGGCTCCAGCCGGGTATGGACGGCACAGCCCATCGCCGAATCCAGCAGGGTCGCGGCCAGACCGCCATGCACCGTGCCCAGCGGGTTGCAGTGCCGGGCGCCCGGCGTGCAGGCGAACTCCGCCTCGCCCGGATCGAAGCGGGCGGCGGCGAAGCCGACCGTCTCGCCGATCGCCGCACCTGCCCCCGCCGCGAAGACGGTCCGCAGGTAGTCCAGCCCGGACATCTCGTGCATCGCGGCCGGATCCAGCCGCCCCGCCTCCCCTGCCCTGCTCTCTGCCACGCCTGCTGTCCTTCCGGTTCGGATGCGATGCTAATGTGCCGCAGGCTACGCCCTCCACCGATGTATAGGAATTCGACAAGATCGCGTAGAAGCCATACGAATCTGCATGGATCGCGCGGCCGACGGGACGGAACCATGCGCTGGGACAGATTGCAGATCCTGCATGCTGTGGCGGAGGCCGGCAGCCTCAGCGACGCCGCCCGCCGCCTGCGCCTGAGCCAGCCAACGGTGAGCCGCCAGATCGCCGCGCTGGAACGGGAGACAGGCACGCGGCTGCTGCTGCGCGGTGTCGGCGGCACCGTCCTGACGCCGGCGGCGGAACAGCTGGTGGCGGATCTCGGCCTGATGGGCCGTGCCGCGGAAAGCCTGTCCCGACAGCTGGACAGCGGCGCGCAGATCGGCGGCCGGGTCCGCATCACCGCGACGGAGGGCCTCGCCATCGCCTGGCTGGTGCCGCAGCTGCCGCTCCTGCAGGCGGCGCTGCCGGCGCTCGCGCTGGACGTGATCGTGGAGAACCATTCCCTCGACCTGGCGCGCCGCGAGGCCGATATCGCCATCCGCCTGCACGAGCCGGACGACCCCGATCTCTCCGGTCGCATGGTGGCCGAACTGGGTATCGGGCTTTATGCCGCCGCCAGCTACCTGGCGGCAGGCCCGGCGCCCCGGCGCCTCGCCGACCTGGCCGGCCATCCGCTGATCGGCTTTCCCGACCGGGCCCAGTTCTTCTGGCAGCATCGCTGGCTGTCGGAGCAGCTGCCCACCGGGCGCCAGTTCCTGCGGTCGAACTCCCTGCTGACCCACGCCGCAGCCGCGGAGGCCGGCCTCGGGATCGCCCTGGTCGCCCATGTCGTGGCGGATCGCTTCCCCGGCCTGCAGCCGGTGCTGCCGGGCCTCGACATCCCGCGGCTGCCGATCTGGCTGGTGGCGCATATGGACCAGCGGCGCAGCCAGCCGACGGCTTCCGTGTTCGACCGGCTGGCGGAACGCTTCGCAGCGAGCCGGGCAGTGCTTGCCGGCGGCGGCGGCGGCGTGCCGCCTACTCCACCGTGACGGACTTCGCCAGGTTGCGGGGCTGGTCGACGTCGGTGCCCTTCAGCAGCGCCACGTGATAGGCGATCAGCTGGATCGGCACGGCATAGAGGAGCGGTGCCGCCAGCGGGTCGATCGCCGGCATCACGAAGCTCTCCACGCCGGGGCGGTCCGCCGCCTCCGCGCCCTCGGCGTCGGTGAACAGCAGCACCCGCGCGCCGCGCGCCAGCACCTCTTCCATGTTCGACAGGGTCTTCGGGAACAGCGCATCGCGCGGCGCCACCACGATCACCGGCATCGACCCGTCGATCAGCGCGATCGGCCCGTGCTTCAGCTCGCCCGCGGCATAGCCCTCGGCATGGATGTAGGAGATCTCCTTCAGCTTCAGCGCCCCTTCCATGGCCAGCGGGTGCGACATGCCGCGGCCGATATAGAGGACGTTGCGGGCCGGCGCGATGGTCTCCGCCAGGGAGACCAGCTGCTGCTCGCGGCCGAGGATGTCGTTGATCCGCGACGGCACCTCCGACAGGGCCTGGACGAAGGCGCCTTCCCGCGCCTCGTCGAGCACGCCGCGGGCGCGGCCGATCGCCATCGCCAGGCAGGCCAGCGCGACCAGCTGGCAGGTGAAGGTCTTGGTCGCGGCCACGCCGATCTCCGGCCCGGCCATGGTCAGCAGCACGTCGTCCGCCTCCCGCGCCATGCTGCTCTCGGCGACGTTGGTGATCGCCAGGGTGTGGGCGCCGGCCGCCTTTGCCTCGGCCATGGCCCCCAGGGTGTCGGCGGTCTCCCCCGACTGGGAGACGAAGACGCCGAGCTCGGTTCCCGACATCGGCACGGCACGGTAGCGCAGCTCCGAGGCGACATCCCACGAGGTGGGGATGCCGGCCAGCCCCTCGATCCAGTGGCGCGCGGTCAGCGCGGCCAGCGCCGCCGTGCCGCAGGCCGAGAGCTGCACCCGCCGGATCGCCGACAGGTCGACGTTCAGGTCCGACAGGGCGACCCGTCCCGCGGCGGCGTCGATCATGCGATGCAGGGTATAGCCGATGACGGTCGGCTGCTCGTGGATCTCCTTGTGCATGAAATGGGCGTGGTTGCCCTTGCCCACCAGCGCGCCGGAATAGGCGGACTGGGTGAAGGGCCGCTCGACCTCCTGCCCCGTGGCATCGTGCACCCGGGCCCCGTCGGCCCGCAGCACGACCCAGTCGCCATCCTTCAGGTAGGAGATCCGCTGGGTCACCGGGGCAAGGGCCAGGGCATCGGACCCCAGGAACATCTCGTCGTGCCCCCAGCCGATCGCCAGCGGGCTGCCGCGCCGCGCGCCGATCACCAGGCCGTCATGGCCGGCAAAGATCATCGCCAGGGAGAAGGCGCCCTCCAGGCGTTCCAGCATCGCCGGCACCGCCTCCTCCGGCGTTGCGCCGTCGCGCAGCAATGCGGTCAGCAGGAGCGCCGCCACCTCGCTGTCGGTCTCGCTTTCCGGCTGCAGGCCCTGGTCGACGACCTCCTGCCGCAGGCTGCGATAATTCTCGATGATGCCGTTATGGACCAGGGCGACGCGGTCTGTCGCATGGGGATGCGCATTGCCCTCGCTGGGCCGGCCATGGGTGGCCCAGCGGGTATGGCCGATGCCGGTCGTGCCGGCCAGCGGCGCATTGCGCAGCACCTCGGCCAGGTTGTCGATCCGGCCGGCGGCGCGCCGCCGCTCGATGCCGCCGTCGACCAGGGTCGCCACGCCGGCGGAATCATAGCCGCGATATTCCAGCCGGCGCAGCCCTTCCAGCAGAAAGGGCACGGCCGCGTTCGGTCCGGTGATAGCGACGATGCCGCACATCTCAGCTCTCCTTGCCAGGCTTGCTGCGGCTGCGGCGGAACCGCGCCGCACCGTCGGGGATGTCAGCCTGCCGCCCGCGGGCGATGGCCATCGCGTCCCCGGCGACATCGCCGGTGATCGTGCTGCCGGCCGCCACCAGCGCGCCGTCGCCGATCCGCACCGGTGCCACCAGCGCGGTGTTGGAGCCGATGAAGGCACCGGCGCCGATCTCCGTGCGGTGCTTGGCGAAACCGTCATAGTTGCAGGTGATGGTGCCGGCTCCCAGATTGGCCTCGGCGCCGACGGTCGCATCGCCGACATAGGTCAGGTGGTTCACTTTCGCGCCGCGGCCGATGCTGGCGGCCTTCACCTCGACGAAGTTGCCGATGCGCGCCTCCTCCGCGACCTCGGTGCCCGGCCGCAGCCGCGCGAACGGCCCGACGGTCACGCCGCGCGCCAGATGCGCCCCCTCGATATGGCAGAACGCCTTGATCCGAACCTCGTCCTCCACCGTGACGCCGGGGCCGAAGACGACGTTCGGCTCCACCACCACGTCGCGGCCCAGGCTGGTATCGGCCGCGAACCAGACGGTCGCAGGGTCGACCAGGGTCGCGCCGGCGGCCATCGCCGCGGCACGGCAGCGCTGCTGGAAGATGCCCTCCGCCACCGCCAGGTCGGCGCGGGTGTTGATGCCCTGGAGTTCGTCGGCCGGTGCCTCGAACGGGTGCACGGACAGGCCCGCCGCACGGGCGTCGGCCACCACGTCGGTCAGGTAGACTTCGCCCTGGGCGTTGGCATCGCCCAGCCCCGCCAGCAGGCGGAACAGCGCCGGCGCCGGCGCCGCCAGCGGCCCGGCATTGCACAGATCCACGGCCAGCTGCGCCGGGGTAGCGTCGCGGGCCTCCACGATGGCGTCGACCTGGCCGTCCGGTCCGCACAGGACGCGCCCATAGGCGCCCGGCTCCGGCGGCCGGAAGGTCAACAGCGAGAGGCCGCCGGCCTGCCGCGCCTGCAGGAGCCCGGCCAGGGTGTCGACGGTCAGCAGCGGCGTGTCGCCGTAGAGCACCAGCACCGGCCCCGCATGCCCGTCCAGCGCCGCCGCTGCGGCACGCACCGCATCGCCGGTGCCGCGCGGCGGATCCTGCACCACCGTCTCCACGCCCTGGCGGGCGCAGAGCGCCGCAACCGCATCCATGTCGCGGCCCAGCACGACGATGCGGCGGCCGGCCTCCAGCCGGCGCGCCGCGTCCAGGACATGGTCCAGCAGGGGACGCTGGCCGACCGCATGCAGCACCTTCGGCATATGCGAGCGCATGCGGGTGCCGCGCCCGGCGGCGAGGATCACGACGGCAAGGGTCTCTGAGGTCATGGGCGGTCCGCAATGATGGAGGAAGACGGCTGAACGGTCGATGGACGGGGCGGGTTCCGGCGATCGCACCCGGGCCGGCCGGCGGTGCGATCGGGGTTGACGGGGCGGGGCCCGCCGGGCTTGCTGGCACCGGTCCGGCCATCGCCCGCGGCGACCTCCAGGGATCTACCGAAACAAGACCGGTTTACCGAATCAAAGGCTGTTTCTGAATGCTACCAAAGGACGGCACTATCGCCCCACGAGCTGCTGCGCTGGGTGCTCCGGACGGCGGCACGGCGGACAGCTGGCCGCGGGCTCTGATCTTCGACCTGGACGGCACCCTGGTCGACACCGCACCCGACATCGCCGCCGCGCTGGACCATGTGCTCACCGCCTATGGCCGCCCGTCGCTGGGACTGGAGCCGGTGCGGCACATGGTCGGCGACGGTGCGCGCGTCCTGGTGGAGCGCGGGTTCGCCGCTACCGGCGGACCGCCCGACGACAGCGTCGATGCCGCCGTCCGTCGCTTCCTCGACTACTATCTGGGCCATATCGCCGACCATGGCCGTCCCTTTCCGGGCGTGGTGGAGCAGATCGTCGACGCCAGGGCCGCGGGCTGCCGGATCGCCGTCTGCACCAACAAGCTGACGGCGCCGACCCGGCTGCTGCTGGACGCCCTCGACCTGTCCTCGCTGGTCGATGCCACGGTCTGCGGCGACACCCTGCCGACCCGCAAGCCGCATCCTGCGATGGTCGCCGAATGCCTGCAGCGGTTCGACCTGGCGCCGGAGCACGCGGTGATGCTGGGCGATTCCCACAACGACGTGGCGGCCGCAAGCGGGGCCGGCGTCCCGGTCGTGGTCGTCACCTTCGGCTATACCGCGATACCGCCGGCCGAGCTGGGCGGCCAGGCGCTGCTGCATCGCTATGCCGACCTGCCCCAGGTGCTTGCCGGCCTGGCCGTTCCGGCCGATCGGGGCGCCGGCACCTGACGGTCCGGCGCCTCAGGCGCCGGCGGGCCGGTCAGCGACCGTCCGCCGCGCCAGCACGACGGCCGCCACCGCCAGCCAGGCGGCATTGAGCCACCAGGTCTGCCAGATGCCGAAGCTGAGGCTGGCGATCGCCGTCCAGGAGACCAGGGTGGCCAGCGCCATCGCGGCCCCCGGCGGGTCCCAGGCCATGCGCCAGATCAGCCGCAGCACGCCGAACATCAGGAACGCGACCGCAAACAGTCCGATCACGCCAAGCTCCAGCCAGACCTGCAGCGGCATGCTGTGGGGATGAAGCGGCAGACGTTGGCCGCCATTGCCTGTCACGAGCGGCACCTGCCGGGTCGGCGACACAAGCTGGCCGCCGATCCTGCGCGAGGCGTCGAAGCCGAAGCCTTCGAGCGGCCGCTCCGCGATATGGTCGGCGGTGTAGCGCCAGATCTGCAGCCGATGCGTCCAGCTGTCGGGCAGGCGGCCGGCCGCGGCGGTGGCGACCTCCCCCGGCGGCGCCAGGAACAGGAGCGCGGCCATCGCCAGGCCCACCAGCACGGCGCCGCTGCAGGTCAGGGCGATTGCGATCCGGGGCCAGAGCAGGGCCAGCCCGCCCGCCGCAGCGGACAGCACCAGCGCCATCTTTGTCGCCCCCATCGGCAGGTACAGCAGAACCGCCGCGACCAGCGCCAGGAGCAGTACCGCGAGGAGCCGCCGGCGCTGCTGGAACCACAGCAGGTAGGCCGCCGGCCAGGCCAGGAACAGCATCACCGGCATGCCGCGGGCGATATTGTTGAGGAACAGGAAGTCCGGTCCCTCATAGTCCGGCGGCTGGGCCAGCATGCGGCGGGGATAGGGGAAATCCAGCAGGATCTCCGCCGATGCCAGGAGCGCGACCAGCAGCACCGACAGCGGCAGGAACAGGCCCATCCGGCGCGCCACAGGCGGCGGCGTGAGGCACAGGCCGCGCACCACCAGCACGCCGATCGCCATCGTCACGCCCAGCTGTAGGCCGGAGATCAGGTCGTCCTGCGGCTGCAGCGACCAGAAGGCGGAGGCGGCGGCCCAGAACACCAGGAAGCCCATCGGCAGCCACCAATGGCGCTGTCGCAGCCGGGTCAGGCCCGGCAGGCTCTCGGTCACCCGCGGCAGATAGAACAGGGCCAGCACCGCCAGCAGCGGAGTCAGGCCATTGCTGGCATAGACCAGGAGCGGCGCCAGAAGCAGCAGTGCCGCCGGAATCAGCACCGGCTCCAGCCGCCAATGCCAGCGGACGAGCCAGGCCAGGACACGGCCGGCCGGTTCGGGCAGCGCGGCCGCGACGGCGCCCGTCGGCCGGTCCCTGGTCTCCGTTTCACGAAGCTGGTTGACAATCATGCGGCCGTCTCATTATACGCATCGCCTCGCCCGGTCACGGGCGAATTTTCGCTGCCGGCCCCGTCCCGACCCTGTGTCGCGGCAATGGGCCAGGTCCGCAGCGGGCGATTAGCTCAGTTGGTAGAGCGTTCCGTTCACATCGGAGAGGTCACTGGTTCGAGTCCAGTATCGCCCACCACCCTTCGCCCCCCAGAAATTCCCTTGGCGGGCTTCGGGTGACACAAACCGTCCCACGCCCCATCACGCACACGACGTCGCCGGCACGATCAGTCCGGCCGCGCCGCCTGGCCGTCGCCCTGGCCCGCGGTGCCGCTGGGCGGCGACCAGGGGAGCAGCACCATGAGCCCGCCGGCGAGCGCGGCGAGGCCGCCGGCGATGACCATGATCCCCAGCTCCCACCCGGTCCGCACCGCGAATTCGGCCACCAGCAGGGTGCCCAGGGCGCCGCCGCCCATCTGGCAGAAGGTCTGCAGGCCGGAGGCCGCCCCGGCGATCCGGGGATAGACGCTGAGGCCGCCGGCAAAGGCATTCGGCATCGACAGGCCGTTGGAGAAGCCGAAGGCGATCATCGGCAGCGCGATCGCATAGGGGCCGCCGACGCCCAGGTCCAGGCCCACGATGGCCGCGCCGGTCAGCAGGATGCCGGTACAGCCGGCCAGGATCATCCGTTCGATGCCGAAGCGGGTGGTCAGCCGGCTGCACACCCAGCTGCCGGTGACGAAGCCGATCGGCGGGCAGGCGGCGAAGAAGCCGTAGAGTTCGGCCGGCACGCCGTGGACGCTGATCAGGACGATCGGCGCCGCCGCGGTGAAGGCGTAGAAACCCACCGCGCCGCCGCCGACCGACAGTGCATAGCCGATGAACGGCGGCGCGGTCAGCAGCAGGCTGTAGCTGTGGACGAACTGCCGCACCACGCCGGGGGCGACCTGTCGCCGGTCGACGGTTTCCGGCAGGACCCAGATCGCCATCGCCAGCAGCAGGCCCCCCCAGCCGGCCACGAAGACGAAGCTCGATTCCCAGCCGAACAGGACCTGGAGCTGGCCGCCCAGCAGCGGCGCCAGGGCCGGGCCGGAGGCCACGACGATGCCCAGGATCGCCATCGCGCGGGCGGTGCGCTCCCGGTCGTAGATGTCGCGGACCACGGCGCGGCCGACGATCATGCAGGCGCAGGCGCCGACCCCCTGCACCATGCGGGCGAGCTGCAGGGTCAGGATGGTGTCCGACAGCGCACAGGCCACGCCGGAGAGGGAGAACAGCACCAGGCCGCCGATCAGGGTCGGCCGCCGGCCCAGCCGGTCGGAGATCGGGCCGATCAGCAGGGTGCTGACCGCGAAGGCGAGCAGGTACAGCGTCATGCTGTGCTGCACCGCACCTTCGCCCACCCCCAGGGCAAGGGCGATCGCCGGTATCGACGGCACATAGATGACCGAGGCGAGGACGCCGAGGGCAACCGCCAGGGTCAGCAGCGAGAATGTCGCGGGATGGTGGGGAACGCGGGTTGTCATCGGGATCCGGGGTCGGCGACCGCGGCGGGCCGCGCAACGGGGCCGGAGCGGACAGGCTAGCCGAACAGGCCGCGGTCAGGCTGCAACAGGTCCGCCGGCATGTCCAGGCGCCAGGTCACGCCCGCCGGATCGAAGTCGGTTTCCACCTTCGCCTTCAGCGACTGCGCCACCAGCCGCTCGATCACCACCGTCCCGAAGCCGCTGCGGCCGGGCGGCCGGACCTCCGGCCCGCCGCGTTCGGTCCAGGCGAAGTCCAGCCGCCGTTCCCCCGCCTCGTCGCGCAGACGCCAGGTGATCCGGATCCGGCCTTCCTCCTGGCTGAGCGCACCGTACTTGCTGGCATTGGTGGCCATCTCGTGCAGGGCCAGCCCCAGGTTCTGCGCCGCATCGGCGCTGAGCTCCAGGTCGGGACCGTCCAGCGCGATGCGCGGCAGATCCTCCCCGTCGAAGGGCGCCAGCTGCGTGGTAATCAGCTGCCGCAGGCCCGCCGCCTGCCAGTTCTGGTCGCCCAGCAGGCTGGTGGAGCGGGCCAGGGCCTGCACCCGCTCGTTGAAGGTCGGCGCGAAATCCGCGAGGGATTCGGCATTCGCGGATGTCTGCCGCGCCATCGCCGACACGACGGCCAGCTGGTTCTTCGCCCGATGCGACAGTTCCCGCATCAGCAGGTGGATGCGTTCCTCCGCCGCGGCACGCTGCCGGCTGGCCGCGGCAAGCGCGTCGGCGACCTCGTTCGCCTCCCGGACCGGGGAATCGAACGAGGCCACCCGCTCGCCCTGCCCCAGCGCACGGGCATTGCGCATCAGCCGGCGGATCGGCGCCGCGATATGGCGGCCGTACCAGAGGGACAGGATGAAGGTGGCGCCGAGGATCAGCAGCCCGGCCAGGATCAGCAGCTGCAGCGACTGCCGAAGCGGCTGTTCGACCACCGCTTCCGAGGCCCAGACCGTGACCCGCCAGCGCGACAGGGGCACCGTCTCGACGGAGACCAGGTAGCGTTCGCCGTCGCGGGTCACGTAGGTCGGCCCGCCGCCGCCCTCGAGATCCGAGAGACTCTGGTTGAACGTCTCGATCTCGCCGATGCTGGCCTCGCCCGAGCCGGCGACCAGCTGCCCGCTGCGGTCGGTCAGGCTGATCGACCAGCCCTCCGCCAGGCGCTGCTCGTCGATCAGCGCCTGCAGGTCGCTGGCATTCTTCGTCAGGATCAGCGCATAGCGGCGATCGTCCGCCAGCTCCAGCGGCGAGACGACGTTGAACACGAAGGCCTGGGAGACATTGCCGAAGAACAGGTCCGACACCACCAGGCCGCCGGTCCGCAGCGCCTCGGTCGCGGATTCGGGATCCGCGGTGTGCGGCAGCGGCGTGCCATAGGGCACACGGGTGTTCAACAATTGCTGATAGGAATCGTCGACCAGGATGAAATAGGTCCCGCTGCCCCTCAGGGCCGCGTGGGTGCGTGCATGGAAGGCCTCGTAGTCGGCCTGCTTCAGGGCGTTCGCGCTGGCCAGCACGCGCAGGGTGATCATCATCCCCTCGAGCGCCCGGTCGACGCTGCTGCTGACCGACCGGGCCGTCGAGACGGCAATCGCTTCCGTCGCCTCGCGCTGCGCGCCATCGAAACGGAACACGAGGTAGCCGGCGAAGACGATCGCCGGCAGCGCCGCGGCGGCACCAAGGATCAGCAGGTGCAGGGAAATCGGCCGCTGCCGGCCGGGCCGCTGCAGCAGGCGACGCCAGGGCCGGCGGCCGGCATCGGGCCGCGCCTTGCCTCCGAGGACCGCGGTCTCGGGAGTATCGATATCGGTTGTCGGCATCCGGAAGAGGCTACTTCAGCCCCCGAAGGGTCACAATAAGTGAACGGCCAGCCACGGCAGAGGATGGCGCACGACGTGGAGGGACAATCTGCACAAGGCACCCCATCGCTCAGGAAAAACCGGATCGGTCCGGGCCGAGCTCTGCGGCAACGTGCAGTATAGCCGTTGCAATCGCCAGTCCGGCCACGAAATAGAAGCGTCGGGACGATCGCATGCCCTTCCCCCGGCGGCTCGAACCTAGGTTAAATTTTCACCCATGCCAGTGACAAATTTCTGCGTTGCCACGCGTCGGGTCAAGCCGGCCCTTGCGGTAACGATGTGCCGCGTGCCGGGGTTCCCGTTCCCGTTCCCGGCGCGGCAATTGCCGCATGCCGCGATGGCGGATCGGGGCGCCGCATCGGGATCACGGCCTTGACCGTGCTGGACCGCCTCGGCCGGCAGCTCGACGATGGTCTGGAAGCGGCGCGGGACGGCGTGGAACAGGCGTTCCAGCAGAACCTGCGGATCGGTGTCACCGGCCTGGCGCGTGCGGGCAAGACAGTGTTCATCACCTCTCTGCTGCGCAACCTGCTGCACCGCGACCGGCTGGCCGGCCTGCATGCGGTCGCCGAAGGTCGGATCGAGGCGGCCCGCCTGAACCCGCAGCCCGACCTGACCCTGCCGCGCTTTCCGTTCGAGACACATCTCGCCATGCTGGCCGGCGACGATCCGGGGCGCGCGCAGGCGGACGACGACGCCCCGGCCGCCTGCTGGCCGCCCGGCACCACCAATATCAGCGAGATCCGGCTCTCCCTGCGCTACCGCCCCGGATCCTGGCTGGTGCGGCAGTTCGGCGAGACCCGTACCCTGCATCTCGACATCGTCGACTATCCCGGCGAATGGCTGCTGGACCTCAGCCTGCTGCGCCTGGACTATGCGGAATGGTCGGCCCGGCTGCTGGCGGACGCGCAGTCCACGGACGCGCGGCCGGCCGCCAGTGCCTTCCTGGCCGCCATGGCACAGGCCGATCCGGAGGCCGAGGCGACCGACGCGGCCGCCGAGGCGCTCGCACAGCCGTTCCGGCGCTACCTCCAGATCCGGCGGGAAAGCGCCGGTGCCCCCCTGGCCATGACTCCGGGCCGCTTCCTGCTGCCGGGCGACCTTGCCGGCTCGCCGGTTCTGACCTTCGCGCCACTGCCGGAAAACGCAGGCGGACACAGCCGCCGCAACAGTCTGCGGGCCCTGATGGCCCGGCGCTACGACGGCTATCGCCGGCAGGTGGTCGAGCCTTTCCTGCGGGAGCAGTTCGGACGGCTGAACCGGCAGATCGTCCTGGTCGACACCCTGAGCGCCCTGGCTGCCGGCGGCACCCGGCTCGACCAGCTCTCGCAGGCCCTGGACGAGGTGCTGCAGGTGTTCCGCCATGGCCGCCCGTCCTGGCTGTCGCGCCTGTTCGCGCCCCGCATCGACCGCATCGCCTTCTGCGCGACGAAGGCCGACCATGTTCCCGACCCGTTGCGCCCCGACCTGCGCCGGCTGACGGAGAATCTCTGCTTCGGCAGCAGCAACCGGATCCGCTACGAGGGTGCCGAGACCGCCGTCTTCGCGCTGGCCGCCATCGCCGCCACCGGCGAGGCCTGGCGCGAGGTCGGCGGCGAGCGCCGGCGTTGCGTCGCCGGCCCGGCGGAGGGCCATCGCGGCACCACCCTGTTCTTCCCCGGCGCGATCCCGACCGACCCCGCCGCGCCCGCCGCGCGGACAGGCTTCGACGGCCCGGTGCCCCGCTTCCTGCCGCCGCCGGGCATGGTTGCGGCGGGAC